>Ga0335080_10001310_pt1 | contig 24119 bp, 16 predicted proteins | sample Lox_Sample_34_FD_206720 | JGI IMG/M metagenome (GOLD analysis project Ga0335080, IMG submission 206720) | Soil microbial communities from Loxahatchee National Wildlife Refuge, Florida, United States - Lox_Sample_3.4 | ecosystem: Environmental > Terrestrial > Soil > Wetlands | place: USA...
GCTGCAAAACGCCAGTAGCAGCAAAATCACGACCAGCGCGCTCGTTGACATGTTTCGAAACGAACAAAACACTTCCAGGAAGAAGATCGCCAGCAGCACGACGTAGACCGGCAGGTACTTCGCAATTCCGACGTTCGATGTTGTGGTCACAATCTCACCTGCCCTCCCGCATCACTTTGCAAAATTTGTGAGATACACCAGCGGCACCACGAACATCCACACCAGATCGACGAAATGCCAGTACAGCCCGGTTGTCTCTACATGACTGGGCGTCAGGCGCCCACTTGAGTACTTAGTCCCAACCACAAGCAACGCAATCACACCGCTAATCACGTGTAGCAGGTGCAGGCCAGTGATGGTGAAAAAAGTCTGGCCGAACAGCCCTGAGCCGATGGTGATGCCGCGATGAATCAATTCCATCCACTCCCGAATGTGTAGCAAAGCGAAGATCGCGCCCAGCGCCATGGTCAGATACAAGAAGCGCATCGCTTTCCGTTTGTCGCCCGCTTTCGAATAATCCACCGCTCCGAGCATCGTCAAACTGCTGGTAATCAGCACCACAGTCATTAAGATGACGTTAATCACGCTGCCCGATTCGAAGGGCCGCACCCAGTTCGGAGTACCCACGCGCAGATAGCCGTAAGCAAACAGGAACGCGCCGAACGTCACTGCATCCGAGATAATAAACAGCCACATCGTGAACTTGCGTGAAGGAATCGCGTAGGGGGACTCCTCCATCAACGGGCCGTGCCCAGGATCGAGTGCCATTTGCGCTTGGCTCACCTTGTTCTCCTGTTCCATTAGAGTTCTGCGCGACACAGCAAGAGCAGATAGACCCACAAAACAGCCATGAAATGCCAGTAAATCGCCGCGTTCGCGAAAATGCCCCAACGGAAGTTTTTTTTGCTGCCGCTAAGCCGGTATGCCAGGTAAGCCAGCGCCACTAATCCCGCCAGCACGTGCAGCGCGTGCATGAACGTCAGCACATAAAAGAACGAACTATTCGGATTGGTTGCCAGATAAATGCCCTGTGCCCGCAGGTCCAGCCAGCCGCGGTACTGCCCGAAACAAAACGCCACCCCGAGCAGCAGCGTCAAACCAACCCACGCTCCCGCCTTGCGCGGTTCAATCGAAACGCGCAGGAACCTTCTCGCAATTTCCAGTGTCGCGCTGCTCGCCAGAATGAAGGCAGTGTTCACATACAGAATCGGTGGCAGAACCAGGTGGCTCCAGTCCGTCGTCCCTTCGCGTACCACCAGCGCGCTCGTGAACGCCGCAAAGCTCATGGTGATCGCAAACACGCCCACCCAAATGCCGCTCGAGGAAGTGCGCCGGGCGGATCGCGCTACCTGGGCGGCGGCGTGCTTCCGGTGGAGTGCATTTGCCTGCGAGCTAATCGGTGTTGCAATCGATGACGACATAGTCTCCTTTTGCCTTAAACGGAATTGCGGCGCGACCGTCAGCTTTCGCGCCGCATCCGTGTTCTAGTCACCACTCGCGGGTACCACCTGCTCTGGAGAATCCTGCATCACAAAGTCACCCTTCGACCCGTTCACGCCGTACTGGTAGGGATCGTGGTAGACAATCGGATGCTTTCCGCCGAAATTGTTCCAGGGTGGCGGCGAGGGAATCGACCATTCCAGGGACGTCGCGTTCCAGGGGTTCTCGGGTGCTGGTTTCCCTTTGAAGCGGCTGTAGATCAGATTGAACAGGAAAAGGAACTGCCCCGCTCCCGTGATCAACGCCGCGAACGTCACGAACTTGTGCCATCCGATATAGGGCGCCATGAAATCATCGACGAACGACTGGTAGCGTCGCACGTTGCCGATCAAACCCAGGTAATGGAATGGCATGAAAATGCAGTACGCGCCGACGAACGTGATCCAGAAGTGCAGTTTGCCCAGCGTCTCGCTCATCATCCGGCCGGTCATCTTCGGAAACCAGAAATAGGTCCCCGCGAACACGCCGAATAGCGAAGCGACTCCCATTACCAGATGAAAATGACCGACGACGAAGTAGGTCGCATGCAGGTAAATGTCGATCGAGGGCTGCGCCAGGAAAAACCCGCTCACGCCGCCGGCAACAAACATCGAAATGAAGCCGAGCGCAAACAACGACGCCGAGTTGGTTTGAATGTTCGCGCCGTATAAACTTCCCAGCCAGATGAGCGTCAGCACCGTCGCCGGAATCGTGATCGTTAGCGTCGGAAACGAAAACGCCAGCGACGACATCGGGTTCATCCCGCTGACGAACATGTGGTGCCCCCAGACCATGTAGCTGAGGAATCCGATCGACATCATTGAGTAGATCACTACCTTCGCGCTCAGCAGCGGTTTGCGCATGCTGTTGACCAGGATGTGCGACACGATTCCCATGGAAGGCAGAATCGCGATGTACACTTCCGGGTGGCCGAAAAACCAGAACAGATGCTGCCACAACAGCGGGGAGCCACCTGCGTGCGGCTGTAACCTGTCACTAATCACCAGCCCGCTCGGGATGAAAAAGCTGGTTCCCGCGTGCCGGTCCAAAATCAGCAGGATGCAAGCCGGAAACAATACAGCAAACGCGAGCAGGGCAATGCACGAAGTAACGAACCAAGCCCAGGTGCACAACGGCATGCGCATCAGGGTCATACCCTTGGCCCGCAAGTCCAAAGTGGTCGCTATGAAATTCAGCGCACCTAGCAGCGACGCCACGCAGAAAATGGCGATCGAAATTCCCCACAGGCTTGCGCCCCAAGCCATTCCTGGCCCGGCATCTTTTCCCACGGCGCTCAAGGGCGTGTACTCCGTCCAGCCCGCGATTGGCGGGCCATCTGGGATAAAAAACGCCAGCATCAACACCACCCACGCCGCAAACGTTGTCCAGAACGACATCATGTTGAACCGCGGAAACGCCATATCTTCCGCACCGATCTGGATGGGCAGAAAATAATTCCCGAATGCGGCGAACGGCGCGTTGGTCAGCACGAAGAACACCATCAGCGTTCCGTGCATGGTCAGCAACGAAAGGTAATATTCCGGCGTCATCACTCCGCCTGGAGCGCCGTTCTTCGAAAACATCTCCAACAACGGAATTTTCGAGTTGGGCCACACCATGTGCAGCCGCATCAGCCAGGACAGAATCATTCCGGTAAATACCGCTACCAGCGCCAGAGCGTAGTACTGTTTCCCGATTACTTTGTGATCTAGGCTGAAGACGTACTTCCGGATAAACCCTTCGGGCGGAGCATGTACGTGCGCTTCCTGTACCGAACCTTCCTGCATTGCCTCACCTCGCTCGAATGGAACGCTTCATGCTGCCTATTGCGCCGCCTGCTCCTTCAGCCACTTCTCGTAATCTTCCTGTGACATCACGCTCAAATACGCCTTCATGTTGTAATGCCCTAAACCGCACAGCTGCGTGCACACGATCTCGTACTTGCCGATCTTCGTTGCCGTGAAATGCACGGAAAGATCCAGCCCCGGCACAAAATCCTGTTGGATTCGCAGTTCCCGCACGTAGAACGAGTGCCCTACATCTTTCGCGTGCATGAGCAACTGCACTTCACGGTTCACCGGCACAACCAACTCGCCGGACACGATGTCGTCCCGCGCCTCCACCTCATTTGCGGGATCCAAACCGAAATAGTTTTGGTTCCCTTCGTCGATCTTGTCGGGGTGAATCGTGCCGAATTTTCCATCGGGCCCGGCATAACGGAAATAAAAGGCGAACTGTTCGGCCTGCGCCTGAATCTGAATTGCATCCGGCCGCGGCGGCGTGAAATACACCTGTGCCCAGGCCTTCTGTCCCATCACGCCAAGCGCTAGCACTTCAGTTCCCACCAGCACGAACGCGGCGATCACCGCCACCTTCGCCCCGCCGGGGAAATTCTTGAGGGGGCTTCCCGCCTTGCGGTTCGTGAAACCCCACACAAAAATCGCCAAGACTATCTGGGCGGCGACGAAGGAAAGCCCGGCCTCGAGCATGGTGTCGTGGATCTGTTCGTCAATCGCGTGGCCGTGCGTGGAAATATCTTCAGGCAGCACGAACATGTGCATCACGATCGGATACGCCGAAAGGACCGCAATAAGTACAAGCACCACCGCTAGTGCTTTTCCCATTCGCCTTCGCCTCCGCTCCCGCGCGGGAGCGCTCTCCTTGCAGATTCGTTTGCTTGGCTCCCGCTAGTATGGCTTCGCTTTGAATACGAAGTTGACCGTTTTCGTTTCACTGCCGCTAATGGTTACGTCTTGCGTCTGATCGCCGTAGGATTCGTGCCATGCCGTCACGGTGTATTTGCCGGGCGGCAGATTTGGCAACGAGAACCCTCCACCATCGCCGGTAACGGCGAAATGGGAATTTTTCAGCACCGCAAAATTCCCGTGCATCCACGGATGAACGTTGCACTTCACCGGAAAAATCTCCGCCTTGTCATACTTCTCGCTGATCGGCGGCGTTCCTGGCGGTTGCGACTTGTTCCACTCGCGGTTGATTTTTGGCAGTGGGTGAATGTTGTGAGAAGTCTGATCTTCGTTCTGGATCTTCAGTTCCTGGTTCACCTGAAACGCCAAGACATGCGGAATGTACCGGCAGCCCTTTTGATTGAACACCGCCGCGGTCGACGGCGCCGCGTCATCTGGCGCGCCCGCCGAAATGTACACGACTACATTCTCCAGGCTGTTCCCCGCTCCCGTCACTACGGTTTCCGCCAGCTGCGGCGTGGTGTACATCTTCGCGCACGACGGTTCTTTCGACATGTCGATCGGCTTCATCTTCGCCGGCGTTCCTTCGTACGTCACTTTCCCGCTGACCGTGCCGCCGGCCGGAGGCCCTGCTTGCGCAATCGTGGCAACGCCGAGCATGGCCACCGAAACTACGACTACCTGCTTCGTTCCCATTCCAATTTCCTCCCTAAAGTCTCCGGAGCCAGACTACGGCTTGACTCCCGAACCAGTGTTGGTATTTTCCACTTTCTTTGCTGCTACGATGGTCTTTCCTTCCGGCGTACCCTCCCAAAGAGTTAGTTCCGGACTTGGGTTGTTGTATTGCAGTGTGCGCAGATAATGCACCAGATCCCAAGCATCTTCCGGCTTCACCACATCCGCGAATGACGGCATCGGCGTGCCATCGAGCCCCGTCATGAAGATCCGGTAGAGATCCTGGTTGGTTCTGCCGCACTTGGAGCGATTGTCGGTGGTAAAGTTGTAAGGCCGGATCGGCTGATCGTTGCTGTCCGTCAACGTGGGCGCCGAAGGCCCATCACCACGCCCTTCCTGGCCGTGGCATTTCCAGCACTCCAGCTTTTGAAACAGCTCGCCGCCGTGCTTGATGCTTTCGACGGTGAGTTTCGGTTCGGCGGGAATCGGGATCGGTGTTCCTGGCTTTTCCGTGACCCAGCGGGCGGAAAAAGTCTTGATGAAGGCTACCAGGTCGGCGCGCTCCTGTGCCGTCAATGCGATCCAGCTCGGCATGTTTGTGAAGTTGAATCCGCGGACCAGCGAGTTGTATAGGTCGCTGTCCAACGGCAAGGTCCCCGTCGGTGTAGACCGGCATTTGAACGTCGCCTGCGTGAAATTGCGCGGCTGCGGCGTAACGTACGGCGCGTTCTCTCCATCGCCGTTGCCCCGCGCTCCATGGCATCCCCAGCAGTAGCGGTAATACAACCGCGCTCCCGCTTCCGAGTGCCCGGTCAGATCTCCAATATGAGATTCCATGTGGGGATTAGGCTTCGCCGCCGGTTGATCCGCTTGCTGAGCGGCGATTCCCAATGGAAGAAGAAGAGCGATCGCGATGTTCAAGCAAAACTTGCTGTGCACGTTGTTCTGCATGATCACTCCTCCTTAGAACGCAAAGTCGAAACCGAACATGACGCTGCTGCTTGTCAGTCCGATCGGTAATAGGGTTGTGGGATTAATGTTGATATTGCGCTGCCACACAATCGAGTACTCGTTATGGAACGCAAATCCCGCGCGCGAGCTGATGAATGGGTAGTAGCGGAATCCAAAGGTCAGCGCATCCACGTTGCCGGTGTTCGACGGATTCCCCGAAAGCGCCTGTTGCGACATGCGAATCAGCTCGTACCGGTTGATGAAGATCATCTGCGGATTGAAGGTGTAGTGCGTTTCGATCAGAGCACCGTTCCAACTAGGAGCGTGTGCGTTTGCCGGCAAGGCGGTGCCGTCTCCAGGTGTGCCCGTTCCGAGATAAATGTTGTCGTGACCGTAGAAATACATGGTGGTCACGTCTAACTTGTGCAGGTACCACATGCCAATGAAGCCCAGCCGGTAGTACGCCTCGTTACCGGCGCCCGTTCCTCCGATCGGCGTTCCATCGGTTGTGGACGAGTACTTCGCAAATGTCGGAGCATGGCCGAAATAGGCAAAGCCTCCAACTCGCTGCAACCCCAGGCTGCCCGCTTCAAACGCACGGCTGCCGGCAATGTAAACGTCGTACGTATTTCCGGCTGCGCCACCGACGCCGGACTGGAAGTCCGGATTCCCGTCGGTTGGACTCAGCAAGGACACGGAAAGTCGCGTACGATCGTCCTTGGAGTGCCCCATCCACTCCAAGCCCAACTGGTTGTCGCCGAGTCCAAAGACATAGAGGCTGGAGGGCTGTCCCGGGGCGATATAAGGCTGGAAGTGGTAGTTCTGATAGAACCCACCATTGGATGATAGCGTTAGAATGCGCTTTTCGGAGAGCAGGTTGTCGAGCTCAAACTTCCCCATCTTTATGTTGAACCAGCTCGAATTAAATAAGTTGTCGAGCCGAACGTTTACCGATTCGAAGTGAAACGCCCCCGTTTCATCCGAGGAAGGAACCAGCAAAAAACTGATGTTCCTGGCGAGCGTTCCGGCCGTGAGAATGTCCATACCGGTGTAATCGAATCCCTGCGTGGTCACGCTCTTGACCACCGGAGTCCCGTCCGCCGCCACGACCGGGGTGTTCTGGCTGTTTTCAAGGTGCCAGTTTGGCGTGATACGGAACGCAACCGGCCAGTACGCCGGACTCTGAAAGATCGGAGCGTCCCGATCATTCCCCATCTGGTAGCCGTTATCTTTGAATTGCTGCCCGAACGGACTCAACTTCGGCCACGCCTCGTGACAAGACGAACACGGCATCCCGTATTTGCGGGCAAATGCAGGAATCGCGTTTGCTGCATCACTTACTGTCAGGAGAAATAAAGCGAGGGAAAAGCAGAACACTACCGTCGGTCCGAAACGCCCCAAATCGTTTCGGACCTTGCGTACACACCACAATCCCATGACTGCCTCCTCTGAACGCCTGAGCGCCAACGTCGAGCAGACAACAAGGTCTAGGCTTTATTTTGGGAGGGAGTGTTTTTCACACACAGCGCGGGGGGCGTCCGTTGCTCCCCCAAGAGCAATCAGACGATCAAAGTAGGGCGCTCCACCGAGCTAACCAGTTCCTTCTGCCCAACTCCCCCGTCAAAAGAAGTTGAACCGAATTTCCCGGTCCCTGAACCGTTGCGGATGCTACTCCCTCTTTTCACTTCAATGCAAGAACTTTCTTACATAAATTACAATTTTTGTTCGCGGCACTCTTGCGAGGTTCCGGTACCAATACGTTAGACACTTAACTCTCCCTGCGATTTGACACGGAACCTGCTTCGCGCTAACAAGGGAAAGCGGTCATAAAAATTCGCCACATGCTTAGCAAATTTCATAACACCAACGTTCGGCTTCCCAACTGTGGGCTCCTCCCGATATTTTTCATTCTTTCGGTTGGGCTTCTGGGCTCCCCGATCTTCGCTGCTCCGGCCCCGAAGGAACTTGCCACTCCTGGAATCACGCGCGAGTTCATGGCTCCGCTGGCCACGGTTCGCCAAGCCGTGGTTTCCGTCCAGAAAGACCACATCGTCCATGGCACTCTGATCTTCGACAAGGAACCGATTCTTACCGGCGCCGAGAGCACGGACTCCACTCCTCTTTTTGATCCTTGGAACAACGGCGGCGAAGTGTTCTACAAAATTCGCAATCAAGCCGTTGCCCCGCGCCACTTCCTCCAAAGCGCCGATCAGGGCGTAATCGCGGTGCGCTACGTGATTACTTCGGTTTCCGGCGACCGCACGCGCGTGCACATCGACGCCGTCTACTTCGAAACCGCGCACCGCGTCTATCGTGCTTCCGACGGCAGCGTTGAAAAAGCCGAAATGAAAGAAATCAAGGACGCGCTCGACTCCATGATCCAAGCCGAAATGGAGGCCGCTGACGCTCGCCGCCGCGAACAAAGCTCCGAGCTTGTCCGTCAGAGCTACCTTCGTCAGCGCGAAGACGAATCTACCCGGCTCAGTAAAGCGCAATCCACGGTCAAGGATCTGGAGACCGAAATTGTCGCGCTTCGCCGCGAACTGGAGCGCCGCGTCAAGGCTCCCGGGGCCGACTTGAAAGCTGCGCCCTATAAGTCCTCCGCCAATCTGAAAACGCTCGCCGCTTTCACCGACGTGGTGGTGCTCATCGTCAGTCCTCACTGGCTCGGCGTGGAAACGCCCGAGGGTCAGCGCGGATGGTTGCCGGTTTCACAACTGGAGCAACTGCCGTGAAACACTTTGCGGTTATCGCAGGTTTTCTGCTGGCGTCCTCGTTCGCCGCGGTGCTTTCTTTCCCGCAGGCTGTTCCCTACGCGCGCAGTTTTTCGCAATCGAAAGAACAGATCGAAGAGGCGCTCAAGTCTCTCCAGGCCTTCTCTGGGCAAAAGCTTCCCATTCTCGATGGTTTCGTCGCGTCCACGACAAAACCGCTGGAGCGTTACGAGCGCGGCTTCTATCAGTTCTCCATCGAGACGCTTCCAGGCGACCATAGCGCGACGGTTGTCCGCCTCTCCGCAAAAATAACGGCGTGGTACGCCGACCGGGACGTCTCCAAATCCGGCTACGAGGTCCTTCCTTCTAACGGCCGCCTCGAACTCGACTTCCTTGATCGCCTTCAGGAAAAACTCACCGGCAAACCCGTTGATCCTCCCGCGACTCTTGCGGACCACGTCGATGCTCCCCGCGCAAAACTCGATCTTTCGGGCGTTCCCGGCGCTTCCGCTCCCTCCGCGCCGAATGCACTTTCCAAGACTCCTAACGAAGTCGCGGAAATGCGTAATCAGCGCGTCGCCGAAGAACGCCGTGTTCAACAACTCACGCAGGAACTGCAAAACTTGAAAGAAATTCAGCGCAGTCAGGGCCATCCACAAACTCTTTTGGTGGTTACCCGAGCCGATGCTGCCGTCTACTCGAAGCCCTCCGAAACTGCCCGGCTTCTCTTCCGTGCTGCGGTCAACGACGAATTCGAATATCTCGATTCCGATGACGGTTGGATCCACATCGAGATTTCGGGCGATGCGCGCGGCTACATTCGCGAAAATGTTGTGCAATTACCCGAACGCTTAGCCGCAAAGGCATCGCCGGCCGAGGGAAACCCGGAAGCTAAATTCAAAGGTTTCCAGATTGCCCGGCAGGACGTCAGCAGTTTCCCTGGCGACTGGGCTCCCCTCAAGGGCAAAACCGTCAAGATCTATACCGTCCGGCCAGTTTTGCAGGATCCCCAAGCAAGCGGGCCTTTGGCACGGCTAAGTCTCACCCTGGCGCTCTTTGCAGCCGGCGCAAACGAAGCCGCAAACGCCAGCCCGAAGTTCGACGGCGTTGTTGTTATTGTCGACGCGCCCGACGGCGGCATCGCCAGCGCCACGCTCGCGGATATCCAGAGCTTTTCTTCCGGCTCTCTCACTCGCGACAAATTCCTCGCTCAATGCAATCTCGATCCAGAAGAAGCCTTTCGTCCCGCTAAACAATAATCAAGAGAGCTTGTAGCGGAGGCTTTACGCCTCCAGCTTCCTTGATTAGGGGCCGTCTTCGAGATTCGACCCACTTGCATACCAACGTCCAGTTTGTGCGCATCTCTTCCGTCAAATATCACTGCCGCACCTTCAACTCTCCCCGTAAAATGCTTTCTGCTCAGTAGCGAACTCACAGGAGCCACCATGCCTCTCACTGCCGCCATTGCTGGACTCGGTTTTGTCGGACGCGCTCATCTGGATGCTCTCCGCCGCCTTGGAATTCCCGTGCGAGGCATTCTTGGCAGCACGCCCGAGCGCTCCAAAGCCGCAAGTGACGGCTTTCGTCTGGATCGCGCCTACAACTCCCTCGATGAACTCGCTGCTGACGGCTCCGTGCAAGTCGTCCACCTCTGCACGCCCAATCATCTTCACTTTCAAGAAGCCGGCCAGTTGTTGCGGGCCGGCAAACATGTCCTTTGCGAAAAACCCCTCGCTCTGGATTCACGCGAATCGTCCACACTCGTCGCCCTTCTCAGGGAAACCAACCGCGTCGGAGCCGTTGCCTATAATCTCCGCTACTATCCCCTGCTTCAGGAGGCGCGCTCGCTCATCCGCAAGGGCGCCATTGGCCAGGTGAAACTGGTGCATGGCAGCTTCCTTCAGGATTGGCTGCTCCTTCCCTGGGATTGGAACTGGCGTCTCGAAGCGAAACTCGGTGGCGAGCTTCGCGCGATCTCCGATATTGGCACGCACTGGCTCGACCTCGCTCAGTGGCTCACCGGTTCCAAAGTCTCCGATCTGTGCGCAGACCTTCACACCGTTCTCCCTTCGCGTCGCAAGCCGAAGGGTCGCGTCGAGAGCTTTCAGAAAGCGGACGCTACCGAAACAGAAGAGGTTATGATCACCACCGACGACTACGGCTCCGTCCTTCTCCACTTTGAGAACGAAGCCCGCGGCGTCATGAGCGTCTCCCAGGTCAGCGCAGGACGCAAAGCCCGTTTGTGGATTGAAATCGACGGCTCCGAGGGCTCCCTCGCCTTCAACACCGAATCACCAAACGATCTGTGGATTGGCAGACGCGATCGGCCCAGCGAGATTTTCCCCAAAGACCCCGCGCTGCAAACGCCGGAATCCCGCGGCTATGCGGCCTACCCCGCCGGACACGCCGAGGGATATCCCGACACGTTCTTTCAACTTTTCAAAGATTTTTATGCGTACCTGGCAAAGGATGACCTGAAAGCTCCGCGCACTTTTCCGACGTTTGAAACCGGTCACGACGAACTCGTGCTCTGCGAAGCCATCGCCGAAAGCGCGCAGAAGAAAGCTTGGGTCAGCGTCAGCGGGTAGCATGCAGCTTCACGGCTTTACCGCGCTCGTCGATTCTCGCACTACCAGTTCCGCGGGTATCTTGCGCCGTACCACCGGCACGTCTCTCTTCTGATCCACCGCCTTGATCGAATCCAACATAATCCCCACGCTCATCGATCCCATCGCTTCCATAGGTTGACGCATCGTTGTCAGCGCTGGCACAGACAATCCCGCCTGTGCCACATCATCAAACCCGACGACTGAGCAATCTTCCGGTACCCGCAATCCTTTTTGCTTTAGCGCGCGTAGTGCCCCGAGCGCCGTCATGTCGTCGTAAGCCATCAGTGCCGTGAAGGTCTTGCCCTGCCGCAGCAGTTCCGTGGTCAGCTGCACGCCCGCCTCGAAACTCGAATTCGGATCCAGCGATTCTGGCAGCTCCGCGATTCGCTTGGGGTCCAGCCGCAATCCCACAGAATTTGCAAAAGAGCGAATCCCTTTCCACCGCTGGCCACTGCTCGTCAACACTTTGGGCCCTCGCAAAAACGCGATCTCGCGATGGCCCAGCTTATAAAGGTGTCCCAGCGCCACTGCGGAGCCTGCTTCGTTATCCACCGACACGGTGCTGACCGTGTCGATTTCATACGCGCGTCCAGCGATCACGGTGGGCACCTGCTTTGCATTCAAATCCGCGAGCAGCTTGATGTCCGCCACCAGCCAGTTCGCCACCACGATTAATCCTTCCACTCGCCGGTCCAACAACATTTCCAGGTAGCGTTCGAAGCGGTGCGGCTCGTTGTGGGCATCCGCCAACAGTGACAGGTAATTCGCTTGATATAACGAGTTTTCCAGCCCGCGCAGGATCGGCGTGCAGAACGGATCCGTAATATCGAACACCATCACGCCGACGATGTTCGATCGCTGGCTCCGCAGCGATCGAGCCAACGGGTTTGGCCGGTAGCCCAACCGCCGAGCCGCCGTCTGTATCCGTGCTTTCGTGTCTTCCGGAATGTAGCGCGACAGCGGCGCGCTGTTCAGAACAATCGAGACCGTCGAAGCCGAATAGCCGCTTTCGCGGGCAACATCGCGAATCGTGGAGGTGCCGCTTCTGGCCATACCAGCCTCACTTTCGCGCGGGATATTCGTAGCGCAAATTCGCCGGCATGCGATCCGAACGCGAGCGCGTGTTGTATTCCAATTGATAGCCCAGGTGGTCCACGTCCGCCGGATACTCCTTGTCGTCCGGATACGGATACGAAATCAAGCCGTGATGCGGAAGCGGTTCCACCGTAAACGCGTAAGCTGCGTAAAAATCCAGGTCCTTCTCGAATCCATCCGCGTAGAAGAAATAGTCCCGCACCCAGCCCTGCGACAACCCGGGAAGGGTGCGCGGATCAAATTCCAGCTCCACGCCTTCGCCTGAACTGAACACCGTGAACTTGTCATCCGAGTTCGCTAGCAGCGTTTTCACGTCCCCATAGAGCGTGTAATTCCCCGCCGCCCGCGCGTACGGTCCCGTCATACTGCGCTGCGAATACGAATAGATGGTGTCACTCGCGGGCTGCAGCCGAATTTCTTTCGGGTAGCCCAGAAACGTGAGCCGCGCCTTTGCTAAGGGTATCTCGTTCACACGGATATACGGCAGGTCCGGTGTCTGATCAATTCGCACGTCGTCCCAATAAATCTTTAGATTAGTGACGATTCGCATGCGCCGCGTGCCCGGCGGCATTTTGCCCGTCAAATCTGTCACCATGGTCCGCGCCAACCCCGCTGGAAAGCCCATATCGTCGATAACGCGCACCCACTTCCCCTGCTCTTCTTGCGCTTCCACATACGGCGCGATCACTTTGATCCCCGCCTGATCCGCCGCGTACATCGACGTCGCCGTGAAATAGTCCGTGTAGCCATCCAGCAACAGCCGCAGTGGCTTCGTTGCGTCCCAATTCCCCAGGTCCAGCTCCACCCAGTGCAGCTTCGCGAATCCTGTAAACGGCTCATCCGCGAAATCAGTCACATACTTGCGGTCGTGTTTCGCGAGCAAAGGCAACACATCGCGTCCACGGTCGTCCCACGCGCCCGCAGGCACAAGGGCATTCCGCGAGGCAATCACGCGAAATTCCGGAAACGGCGGATTGCTTACAAACCGCTCGTTCGGATTCACTTCGATACCAGCAGGATGGTCGATCGCCAGCAGTTTCACCTGATCCAGGTACACCGTTTCTTCCATCGGCTCCATGAACCGGAAACTCAGCAAGCCATTCTTCGCGCGCACGCTCTTCGCCGGCACCTTTAGGTACTCGTCTGAATCCGGCACATCGCGTTCTCCTGGCGCGATCCAGTGCCCCACCACGCCCGGGCCAATCATGTCGGCGATAAACTCATACTCTTTCCCATTCCAGCTGAACAGGATCGGGCACGAACTCCCGCGCCGGTCTAACTCTCCGATAGCATGAGTCTTGTTCGCCGCCAGATCGATCTCGTCCTGCGGCACGCCCGTGGGCCAGAGCATCCGCACCGCGTCCGCAGCTTTTTGTTCCCCAAGCCCAACCAACAGCGTGCCGGAATTCTGACTCAAGTATCCCGACGCTCCGCCGAACTCGAATTTCTGGTACAGCGCTCCCGCATACAATTCCAGCTTCGTTCCGATTCCGCTTTTGTTGTCATTCAGCGCCTGCAAATCCACCTGCAACCAGTGATTTTTGTTCGCACCGACATTCTGAAGAACGACCGGCGAACCATCATCTTGCGTAACTACGAAATCCGGGCTGCCATCCTTCTTCAGGTCCGCGGTTGCCAGCGCTCGCGGCTGGCTCAACTTCACTCCATCCGGCGCAAGCTTCTTCGTGACGTCCGCCCAACCCGCATCGCCGCGATTCCGCAACACGCGAACCTCTCCTCCATTCGCCCCTTCGCCAACCGCTGCCAAATCTAGCCAGCCGTCATTGTCGTAATCGACCCAAGTGATTCCCCAACCCTGCTTCCAGCCCAAATCCGGCAAGCTTACCCGCTCCAACTTCTTGCCTTGCACGTTCCGCCACAAAGAGATCCCTGGGGCTCCCGCATGTGTGAAGGCCAGGTCCATCCATCCGTCTTTGTCGAAATCGAAAACCGTAACCCCTACGGCTGGCGGCAACCCTTCTTTGGCAAGGTCAATTCCCGTCCAAGGAGTGAACTTTCCTTCTCTCGGATTTAAATAAATCGCCGCGCCACCAACTCCTCCGGCCAGCACAAAATCAATAGCGCGATCATTATTGAAGTCCGTAATCGCTACACCCGCGCCAGTCGCCGCCACGCCCAGACCGGTTTCCTCGGACACCTCCGTAAACGTCGAGTTCCCGTTGTTCCGCCACAATTTGTTCTTGCGTTTCGCTTCACCGGCGCCAGCCTCCACAGTGAGGTACAAATCCAGATCACCGTCGTGATCGTAATCGACAAAAAGCGGCGTCACACAGCCCTTCTCCCGCGCAATCCCAACTTTCTCGGTCACATCGACAAACTTCGCTCCACTCTCATTGTGAAACAGCCGAATCCCATCTGACTCACACACTGCCAGGTCGGTAAACTTGTCGTTGTCAATGTCGCCCGCCGCGCACCCGGCCGCCGATCCAACGCCGGCAAGGCCCATCTTCGTAGTCACATCCTCGAACTTCCCACCGCCCACGTTGTGCAACAATCGGCTCTTCCCATCGCTAGTTCCGCTTAGAAAGAGGTCTGGCTTGCCGTCATTATCGAAATCCAAGAAGCACGCCCCGCGGCTCGCTCCGATCGCGCCGCCTCCATCCACCAGCTTCGTCAGCGCCGCTTCCACATAGCGCACTGGAATCTCTGCAGGCGCGGACGTCTCCGTACCGCGAATGAACTCCGCCAACGAAAATTTCCCTTGTTCGCCGTAGCCCGCGCCGAAAGGAGTGCCTAGCTTCTCCGTCTGCATTTTCTGAAATCGCTTCATCCCTTCGCGAGCAGCGTCCGCTTCTCCCTTGCGAAGGTAGGCTCGGGCCAATCCGAACTGCGCCGAGACATGATATGGCGCGAGCTCCAACGCTTTCTTGAACGCCGGAATGGCCTCGTCGTATTTCTGCAGTTGCGCAAGAAGGAATCCCTGGAAGTAATATGCGTCTGGCTCTTCCGGCGCGATTTTCTGCACGTGTTTGAACGCCTCGATCGCTTTTTCCGGTTCCGCGGCGTCTTTGTAAGCTAACCCCAGGTTGTACCAGGCGTATGGATCGTTCGGCAGCTCCTTGGTGGCCTGTTCAAGCGCTTCGCGTGCCGGCTGTACGTTCTGTTGCGCCAGCAGCGCGACTCCCAGGTTCAACCGCGCTCCCGAGAACTTCGGGTCGGCCGCCAGTGCTCTCTCGAACAGCTTCTGCGCCTCGGCCGACTTACCCTGATTCATTTGCGCCACGCCCAAAGTATTTAACCGTAGCGCTTCCGGCGAGATCTTCGCGCTATCCGTTCCAGCGGAATTCCTCTCCGCCTTCACCGCTTCTGCATGCAGATGATTCGTCGTTGCGAAACTGATGACGACCAAAATGAGCACGGCAACACAAACAACTGAGTGTCTGGACACTGTCTGTCTGAATCCCATCAAGGAGAGTTCTTTCCGGACGCGGACCTGCCACCAGCACTGCCCTATCGATTGTCTTGACTGCCCGGATGATCGTCAACCGTTTTCGTAGCGGCTAAGCCGCCTTGTAGGGGTGCCTCTGAGGCCGCCCGCGATCTAAGCAGGCTCCACTCGAGTTTCCAATTCGCAATCTCGCCATTCCGAGGGTCGGGGAGAATGCTTTTTCCGGGCGCAACAGCCTGGCCTCACCGCACAAACGCTATCTCCATCGGGCTTGCTTCGGGCGCTGCCTGTAGTTCCCGCGCGCGTTTCGTCGCGGCTTCCAACTGTTCGGCCTGCAACTCCATTTGCAGACTGCTCAAATACTGGTCCCCACGGTGATCTCCCGCTTGCGACGCCGCCAAAATCCACCCGTACGCCGCCACCGGATCCTTCTCCACGCCTCGCCCCATCATATGCAGGAATCCAAGTTTGATTCGCGCCCCTGAATGTCCCTTGACCGCCGCTTTCCGAAACCATTCGGCCGCCAATTTATCGCTTTGGACCACTCCAATTCCGCGCAAATACGCGTCTGCAAGGTTGTTTTGGCCCCACATATCGCCTCGTTCCGCTGCTTTCCGGTACCATTCCGCCCCCTCTACCTCGTTCTTTGTCGTCCCCTGGCCGCTCTCTGTCATGTATCCAACGTCCACCATCGCGCCCGTTTCGCCGCGGTCCGCGGCAATTCGAAAGTCCTTCAAGGCCTCGCGATAGTCCTGCGTCACACCTAAGCCCTTTAAATACATGATTCCCAGGTTCGTGTACGCCCGAGGCTGACCCTGTTTCGCGGCTTCTTTCAACCAGTACAGCGACGTGCCGTAGTTTTGTTGGACCCCTCCCCATCCCTCCATGTAAAACACCGCCAAATTCACCATCGCCGGGGCGTACCCCCTCCCCGCGTCCCCCTCAAAACACTTCCTCGCGTCCCGCAAACTCTTTCCAGGTCCGAGGACGAGCGAGGCCTCAACGGCAGCATCGTTTTCAGAAGCCCTCCCGCCAGCATTCACTTCGCTTGTTGTCTGTGCTGACGCCTTGCTTATGCCGGACCCAAACAGTGTCGCTAGCAGCGTAGCGGCTACCAATCTTGGTCCAACTCCAACAATTCTCCGTTTCATAACGCCTCCCCACGAAGGCCGGTTTCGATTTCGCTTCTTGCCTTCGCGAACAAAGAGACGCTTTGGCGCCGCTATCTCCATGCAAATTGGGTCGGTTTCCAGTCAATTCTTGGTCATCGGCCAACATCCTCATTCATTGGCATTTGCAGGCTTTGACGAAACAATTCCAGGCCTTTGCTCGTCTATGATGTTGATACAATCGGGTCCTCGATGGCACGTCTCATTCAAGGTCGCGTCAAGTTCGGCCCCTTCCAGGCTGACCTTGCCACTCGCGAACTCTGGCGCAACGGCATCCGGCTCAAGCTCGGCGGCCAGCCGTTCCAGATTTTGATTGCTTTACTCGAAAAGCCCGGCCAGCTCGTTTCTCGCGAGGAACTCTGTAAACGCGTCTGGTCCGACGACACCTATGTTGATTTCAGCCACGGCCTCAATGCCGCGGTGAACAAGCTCCGGGAAGCCCTCTGTGATTCACCCGAAGATCCCCGCTACATTGAAACGCTACCCCGCCGGGGCTATCGATTCATTGCAAAGGTCGAAGAACTGGAAGCGGAGTTGGCAACCGACGCGAAACCGGAATTCACGCCTCGGGTTGAGACTCGTCCGCCGACGCAGGTAGCCGATCCCTCGGTTGTTGAAGGATTGCAGTCGTCTGTTCCCGTGAATCGTCAGAGGCTTGTGCAACTACTCGCGGTCGTCGCGCCGATCGTTCTTATCCTTGTCGGGCTCACTGGGTCCTTCTGGTCGCATGGGATATCACGTCAACCTTCCCCCGAGGAGATCGAAGCTTTTCAGAAAAAGGGCGCGGAATTGGCATACGAGGACATGGAACGGCGCGCGAAAGAACAACAGGAAGCCCGTGAGTTGGCTGTCTTCGCAGTAGAGAGTGCGGCCCGCTCCCCAAGGAAGCAACCTGCCGTAGTCATCAAGGAACAGTCCTCATCCAATGTGACTGCCAACCCGCATCCGGCAACCACGCTGAGACCGTCGCCATCGGAAGAGTCCTTCCTCCTTCGCATGGCACGACCGGCCGGGACTCGTGTGTTGATGCCTGAAGAACCAGGAGAGGAAAAACCCTCGATCTTGCGCGTCGATATGCCCCACCGCAACGGCTCTTACTCCATATCAAGAATTCTTCGCGGCTGGGACGCGATCGGTGGCCCTCAACCTTCGCCTGACGGAAAGAAGCTTGTCTTCTCCGCAGGTCGACCCAACAGCGGCGAAATTTGGGTGTGCAATATTGACGGCACTTCTCCCAAGATGCTGACGCATCTCAACGACGCCGGCACACCTCGGTGGTCTCCCGATAGCCATTGGATCGCGTTCGATTCGGATGGCAGACTTGCGCGATCGGGAATCTACGTGGTTTCGGCAGAGGGCGGACCGGTTCGCACCATCGTGCAGAACGATACCAACAATTCCGTTCCGAGTTGGTCTCGCGACGGCAAGTACATCTATTTCGCCTCCAATCGCGGCAACAACTGGGAAGGCGACCAAGTCTGGAAAATCCCGTTTGCCGGTGGCGATGCGATTCAGGTCACACATCACGGCGGATTTTCTGCGTTTGAATCACCGGACGGCCAAATGCTCTATTATGCCAAGACGCGTTATCAGAACCCGGAAATCTGGCAGATATCGGTGAACGGTGGGACTGAGACTCGTGTGGCGCTGGTCCATCCGTCAACATGGGCAAGTTGGGCGGTCACCAATAGTGGCATCCTGCTTCTCAGTGAATACAATTCTTCCGCTTCGCAGTTGGAGTATTTTGATTTCGCCACTCGAAGCATTCATTCCTTGGCTACTCTTGAAAAGGCATCCTTCTGGCTCGGTGCTTCCTTTGACGGTTCTTCCATCTGGTACTCCGAACTCACCGATTATCAGGCGCGCCAGTTTTTCACCGCGAGCATGGACTGAGTCTCTCGACTTCCATGGCTCCACTCTATTACTCATCGATTGCGCAGACGCGTCGCGCTTATGTCCAAAAGCAAATCTCGCCGGTAGAGATGGTCACCGCGCACATAGAACGAGTCCAGCAGCTTCAGCCGCGGCTCAACGCGTTCGTCCATTTCGACCCGGAGTCCGCGCTGGCCAGAGCCCGTAGTCTGGAATCAGCCATTGCACGGGGCGATGAACTGCTGCCGCTCGCTGGCATTCCCCTGACGATAAAATCCTGCATCGACGTGGCGGGCTGGCCTTGTCCCGCCGGTTCTCTGTTGCGCAAGGATTACATTCCCACAGCCGATGCGACCTTGGTCGCGCGATTGGAATCCGCCGGCGCCGTTTTGCTCGGGAACACCAACACGCCGGAATTTCTGATGGCCTACGAAACCGACAATCGCGTCAGCGGCAAGACTTCGAATCCTTGGAGCCTCGAATGCTCCGCGGGCGGCTCCAGTGGCGGTGAATCGTCTGCGCTTGCCTCGGGCTGTTCGATGGGTGGCGTGGGCAGTGATGGCGGCGGCTCCATACGAGTGCCCGCTCACTTCACGGGAATCTGCGGACTGAAACCTACGCCCGGTCGAATTCCGATTACCGGCCATTTCCCTCCTGGTGGCGGGGCATTCGGCTGGCTCGGCGTAGTCGGGCCGATGGCTCGTGCGGTCGACGACATGCGGATACTTTTTGAACTTATGGCCGGGCCCGATCCCGGCGACGCCCAGTCTTCGCCCGTGGCCCTTCGAAAAATCTCGCTGAAAGAACTTCGGGGCCTGCGCATCGGCGTGCTTGAAAATCCGGAACTCGGACGTGCCACGCCAGAAACGCTTTTGACGATCCGCCGGGCGGCGCAACATCTCTGTGATCTCGGTTATCGCGTCGAACCAATCACTCTCGCTCAACTCGATCGTGCCCTTGAACTCTGGTGGTTCTTCTTTGGCCCGGTTATCGCGCATCTCTTGAAGCAGGCAACCAAAGATCACGAGGATTTGCTCAGCCCGATGCTCAAGGAGTATTTGGCGATCGCCTCAGGCGACGCGGGTGTCAGTCTCGATGAAGTACTCAAGGCATGCGCGCAACGGGATGCCGTCCGCGCCGAACTTCTTCGCCAGCTCAAGGATATACCGATCCTTCTTTCGCCGGTTTCCACGCAACCGGCGTTCCGTCATGGTCAAGGCAATTATCGTTTCGGCGATCCCTTCAACTATCGCGACGCCATGCGCTTCTGCCAATGGCTCAACCTCGCCGGATTTCCCGGTCTTTCACTTCCCTTCGGCCGTTCACCGGAAGGGCTTCCCATTGGTGTGCAGCTGATCGGCAGACCTTACGAAGAAGAACTCTTGCTTGCGGTGGCAGAGACTCTCGAGCAAGCACGCGGGCCCTGGAACGCGCCTAACCTCTAGCCAATCGTCAGACCACCGTTCACTCGGTCCGCTTGAGCTCAGGGCTCGGCACCATTTTCTCGTCCAGCGTTTCCCGGTCTTTCTGGTCGCTGCCCGCCACCAGGGCCTTGGCCTTCTCGAACTCGACTTTTGCTTCCGCCGTTTTCCCAAGATGCAGCAGAATCTGCGCGCGCAATGCGACCACGTTGTGGTTGGCAGGCGCCAGCTTCGTCGCTGCGTCGATCGCCTTCAATGCTTCCGCATATTTCTTCTCGCGGTCTTTCACCATAGCAAGCACATACCAAGCGGTCGCGGAACGTGGATTCAGCTCCAGTGCTTTTCGGCAAGCCGCTTCCGCCTCTTCGTCCTTTTGCATCCGGCTGTAAAGCCCAGCGAGTTGTTCGTAATTGTCCGCAAGGTCTGGTTCCAACGCGATGTCCTTCCGAAATTCCGCTTCGCTCTTATCGAATTCACCTTGCTTCGCATAGGTCATGCCGAGATTGAAGTGCGCGTAAAGCAAGTCGGGTTTCGCGGCCAGCGCTTTCTGTAGCTCTGCAATCGCTTCTTCATATTCTTGCCTTTGCATATGGGCCTTGCCGAGAATCAGGTGCAGCTCCGGCGAATTCCCTCCTACTTCCACCAACTGCGCCATCGCCTTCTGGTCGAGAGCCTGGTTGCCGGAAAGATTTGCCGCAATCCCGAGCACGTAAAGATAGAGAACGTCACCCGACATGACGCTCCAGAGCGGCTCGAGGGTTTGAGTAGCCTCCGTATATTTTTCTGTGAATGTCAGGCACAGACCCAGCAGGTAGCGTGCCTGCACTGACGAAGGATCATCTCGAAGAACACTCTGGAATGGCTTGATTGCAGCACCATAATTTTCTCGGCGGTATTCCACCAGTCCGATGTTCAGTCGAATCCCGCTCATTTGCGGAGCCAGTTTTTGTGCGGCGCCCAGATTCTTCAGCGCTTCGTCCCAGCGCTTTTGCCGCATAGCGATCACGCCGAGATTAACGAAAGCTGCGGCGGCCTTAGGGTCTAGCGCGAGTACACGGCGAAAGGCTGCCTCCGCACTCTGCAGGTCCCCTGCCCGCATCGCTGCTTGGCCCTTCTGAAACCAACTCCGTGCTTCAACGGCGGTGTCGGAATTCTCCGCCTTCTCCGCTTTTTGTGGCGAGCCATGCCTCGCAGACGCATTCGCGGCGGATAACACAAGGCCTGCGCAGCACAGTAAGAATGTGCCCGTTTTCATCGGCGAGTACATGAGAAATGGTAGCCTCCCCCAACCGTTTTTGCGCTTCAACGATAGTAACTCAGTGCATCGTAGGGAAATCGGGCCGAGGCGGTCCGAATTTTACAAACACTCTGGGCATTTTGTGCTTGACAGTATCGTAACAATCCACTATTAATCCGATTTAATAGGCTCTTTGATCGCACGATTTTCTCGTCGGGGATGATGGGTCGCCAAACGAGTGGTCTGATCCCGGGGAAGGTGTGCTCCGGTTTCCTCGATTGTGCCTCCCTTTTTTCTTATTAGATAACACAAGACTCTTCGGTGTGGAGGGCGCTTCATGCTGTTCAAACAACTGTTTTCTCGTGATTTCCGGCAGATCCTCTCTTATCTCGTTGGGGCAGCCATTTTACTCGTTCTTATCCCGCTGCTTGCCTCCGCCCAAGATACCGGCTATATCAGCGGAACGGTCATGGATAAATCTGGGGCCGCGGTAGCCGGGGCGGAGGTCACACTCACGAACGCCGGCAAGACCATCACGCGCAGCACGACGACGAACGATGTCGGCGCTTACGTAGTCCCAGGCCTGCCCGGGGACACCTACGATCTCACGGTCACGGCAAAGGGCTTTCAGCGCTTTCTCGCCTCCAAGTTCAAATTGAATGTTGGTGACAAGGCCCGTATCGATGTCACGCTGACCATCGGTTCTGTCACGGAAGAGGTCGTCGTCACGGGCGAAAGCGTCGCCCAGGTCGAGACTACTTCTTCGGAACTCGGGTCTACGATCACCGGCAAACAGGTCGATCAACTCACCCTCAACGGACGCAACTTCACGCAACTGGTCACCCTCACTCCCGGCGTAGTCAACCAGACCGGCCAGGATGAGGGCACGGTTGGCGTTAACGGCAGCATCTCTTACGCGATGAATGGCGGCCGCGTCGAGTACAACAATTGGGAGCTCGATGGGGGCGACAACATGGATAATGGCTCCAACGGTACACTCAACGTTTATCCGAACTTAGAAGCCATCGCCGAGTTCAAAGTCCTCACGTCCAACTATGGCGCGCAGTACGGCAAGAACGGTTCCGGCACCATCGAAGTCGAAACCAAATCCGGCACCAACGTTTTTCACGGTAGCGCCTTTTACTATGGCCGTAACGAGGCCTTCAACGCTCGCGACTGGGCTCAGGGACTCGACAATGAACCCAAAGCCCCTTACAAGAAGCACGATTGGGGCTACACCTTCAGTGGCCCAGTGGTCATTCCGAAAATCTACAACCCCGAAAAAAAGAAGACTTTCTTTTTCTGGTCTCAGGAATGGCGCCGCGAAAAGGTTCCATACTCCTACAATCAGAACGTTCCTTCTGACGCCGAGCGTGGAGGGGATTTCAGCGATCTCTGCCCCACCGCCGGCACTCCTTTTATTCGCAGTTCCTCGGATCCTAACGCGACCATTTATCCCGACTGCCCGGCAAGCAGCCAAAACGTTGACGGCACGTACAACACCTTCGCCAATAACATGGTCCCTGTCGATCCGAACGCACAGTACTTGGTCAGCCTCATCCCTCATCAGAACGGTTCCGCAAGTGGATTTCCCGCGTACTTCACCACGGTTTCCGAGCCAACCACCTGGCGCGAGGAACTCATTCGCGTTGACCATAACATCACGGACAATTACCGCCTGACCTTCCGTTATATCCACGATTCCTGGAAAACCATCAATCCCACTCCTCTTTGGGGCAATGGGGCGAACTATCCAAACGTCCAGACAGATTTCCAGGGACCAGGCACCAGCTTCGTCGCCCGCTTAAATGCAACGATCACTCCCACGCTCTTGAACGAATTCGTGGCCAGCTATACCGCTGACCATATTTTCCTCAACGCCATCCCTGTTACCGGCACGGACATCAGCTTGCAAGGCTTTCAGATGGGCAGCCTATACGACAACGGCTTTGGCGGAATCCTGCCGTCGTTCAGCATTGGCAGTGGCACGGCTTATGGCGGGGGTTTCTCGACGGACACCGGCTATTTCCCCTGGAAGAATGCCAACCCCACTTACACTTACCGCGACAACCTCACCAAAATCGTCGGCAATCATACCCTCACCATGGGCGCTTACTTTGTCGCCGCCCAAAAGAACCAGCAGAACTCCGTTTATATCCAAGGCATTCTGAACTTCGACACTTCCTCGCCCTTAAGCAACGGCAACGCGTTCGCCGATCTTCTCCAGGGCAACATCGCCAGCTACCAGCAGGCTCGCAACTTCATTTACTACTACGATCGCTATAAGAACCTTGAACCCTACTTCCAGGACGACTGGCGCATCACCAGAAAGCTGACCCTCAACCTCGGCCTCCGCTGGAGTTTCTTCGGCCGGTACCAGGAGAAGAACAACGCCGAGTTTGGCTTCAGCCCCAGCCTTTGGAGCGCCTCGGCTGCTCCCTCTGTCGATCCTGACACCGGCGCGCTTCGCGCCGATGGATCCGGAACTGTGATCGGCAACCAATACAATGGCTACATTCAGTGCGGCGTTAAGAACAGCACCTATTCCGGCGTGGCTGGCTCCACCACCGGTTGCATGAACAACAAGTGGGTCAATCCCGCTCCCAGACTGGGATTCGCCTACGATCCCTTCGGCGATGGAAAGACGGCAATCCGCGGTGGCTACGGCATTTTCTTCGAGCATATGAATGGCAACGAAGCGAACGCCGAAGTGCTCCAGCAGGGTGCCGCGCCCAATTCTCCTTCCTCCACGCAAAACAATCCTGCGGGCTACGCCCAGGTCG
>Ga0335080_10001314_pt1 | contig 24101 bp, 22 predicted proteins | sample Lox_Sample_34_FD_206720 | JGI IMG/M metagenome (GOLD analysis project Ga0335080, IMG submission 206720) | Soil microbial communities from Loxahatchee National Wildlife Refuge, Florida, United States - Lox_Sample_3.4 | ecosystem: Environmental > Terrestrial > Soil > Wetlands | place: USA...
GTCGATCATCTGGGCACGGGATGTCACCGATAACCAGGTGAAGGGTTTCATCGTCGAAAATAAGACGACGCCCGGCTTCAGCGTCGAGAAGATCGAAAACAAGGTGTCGTTAAAAATCGTCCAGAACGGCCATATCACCCTGAAGGACGTTCGAGTGCCGGAGGAGAACCGGCTCCAGGGCGGCAATTCTTTCCGGGACACCGCCAAGGTGCTGAAGATGACCCGATATGCCGTGGCATGGATGGCGACCGGATGTGCGATGGGCGCTTTCGAGACGGCACTCAAGTACAGCCAGGAGCGCTTGCAGTTCGGGAAGCCCATCGGATCATTTCAGTTGGTGCAGGATCTCCTCGCAAAGATGATCGCCAACATCACGGCGTCGCAGTGCTTGATCATGCGCCAGGCTCAGCTGCACGCCGAAGGTAAGCTGACCGACGCTCATGCGGCGCTTGGCAAGGCGTTCGCAACGGCAAAGTGCCGCGAGACGGTCGCGTGGGCGCGTGAGGTGCTCGGTGGCAATGGAATCGTCGCCGACTACAAGGCTGCGCGCTTCTTCACGGACGCCGAAGCGCTCTACTCATACGAAGGCACCTATCAGATGCAGAATCTGATCATCGGCAAGGCCGTCACCGGATTGAGTGCGTTCCTGTAACGCTGATCGAGCTTCGAGAGAGGAGACGTCGCCATGGTTGCCCCAGTACCCGTATCGCCACTCGAGCAACGGCCGGCACCCCTGTTCGCGCCGAACACAGTGCTGTACGAAAAAAAGGGCGCGGTAGCCTACGTGACGGTCAATCGGCCAAAAGTGCTCAATGCCCTGAATACACCGACCTGGGCGGCTCTGCGAACTGCATTCGAGGACGCGCGCGATGATCCGGAAGTGCGCGGCGTCATTCTGACAGGCACCGGCAACAAAGCATTCATTGCGGGTGCCGACATCGGTGAGCTCGCGCATGCCACCGCCATCGAAGCGGAGCAGTCCAGCCGTTTCGGACAAGGTGTACTCGACCTGATCGAAAACCTGGGCAAGCCGGTGATCGCGGCGGTAAACGGCTTTGCGCTCGGTGGGGGTTGCGAGACGGCCATGGCCTGCACCATCAGGATCGCGGCCGACACGGCGAAGTTTGGCCAGCCCGAAGTCACGCTTGGGCTCGTTCCAGGCGGTGGCGGCACACAGCGTTTGCCGCGGCTGGTCGGAAAAGGTCGCGCCCTGCAGCTCATTCTTTCCGGCGAGATGATTAGTGCGGAAGAGGCTTATCGCATCGGGCTCGTCAACGAAATCCTTCCAGCGACCGATCTGATCGCGCGCGCGGAGACCATCCTGCAGAAGATCGCCTCCAATGCTCCCATTGCGGTCAATTTCGCGCTAGCTGCCGTGAACAGTGGGCTAGAGACGACCCAGAGCGAGGGCGCGCGGCTCGAAGCGTCCTACTTCGGTCTCTGCGCCGCAACCGAAGACAAGCATGAAGGCACGTCCGCCTTCATCCAAAAGCGCGTACCACAGTTCCATGGGCGCTGAAATGAGCTCGGCGCATGACAATTCAGGAGATATCGATGGCAAGCGATAACATTTTCTCCGGCTTGAAAGTCGTTGAAATGGCAAGTTTTATTGCCGGTCCTAGCGCGGCAGTGATCCTGTCCGACTTTGGCGCCGATGTGATCAAGATCGAGCCGCCCACCGGCGACACCTGGCGACAAGGGCACAAGATCCCACCGCAGCCGCAAGCGGCAGACGCCTACCCGTTTCATCTTGCCAACCGTAACAAGCGCGGTGTCACGCTCGATCTGAAATCTCCGAGCGCTGGTCAGGTTCTCGAGCGCTTGGTCAAGTGGACGGACGTACTCATTGTCAATACGCCGCATCCGGCACGCAAGCGGCTAAAGCTCGAGTACGACGATGTCGTGCAGTGGAATTCGCGTCTCATCTATGCGGATCTCACTGGCTTCGGCGAGAAAGGTCCCGACGCCGGGCTGCCGGGATTCGACATCACGGCGTACTGGGCACGCAGCGGGCTGTTGTCCCTGACGCGCGACGCTGGCGCACCGCCAACCTGGCCGGTTGCCGGCAGCGGCGACAATGCGACCGCGGTCGGCCTTTATTCCGCGATCGTGACAGCGCTCTATCGGCGTGAGCGTACCGGCCAAGGATCGTATGTCACCACCTCGCTCCTCGCGGAAGGCGTCTGGTCGGCCAGCGTCTCGATTCAAGCCGCGCTGTGCGGGGCCCATTTCTTCGGACTGCACGACCGTAAGAACCCGGCAAATGCAGCCTTGAATGTATACCGCGCAGCGGACGACACCTGGTTCGTTCTGATCGTCACGCCTGACAAACTCGCCGCTGTAGCAAAGGCGCTCGGCCGCGCGGACCTGCTGACCGATCCGCGCTTCTCCGATCCAGTCAAACTGATACAGAACATGCCGTACCTCACTGCAATTCTCGATGAAATCTTCGGCTCGCAGCCGATGACTCATTGGTACGAGGTCTTTAATGGCGTACACGTCACCTTCGGCGCGGTACGCGGACCCCAGGAAGTCATCGCCGATCCGCAGCTACGATTGAATGACATCGTCGTACCGCTCGAAGGCGCCGGTGACAAGCTGACCGCCACGATCAGCAGTCCCATTCAGGTGCACGGGCTCACCAAGGTGCCTGCCAAGCGTGCTCCAACGCTTGGAGAACACAATGAAGAGGTTCTGAAGCAGCTCGGGTTCAACGCGTCCGAGATCGATGCCTTGCACGCAAGCGGCACGGTTCCGAAAGGAAAAGAGGAACGCGTGGCCACGGAGGCGGCGCCAAATTACGAATGTGGAAGACTGTCGCCTTGTGCCGGCGCGGAAATGTGACCATTCGACCAAAGGAGAGCTGACCATGTCCACCAATAAGCCCATTAGTCGCGTCGCCATCATCGGTACCGGCGTGATCGGCGCGAGCTGGGCGGCCTTATTTCTGGCGAAGGGCCTGGAAGTCGTGGCGACCGATGTGGCGCCGAATGCTGAAGGCGGCCTTAAACGTTTCATCGACGCGGCGTGGCCAGCGCTGAAGAGATTGGGTCTGGCCCCTGGAGCATCCCGGGCGAAACTCTCCTTTACGAGCGATTTGGCCACTGCGGTCAAGGGCGCGGATCTTGTCCAAGAGAATGGGCCCGAGAGAATCGAGTTCAAGAAAAAACTTTACGGTCAGCTTGATGAGCTATTGCCCGCAAACGTCATCATCGCATCGAGTTCCTCCGGACTCACCATGAGCGAAATCCAGTCGGGCTGCGGCGCGCACCCGGAGCGATGCGTGATTGGACATCCTTTCAACCCGCCACACGTGGTCCCTCTGGTGGAGATCGTGGGTGGCGCCAAGACTTCCGAAGATACGATTCGTCGCGTTGACGACTTTTACACCGCGATAGGTAAACGGACCATCCGGCTGCACAAGGAAGTGCCTGGGCACGTTGCCAATCGCTTGCAGTCGGCTCTGTCGCGCGAGGTTTACCACCTCGTTGCCGAGGGGGTCGTGAGCGCTGCCGATGCCGACACCGCATTGTCATGGGGACCAGGCCTGCGGTGGGGGATCATGGGCAGCTTGCTCTTGAATCACCTCGGCGGCGGCCAAGGCGGCATCGAGCATTTCTTCGCACAGTTCTCCGGTCCTATGACAGCTTGGTGGAAGGTGCTCGGGCAGCCGGTATTGACGCCAGAAGTGCAGAGGAAGCTCATCGATAGCGTTCAAGCGGAGGTCGGCACGCGCTCGATTGACGAACTAGCGGCAGAGCGAGACGAGCTGCTGCTCGGGCTCATTGAGCTGCGCGCTAAGGCAGAGAAGCCCTCGGGCGTCTCCGCAAAGACGGTGAGCGCCAGTTGACAGCCGGAGTTCTGCTGGCGCACATCGCAGCGCCGCGAAGGTCCTTACACTAGGTCCGATACCGAAAAGCAGGCCGCAAGATGAACGCAAGCGTAGTCTCTTCTCCAGCAGAAAGTTCTTCGTCGGAGCGGCCTGCGAGGCCACGAATCGTCATCGTCGGTGGTGGCTTCGCAGGAGTCGCGACTGCCAAGGCCCTGCGACATTGCGATGCGGATATCACGCTAATTGATCGTCGCAATCACCACATCTTCCAACCGCTCTTGTATCAGGTGGCTACGTCGGTGCTGGCGTCCGCCGATGTCGCCGCACCGATTCGGCAGCTGGCCGCTCGGCAAAAGAACGTGTCGGTAATGTTGGCGGAGGTCGTTGCCATCGACTTGAAGTCCCGATCGGTCGATGCCGAATGTCTCGGCATTGGAACTAAAAAAGTGGGGTTTGACTATCTGGTGGTCGCCGCGGGCACGCAGTCGAGCTATTTCGGTCACAACGAATTTGGAAAATATGCCCCGTGTCTGAAGACGCTCACGGATGCGGAAACGATACGCACAAAGATACTCAGCGCCTATGAGTTGGCGGAGTCTTCTGATGATGCAGACGAGCGGCGCCGCCAGATGACATTTGTGCTTGTTGGCGCGGGGCCAACCGGTGTGGAGTTGGCGGCATCGATCGCCCAAATGACCAATACGACGCTGCGCTCGAACTTTCGACGGATCGACCCTGCGAGCACGTCGATTGTCCTGCTGGATGGCGCCAAGCGCGTACTTCCGAGTTTTGCCGAATCGTTGTCGGAAAAAGTGACCCAGCGCCTGGAGAAGCTCGGTGTAAGGGTGATCACGAGCGCGACCGTGGAGCATATCGATGCGCAGGGCGTGATTGTCGGCGGCAAGAGGATCGAAAGCGGTACGGTTTTGTGGACGGCGGGCGTATCGCCGTCGCCGCTCGTGAAGATGCTCGGTGTTGCGACCGACCGGGCGGGTCGAGCTTGCGTCGGTCCTTACGCGAATGTCCCGGACACTGAGGGAATATTTGTCGTCGGCGATACCGCAACGCTGATCCAGAACGGTCGGCCGTTGCCGGGTGTCGCGCAGGTTGCAATCCAACAGGGACGGTACGTCGGCCGGTTGATTGCCTCACAGCTCAGTGGGGGCGAAGCGCCTCGTCCGTTTCGGTACTTCGACAAGGGCAATATGGCCGTCGTCGGCAAGAATTTCGCGATCCTCGAAGCCGGGCGCTTTCGGCTCGCTGGTTTCACGGCATGGCTTGTCTGGGCATTCATCCACCTGATGTTCTTGCCGCAGTTGCAGAACCGCCGGCGCGTTCAAAACCAATGGTTCTGGAGCTACTTTACCGGGCAGCGCGGGTCGCGTCTCGTTACCGAAGCGCCGCGCGTCGGCTTCTAGTGTTCCATCCTTGTGCGATAACCGGTCAGCGGAGTCTTCTATGAGCCAATCAATCGAGAATTCGTCAGCCCCATCTGGCGGGCAACTGACTACGAGCGCAGGCAATCCCGTTGCCGACAATCAGAATTCGCTGAGCGCCGGTCCTCGGGGTCCTCTGCTACTGCAGGACTATCAGTTGGTCGAGAAGCTCGCGCACCAGAACCGCGAGCGAATTCCTGAACGCCCGGTGCATGCCAAGGGGTGGGGTGCATATGGCACGTTGACGATCAGCGGCGACATCTCGAAGTTTACGAAGGCGGAAGTACTTCAACCCGGAGCGCGCACGCCGCTCATCATGCGCTTTTCCACCGTGGCCGGCGAGCTGGGCGCCGCCGACGCCGAGCGCGACGTACGCGGTTTCGCGATAAAGTTCTATACCAAGCAGGGCAATTGGGATTTGGTTGGCAACAATACGCCGGTGTTCTTCGTCCGTGACGCCTACAAGTTCCCCGACTTCATTCACACGCAGAAACGCCATCCGAAGAGCAATTTGCGCTCGCCCACCGCGATGTGGGATTTCTGGTCCTTGTCGCCGGAGAGCCTGCATCAGGTGACAATTCTCATGTCCGACCGTGGTCTGCCGATCGGTGTGCGCCACATGAACGGCTATGGCTCCCACACGTACAGTCTGATCAGCGCTGTCGGCGAGCGCGTATGGGTGAAGTTTCACTTCAAGACCCAGCAGGGTCACAAGTTCTGGACCAATGCGCAAGCGGCCGGTGTCGTCGGCCGCACCCGCGAATCGACCCAGGAAGATCTGTTCGGCACGATCGAGAAAGGCGAGTTTCCGAAGTGGACGATGCAGGTGCAGATCATGACCGAGGCGCAAGCCGATGCCTGGTCCGAACGCACCGGTTGGAATCCTTTCGACCTCACCAAGGTCTGGCCACACCGCGACTGTCCCGTTATCGATGTGGGCGTTCTAGAGTTGAACCGCAATCCGGACAACTACTTTGCCGAAATCGAGCAGGCCGCATTCGCGCCGTCCAACATTGTTCCGGGAATCGGTTTCTCCCCGGACAAGATGCTGCAGGCGCGAATCTTCAGTTATGCTGACGCGCACCGCTATCGACTCGGCACCCATTATGAAGCGTTACCGGTAAACGCACCGCGCTGTCCGGTACATCATTATCACAAGGATGGGCCCATGCGTTTCTTCGCCAACAACGCCAGGAACCCGGACGCATATTACGAGCCGAACTCGTTCTACGGCCCGCAGGACGACAAGCACTTCGCCGAGCCGCCGCTGGAACTGCACGGCGCAGCCGACAGATACGACCACCGTGACGGGAGCGACGATTATACACAGGCCGGCAACCTGTTCCGCCTGTTCGACGCTGCGCAAAGGCAGCGTCTTTTCGAGAACATTGCGGCCGCAATGCGGGGTGTACCGGAAGAGATCAAGCGTCGACAGATTGCGCTGTTTGCAAAGTGCGACCCGGCCTACGGCGCCGGCGTGGCGAAAGCGGTAGAGCTCGAGGCGCCGAGCGACGATCGACTCAAGGCCATGGCGGCGACGGACGACCGCGAAAAGGCGTCGACCGCAGCCTGAGTCTTGACGATGGCTCAACACGAGCCAGGTGAGCCTGCCGTGAGCACCTCTGCCCCACCATTGCATCGAGGGACAATTTGAGGAGCACGCCATGGGGGCTACGCACGTCGGTTCAATTCGTCGGGTAGCTTCGACCCGCCTGCCGACACGGTGGGGCATGTATACGGGCCTGGCGTTCGAACGTGGGGTGTCGAACGGTACCCGGCGCATCGAAACGGCGCTCGCAATCGTTCTGGGAGATCCCGCCGCGGGAGGTCCCCCGCTTTTGCGCATACACTCGGAGTGCCTCACCGGGGAGATGTTCAGGTCGCTGCGATGTGATTGTGCCGACCAGCTCGACATTGCCATGCGCGAGATCGCGTTCGAAGGGCGTGGTCTTGTGATCTATGAGCACCAAGAGGGCCGCGGCATCGGCCTAATGGCGAAGCTGAAGGCGTACGCGCTTCAGGATGCCGGATTAGATACAGTGGACGCGAATCGCGCACTGGGGTTTGCCGCGGACTGCCGGGACTTCAGTCTGCCGGCGGCAATTCTGCACGTGCTCGGTATTCCTCGCGTGCGTCTGCTTTCGAACAATCCGGCCAAGGTTCGCGCACTGGATGATGCCGGTATCGACGTCATCGAGCAGCTGCCGTGTGAAGGGCAGCCGAGCGCCCACTCCTTTGGATATCTGCGTACCAAAAAGGACAGGCTCGGCCACACGCTGACGTTCGCACCGGCGGCCCCGAATAGCCCTGTTGTTCCACCCAAGTTCGCGAGCATTGAGGATGCCATTCGGGCACTGCAGGCCGGACGCATGGTCGTGGTGATCGACGATGAGGATCGCGAAAACGAGGGCGACCTGACGATGGCGGCGGAGATGATCACGCCCGGCGCGATTAACTTCATGGCAACGCATGGACGCGGAATCATCTGCCTCGCCATGACAGGCGAGCGCCTCGATGAATTGCAGCTCTCGCAGATGGTTCCGGAAAGCACCGCGCTTGGGGGCACGGCGTTCACAGCTTCAATCGACCTCAAGGGTAGCGGTGTCACGACCGGCATTTCCGCGCACGATCGGGCGCAGACCATTCGCGCCGCGATAGACCCCAAGAGTGAGGCGGGGCACTTCGCGCGCCCGGGACACGTTTTCCCACTGCGCGCGCGGGCCGGCGGGGTGTTGGAGCGTCGAGGTCAGACGGAGGCCGCAGTCGATCTCGCCAAACTTGCTGGTTTGTACTCCGCGGGCGTCATCTGCGAGATCCTAAATGACGATGGCACGATGGCCCGGGTGCCCGATCTCGTCCGTTTCTGCCGAAAGCACCAGTTGCTGATGATCACAGTTGCCGACCTCGCGCGCTATCGAATCGAAACGAGTGACCACGGGACATGTGCCAGGATCGATGGCCGATTCTCCGTATGTGACCGCTTTTATGCGCGGGAGTAAACATGACCGACTCGCGAGCCCCGGGCGGTATTACGGCGTTGTTCGACGGGCGAACCGAGCCGCGTGGTGGATCTGGCGGTGCGCCTGAACTGGAAGGTGACGCTGGTTAATCATCGCTCGGCCTACGCCAAACGCGCGCACTTTCCGCGCGCGGAGACCTTGCTGGAAGTGCATCCGCAGGAACTCGCCGCGGTGCTCGACCCGAGCGCCTTCGACGTCGCTGTCATCATGAGCCATCATCTGCCGTCCGATCTTGCGTACCTGCGGCGCTGGCGCCGACTCCCATCCCCTACGTCGGACTGCTCGGCCCAGCCGCGCGTCGCGACAAGCTGCTTGGTGACCTCGGCCCCGAGGGCGCGCGGCTGGGCCACCGGCTGCATGCACCGATCGGTCTGCCAATCGGCGGCCGCACACCCGAATCGATCGCACTGGCGATCGTGGCGCAGCTGCACGCCTTTATGGACGCACCTGCCCTCCACACGGCCGTTCCGATGAGCTCAGCCCGTGCCGCCGGGGCTGAGTAGTGGCGGCGTGCGAGCGTGAATCAGGTTAAGGTAGAGACGAGAAAGTAAAACCTTTCGGAGAAAGCTATCATGGCAGCAAAGAGCAAGCGCGCATTAACCCGCCGACGCAACGCGCCGCTGATCACGCCGACAGATCTCGGCCCTGAAGCACATAAGAACATCGCTGGGCCGATGAATGCGATACTCGCTGACGTATTTGCGCTTTATTTGAAGACGAAGAATTTCCACTGGCATATGAGTGGGCCGCACTTTCGTGATTACCATCTGCTTCTTGACGAACAGGCCGACCAGCTGTACGCGATGACTGATCCCATTGCGGAGAGGATCAGGAAGACCGGCGGCACGACACTTCGCTCCATTGGGCACATCAAGCGCATACAACGCGTATCAGACAACGATGCGGAGTATGTGGATCCCCAGGATATGCTTGCGGAACTGAGAGAAGACAATAAGGGACTCGCCGGTCGCCTTCGGGAGGTTCACGACGTCGTGGATGATTTGCGCGATATCGCCACGGCGAGCCTTATTGAGAACTGGATCGACGAGACGGAGCGGCGTACCTGGTTCCTGTTCGAAGCGAGTCGAAGATAGCGCCTGCTCGCCAGGCGTTGCCGGCCATCCTCGGAAGGAGCGGCCGGCGGCACCGCGCACGGGACCCTTCACCCTAAGGTTCCGGCAACACTTGGGCCGCGGGCGCCGACCTGGTGAATTTTCGGTCGCGATCGAGCGGCCGCGCAGACTTCTGCCGCATCGGCCGACGCGCAATCCGTTAGCGCTCGGCTAACCAGAGGATCCGCTCTAGCGTTGACCGCATCGGCGCTAGGTGTGGCGGGGATCGATGCCTTCATCGTCGCGGTAATGCTCACGGCGGGCTTCCCTACCTATTGACTCGTGTTCTTGCGCGCGCAAGGCACGCCTTGATTGAGGTCGAAGGGACGCATGGAGCTCGGAGGCGTGGCTCGGGCAAATGGCGATCGATACCCAGTTCCGCTTACGGTGAGCGCTCGGTGAGTCTCGCAACGTTAAAGTTTTCGGGACACTAGCAGTGGCTAGTGGAATGTTGATTGATTCTGCCGGCACAGGCCAACGTAAGCGACTCTAGGAGCTGACGTTGACGCCCAGTATGGCAGGCCTCCGCTGCGTCGGGGGTGTTCGATGTAGCCCAACCTAAGGAGTTCACTTTCATGCACAAGTTAATTGTGAGTCTCGTTGCCACCCTGTTTGTGTCGAGCGCTCTGGCGGCAGGGGACGCCTCGTCGACGTCGCCGCCGGTTGCGGACGGAGCGATACCTTCGGCCTATGTGTGGCTGAGCGGCGGCTCAGTCGCCGTGGGCATCGGATATGTCTGGGGCCACGGCACGCTTTACTACAGCAAAGATCAAAAGCAGTACAAGTTCAAGGTTTCGGGCGTATCGGTCGTGGACGTCGGAGCCACTGGGCTGAATGCTGAGGGTGAGGTCTATAATCTGACCAGTCCGGCGGATCTCAGCGGCAACTTTACCGCAGTTACCGCTGGCCTCACGATCGGTGAGGGCGGCTCCATCGCTTGGCTCAGGAACGATAAGGGCGTTGTAATCAAGCTGCATTCTCAGACCGGCGGATTGCGCTTTAACCTGTCCGCCGACGGTATGCACATCACGCTCGTGTAGCCGCCGCAGGTGGGTCGCCATGTACGAACCCCGAGGGCCCTATGTTGCACGTGGCCTCCGATCCACCCAATAGGCCCCCTGTGGGAAGAGCGCGGCGAGACGGGCTCGCCGCGCTCTTCAGTGTTCTCGCCGAACTCGGTGAGCCTGCGGACATTTTCTTAACGAAGTACGGCACGCAAGACCCGCGCGCCGTATTCCCGGTTTTACGCGGCGACGCGCTGCCCGCGGCCTCGCGTACCAGGGCGATCTCGAAGCTTCTGATTGCGCTGGTGCGTCCCACGACGTGCGGCTAGTGATCGTCTCGCCTCCGCCTTGGTTGAGCTGGCGCCGGGTAGCGGCGGCGGTCCTTCTCGCACTCACTCTCTGGCTGATCAGAAGTTTCGTGGTCCCGCTCGTCTGGGCTGCGATCTTTGCGATTGCGAACTGGCCGCTCTACCGTCGCTGTGCACAGCACCTGCCGGACGCCTTGAAAGCGCGAGCGCTGCCATTGGCGTTTTCAATACTGGTCACGTTTCTCGTCCTTGGGCCGGTCGTCTTCGCCTTCGCGATCTTGGCGGGACACAGCCAAGCTTGGCTGACCGAGATCTCGATCATGGATAAAGGCGGACTCGTGGCCCCGTCATGGCTGAGCGCTATTCCCATCGGCGGCACGAGACTCGCCGACGCCTGGAATGATGCGTTGGGAGCGCCCGGCGGCGTTTCGGCCTTGCTTACCCGTATCGAACAGGGTTCGCTGCTACGTTCGCTTCAGTCGGTCGGGCATTTGATCGCGTACCACGCATTTGTCGTGGCGATCACGGTCGTCACTCTGGTGCTCTTGTTTCGTCGGGGAGAGACACTCGCAGAATCGCTGGCGCTTCGCATCGATGAGCAGTTTGGTCGACTTGGCACAAAATTTGTCGGGGTCGCGGTCGGAGCCCTGCGGGCGACGGTGCAAAGCATGGTCCTCGTCGGACTTATTGACGGCGTCGCTCTCGGAATCATCTATGCCCTCGCACATATACCGTCCCCTGTTGCCTGGGGTGCGGTGACCGGCATTCTCGCCATGCTGCCCTTTACAGGCTATTTCGCGGTTGCCGCAGTGTGTGTGGCGCAGCTCGCGCAGGCTTCCTCCACCTCTGTGCTGATGGTGGGAGCCGTCGGAATCGCCGTTTTGTTCCTCAGTGACAAATTCGTGCGCCCGATGCTAATGGCCAAGGGAGCGCGGCTCGACTTTCTGGGCGCGTTTATGGGCACTGTCGGAGGACTGCAGACGTTTGGCCTGCTGGGGATCTTTATCGGCCCAGTGGTTGTCGCGGTCGGCAAAGCCATATTGGACGAGTGGTTGACCCACTCAAGACCGCTCACGCCGGATACGGAGGTTACCGCCATCACCGGCGACGCCAAATCTTTTCCGAGTGTCTGGGTGCGTCCGTGAGGAAAATCTGCGTCGTCGTTTGCCGGTACGTGTGCGGGCGGTGAGTAACGCCGATGTAGTCTCTCGTGAGCAACGGTGAAACACAGACTGTCAGAAGTAGTGGGACGGCGTCCTTACGCCGTGCCTGACCCTACGGGTGGGCACATGGATTCTTCGGCTATGCTGGCCCCGCTGCGGGAAACGACGAGCAACAGATTGCGCGTTAACGAGGCCGGTTTACCGTGAGTGAGCCGCGAGTGCAGATTGCCTAGAGTACTTACTGTGCCGCGGCTATCAACACCGAGCTTGATTTGCAAGAACTGCGATACCGTACATCGGCAGATCTCGCTCGCCATGTCTGAAGTGGCTCACTGCAGTTACTGCGGTGCCGTGCTCGCACGCAAGAATGACAGGACGACCGCGCAACTGCTGGCCGTGACCGTTGCCGCCGGAATTGTCTTTGTAATCGCGAACGTCACGTCGATTCTCGCTATCGAGTTCGGTGGGGTCCGCGCAGACACAGGTGTGTGGACGGCGGCTCTTTCGCTGGATCATGGATGGATGTTCTGGGCGGCACTGGTGCTGGCCGCGACGATGTTCTTGGTCCCCCTGTTGCAAATTATATTGCTGCTCTGGGTGCTGATCTTTGCCAGTGTGGCGCGGCGCGCACCGGCATATAAATATGCCCTGGTGCTCCTTCATCTTCTGCGCCCCTGGAGCATGAGCGAGGTGTTTCTCTTGGGCAGCCTGGTGGTCATCGTGAAGCTTTCGAGCTGGGTGCATGTTGAAGCGGGCGAGGGCATATGGGCACTTGGTGGGCTTGCAATACTGTTGGCGATTCTCAGCAGATACGATTCTCGTGACTGGTGGGATCTTGTAGAGCAAGCGCGGCCATGAGCAACCGCCCGACTGCGGCTGCGCTGGGACTGATTGCGTGCCACATCTGCGGTTTAGTTTCGCCGCGGACTGCGACGCTGCTTCGCGGTCGGTGCGCGCGGTGCGGAAGTCGCGTTCAAGTGCGCACCTCCCGCAGTACGGAACGTACTCTGGCATGGCTTCTCGCGGGAATGATTCTTTATATACCGGCCAATCTACTCCCGGTGATGTCCATCGACGGAATACAGGGACGGCAGGAGGCCACGATTTTCAGTGGCGTGAGCAGTTTCTGGCACGCCGGGGCCTGGGGCATTGCCGCGCTGATCTTCATCGCCAGTGTCGCCGTGCCAACCACCAAGTTCATAGCGCTCGGGCACATGCTCTGGAGCGTACGACGGGGGGCATTGACGGGCCAGCGTGAGCGAACTCAGCTCTACCGAGTGGTGGAATTCATCGGTCATTGGTCGATGCTCGATGTGGCCGTGGTCGGCCTGACTTCGGCGTTGCTGCAGTTCAAGGCGTTGGGTACCGCAGAACCTCGTGCAGGGATCGCATGTTTCTGTGGCGTGGTCGTGGCCACCATGATTGCGGCCTTGAGTTTCGATCCAAGACTGATTTGGGATGGTGAGGCCAGCAATGGCTGAGGATCAAGAAGTGCCCGTTGCGGATGCACCCGCAGCGCCGCACGTCAGGGCAAGACGCTGGATCCCATCCCTCGTTTGGCTGGTGCCGATTGCGGCGGCTCTGATCGGGCTGTCTCTGGGCATCAACACTTGGAGCAAGACGGGCCCCCGAATCACGATCAGCTTTCAAACCGCGGAGGGACTGGAAGTCGGCAAGACACTGGTCAAATACCGGAACGTGACCATCGGGCACGTGACCGGTATTACCTTGAGTGCGGATCACAATAGCGTGCTGGTCACCGCGGAGCTCACCAGAAATGCCCGCGACGTGGCGAGCGATGATACGCAGTTTTGGGTGGTTCGACCGCGGTTCGGTGTCGGCTGGGCGTCCGGACTTGACACGCTGCTATCGGGTGCATTCATCGGCGCCGAGACAGGTGTAGCGAAAGTGCCCCGGCGGGATTTCAACGGGCTCGAGAATCCCCCGCCTCTGCCGCATCCGCTGCAGGGCAGGCGTGTAGTGCTGCATGCCGATGACTTGGGATCAGTCAGTCTCGGCGCCCCGGTTTATTTTAGACGGCTCCAAGTCGGCCGAGTCATCGACCAGCAACTGGATGCAGATGGTACCGGTGCGCAACTTGTGCTGTTCATCGACGCTCCTAATGATCGCTTCGTGACACCAGCCACGCGCTTCTGGAACGTCAGTGGAGTTGAGGTCAGACTCGGTGCCAACGGCATGGACCTCAAAACCCAGTCGCTCGTGTCGGTGCTGGCCGGTGGGGTGGCATTTGGGAACGCCGCCCCGATCCCGGCGGGGCTGGCGCCGTCGGCGGCAGCGCAGTTCATCCTGTACAAGGATGAGGCGGCTGCCATGGCGCCACCGGATGGCGAGGCTCGCTACGTGCGAATGCGCTTTGACCAATCATTGCGCGGGCTGCAGAAAGGCGCGCCCGTCGAGTTCGTCGGGGTGGACATCGGCAATGTCATTTCGATGGACTTGGACTACGAGGAGAAGACTCACCGCTTCCCGGTGATCGTCACGGCACGCATCTATCCACGCCGAATGGGGCGTGCGTACGACGCGCTTGCGCAGCGTGGTGTTACCGAGAACGAGGACACAATGGCGCGGCTGGTCGGAGATCTCGTGGCCCGGGGATTGCGTGCGCAGCCGCGCCGCGTGAGCCTCCTCACCCCGGAACTGTACCTTGCGTTGGACTTCATGCCGGGGGCAGGTAAGGTCCGCTTTGACCCGTCGTTGAGGCCGGTCGAGATCGCGACGATCCCTGGCGGCGTTGACGAACTGCAATTGAAAGTCGCCAGCATCGTCAACAAGATCGATGCGCTGCCGCTTGATCACATCGCGAGAGATCTCGATGCCGACTTGGTGGGCCTGCATGACACGGTCAATCGCCTTAATGCCGACGTGCTCCCTGGCGCAGCACAGAGTTTGGACGCATTGCATAGTACGCTCGGCAATATCGATCGGCTCCTGGCGGACGACACACCGTGGCGCGAGAGCGTGAATCTAACGCTCGGGGAGGCCAGGCGTACCATGCGCTCTGTTCGCTCACTCGCAGACTATCTGAACCGCCATCCTGAAGCGCTTCTTCGTGGCCGCCCGACCCAGGAGCGCAGCGCGGCCGCGCTCAACTCCGCCACGAACGATGCGCAGCGGTGAAGCTGATGCATTGGTTTTGGCTGGGTTCCGCGTTTGCGATCATGGCAGCCTGCACGTCGGCGCCAGTTCATTACCATACGCTGGTTCCAGATCCGATCGACGGCCCCGCTGCGCAACGGCCGACATCGCGCAGGGTCGAGATCGCAGCGGTGAAAATTCCCGCGCAGGTGGATCGATCGGAGCTGGTTGTTCGACAACGAAACGGTCAAATTGTGTTATTGGAGAACGAGTTGTGGATTGCGCCGCTCTCGGATGAGCTACGAAGTGCACTCACCGTCGAACTCGTGCGGCGGCTGTCCGTAGCGGAAGTGCAGGGGTCACGCGGCGAGGGGCCAATCACGGTGCAGATCGATATCGAGCGCTTCGAATCGGCGCCAGGGCAATACGCCCTCGTAGAGGCGTTCTGGCGCTTGCGCATCAAGAGTTCCGTTCACGACGACGTACTGGTCTGCAGGACACTGGCCTATGAACGCGTGGCTGAAGGCTATAGCGCTTTGGTCCGCGCCCATCAACATGCCGTTGCGCTGATCGCGGACGAAATCGTGGACGCGACGGCACGATCGACCCCGGACAGTATGGCTGTATGCCCGGTGGCTGGAGGCGCTTTTTGAGCGCAGCGCCTGCACGGGTACACGGCAGTGTCGGCCAAACTTCCCCGCTGCGATAAGCATAATCAGCAGAACTCAAACGAGCTATGTCGATCATTGCGATCGATGTGAGCTACCGGTGAGTTTCGGGACACTAGGGTGTATGCGACGGTCCGTTCCCCTCATGAAAGCGAGTCGGTCATTGGGGCGCCTGGCTTCGGTGGAAATTCGCGAAATGGTAACGGGAGCCGAATTGCGACAGTGGAACGATTCGTCAGGAGATGACTGAATGAATCAACTCACAGAAGCACCCGCGCCCGCGAAGGGCGAACGGCGGGTGTACACGGCTAAGACCGAAACTAGGGGAGGCCGGGACAATGGCAGCGCTCGCAGCTCTGACGGCCGCCTCGACATCAATTTCTCAATACCCGGAACGGCTGGCACTGGCACCAATCCAGAGCAGCTGTTCGCCGCGGGGTGGTCGGCCTGCTTTGAAGGTGCGATGGCGGTTGCGGCTCTTAAAAGGAGAATCAAGCTCCCAGCGGCCACGGCCATTCGCGCCGAGGTCGATCTGAACCTGAGTCTGGCGGATGGCGCTTACTTCCTTCGTGCCCGGCTAAATGTCAGCCCGGCCAGGGGTGGAGCGCGAATTGGCGCAGACCATCGTGACCGACGCGCATCGGCTATGCCCGTACTCCAAAGCAACGCGCGGAAACATCGACGTGGTAATCAGCCTCCATTCTTAACCGCGACCGGCTGCGCGAGGGGCGTCGCATGGCGATTGAGTCTTTGATCATCAAGGCGTGGGATACCACGTGATGCGTCCGGGCAGAACAACCCCACTTCGAAACGGCGCCGGACACTGGGCTGCGCCGTGGGTACTTGTGATGCTCGGCCTGCGCGCACTGATCCCGGCCGGCTTCATGCTGGCGCCGGTCGAGGGCCATCTCGCCGTCGTGCTGTGCAACGCAGTTGCCCACGGTGCGGTTCACCACTTAGGTAGTTACGATCATCCGGGACATCATTCTCATACTCAGATCGACCCCACTTGTCCTTACGCCCAAAGTGCAGGGCCGGCGCCGCTGCCAGCATTGCCGGTCCTCGGGCCGCAGCCGATCGCAGCGGCGGGTTCGTTACCCCTTCAGCTGGCCCAGATACACGTTCGGTCCGGACCCTCCCGTCAGCAGTCTCCGCGCGGTCCCCCGCACCTCGGCTGAGTGACAGCGAACGCTCGTCGCGGACCCGATAAACGGTCCTGCGAAGCGCTCTTCGAGCATCGGCTTTGGGTCAGGTGAGATATGAATATCGCCATTGGACTGCGTGAACGTATCACGTCGCAGTGTTCTCATTTACTCACGCATGTCGCCTTCTCTGCAGTGTGTGCTGTGTTGGCACCGCAGATGGCGCACGCTTGCGCGAGCTGTGGCTGCACGTTGAGTTCAGATGCCGCGCTGGGCTACTCGGCCATTCCTGGGTGGCGCTTGAGTCTAGAGTACGATTACATCCATCAGGACCAGCTTCGCAGTGGAACGGCCAGCATTTCCACGGTGCCCGCTGGCAACGAGCTTGAGCATGAAACGCTCAACCGCTATGTGACCACCGGGCTTAGCTACAGTCCAAACTCCAATTGGAACGTGACGGTGCTCGTGCCGTACGTCATCCGAACTCACTCGACCTACGGAACGTACGATCCGAATCAACCGCTCCCGGAGCTCAGCAGCTCACGTAGCTCGAGTTTGGGGGACATGAAGGTGATCGGCAGCTACCAAGGCCTGCTACCGACCCACAATTTTGGCATTCAACTGGGCATCAAGCTGCCGACTGGGAAATATGGCACTGCTATCGACTTCTATGGCGGCCCAGCTGCCGGCACACCGCTTGATGCCAGCCTTCAGCCCGGCACCGGCAGCACCGATGTGATCGCGGGCGCGTACTACTACCAAGCCATAAGCCAGAGCTTCGATTTGTTTGCCAATGCTCAGTTCCAGAGCGCCGTGCGGCATCACATGGATCAGCCTGGAAATGACTACCGGCCGGGTAATTCCACAACGGCGAGCTTTGGGCTGCGCTATGAGGACAACCCGCAGTGGGTCCCCCAACTGCAGGTTAACCTGCTGCACAAGTCGGAGGACCAGGGCGCGCTCGCCGACATTCAGAACTCCGCCGGCAACGTCATCTACCTAAGCCCCGGAGTCACGGTGCGGGCATCGGGACACTTGCAGGCATTTGCGTTCATGCAGTTCCCCGTCTACAGCAACCTCTATGGTTACCAGCTCTTTCCACGGTATACGGCGAGTGTGGGGGTAAGTTATGTCTTCTGATCGGCAGCCGGCCCGCAGTTCCTGGTCGCGCCGCGAGTTTTTGAGCGCTTGCGGGACCGCACTGGTCGCTCCGCTGGGCCTGTGCGTGCCGTGCGCGCAGGCGAATGACCTGCGCCTCGGTTTGCCGGCGCCCCCCGCCACCCTGGTGACCTTAGACGGCCAGAAGATCCCGACTGTCGGGCTACTCGGCACGGTCGTAGTCCTTACCTTCTGGGCGACGTGGTGCGAGCCCTGTCGAGAAGAGCTTCCGCTGCTTTCGAGATACGCCGCCTACCACGGGGAAGCAAAGCTTCACGTGCTGGGCTTCAGCCTCGACTTGCCGGATCAGCTCGCCGAGGTACGCAAAGTCGCCCAGACGCTGCGCTTCCCCGTCGGCCTGCTCAGCAGTTCAAGCGCACCGGGGTATGGGAGAATCTGGCGCTTACCGGTCAATTTCACCATCGATCGGGCAGGGCGGCTGGTCCAAGATGGCTGGAACGAAAAGCAGCCGAGCTGGACCGCCGAGCGACTCGATGAGATCGTGACGCCGCTTCTCTCGTAGCGGGTTCCAGGGCCACTGGGTTCTTCAGCACCAAAGGCGCCGCCGTACGGGTTCGAACATCGCAATCTGTGTGAAGCGTTTCGAGCCGGAGTTCCCCGGTAACGACGGCAGGCGGTGTTGTGAGAAAACATACTGCCGGAAGGAACGAATCTCGCCGGCGCCAGGGGTTGAAGCTACGGACCGGCAGTCCCCGAACCTACCTTTGTCAGCCCGCGTCTCCAGCACTACTCGCGAACGGCTGCTGCACCGTAATAAACGGCCACCCCATGCATCTCGTCGGGTGTCAGCGCTCGGGCGATTACGCGCATCTGTTCGTTGATGTCGTTCTGCCGCATGCCTTGGGAAAAGGCAGCGAGTTGGCGTTCGATGTACGCGGTGTGCTGGCCCTGAAGTGCCGGCGCGCCGCGCTTCTCGGCGCCCGGGCCGTGACAAGCTGCGCAAGGCGGGATGCCACGCCCAGGGTCACCGGCGAACACCAAACGAAGGACAGGATCGCGCTGGCGCAGGCTGCGCCCACCCTTAGGGATGCCTTCACCCAGGATCGGTGCAAGCCCATCGGGACGATGGGCGAAATAGCTCGACACATCGGCCGAATCCTGATCCGTCAAGGCGGTGGCGATCGCGCCCATCACGCCCCATTGGCGCTTGTTCGCGCGGTAATCATCGAGCTGTTTGTAGAGCACCGCGGAATTCTGGCCGGCCAGAGTGGGGATCAGGGCGGATGCGCTCACGCCGTGATCGCCATGGCAGACCTCACAATTGAGTGCGACAAAAGCGCCACGTTGCGCGTTCCCCGATTCGATCCGTGTCAGCGTGTCTCGCGTCCAGGCAATTCGCGTTGGGGTTCGTCGTGGCGGCTGCGGCGCGTTTGCAGGTTGGCTGTCAGCCGTAGCACCAAGCGCGCGGCAAAACGCGTCCCAAGCACCGAGGGTTGGACCATTTTGTTGGAATCGTCCAAGCACGAGGAACCCGAGGAGAAAGGACACAATGCACACCACGGCGATCGATCCCCACGCGATGCGGCTCCAGCGGTTATTGAGATTGAACGGACCTTGCTCGCGGACCATCAGCGCTCTCCGATGGCAGACTGGCTCAGGACGGCGACCGCCGGAACCGAATGCTGTTTCATGAAGAAGAACTGCCCGATCGGATAGCCATAGGCGACAACCATCAGGACCGCTACGATCGCGTTCCAGAGCGCGAAGCCGTTCAGTGCTGGGGGCACGCGCACGGGGGGAGTCACCGCCAGCGCATAGCCCAAGGGCTCTCCCTGCACTTTCGTGCCCAGTTGCGACCGGACCAGAATGACGATCAGAAGGATCGCGGAAGTCAACAGAATCAGGCCGCCAATCACCGAGGTGATGACGAGCGGCGCCATCGGCGCGATGAGCGGATCGCTATAGTCGAATGTCGCGACGCGCCGCGGCTGTCCCATCAACCCGGCGACGTGCCAGGGAACCGTAGTGACGAGCATTCCCCAGAACCACAGCCAGAGCTGGAGGCGCGCCAGAGCCTTGAAACGCAGTGTTGTGCCCGTGATCCGTGGCCACATTTCGTACGCAATAGCGAAGTACATCATCAGCACTGCGCCGCCGAAGATCAGGTGGAAGTGTGCCGTGACCCACGAAGTGTTGTGGATCATCGCGTTCATGGCAAAGCTCATGTTGATGAGGCCGCCGAACCCTCCCAGGCCCAGCATCACCAGCGACAAACCAACGGCCAGCACCATGGGCTCCTTCCACGGCAGGGCTCGAATCCACCCGAAGAGTCCGCGACCGCCACGAACGCGGCCGGCAATCTCGAGGCTTGCGCAGATCGAAAACACCGTCAGCAGGGTCGGCAAAGCGACCAGAAACGTCAGCGAGGATTGCAGGAACTTAAAACCCGATCCGTGTTCGGGGTCCATGAACAGATGGTGCATCCCGACCGGAAGTGAGAAGACGAGGAACATGATGAAGGTGAGACGCCCCATCGTGTCGCTGTAAAGCCGCCCTCCGGCGGCCTTTGGCACCAGCGTGTAGAAGGCAACGTAGGCCGGCATGAGCCAGAAATACACGATGGCGTGTAAGGTCACTGAGAACAGCGTACGCCCGAGAGCGGCATCGACTAGATCGCTCCAGCCGAAGGCTCGCGGGAGCAATATTCCGCCAAGTTCTAGAACGACACCGGACGCGGTCCACGCCCACAATATTGCGGTGGCCGTGATGGCGAACATCGGTAGTGGAACGGGTCGCCCGGGATTGTCCCGTTTCCATGCCGTCATGTTGAGAACCATCAGCACGACCCAGATCATGGAGCCGCCGACCAGCAGGAACGCCCCGCCGTAGTACCACGCGCTCCCCAATAGGGGCGGGTAGAACGTGTACAGAACCGATGCTTGTCCGGAGAGGATCGCGGCGACCGCCATGAGCGTGCCCACCAGACAGATCGCGAACCCGATCCAGGCAGCCTTCACGCCGCGCAGCGGGCGATCAAGGCTCGTCGCAGCTACGGCATAGCCGAAACCCATGGTGAAGAAGGTGGTGACCACGTAGGCCATCGCCGTACCGTGCAATGTGACGGACGCGTAGTACGCCGCGGAGTCGTCTAGCGGTGCCGGCAGTGGACTGCGCATGAGCATCTGCCAGGCTCCAAGCAGTACGGCGGGGAGGAACGTCCCGAAAGCGACCCAATAGTGGGCGAGGGCGAGCCGGTTGCTACTACGGTTCACGATGGCTCCTCCCCGTTTACTGTTTTGCTTGCGCCAGCGAGGGAGCTGGCGATTCAAGCTGTTGATAGTAGGCGGCGAGCGCAGCGATCTCTTGGTCATCAAGCTTCTTGGCGAAAAGCGTCATCGTCGTCGGACTGTTTCTCCGGAATCCACGCTGCCACATCTGCAACTGTGAGGCCGTGTAATGCGCATATTGTCCGGCGAGATAGGGGATTGTCGGAGATTCCCCGGCGCCGCCTGCGCCGTGGCATGTTCCACAGCCGGGAATGCCCTTCGCGCTATTGCCCGCTTCGGCCAGCTCCTTGCCGCGCTTGATCAGCTGCGGAGCGGCATTCGCCAGCGGTGGGAATTGAGCTGCGGCGTTTGCGTAGTAGGCGGCGACGTCCTCGATGTTGTCGGAGGATAGTGCCCGCGCGATTGGCGACATGATCGAATTGGACCGCACACCGGAGCCAAAGTCGCGGAGCTGCCTTGCGAGATACGATGCTGGCTGGCCGGCGACGCGCGGGAAAGCTCCGCTGCCATCCGACCCCCCGGTAAACGCATGGCATTGCGCGCAGGCCGGGGCACCGGACGCGGTTCCCTGTGCGACGATGACCGCTCCTTGGTTCGCATCGGGCCGGTGCTGGTTGCTTAACCTATGCGCAGCCGCTTCCTCGTTGGCGCGGTGAATCACATAGGCGCGGATCGCTGTGGCCTTTGTGTGATCGAGCGTCGGTGCAAATGGCGCCATGCCGCCTTCCTTCAACGCGCCCTCTAGCACCACACTGTACCAAGCGTCAACGGCGATGAAGGGCGAGCCACGAAGATCCGGTGTGATGCCGCCCGCTATCACAGCCTCGCCATGACAAACACTGCAAAACTGCGCGTACAGTCCTTCGCCCATCGCTACCGTGGCGGGGCTCGCAGTGTCGGGTGGGGGATCGATTGCTAGTTTCGGTTCGGGCGGCAAGGCTGGCAGATCAGCCTTCGCACCGAGCTTAAACACCAGCAATCGACTGACGTTGCGCTCATTTCCGGATTTGTCGGATGCCTTCCCTTGCAGGAGGGGATAGGCCCCACCCCAGCCGGATAGCACGGCGATGTATTGCTCGCCCCTGACCTCATACGAGATTGGCGCCGCAATTACCGGCGACTGGGCAAACGTTGACCACAGCTTTTCCCCCGAATCGGCGCGATAGACACTGATGTCGCCGGCGGCATTTCCCTGAACCACGAGATTTCCAGCGGAGGTTAGAATGCCTCCATTCCACGGACCCAGATAGTTTGCGCGCCACGCTTCTTTCTGGCGTACGGGATCCCAGGCGATGAGATAACCCTTCACGTTAGGTAAATTGGTGGTTGCGGTGCCGACGTTCCAGCCGATCGGAGTGGGCTGATAACCCTTCACCGATTCGTACGACATGGGGATCTCTTGCGCCGGGATGTACACAAGGCCCGTCTGGGGATTGAAGGCCATCGACTGCCAACTGTGAGCGCCGAGCGCCCCCGGCAGGATATCCGTTCGCTTACCGGTCCTGTCATAGCGGACTCCAGGCACCTCGACGGGCCGGCCGGTTTTTTGATCGATACCGCTTGTCCAGGTAACAGGCGTGAAGTGGTTGGCAGAGATGAACTGTCCAGTCTTCCGGTCAAGGAGGTAAAAGAACCCGTTCTTGTTGGCCTGCATGAGCACTTGACGTGCCGTACCGTCGATAGTCAGGTCAGCCAGGATCAACTGCTGAACCGCATCGAAGTCCCATTCGTCTCCCGGCGTGACCTGGAAATGCCAAACATAATTGCCCGTGTCGGCATTGATCGCGACGATAGAAGACAGAAACAGGTTATCGCCCTGACTTGCACTGCGGTACCCCTGATTCCACTCAGTTCCATTGCCAGTCCCCAGGTAGATCAGATTCAGGGTCGGATCGTAGGAGATGCTTTCCCAGGCCGCTCCCCCGCCCCCTAATTTCCACCACTCGCCAGACCAAGTCTTGGCCGCCATCGCCATTGCCTCGCTTTCGAACGGCTTCGAGGGATCACCCGGTACCGTGTAGAAACGCCAGGCCAGCTTGCCGCTCTCGGCGTCATAAGCCGAGATATAGCCGCGCACGCCGTACTCATTGCCGCTGTTGCCAATGACGACGCGCCCCTTGATGACGCGCGGCGCCATGGTGATGGTGTAGGGTTTGGCGGGATCGACCGTCATGACGCTCCAGACGGGTTTACCCGTTCGTGCATCGAGCGCTACCAAGTGTCCGTCAAAGGTACCGACGAAGATTTTGCCCTGCCACGCGGCAACGCCTCGATTGACTACATCGCAGCAGCCCCTTACCCCGAGCGCACGCGGCACGGACGGGTCGTAGGTCCAGAGTAACTGGCCGGTCTGCGCATTGAACGCCTTGACGATGCTCCATGCCACCGAAACATACAGAACACCGTCTATAACGAGTGGTGTCGCTTCCTGACCACGGACGCTGTCCAGATCAGCGTACCAGGCGAGGCCAAGTTGCTTGGCATTGCTCGCAGTGATCCGTGTCAGCGGACTGAATCGCTGTTCGCTGTAGGTTCGGCCGTATGTCACCCAGTTAGCAGGGTCGGTATCGGCACTAGCGATGCGCTTGGCATCCACATTGGCCGGCAGCTCGGCAGCTCTCACTGGTCGGAGATTGTTCTGCACCAGCCACACCAGCAAGGTCGCCATGATCCAGAGCGTGATGGTGCGATTGGCGCGGTGATGAGCGTTTGCCGCAGCGACGGCTCTCGGGTCGGCACGCAAGATCCTAGACTCATTTCGCACGATTGCCATTTCTGTCTGACTCCGAAAAGCTGTGATCTTAAGAAGCGGGCTATTGCGAAGCGCACGTGAACCGTTCGACCGGGGTAAGCAGTCGCCTGCTCAATGCCTCAGCGAACCGTTCCGACGACACCACGCGTACGTGCGCCCACA
>Ga0335080_10001315_pt1 | contig 24084 bp, 30 predicted proteins | sample Lox_Sample_34_FD_206720 | JGI IMG/M metagenome (GOLD analysis project Ga0335080, IMG submission 206720) | Soil microbial communities from Loxahatchee National Wildlife Refuge, Florida, United States - Lox_Sample_3.4 | ecosystem: Environmental > Terrestrial > Soil > Wetlands | place: USA...
GACAACGGATTTATTACGGTTTATAAGCACAACGCATCACTCCTGAAGAGTGCGGGAGAGAACGTACATCGGGGCGAGATGATCGCCCTGCTGGGGAATACGGGTAGAACAAGCTCCGGTCCTCACCTCCATTTTGAAGTGTGGAAGGACGGCATTGCCGAGGACCCAAACAATTATCTCTTAAGCAATCCTTAGACGCTATGGCCGGAAAAATGGAAATTGCGACTGAGCTCAATCTGATTGCCGCCGGAACGGTCTTCGACGGGAAACTGCGGACACCGGGAAGTATCCGCATCGACGGAAAAATCACCGGAGAAGTTACCGCTGCACAGAATGTTTCTCTTGGTAGCGGAGGGGATATTGAAGGAAATATTTCGGCGAAAAATGTGACGATCGGCGGGAGAATTCGCGGTATGATCGTCGCTCAGGAAAAGCTCGTATTTGAATCAAAGGCGGTTGTGCGCGGCGATATCCGCGCTGCCAAGCTTGTGGTAGATGAGGGGGCGGTGTTCGACGGAAAGTGCGTGATGGGAGAACATGTGCCTGCTCCGCCGATTCCGAAACCGGAGCAGCCTCCGTCGGAAAAACACTGAATCGCCATGTCGAACCCGTCATCATCGGATGATGAACCGGGCTCCTCGCGGTTCGCTAACGCAATTCGTTCCGCTGCACCACTGCTCAATGCCGGAATCCAGATGGCGTTTGCCATTGTTATCTTTCTTTTCCTCGGTCGTTGGCTTGACGGCCGGTGGAATACTACTCCCTGGTTAATGCTCGTAGGCGGTTTTCTTGGTGCAGGAGGCGGTTTGTACAGCTTCATCAAAACTGCCCTGGCAATAAATTCGAAAGAAGCAAAGATGAAAGACTCGAAGGAAAAATGAAGTTTGACTGGACATTCCCGAAACGTGTCCTGTTGACGGTCGCCACGATCGCAGTCGTCAGCAGCTACCCGCTGATTCGTCTCGGTACGATACCGATCATCGTGGCGGCAGCTGTCGGTGCGTTCCTGATGACAATCAATGTGCTGGTGGGGTTTCTGGCGATCGAGTATTCTTTCCGGAAGTCCTTTACGACATTCCTGAAGTTTGTTCTGGGCGGCATGATGGTCAGAATGCTGTTTCTTGCCGGGATACTGGTTGCACTGATTGTAGTGTTCTCCATTCACGTTGCTGCGTTCTTAACATCAATCGGATTCTTTTACGTTTTGTTCCTTACCCTCGAGATTATGTATATCCAGCAGAAGTTCACCGTAAACACCACGAACAAGTAACGGCATGTTGAACGGTGTCCAGGAATTGGTTCCCGGCGATTCACTTGCCGCAAAAGCTTTGGCACAGCCCGAAAGCAGCAGCGCCATGTTCACGGAGCTCTTCGAGCACGCTCATGACGCGCACGAGCTGCAGCTCCCCTTCCTTGGAACGATCGATCTGCCGCGCTTTGCTCCCCTGCATGTGGCCGGCCTGACCATCGACCTTTCGATCACGAAACATGTCGTCTTTCTGTGGATTGCCGCACTTCTTCTGTTCCTCGTTGCCAGAGCCGCAGCACGGAAGTCGGGTTCTGCCCGCCTGCCGGGCGGCGTACGAAATCTTATCGAAGTGTTCCTGGAGTTTGTCAGGGATGATATCGTTCTCCCCAATATGGGACCGGGAGGGATCCGCTATATTCCGTATCTCATCACGACGTTTCTCTTCATCCTCATCATGAACGTCATGGGAATCATTCCGTATGGGTCGACGGCGACGAGCAATATCAATGTTACTGCGGGGCTGGCGATCATCGCCTTTTTTATGATCCAGATTGCTGCGATCCGGTCGCAGGGGCTGGGACATTATCTGGCGCACCTTACCGGCGGAGTTCACTGGGCGCTCTGGCCCATCATGATTCCTATTGAAATTCTCGGACTCTTTACAAAACCTTTTGCTCTCTGCATTCGTCTTTTTGCCAACATGACCGGAGGACATCTGGTAATCATTTCGCTCATTGGACTGATCTTCCTCTTTAAATCGTACATCATCGCCCCGATTCCGGTCGCGTTTGCCGTTGGGATCAACCTCCTCGAATTGCTTGTGGCGGTTCTGCAGGCATATATCTTCACCATGCTGACGGCGTTGTTCATGGGACTCGGAATACAGGCAGGCCATGGCGAACAAGAGCATTCGCAAAAAGGACATTAACGAATCATCTCATCATCAACTTATCAAAGGAGAATATCAGAATGGATCCGAAATTATTCGCATATCTTGCCGCCGGGCTGGGCGCGGCATTCACCGTGATCGGGGCGGGTATCGGGATCGGTAAGCTGGCAGCTGCCGCAATGGACGCAAGCGGTCGTCAGCCGGAGGCAGCGGGACCGATACGAATTTCCATGATCATCGCCGCCGCACTCATCGAAGGTGCCACCTTCTTTGCACTCGTTATTTGCATTCTGCTCGCTCTGAAATGAACAGGCGGGCGATTGCAAAATTCATTATGAGGATCGAAAACCTATGTTAGAACCAAACCCCGGGCTGATACTCTGGACCATAGTTACTTTTCTCGTTCTCCTCTTCCTCCTCAGGAAGTATGCCTGGAAGCCCCTGCTTGATGCACTCCAACAGCGCGAAGCAAGCGTTCGCCGGTCGGTGGAACAGGCGGAGCAGGCAAAGCAGGAAGCCGAGCAGCTTGTTGAAGAGCACCGGAAGCAGCTTGAGCAGGCAGAGCACGAGGGTCATCGCATCCTCAATGAAAGCCGTACGCTCGCCGATAAGCTGAAAGGGGAGATTCTGGAGAGCGCTCAGAAGCAGTCACAGCGGATGATCGAACAGGCGCGTGCGGAGATCGGACGCGACAAAGATGCTGCACTTTCCCAGCTGCGTCACGAGGTTGCGTCGCTGGCAGTGCAGGCGGCAGGAAAAATTCTCGACGAGACGCTTGATGACCAAAAACATCGGAAGATCGTCGACAACTACCTGAAGGAACTTCCGAACAATTGATGCAGTATGAGTAATATTCGTGCAGCGGAACGGTACGCATCGGCGGCGCTCAGTGTAGCCGAGGAACTAAAATCTGTCGATGAGGTCAGCAACGACTTTGCCTTCATCGAAAAGATGCACCGCGAAATACCGGACTTCCGCATTTTCCTGAAGAGCCCTGTGGTCAATAAGGAAAAGAAGGCGAGGGTGTTTGCACAGCTTCTGGGCGGCAAGGTCAGTCTGTTCACGGAAAAATTTGTCCTGCTGCTGGCATCGAAAGGACGGGAGAATATTCTCCCGGAGATCATACGTCAATTTTATGATCAGCGTGACAAGCAACGCGGCATTCTTCACGTCCGGGCCCGCGTTGCCGTGAAATTCTCGGATGCCCAACACCGTGCGCTCGTGCACCAGATTGAAACTGCAACAAAGAAAACCCCGCGGATCGAATATGTCCTTGATCCGTCACTGAAAGGGGGATTCATCGTCCAGCACGAGGACACCGTATGGGATGCGAGCGTGCGCCATCAACTTGATATCCTCCGTCGCCGGTTCGCCGAAGGCGGATCCTGATTCACCTTTAACCAAAAGGAATTTGCAATGGCTGAAGTACGACCAGATGAAGTATCAGCAATTTTACGGAAACAACTTTCCGGATTTGAAAAAGAAGTGGATGTCTATGACGTCGGTACTGTTCTGCAGGTTGGGGACGGTATTGCGCGCATTTACGGCCTCTCCAAAGTCATGGCAAGCGAGCTTGTGGAATTTCCGAACAACGTCTTCGGAATGGTTCTGAATCTCGAAGAAGATAATGTAGGATGCGTTCTCTTCGGAGATACCACGCTGATCAAAGAAGGTGATGTTGTCAAACGCACCGGCCGGGTTGCCTCGATGCCCGTCGGTGATGCCATGCTCGGACGCGTGATCAATCCCCTCGGGCAGCCGATCGACGGACGCGGAGCAATCAAAACGGAACATTATTCCCCCCTCGAACGCAAGGCGCTCGGCGTGATCCAGCGTCAGCCGGTGAAGGAGCCGCTGCAGACGGGATTGAAAGCCGTTGACGGAATGATTCCGATCGGCAGAGGACAACGCGAGCTGATCATCGGCGACCGGCAGACCGGGAAAACTGCTGTAGCCATCGATACGATTATTAATCAGAAGTCTACCCATACGGAAGAATCGAAAAAGAACGGCATTAAGCCGATGTACTGTATCTATGTCGCGATCGGACAGAAAGGCTCCACCGTTGCACAGGTTGTGGCGAAACTCGAAGAGTTCGGTGCCATGGAATATACGACGGTCATCGCGGCAAACGCGAGCGATCCATCGCCGATGCAGTTCATTGCGCCGTATGCCGGAGCAACACTCGGAGAATTCTTCCGTGATAAGGGGAGACATGCGCTTGTTGTGTATGATGATCTCTCGAAACACGCCCAGGCATACCGCCAGGTATCGCTTCTGCTCCGCCGGCCGCCAGGGCGCGAAGCGTATCCCGGTGACGTGTTCTATTTGCACTCCCGGTTGCTGGAGCGTGCCTCGAAGCTCAGCGAAGAGCTCGGCGGCGGAAGTCTCACCGCATTGCCGGTCATCGAGACACAGGCGGGAGACGTTTCGGCATATATCCCGACTAATGTCATTTCGATCACCGACGGACAGATCTATCTCGAGCCGGGCTTGTTCAATGCGGGCGTTCGTCCGGCCATTAATGTCGGTATCTCGGTCTCGCGTGTCGGCGGTAACGCACAGATCAAAGCGATGAAGAAAGTCGCCGGCCGATTGCGTCTCGATCTAGCCCAATACCGCGAACTCGAGGCCTTTGCAAAATTCGGGTCTGATCTCGACAAAGCAACCCAGCAGCAGCTGACACGCGGGTCACGACTCGTTGAATTGCTGAAGCAGGGGCAGTACGTTCCGATGAGGGTCGAGCGGCAGGTGATCAGCATCTTTGTCGGGACGAACGGCTATCTCGACGAGATAGCCATCGATCAGGTGCAGCGATTCGAGAGTGAATTTCTGGAAATGATGGATCTGAAGTACGGCTCCCTCCTTGCCGAGATCGTCCAGAAAAAGGATCTCTCGGATGATCTGCAGAAGAAGCTTCACGCAGCAGCCAAAGAATTTCTGGAAATCTTCAAAGCATAGTCTCATAGTTCGGAATGGCAACACTCAGGGAAATACGGCGCCGCATCGGTGGCGTGAAGAGCACCCAGAAGATGACCAAAGCCATGAAAATGGTCTCGGCGGCTAAGCTCCGGCGTGCGCAGGATGCGGTTGTGGCGGCTCGTCCATATGCGCAAAAAATGAAGGAGCTCCTGAATGGACTGGGAGGAATGACGGATGTCGCCTCGAATCCGCTCTTTGCAGTTCGCCCGGTTCAAAGCGTGATGATGATTGTGATTTCCTCTGACCGCGGAATGTGCGGGGCGTTTAATTTTAATATCGTGAGGTCGGCGGAAGAACACGTCGACAAGAATTATGCTCCGCTGCGGGATGGTGGAAAGCTCCGGATGGTGGTTGTCGGTCGGAAGGGATTTGATTATTTCCAGAAGAATGATTTCCCGGTGACGCAGAAGCATCTCGGAATATTTGCGGCGCTGAAGTTCTCGACCGCCCAGGCAATTGCCGATGATGCCATTGATAAATTCCTTAACGGACAGGTCGATCGCGTGGAGCTCGTCTATAATGAGTTCAAGTCGATCCTCCACCAGCATACGCGGATCGAGCAATATCTTCCCATCCCGGCAGAAAGTCTGGCACTGCAATCGACCGGCGGTGTCCAGCCCGCAGTTTCCGACTATATTTATGAGCCGTCGAGCTCAGCGATTATGGCCTCCCTCATTCCGAAGCATCTTCACTTCCAGATCTGGCGTGCACTTCTCGAATCCAACGCAGCCGAGCAGGGAGCGAGGATGACTGCAATGGAAAATGCTACCACCAATGCATCGGATCTCCTGAAGGATCTCCAGCTCTCCTATAACAAAGCACGACAGGCATCAATCACGAAGGAGCTGCTGGAAATCGTGGCCGGTGCAGAAGCTCTCAAGTCTTCAGAGAACTGATATCCGAAGGACATCGGACAGAAGAAGTACTAGGTTGAGGTAGCAGCCCGGCCCTCAGAAACTGCCGGCGATTTGAGAAGTATCCCTTACCGATTTGCAATCCGCTAAATCTTCTAACTTGAAGACCAGCAAGAGCTTAGGCTGCCAAACTTTCTCTTGCTTCGCGCCCAAAATTTGCGTACATTATGCGGCCTGTAATGATCGCCAGGAACTCAAAACCTGGCGATTTTGTCTTGTTCTCGCAGATTTTCCGGCACAAATTCCGTGTTCGAAGACCTCAGTCAGAAACTTGAAGCGATCTTCAAGAAGATCCGCGGTCAGGGAAAAATCACAGAGTCCAATATCTCTGATTCCCTACGCGAGGTGCGCCGAGTTCTTCTTGACGCCGATGTCAACTATAAGGTCGCGAAGCAGTTTGTTGACGATGTCCAGAAACGCGCGATAGGTCAGGAGGTTCTGCAGAGCATTACTCCGGGCCAGCTTATCGTGAAAATCATTCATGACGAGCTTGTCAAATTGATGGGCACGACGCATGCGGAGATCAGCTTTTCTTCCATGCCGCCGACGGTAATTCTGGTCGCAGGTTTGCAGGGCTCGGGGAAAACGACATTTTGCGCGAAGCTTGCGAACTATCTCAAAGGGAAAGGTCATTTCCCATTGCTTGCTGCTGCAGACGTTTATCGTCCGGCGGCAATTGACCAGCTGGAGTTGCTTGGCAAAGAGATCCAGGTTGCCGTTCTTGCCGAACGCGGGAAGGGAGCAATTGAAATTGCCGAGGGGTCCATCGAGCACGCACGTCGTGGTGCCCGTGATGTCGTAATCATCGACACTGCAGGTCGCCTTCATGTTGACGAAGAGATGATGCGCGAGGTGGAGACGATCAAGGAAAAGGTGCATCCGCACGAGATTCTCTTTGTCGTGGATGCGATGACCGGGCAGGATGCCGTCAATACCGCGAAAGCATTCCATGAGCGGCTGGATTTTGACGGAGTGGTTATGACAAAACTGGACGGCGATACGAGAGGCGGGGCGGCCCTGTCGATCCGTTCCGTTGTCGATAAGCCGATCAAGTTTGTCGGTGTGGGTGAGAAGCTCGATGCGCTCGAAGTCTTTCACCCCGATCGCATGGCGACGCGCATCCTCGGGATGGGCGATATCGTCACGCTGGTTGAAAAGGCACAGGCGCAATTTGACGAACAAAAGACCCGTCGGCTCGAGGAGAAGCTCCGGAAAGCGCAGTTCACGTTTGAGGACTTTCTCGACCAGCTGCACGAAGTGAAGAAGATGGGATCGGTGCAGCAGCTTATGGGGATGATTCCGGGAATGAACCGCCTCCCGGCCGATGTCTCGCTGGACGATAAAGCGTTGGTGCGTGTGGAAGCGATTATCCAGTCGATGACTGCCGAAGAGCGGCGTAAACCCCATATCATTAACGGCACTCGCCGGAGACGGATCGCGTACGGGAGCGGAACCTCGGTGCAGGAAGTGAATAAAGTTCTGAAGCAGTTTGGCGAGATGCAGAAGATGATGAAGACTATTTCCAAAGGGAAGATGCCGAGGATGTTTCAGGGTATGAAATTGCATTGAAGATAACATTTTCACGAATCCATTTATTGAAGGAGCAGAAACATTGGTCAAGCTACGGTTGCGGCGGGCGGGGAAAAAGAAACAGGCGTTCTATAAAATAGTCGCGGCGGATGCGCGTATGTCGCGGAGCGGAAAATTTATCGAGGCGATCGGCGTCTATAATCCGATGGTCAACCCGATGATCATTGAGGTCAAGGAAGATCGCCTGATGCTCTGGTTGCGGCGCGGGGCTCAACCCTCGGATACCCTGAGGAGTCTTTTGCAGCGCAAAGGTCTCTGGCTGAAATGGGGAATGATGAAGAAGGGCTCTGACGAAGCGACGATTGCTGCGGCATTTGAGAAATGGCAATCACTGCAGGCCGAACGGCAGCAGCGCGATGCAGAACGAAAGTCGCGAAGGAAGGCGACCCGGAAGGCAAAAGCCGCGAAAGCTGCGGAAGCGCCACCGGCTGCTCCTCCTGCCCCGGCACCACCGGCTGAGCCTGCACCGGCCACCCCGGCCGCATAATCCACTACATCATTTTTGCGGTTCAAGCTCTTTACAAGCACGTAAGCGTACTCGGAGCACTCACACGGAAACTATTCCGCACTTGGTGGTACGAGGGATCTCACGGAAGAAGTCAGCTGCAATCCGATTGGCGGATGGAGATTCAATAGTTTCGCAGTTCGTACGGAGGTGGTATGAAGGACTTCATCGAATTCATCGCGAAGCAGTTGGTTGACCAGCCGGAACAGGTGGCCATTGAAGAGGAGCAGCACGAAGACAAAATGATCTTGAAACTGAAAGTCGCACAACCCGATATCGGAAAGATTATCGGAAAGAAAGGAAGGACGGCGTTTGCCCTTCGAACTCTTGCGGCTGCCGTCGGAAAAAAGGCGGGAAAGAAAGTTACTATTGAAGTGCTCGACTGATTCGCTGAGGGGGCGGTCGGGACCACGCGTCGCATGCCGGACCGTTTCGCAATAGCCGGAATCACGGGCGCGTTCGGCATCAAGGGGTATGTGAAGCTTCGGCTTGCCTCCGGACGTCCGGGAGGCTTGAAGAAGCGGCAGCGTGTTTACGTTGGCCCGTCGGCTGATGCCGCAGTCGAAACGACAGTTGAGGATGTAATTGTTCACCGGCAGAACGTTGTCGTCAAACTGTCAGCGATTACGAACAGGACGGATGCAGAAGCCCGGCGTGGCGAAATGCTCTTTGTGGGGGAAGGTGATCTTCAAGCACCTCCCCAAAATTCGTATTTCATACATGATCTGGTAGGATGTTCCGTCGAGACTTCCGATGGTCGGCTGCTCGGAGTCCTCGATGAGGTGTTCCATTCGGCAGGCGGAGATCTCTGGTCAGTTCGTGGCGGTGAGAAGAAATTCCTGATACCTGCGGTGAAAGAGTTTATTCGTGAAGTGCGCATCGCGGATCGTGTCATCGTTGTGCGGACGATCGAGGGTCTGATCGAGAGTCAGGAATGATATGAGAATCGATATTGTTACCGGGTTCCCGAAATTGATGAGAAGCCCGCTCGGTGAAAGTATCCTCCGGCAGGCGAAGAAGAAGAAACTGGTGACGATCCGGTTGAACGATCTGCGGAAATTCGCTCACGATAAACACCGGACAATCGACGATTCCCCGTACGGAGGCGGAGCGGGGATGGTCCTGAAACCGGAACCGATTTTTGAATGCGTCGAGTCTTTGCAGAAACGGCGCAGCTACGACGAGATTATCTATCTCAGTGCCGACGGTGAGACGCTGAATCAGCGAATGGCGAATGAGCTCTCACTGAAGGAGAATATCCTGATCCTTTGCGGACATTACAAGGGGATCGACGAGCGTGTGCGCAAGAAGCTTGTAACGAGAGAGATTTCGATCGGTGATTATGTCCTCACCGGCGGTGAAGTCGCAGCAATTGTTCTCGTGGATGCAGTTGTCCGGCTTATCCCCGGAGTTCTCGGCGACGGCGAATCGATGCTGACGGACTCGTTCCAGGAAGATCTCCTGGGTTGCGAATATTATACTCGACCGGCCGAATTTCGGTCGATGAAGGTTCCGGAAGTCCTGCTTTCCGGAGATCATAAGAAAGTGGAAGAATGGCGACAGGGTCGCCGCATCGCCCGGACGAGAGAACGGCGAAAGAAATTATTATCATAAAGGAAGAGATCCATGGAAAAACTCAAGCTTGTGGAAGCAACTCAGATGAAATCCGACCTGCTGTCGTTCAAGCCGGGCGATACGCTGAACGTTCACGTACGCGTCATCGAAGGCGATAAGGAGCGCATCCAGCAGTTCCAGGGAGTCGTCATCGGAAGGCGCGGTGAGGGACTGCGGGCGACCTTCACGGTGCGAAAAATTTCTAACGGCGTTGGAGTTGAGCGCATCTTTCCACTCCACTCACCCCGCATTGCCAAGATCGAGATGGTCAAGGAAGGAAAGGTCCGGCGTGCAAAGCTCTACTATCTCCGCGAGCTTGCATCGAAACAGATCAGGCAGAAGACAACTGCATAGCCGGCTATGGCGACGCGTATCGGTATTCCCGATGAATACTATGCGTTGCCGCTTGCTCTGCCCCTGAGAAACCGCCGGGACGGACTGTTCGAACTTTCGTTCAAGTCTCCGGCTGAACTTGCACTTGCGCTCCGTCAGCACCATCTGGACGGAGCGCTTTTGTCTTCCATCGATTATGCAAAGGATTATGCAATGTACCGCATAGTCCCGGGCGTCGGCATTTCCTCCGCCGGTGAAAACGGCACCATCTTCCTTGCATTCCGCGAGAACCTGCGTTCCATCCGGACTCTGGCGTTCGATCCGCGCTTCAGCGCGGAGGTCGTTCTTGCAGTCATCGTCCTTGCGGAAAAATATGATTCAAAACCCCAGCTGATACCAAAAACCGGTACACCGGAGAAGCTGCTGGCTGCTGCAGATTGTGTCCTTCTTGTGGGCAATGCTGCCAGCCGATTCGCAGAACACACTCAGAAGATTGATCTCGTGGAGGAGTGGAGTGACATCACGGGCCTGCCGTTTGTTCACGGGTTCTGGGCTTCCCGGGAGAACGCACTCGGTTCCGACGAAATCGAAGCACTGAAGCAGTGTACCTTTCCATCTGTGGGAGATATGCCCGCTACCATCCCCCCGGAATATTTTGAAGCGTTCCAATATGACCTGGATGATGAAGCCATTGCAGGTGTTGGCGAGTTTCTTCGGATGGCATTTTACCACGGGATTCTCAACGACCTGCCGGAGTTGAAATTCCATCCCGCTCCCTCCTGAATACCTCATCTCGGATTGAAGTATTGTCGGTAAACGATAAAATTCGTACATTACGCCGTTTTTATTGCTTCATCTCATGCTGCGATCTCTTCTGATAAAACAATACGCTCTGATCGAAGAACTGTCCGTTGAATTTGAACCGGGATTGAATATTATTACCGGCGAAACAGGAGCGGGAAAATCCATCATCATCGACGCACTGAGTTTGATTCTCGGTGAGCGTGCAGATTCCTCGGAAATCCGCAAGGGAGCGGACAAAGCCGTCGTGGAGGGGGTGTTTGATGTCGTCGATAATACGCCCTTCCGTCAGCTTCTGGAGAGACAGGAGATCGAATTCCACGACGAGCTCATCCTCCGCCGCGAAGTTTCCGCAAAAGGTCAGAGCAGGTGCTTCATCAATGACTCTCCGGTCAGTGCGGCAGTGCTCAAGGAAGTTGGCGATGCTCTGGTGGATCTGCACGGTCAGCACGAGCATCAGTCGCTTCTGAGAACCGAAACACATCTCGGTCTGCTCGATAATTTCGGCCGTCTGGACGGTCTAACCGAAGAATTTGAGGCAGCATACCGTGAATGTCGCGCAACTCTCCGGGAACTTCTCACCTTGAAGGCGAAAGAGCGTGAATTGAGGGAACGAAAATCGCTTTACGAATTTCAAATTAAAGAAATTGACGCAGTCGCCCCCCGTGCCGGTGAAGAGGACGAGCTTGAGAACGAGCTGAATATCCTCGAGAATTCAGAAAAGCTCTTTGCTGCAACCGAGCGCCTCTACGCGATGCTCTATGAGGGTGAAAACGCAGTCCACGATCAGCTCATTATTGCTCGGAACGAGCTTGAAACGCTCGGGACTATTGATCCGGTATTCAAGGATCAGACGGCGGAGGCAGCATCTGCCGCAGCAATCGTGGACGAGCTTGCGAAGTTCATCCAGAGTTATAATTCCCATATCGAATTCAAGCCGGAACGCCTTGAGCATATTCGTGACCGGCTCGGCCACCTCGCACTCCTGAAGAAGAAGTATGGCGGATCACTCGATGCCGTGGTTGAACATCGCGCCGGCATCGGCAGAGAGTATGAACTTGCCAGTAACTTTGAAACGGAACAGGCGGGACTGAAGAAGAAATTTGACCAGGAGCGTGCCGCGGCCTCGGAAATTGCATCGAGACTCTCGTCGAAGCGATTTGAAATTTCGAAAAAAGTGAACAGTGCCGTTGCCGAAGCACTCCGTGAACTGGGGATTGCCAATGCAGTTTTTGAAATTTCCATCCGTACACAAGCCGCATCTAATCACGACGAGGCATTTGTCAAGCTCGGGAAGGATTGGTTGGAATGCACGTCGAAAGGAATCGACCTGGTCGAATTTTATGTGTCCACCAACGCCGGGGAGGACCCAAAACCTCTTGCCCGCGTTGCTTCCGGAGGTGAGATCTCCAGGATCATGCTGTCGCTGAAAATGATCCTTGCCAAGTCCGACCGCCTCCCGCTGCTGATCTTTGATGAAATTGATGTTGGCGTGAGCGGCCGCATTGCACAGGCAGTCGGAAAAAGCATGAAGAACCTCTCGCGCTTTCACCAGGTAATCGCAATTACACACCTTCCGCAAATTGCCGGCGCCGCCGACGTTCATTTCGTCGTCGAGAAATCGGAGAACAGGAACCGTTCCACAACGAGGATGCGGAAGCTTTCTTTGGAAGAGCGTGTCGGGGAAGTTGCGAAGCTGATGAGCGGGGAAGAAGTGACCGATTCCGGCAGGAAGAGTGCGCGCGAGCTGATGGGACTGAAATAGCCATCCGGTAAGATTCGAAAAATTGAAGGGAAATTATGCCACTGACCATCTATAATACACTGAGCAGACAAAAGGAAGTGTTCAAACCGCTTCGAGAGGGAGTTGTGGGAATGTACGTCTGCGGTCCCACTGTCTACGGGCACTCTCATATCGGACACGCAAAGAGCTACGTCTCATTTGATGTGATTGTCCGGTATCTCCGCTTCATCGGATATACGGTAACCTATGTCCAGAACATTACTGATGTCGGCCATCTGCTTGGAGATACAAATGAGGGAGAAGACCGTCTCCTGCGACAGGGTCGGCTCGAGCACAAACATCCGATGGAAATCGCCGAACTCTATACCCGAAGTTATTTTGAGGATATGGATGCACTCGAAGTTAAGCGCCCGGATATTTCCCCGCGGGCAACCGGACATATTATTGAGCAAATCGAAATCGTCAAGGCGCTCCTGCAGAAGGGCTATGCGTATGAAGTGAACGGCTCGGTCTATTTTGATGTCTCGAAAGATAAGAACTACGGCAAGCTGTCCGGCAGGAGCACGGAAGAATCCGAATCCGGAACCCGCATCGAAGTGAAATCGGAAAAGAAGCATCCGAACGATTTTGCGCTCTGGAAATTTGCCGAACCCGAGCATATCATGCGGTGGCCAAGTCCATGGGGAGTCGGATTTCCCGGCTGGCACGTCGAGTGTTCAGCCATGTCGATGAAGTACCTTGGAGATTCATTCGATATACACGGCGGAGGAATGGATAACCAGTTTCCACATCATGAATGTGAGATTGCGCAGAGTGAATGCGCAACAGGGAAGCCCTTCGTCAGGTATTGGATTCATAATAATCTTGTGACCGTCAATGGTCAGAAGATGAGCAAGTCCCTTGGGAACGTCATTCTCCTCAAGGACGCGTTCAAACAATACTCCCCGCTTGTTGTCCGCTTCTTTATACTGCAAAGCCATTACCGGAGCACGCTCGATTTTACCCCGGATGCGTTGGGCGGGGCTGCAAAAGGTCTCGAGAAACTCCATAATGCCGCACGCAATGTGCGGCTCGAACTGAAGAAGACAGAACAAGGAGCTTCACCGTCAAACGGCGGCATTATCGACATTGCCGGTTACAGGAATTCCATGATGTCTGCCATGGATGATGATTTTAATACCGCTCAGGTGATCGCGCTGTTGTTTGATTTCAGCCGGGATGTCAACACCCTCATCGCGGGAGGAGGCGTCTCACACGGAATTCTTCAGCAGATCAATCAGATCTACTCGGAGATCGGCGGAAAAGTCATCGGTATTATCCCGGATGATATAGAGGTAGCGGGTGCCGCGTCCGGAGGGGATGAAGCAGGACTGGTCGATTTCCTGCTCGAACTGCGTGCAGAGGTTCGTCAGCAGAAACTCTGGTCTCTTTCGGATAAGATCCGCGACGGTCTCGGAAAGCTCGGTATTGTGGTTGAAGATAAGAAGGAAGGATCGAGCTGGCGAAGGATACGGTAATCAGGTTTTTTTGAACTCCCATTCGTACACTTCGTACCCGTCGATCATTTTTCCCGCCGGTTCGAAACCGTTCCGGTCGTTGAGCGGCTCAATTGCCGGCTTGGCAACGCAGACACTGTTCGGCTTGGCATGTTTCTGCATGTGTCCGGCGATGTCGATCACACGATCGCTGATTTCTTCGAGCGGAAGCGACTCATCGAAATAGACGAACCCCGAATTCACCCCGCAGCGAACCTCAAAGTCACGGCGAATCGTCTTCACACCGCGGTTGAATTCGCCGAGTTTGCCGATGACCTCGCGTGCGGCACGAACGGCGGCGTCGACTGTGGTAAAGGCGCTCATGACGCCATCGGGAGTCCACGTCGACTTGAGACAGCCAAACGCATGAAGAGTTCGTTCGACAAATCGCTTGTACTCCTTGAAGTCATGCTCGATCGCCGCCCGTTCCTCACCTTGTTTCATGCCGGTCGAATCAACGACATCGATGGAGAGAAATGAAAGGTCCCTTCCCATTTCATCCAGCCGGCGTTTCGTCTCGGCAAATTCCCGCAGAAGCTCTTCACGGTCCTTCTTTTTCGCGGTTCTGAGCTGCTCGAGCTTGCTGTTCAGCGGTGCGAGAACTACCGCCTGATCGGTGAGATGACGGTCGATCTTCCATTGATCGACCGAACGCTTGAACCTGAGGTACTGGATCTTCTCCGATGAACGTTCTGACCACGTGCTGAAAATTCCGCTCAGGACGAACATCACGAAGACTACAATCCAGCGGCTGATGTCTCTGCCGGCAACGATCGTTGGTACGTTGGTTTTCAGGACGGTACGGATTCCTTCGTCTGCGGCAAGAATTAAGCGGACGTATCGGAAGGAAGTTGCATTGTCAAAATACGGGATAATGAGCGGGAGGAGCGAAACAATGATCACACAAATCGCGAGCACGCTGAGAATGCGGCCGGCGATCATTGTCGCTCCCGTGTAATAGACCAGTCCAGAACCTCTGTTTTGCCGCGGACTCATCATTTATCCGGATGAATGCAGATCATTGTACCGAACGAAGGCATGAAAATCAAACACTTTGGAGAGCGCGGAGATGAGCTTCCACGGACAACGGAAGTGCCCGGAGATGATATCCTCCTTCCAGAATGGAAACGATTTTTCCCGCACAACAGCTTTTCGCAAACGTCCGGATCATCGTCGTCATCCTGCCGAATGAGGATTCTGTGAGCATGATATGTGCGAGTGGATCATCACGATGTGCATCAAATCCTGCGGATAACAGCACAAGATCGGGTTTGAACCTCTCGAATGCCGGCAGGATTTCATTCGTGAAAGCGGCGACATACTCCTCCTCGCCGCTTCCTGCAGCCATGGGCATGTTCAGTGTTGATCCGAGACCTTTCCGGCTCCCTGTTTCCTCCCGGCTGCCCGTGCCTGGATAAAATGGATATTGATGGAGACTCACGAAGAAGACTGCCGGATCATCGTAAAATGCGTGTTGTGTGCCGTTGCCGTGGTGGACATCCCAATCAAGAATTGCCACGCGTTGACAGTGGCACGCCGACAGGGCATATCGGGCCGCGATCGCTGCATTATTAAAGAGGCAGAAACCCATTGCCCGTGTTCGCTCTGCGTGGTGACCCGGAGGGCGAACGGCACAAAATGCATTCGAGACCACCCCTTCCGTGACTGCTCGCACGCCGGCAAGAACACCGGACACAGCAAGAGAAGCGATGTCGAACGAATTCTCTCCTACCTGCGTGTCTCCTTCATCCAGTATGGTTACCCCGTTCCGGCACGCTTCCTTGACAGATTGCACATATTCCGGAGTGTGAACACAATACAGCAGGGATTCGTCCGGGGGCGGAACCGGAATGTGTGTGAATGTCTCCCAGAGATCCTCGTTGCGGAGATGTGAAACGATGGTGCGCAGCCGGTCGGGTCGCTCGGGATGCCCCGGTCCCGGATTGTGATCGAGAAACCGATCGTCATACACGATTCCCGTATTCTTCTGCACGGAGGTCAACCGGTGTACGTAATCAAAATGAGTATGATGAGATTAAGGAGATGACAGGTGAAACAGAGAACGCAATTGGTCTTCAGTCTCACAATCAGGACGTATGCGAGATACACACTGACGAGAACTGATAGAACCGCCGCAAGTGTAACCGCAAGAACCAGGATGCCGCCGGAAGCCGGTCCGCCGAAGATTGCGGTCCAGAGAACCAGTGCATAAAACATTGTCCCGAGCAGCGCATTTGGAACGCCGAAGAGTTTGGCGTAGGTCGTGTGGAGAACGTACTGGCACGTTTGTTCATCCATCCGGCAAACCCGTGCGATGAACCGGCTGTTTCCGGGTATGACGCTGAAGAAGACAAGTGTGAAATAACCAGAGATCGCAACGCCCATGATTCCGCAGACCGCCAGCACGATTCGAGTCATCATGTCTAAAAGATACAGAACAAATGTCCGACCGTCAAGTTTGTTGCTTCTCACAGCTTCAGTTTATATATTGCCTATCATCCGATGGCGTTCCAGCATGGGGACAGTGGATGGGGGCATTGACAGAACGGCAGCTTCATGAAGTATTCCGATCGATCATCGAAGGGAAAATCGTGAAGCGCATCAAAGTGGACCTCATCTCGGAAGGAAAAAACCTCCAACCACTCTTTATCGAAGAGCTCGAACGGGCGGGATATCGGTTCCTGACTGTCCGCGAGGTGAGAGTGGAGCCGGGGGAACGCGTTCCTGCATTTTATCTCACCGACGGCAATGCCTATTTTGGATGGATCTTCTGGGAACAGTTTACGACGTGGAAGCTGCGGAAGCTCTGGGGTTCGGTCATCAGAAACTCACGGGGGGATTGGGATATCCAGATACCGGTGACGAAGGACGTCAGGATCTACGCCAATGAGTCGCTCAAGCTGGAGATGGATATTGATATTCCTTCGGATATCTGACTAGCTACCACCACCAGCTCTTCGGGTTTATGCCGGCGAGCCACCAGTCCACTCCAACCCATCTGCCGGCACGTGCGAGGAAGCAGGCAAGTAGGCCGGAAAAAAGAAGAGCTGCATACGGAGAGCCAAAAAATCCCCAGCCGAAGAGGAGTCCGTTTGCCGCATGAAAATTCAGTATCATGAACAAGGCCACACCCGCGGAAAACCTCGTCAGCAAACCGAGGAGGAATGATGCTCCGATCGCCAGTTCGCCGATGGTCATAAGCCTGGCCCAGACCGGCGCGTAGGGAATTGCAATACTGGTAAGATACTTGAGCTCCATGCCGCCCGCGTGCTCGAAATATTTCTGGAGGGATGCCGTGAGCGGTTGAGGATTCGATAACCATCCTTCGTGGTATTTTTCCAGACCAAGATTGAGAAACAGTGCGCCAATAGCGATCCGAAGGAGGAATATCTGCAGCGTGGAGAGTTTCATAGTAACTTTCCTCGAAGTTGTTCGAAGAGGAAGATAGACAAAATTTCTTTCAAAGCGTACTTTCATGGAACAAAACATACTCAAGGGCATCGTTGAATTTGAAGGGAGGGCCGGCGGGTTCGTGCGGCAGCCATCTCTCGGCCTCAACGCTAATCCTTCTGATCCTCGAATTTCCCCTCATTTGCTCAATACCTTTGCGATACGGAATGCATCCGGACTGGAGTATTCCGTTCACCCTCGCGGCAGGGGAAACGAGATCAAAGAAGTTCTCTCGATCAACGGGCTGAAGCCGGAAGAGTGGAAGAGCGTGGCCGAATTCTCCATGAGAACGGCCATTGATCCATTTGATCGGCTTCGTCTGACAACGGGTCCCGCGGATTATTCGATGCGCGTGGTGGATCTTCTCTGTCCCATCGGAAAAGGTCAGCGGGCGCTGATCGTCTCACCTCCCAAATCGGGTAAGACGATCCTGATGCAGCAGTTTGCAAAATCGATTAGTGAGAACCATCCCGAAATCGAGCTTCTTGTGCTTCTGGTCGATGAGCGGCCCGAGGAAGTCACCGATATGCGCCGGACGATTCGCGGTGAGGTCTTTGCGTCTTCGAGCGACAGCGACAGAGAGAGCCATGTGCGGCTTGCCCGCCTCGTGCTCGAGTACGCCAAGAGAAAAGTTGAAGCGGGAAAGGACGTGGTGCTGCTCCTGGATTCGTTGACCAGGATGGGCCGCGCGTTCAACGCCGTGCAGAAAAGCAGCGGCAGAACCATGTCGGGTGGAGTCGACATCCGCGCACTCGAAATGCCCAAGAGAATTTTCGGTGCCGCACGTGCGCTCGAAGGCGGCGGATCGCTTACCATTATCGCTACGGCGCTGGTGGACACGAATTCCCGTATGGACGAACTGATTTTTCAGGAATTCAAGGGAACGGGTAACATGGAACTCGTGCTCAGCCGGGATCTGGCCAACGAGCGGATCTTTCCGGCCATCAACATCCCGGAATCCGGCACGCGGCGCGAGGAACTGCTCTTTGGTTCCGACACCCGCCACTATCAGGCATTGCGCCGGGCGCTTCACCGCATGAAGCCGAAAGAAGCGATGCTGACCCTTTTGAAGTCGATCGAGCAGTATCCGACCAACCGCCGTCTGCTCCTGCAATTCTCCGGAGCGCCTGCGCCGGTATGAAAATGCACTTTAGCGTACCCCCACGGTTTCAATTCCTTCCAACCGTGTACAGCCACGGATGGTGTACGCTCCCGCCTTTTCGGATCGATAAGGAACGCGGTGCTCTCGGCATGGTGATCCACAAGTCCGGAGGCCGTCCTTTGCGTTTCGAAATCTCACAGCATAACGGCGATCTCTGTGTCGATATTCTTTCAAGACGTTCCCTTGCATCCTGGCAGCGCAAGTTAGTCCGGTCGACGGTGCGCTCATGCCTTCGGCTCGACGAGGACCTTTCCACGTTTTACGAGGCTGCAAACCGCATCGGCCGGTATCGCTGGATATCACGCATAGGTGCGGGGAGAATGCTGCGGTCCGCGACGGTGTACGAAGACGTGATCAAGATGATCTGCACGACCAACTGCAGCTGGGGGTTAACACAGGTCATGGTCCGGAATCTTTGTGAGAAACTCGGCATGCGAGATGGAGATGGTGAAAGTTCATTCCCTGCGCCTGAAGCTCTTGCCTCAGTGAGTGAAAAATTTCTCAGAAAGGAAGTCAGGTCGGGATACCGCTCTCCGTATTTGTTGGAATTCTCACGGCGAATCGTTCGCAAGGAGATTCAGCCGGAACTGTGGCGCGAGAGTTCCCTTCCTGCATCCGAACTGTTCGAGGAAGTCCGTTCGGTCAAGGGTGTCGGGCCCTACGCGGCCGGGAACATTCTCAAGCTCCTCGGTCATTATGATCATCTTGGCATCGACAGCTGGTGCCGGAAAAGATTTTTTGAAATCCACCGTTCCCAAAAGCGGCGGAACGACAAAACCATCGAACGGTATTACGAAGGACACGGCCGGTGGCGCGGCCTTTTCTTCTGGCTGGATCTTACCAAACAATGGTATCAAAAGCAGTTTCCTTTTTAGCTCATTTCTTACCAAACTCTTTGAGACCATGCCCCGCAGGCACAGAGCCGTAGACACCTGGAAAGAGATGAAGGGCCATGCGTTGCGCCAGCTCGCACTCGCGGCCTTCATTGTCTTCGGAGTTTCCGGTCCGTTGTCGGTGTTGATGGAGTCCAAGATCCATCTCGTTTCGTGGAGGTTTGTCATTGTTGAGACGATTGCCACGGGTGGACTCGCCGCAAGTATCATTTTTTTCGGAAGAAGAAGATGGTGGGCTATTGCTATTATCACTGTAGCTTTTTCTGCGCTGATGCTGATCAATTCGGGGGGCCTGAGCTTTGTGTTCGACGAACATGGGATGAGGGTGTCACTGGGCGAGGAAATGGGAGTTCAGGATGTGCGCCCGACGGACCAGGAACCGCAGACATTTTCACCCGAACTGCTCCAGTCAATCTACACGCAGAGGGGCGTTCTGGGTGTTGGAGCGCTTGCAATGCTCGCCCTTGGTTCCACACTCTTCTTTCGAGTGATCAATTCTGAAGTGCAGCATCGGACACGCCTCGAGGCGGAAGTGAATATTGCCAAGGATATTCAGGAATCGCTCATTCCAGATGAAGCGCCAAAGATCGGTTGGGTCGATGTTTCGGGGAGGATGATCCCAGCAACGGAAGTCGGGGGTGATATCTACGATGTGGTTCAGGTTGCCGAACACCAGCTGGCGGTGGCGGTTGCTGATGTGGCAGGTCATGGAGTCGGAGCAGGTATCCTCTCTGCGATGTTGAAGAGTGCGCTGCGGCTTCAATTGCAGCACGACGCGTCACCCGTTGCCGTTCTCAAGCACATCAACAACACGATTTATGACGTTTCTGACGAGAAAACATTTGTCACGTTTGCGTACCTTCTTCTCGACCGGAATCTGAAGGCAGCTTTTCTTGCGACAGCCGGTCATCCCCCTATTCTTCATCTTGAACAAAACCCCCCTGCCGTGCGGTGGCATCGGGATTCCACTCCGGCGCTCGGCATGAGGAAAAATGTCCAGTTTTCATTCCGGCAGATCCCCCTCCGATCGGGAGATCGATTCATTTTGTACACCGACGGATTGCTTGAAGCTGCAAATGCGAAGGGAGAACAATTCGGGGCGGAACGTCTGGAGTCGACTGCACGGAATGCTGCCGGCTCTGTGGAGGATCTTTGTGCCGAACTCGCGTCGGCGGTGAGAGAATTTTCAGGCCGTGACACATTCGAAGATGATCTTACGATCGTCTGCGCGCAGGTTGCGTGATGTTCAAGGATCGGAACAGACCCGATGATCTCAAAGGAAACTGCGCTTGAGAGTATACAGCACGAACTAGAAACAGCCCGTGAAGCCCTCGATGCCGGCAACAACGGGAAAGTCCGTGTGTGTGCGAGGAGAGCCGTTGGACATGCAATTTCCTGGATGCTCACACGTTTTCCAAAACCCGGCTGGCCAGCGGATGCGATGGGCAGGATTCATTTGCTGAGCGGTGATCCATCGTTGCCGGACGAGGTGCGTCATGCTGCGCTGCGCCTCACTCGGCACATCGACGAGCATTTCGGGTACGCTCCTGCTTCCGATCCTCTTGCAGATGCCCGCCTCATCATCCGGACGATCATCAACATCATGGATTCCGGTGATCGTTGAAGAGTTCAAACAGTCGCTCAAGATGCCGGAGGTCGAAGAACTTCTTGACCTCTTCTTCTACCGTCCGATCGCCTTCCTGTTCGTGAAGGCAGTCTATCGTTGGCGTATTACACCGAATCAGATCACCATCGTTTCCGGATTGTTCGGTCTATTGGCGGCATGGTGCTTTTCCCGCAGCACCTCTTTTCTCGCATGGGGTGCGCTTTTCTACGCAGTTGCGAATATCCTCGATTGTTCAGATGGTCAACTGGCGCGGCTTCAGGGAAGCGGTACACAATTCGGCCGCATCATCGACGGCATGACGGATTATGTTGCAACAATTGCCATTTTCATCGGCTTGGGGATCGGCTTCTCAGGATCGGGAGAGTCCAGGTGGCTCCTCGTTATTCTCGCAGGCATCAGCAGTGCGGTTCATGCATTCTTCTTCGACCGACACCAGTCGGAGTTCATGAGTGTCCTACGGGGTGAGCACCATCCGCCATTCCGCGAGCGGGAGCAGTATGAGGACCACATACGCGGAGTAACGGTATCACGACGTTCGGTTCTTACGGCATCACTCCTGCGCCTTTACGTGGCGTATCTCAAAATCCAGGAACAGGTCTATCAGACACGACGCGAGAGATCGTTTGATCCCGACTCCTATCGAAAGAGAAATCTGCGCATGATCCGTTTCTGGAGCTTTCTCGGACCTACGACCAACCGTTCGCTGCTGATTGTCTGTGCTCTGTCATCACGGCCCGATGTGTACCTGTGGCTGATCATTCTCGCAGGAAACCTCTGGCTGATCATCTGCTTGCTTTACCAGCGTCGGATCTACGGCGAACTTCTGCAGGAGGCGTGAAGAGACGTGCCGCGTCCACGCTTCAGATCGTTTTTTCAGTCTTCGCTCAAATCGGAATCGCACATTGCTGATGAGGTGATCAACACCTATGTGATGAGACGCGTTGCGGCGGTTGTGACCTGGATTCTCTATCCTACATCTGTCACTCCGAACGATATTACCCTCGCTTCAACGGCGGTCGGGTTGTTTGCCGCGTGTATCTATTATCTGAATACTCCCGCAGCGATCGCCTGTGCCGGACTTCTGGTGACTCTTAAGGATATTCTGGATGATGCCGATGGCCAGCTTGCCAGGGCGAAGCAGCTTTATTCACGGAGAGGCCGCTTTCTCGATTCTCTCGGTGATTTCGTTGTCGACGTCGCACTCTTCATCGCGATTACCGCCATTACTTATCGGTCTCACCCCAACGTCTCCACGATATTCCTCGGGCTCGCCGGCTTCGTGGGAATCACGCTGCGCGTATCCTATCACGTTTTCTATCAGGTTTCTTACCTCCATCTTGAATCAACATATTTGCTCAACAGAATCACTGAGGACGTCACGGAGGCAGACCGGCGCGCGGACCGGATCGCGTTTGTTCTTCAGGTAGTTTTCAATGTTATGTACGGATGGCAGGACAGACTGTTTTTCCTGATTGACGCCTGGTGCCGCGGGAGGCAGTTTACCGACAGCGAAAATGCACGATGGTATTCGGATCGGGTCGGACTGAGAATCTCGGGATTGCTCGGCTTCGGGACAGAGCTTGCGCTTCTGACGCTCTGTTCGCTGATGAATGCTCTCTCTCTTTATCTCATCCTGAACGTGATTCTCATGAACGGAATTCTCCTTACGGGGATCCTCTACCGGAGATTCTTTCTCAGGCGGTCTCTTCTTTCGGATCGTTGAGTTCAGCACACTGGTGCACCGGCAGTACCTGTCAGTGGTGCAGGAAAGGGAAGGTGGAAGTGTTTTTCCGGATTGAAATAAGCGCGCACCATTTTCCAGTGGCATTTTACATGATGAATTTCGTATTATTGTATGACTTTCTGATATCTGTGGAGAACACGCAATGAAAGGAATCATCCTTGCGGGGGGCAGCGGTACACGGCTTTATCCTCTCACACTCGCCGTGTGCAAACAGCTTCTTCCGATCTACGACAAGCCGATGATCTATTATCCGCTGTCGGTCCTCATGCTTGCCGGTATTCGGGACATACTCATCATTTCGACGCCGCGGGATCTGCCGACATTCAGAAATATTCTCGGTGATGGCAGGCAGCTCGGCTTGAATTTTACATACCGCGAACAGGCGAAACCGAACGGCCTCGCGGAATCGTTTCTCATCGGAGAAGAGTTTATTGGCCGGGATGACGTCTGTCTGGTACTCGGCGACAACATCTTTTATGGTCACGGTTTGACAGAAATGCTCCGAAAGGCAGTCGAGGATGTCGGATCCCGAAGAGGAGCAACAGTGTTCGGTTATTACGTGAAGGATCCGGATCGATACGGCATTGTTGAGTTTGACCAGGCGGGGCGTGTACGTTCGATCGAGGAGAAGCCGCGGCAGCCAAAATCCAATTATGCGGTGACGGGATTGTATTTCTACGACAACTCGGTTGTTAGTGTCGCAAAATCGATCAAGCCTTCGCCCCGTGGTGAGCTGGAAATCACCGATGTCAACGCCGCATACCTCCGGAAGAATGCTCTGCGCGTCGAACTGCTCGGCCGAGGGTATGCCTGGCTGGATACGGGAACGGATGAGAGTCTCCTCGATGCGAGTATGTTCATTGCCACAATGGAAAAACGGCAGGGATTGAAGATCGCCTGCATCGAGGAGATTGCGTATGCCCAGAAATTCATCGACAAGCCACAACTTCTTCGCCTCCTCGAACCGATGAAGAAGAATTCCTACGGTCAGTATTTGCAGAAACTCGCTGAGGAAAAGGAGTAATCGTGCCGTTTAGCGTAATCCCCCTCTC
>Ga0335080_10001316_pt1 | contig 24083 bp, 23 predicted proteins | sample Lox_Sample_34_FD_206720 | JGI IMG/M metagenome (GOLD analysis project Ga0335080, IMG submission 206720) | Soil microbial communities from Loxahatchee National Wildlife Refuge, Florida, United States - Lox_Sample_3.4 | ecosystem: Environmental > Terrestrial > Soil > Wetlands | place: USA...
GCGACTCACCAGCACCGCGGCGGCGCCGCGCTTGCGCGCTTCGGACACGAAGTCGTGGCCGTCGAAGCTCTCGCCCTTCACCGCCACGAACAGCGCGCCCGGCCCCAGCGAGCGCGTGTCGGTCGATACGCTCGTGACTTCCAGGTCGGACGGGCCGGCGAGCTTCCCGCCCGCGGCGCGCGCCAGCTCGCCGAGCCGCCAGCTCACGAGGCGCCTCGCGCGCCGAGCGCGGCCCGCGCTTCCTCGCGGTCGTCGAAGTGGCGCTTCTCGCGACCCACGATCTGGTAGTCCTCGTGACCCTTGCCCGCGATCACCACGCAGTCGTCCGTGCCCGCGCGGCTGATCGCGCGCAGGATCGCGGCGCGGCGGTCGGGAATCACTTCGTAGGCGCCCGAGAGACCCACCGCGACGTCGCGCAGGATCGCGTCGGGATCCTCGGTGCGCGGGTTGTCGCTGGTGGCGATCACGAAGTCGGCGTTGGCGCAGGCGGCGCGCGCCATCGGAGCGCGCTTGGTCTTGTCGCGGTCGCCGCCGCAGCCGAACACCGCGGTGAGCTTGCCGCGCACGTGCGGCCGCACCGTGGCCAGCATGCGCTCGAGTGAGTTCGCGGTGTGCGCGTAGTCGACCAGCACCACCGGCGCCGCGCTGCCCACGCGCTCGAGCCGCCCGGGAATCTGCGGGCAGGTCTCGAGCCCGTGCCGCACGGCGTCCCAGGAGAGGCCCAGCACGCGGCCCACGGCCAGCGCCGCGAGCGCGTTGTCGATCTGGAAGTCGCCGGGCAGCGGCAGCTCGACGTCGACCTCGGCGTCGGGCCCGCGCACGCGCAGCCGCGAGCGCGCGAGCTCGACCTCTTCCGAGAGCGTGGTGAAGTCCGCGCCCGAGCGCGGCCCGCGCCCGTAAGTCACCACCGGGTGACCCGCGCCGCGCGCCAGCTCGGCGTAGCGCGGCGTCCACGGGTCCGCGGCGTTCAGCACCGCGCTGCCGGCCAGGTGCTCGGGCCCGAACAGGAGTGACTTGGCGCGGCCGTAGCTCTCGAGATCGCCGTGGAAGTCCAGGTGGTCCTGCGCGAGCTGGGTGAACACCGCCACCGCGAAGCGCAGGCCGCGCACCCGGCCCAGCACCAGGCTGTGCGACGACACCTCCATCGCGACCGCCTCGACGCCCGCGTCGCGCATGCGCGCCAGCCAGCGCTGCAGCTCGAGCGACTCGGGCGTGGTGAGCGCCGAGGTCTGTTCGAAGCCCGGCCAGCGCACCGAGATCGTGCCCAGGCTGCCGGCGCGCTTGCCGCCCGCGCGCAGCACGGACTCGCACAGCCGCACGCAGCTGGTCTTGCCCTTGGTACCGGTGACTCCCACCAGCGTGAGCGCGCGCGCCGGGAAGCCGAAGAAGCGCGCCGACACGTCGGCCAGCGCGCGGCGCGCGTCGGGAACGACGGCGACGCCCACGGCAGCGGGCGCGTTCGCGGGCGGCTCCTCGACCAAGAGCGCGCTCGCGCCGGCGGCCAGCGCGTCGGCCAGATAGCGATGCCCGTCGGTCTGCGCGCCGCGCAGCGCCACGAACAGGCTCCCCGGGCGCACCGCGCGCGAGTCACTGGCCACGTCCTCGATGCGTACGTCCGCGCGCCCGACGAGCTGCGCGTCGAGATCGTGCACCAGCTCGCGCAAGGTCGCACTCATCCCCGGTCCGCCCCGTCGCTCTTGACCCGGGTCTGGATCTCGGCCGGCTTCGGCTCGCGCGCGCCGAGCTGGTCGAGCGCGTAGGCCGCCACCTCGCGGAACACTGGCGCGGCCACGACGCCGCCCGTGTGCAGGCCCTGCGGCTCGTCCACGAACACGCCGATCACGAAGCGCGGATGGTCCGCGGGCGCGATGCCGACGAAGGACGCGATGTAGTCCTTCTGTGAGTAAGTGCCTTCCTTCACCTTCTGCGCGGTCCCCGTCTTGCCCGCGACCGGCACGTTCGGCAGCGCCGCCTGGACACCCGTGCCGCCTTCGACGACGGCGCGCAGCATGGCCATCACCTGGTGCGCCGTCTGTTCCGAGATCACGCGCGCGCCGGGCTCGGGCGGTTCGCCTTCGCTTCGCAGCGCGAGCAGCCGGGGCGTCACACGCCGGCCGCCGTTCGCGAATACCGCCATGGCGGTCACGAGCTGCACCGGAGTCACGGTGATGCCCTGGCCGAAGGAGAGGTTCGCGCGCTCGACCACCTGGCGCTCGCGCAAGTCGCGCAGGAGTCCCCCGAACTCGCCCGGGAAGCCGCTGCCGGGCAGGTCGCCGAAGCCGAAGCCGCGCAGCCCGGCGACCAGCTTCACTGCGCCCACGCGCTCCGAGATCTTGGCCGCGCCGATGTTCGACGAGAAGCGCACCACGTCGGTCACGCTCAACAGGCCGTGCGGGTGGAAGTCGCGGATCGTGCGCCGGCCGATCTTGTAGCTGCCGTTCTCGCAGTCGAAGATCTCGGCCGGGGTGGTGACTCCCTGCTCGAGCGCGACCGCGACCGAGAACGGCTTCAGCGTGCTGCCCGGCTCGAAGCCGTCGACGAAGGCGCGCGCCCGGTAGAGCGACTTGTCCTCGAGCCAGAAGCGGTTCGGGTCGAAGCCGGGCGCCTCGGCCAGGGCCAGGATCTCGCCCGTGGCCGGATCCATGGCCACCAGCGTGGCGTGGCGCGCGCCGGTCTTGCGCAGTGACTCGGCGAGCGCGTTCTCGGCGAAGTGCTGCAGGCGCACGTCGAGCGCCAGCTTCACCGCGCGCCCGCTGCGCGCCGCGGGCGCCGCCGCCACGGTCGCGAGCACGTTGCCGTGCGCGTCGCGCTGCGCGCTCATCGCCGCGCTCGCGCCGCGCAGCTCGCGATCGTAGGCGAGCTCGAGGCCCGAGAGACCGTGGCCGTCGCGGTCGGCGAAGCCGAGCAGCGGGCCGGCCAGGTCGCCGTTCGGATAGAAGCGGCGGCGCTCGGGGATGAGCTGCACGCCCGCCAGCTTCAGGCGAGTCACCTTGTCGGCGGTCTCGGGCGAGACCCAGCGCTCGAGCCAGGTGAAGCCCGAGCCGTGGGAGAGCTTTGACTCGAGCTCGCGCGCGGGCAGGCCCAGCGGCCCCGCGAGCGCGTGCGCGGCGGCGCGCGGGTCGCCGATGCGCTTGGGCCAGCCCGCCACCGAGTCGACCGTGGCCGAGACGGCGAGCGGCGTGCCCTTGCGGTCCTGCAGGTCGGCGCGCAGCGCCTCGAGCGGCACGGTGGTTTGCGCCTGCTTGCCGGCGCGGTCGGCGAGCCAGTCGGCGTCGAGCGTCTGCAGCTGGATCGCGCGCGCGAACAGCGCCGCGAAGCCGAGCAGCGCCAGCCCGGCGATCACGTCGAGCCGAGCCGGGCGCAGTCCCGCGCGGCGCCGGGCGCGCCGCGAACGAGTCAACGCGGTCTCCCGGCGGCGACGTGACTCAGCCGACCGTCGGGCTCGAGCGCGACGATCTGATCGGGCTTGGGGTAGGTGAGTCCCAGGGCGCGTGCGCGCGGCTCGATGCGTTCGGGTGCGGACAGCGCGGTGGCCTCGATCCGCAGCCGCTCGACCTCGAGCGAGAGCGCGTGCTCCTGCGCCACGCGCCGGCCCAGCTCGTAGCGCAGCGAGGTGAGTCGCGTGCGCACGTAGACCAGGCCGCCCGAGGCTGCGATCACGCCCAGCGCCAGCGCCAGCAGCACCTGGAACCACGGGCCGCTCTGGCGCAGACGCGAGTTCAGCACCGCACGCCTCCGCGCAGGCGGGCGCTGCGCGCGCGCGGGTTGCGGCGCGCCTCGCCGGGCTGTGGACCGCGGCTGCGGCCCAAGAGCCGCATGCGCGGCTGGCGCCCGCAGCCGCAGACCGGAAGCTGCGGCGGGCAGACGCAGCCGCGTGACTCGCGGGCGAGAAACTCCTTCACCCGCTTGTCCTCGCCCGAGTGATAGGACAGCACGGCCAGCCGCCCGCCCGGCCGCAGCACCTCGACCGCCGAGGCCAGGCCGTTGTCGAGCTCGTCGAGCTCCTCGTTCACGGCCATGCGCAGCGCCTGGAACACGAGCGTCGCGGGGTGGTGCCGGCGGCGCGGCAGGCGCACGTCTTCGAGCGCCGCCAGGAGCTCGGGCACGGTCGTGATCGGGCGGCGCGCCAGGAGCGCTCGCGCCACGCGGCCGGGGAAGGGCACGCCGCCGCGGCGCAAGAGCTCGACCAGCTCCGGCTCCTCGACGCGCGCGAGCAGCTCGGCGGCGGTCTCGCCGCGGCCGCGGTCGAGCCGCATGTCGAGCGGGGCTGGCGTGTCGCCCGCGCGGAACGAGATGCCGCGCTCGAGCGCATCGAGCTGCGCGGAGCAGATGCCCAGGTCGAACAGCACGCCGTCCACCGGCGAGACGCCGGCGCCGACCACCACCTCGCGCAGGAACGAGAAGCGCGCGTGAAAGAGCCTGGCCGCGTCGCCGAAGCGCGCCAGGCGCCGTTCGGCCACCGCCAGCATCTCGGGGTCGCGGTCCAGGCCGACCAGCACGCCGTCCGGGCCCAGGCGCTCCAGCAGCGCCTCGGCGTGGCCGCCGTGGCCGGTGGTGGCGTCCACGATGCGCGCGCCCGGGCGCGGCTCGAGCAGCTCGAGCACTTCTTCCACCATCACCGGTGCGTGCGCGGGAGTCACTTCGTGGCGCCCCGCAGCAGGCGCGAGTGCTGCGCGTAGTTCTCCTGCGTGTTCGCGATCGCGGCTTCGTAGCGCGCGCGGTCCCAGATCTCGACGCGGTCGGTGAGTCCCGTGAACACGATCTCGCGCTCGAGCTGCGCGCGGCGTCGCAGCGGCGGCGGAATCAGGATCCGCCCCTGGCGATCGATGCCGCAGGGCATGGCGCTGCCCACGATCAGTCTCTCGAGCGCCTCGGCCGCGTCGTTCAGCACCTCGGCAGTGAGTCGCTCGCGCAGCTTCTTGAACACGTCGGCCGGGAAGATGCTGAGACACTGCGCGCCGGCGGTCAGCCAGGGTGACTCGCTCGAGCGCAAGAGCAGGTCGCGAAATTCCTTCGGGAGGCTGGTGCGACCCTTCTCATCGAGAACGTGTTCGTGGCATCCCCAGAACATCTTTGCCACCGGCTCCCGCGCGCACCGGTGGGAAGGGGGCCCCAAGGGCTCGGTGCTCCCCCCCTGATCAGCACCTTGAACCCTTGGGGCCCTATCCCACTGAGTTTGATCCTACCTCCACTAACTCCCACCAGTCAACCCCGAAATGCACGAACTCCGAGAAAATTCGGGCACCTGCAGCGGCCCGGTGCGAGCGTGCTGCGGCCACTGCATCTAGGGCATGCGGTCGTAGAGACCGCAACCAGTTGGGGGTTCGGGCCGTCAGGCCCGGGTATGGCGCTGGAGCACGGGCCAGTAGTGCTCGTAGGCGGAGCGAAACTTTTCTGCCATCCGCATCCCACTCGCGCTGGCTCTGGGGAACGCGCGTGGGCCGGGAGTCTCCTCCGCGAGCACGCGCACCGTCTCCGAAACGGACTCGGCCAGCGCCTCGAGGTCGTAGCCGCCCTCGAGCGCGAGCACGATCCGGCCGCCCGCGACCTCGTCGGCGACCGCGCACAGCCGCTCGGTGAAGGCTCCGAATCCGGCGCTCGACACGTTCATGCCGCCGAGCGGATCACGCGCGTGCGCGTCGAAGCCTGCCGACACGAGGATCATCTGCGGCCGCCAGGCTCGGAGCATGGGCACCAGGAGCTCGTCGAAGAGCTGACCGTACTCCGCGTCGCCGCAGCCCGCAGGCAGCGGAAGGTTCACCGTCGCGCCCGCGCCCGGGCCGCCGCCCTGCTCGTCGAGCGCGCCCGTGCCCGGGTAGAACGGGAACTGGTGCAGCGAGGCGAACAGCACGTCGCGCTCGGACTCGAACAGGTGCTGCGTGCCGTTTCCGTGGTGCACGTCCCAGTCGACGATCGCGACCCGCTCGACGCCGGCCTCGCTGCGCAGCGCCTCGACCGCGACCGCGACGTTGTTGAAGAGGCAGAAGCCCATCGGCGCGCCCTGCTCGGCGTGGTGGCCCGGGGGACGCAGCGCCGCGAACGCGCGCTTCGACTCGCCGCGCGCCACGCGCAGCGCCACGTCGACGAGCCCGCCCGCGGCCAGGCGCGCGATCTCGAGCGAGCGCGGCGAGGCGTAGGTATCGGCGTCGAGCTGCGCGCTGCGGCCTTCGACCTCTTCAAGCGCGTGCAGGTACTGGCGGTGGTGCACCCGCAACAGCTCGTCGGCGGTGGCCTCGCGCGGGGCGACGACCTGAACGCGTTCCGCGAGCGCGCCGAGCGCGCCGTCGATGGCGGCCAGCCGCTCGGGCCGCTCGGGGTGCGCGCGCGGCGGGCGATGCTCCTGGAAGCGGGCATCGCGAACCAAGAGCGGCCGGGGTGACTCAGACACGACCGAAGCATAGTCCGGAGCACGGGTCGCGTGCCCGTGCGACCATCGGAATTGACACACTCCGGAGGGTGGACGATCCAATGGCGCTGTGGCCGCCAGGCGGGAGCCAGAGCTTGGGCGCCGGGGCCTCGCGATCACCGGCCTTGGCACGTTCACGGGCATGCGCATCGCCGAGCGACTGCTCGACGGCGACGTCCCGCCGCGCATCGTGGCGCTCGACCTGCGTTTGCCGCGCCGGCTCGAAGGCCGCGTGCGCTTCCACCGCGTCGACCTGACCGAGCCCACCGCCGACAGCTGGGTCGCCGAGATCCTCGAGAAGGAGGGCTGCGACGCGGTTTTGCACGCGGCATTCTTCACCGACCCGCACCCCGACCTCGAGCTCTCGCACGAGCTCGAGGTGCTCGGGTCACTCCACGTCATGAACGCCGCCGCGGCGGCGGGGGTGCGCAAGCTCGTGGTCACGAGCAGCGCGCAGGTCTACGGGCCGCATCCCGACAACCCCGGCTTCCTGTCCGAGGAGCACCCTCTGCGCCCGCACCCGCAGGCGCACGCGCTGCGCGACCGCGCCGAGCTCGAGGGGCTGTTGCGGATCTTCGCGCAGCGCCACCACGACATCGTGGTCACGACGCTGCGGCCGTCGTGGATCATGGGTCCGAGCTTCGACTCGGCAGTGACGCGCCGGTTCGAGAGCGGGCGGGTGGTGACGCTGCTCGGCTACGACCCGCTGATCCAGTTCCTGCAGGAAGAGGACTGGCTCGACGCGGTCGAGCTGGTGCTCGAGCGCGACGCGCCCGGGCCCTGGAACCTGGCCGGCGACGGCGTGCTGCCGCTCTCGACGCTGCTGCGGCTCGCCGGCAAGCGCAGCCTGCCGCTGCCGCACCCCTGGCTGTACCGGGCGGCCCAGCTCGACTCACTCGCGCGCAGCGGTGACTCGCCGGCCGCCTTCTACGACCACCTGCGCTTCGGCTGGCTGGTCGACACGCGCCGCGCGCGCGAGCTGCTCGGCTTCGACCCGATCTACACCACGCAGGAGGCGTGGATGAGCTTCGTCGTGGCGCGCAAGCTGCGGGGCTACCGGTGAAGCGCGACTTGCCGCCCGAGCTGGTCGCCGAGCTGCGCGAGTCGGTGCGCGCGCTGCGCCGCGACCTCGAGCAACGCTTCGGCGTGGGTGACCCGGCCGAGCCCGTCGAAGAGCTTCCGGAAGACCTGCCCGACGCCGATCTCGACCCCGAGCCGGTCGAGCTCGACCCCGAGGCGCCGTTCCTCGAGTCACCGCCGCCGCCCGACGACGCGCCGGGCTGGCTCGAGCGGCTGCGCCTCGAGCTGGGCGCGCGGCTCGACGAGATCGACGTGGTGAAGATCTACGAGTCGGTGCGCGAGCGCCTGGCGATCCCGAGCGCCGGTGACATCTCCGCCGAGGTCGACGACTTCGGGCTCGACGCGCGTTACCTGGAGCGCGCGCGCCGCTGGCTCGACTGGCTGTACGACCGCTGGTGGCGCGTCGACGTGACCGGCATCGAGAGCGTGCCGGATGCGCCGCGCGTGCTGTTCGTGGCGAACAGCGCCGGCATCCTGCCCTGGGACGCGGTGATGATCGCGCACGCGGTAGAGCGCACTCACCCGTCGCACCGCCGGCCGCGGCCGCTGGTGGCGGACTGGATCGCCACGCTGCCGTTCTCGCAGTCTCGGCTGGCGCGCCTGGGCGCGGTGCGCGCGTGCGCCGAGAACGCCGAGAGACTCTTGGCGTCGAACGAGTGGGTGATCGCGTTCCCGGAGGGTCAGAAGGGCGCGCTGAAGCCCTTCCGCGAGCGCTACCGGCTGCAGCGCTTCGCGCGCGGCGGCTTCGTGTCACTCGCGGCGCGGCTGCGCGCAGTGCTCGTGCCCGTGGCGGTGATCGGCTCCGAAGAGGTGCACCCGATCCTGTTCGAGCCGCGCATCCTGCGCCGGCTGGTCGGCGTGCCGGTGCCGGTGACTCCCACGTTCCCGTTGCTCGGGCTGCTGGGCGTGGTGCCGCTGCCCAGTCACTGGCGCATCCGCTTCGGCGAGCCGATCTGGTTCGACGACGCTGCGGCGGAGCGCGCTGCGGACCCGCTGTACGTGAACCGCACGCGCGAGCGCGTGCGCGGCGCGATCCAGAGCCTGCTCGACGAGGAGCTGCCGCGGCGGCGCTCGATCTTCGCGTGACTCGCTAGAGCGTGCGGTCGCGGTTCGGGTCGGCGGCCGACAGCCGCGCCTCGAAGCTCTCGAGCGCGGCGGCCAGCCGCTCGAGATTCTTGTTCAGCGCCTCGAGATCGCCGCGGGTCGGCAGGTCGGCCACGCGCAGCACGCGCTCGACCGCCGCGTGCACGGTCTCGCGGATGTCCGCGGCTTCGGTCTTCGCGACCTCGCCCGGCGTGCGGATCCAGCGCTTCACGTTGTCGCGCATCTCGTTCAGGTTGGTCTCGACGTCGCCGACGCCGCGCCGCACCAGGCTGTAGAGCGCGTCGCCGCCGCGCTGGATCAGCTCGGCGAGCAGCGTGCCAGACACTGCGCCGTCGCGGTCGCGGTTCTCCTTCTGGTCGTCGACCAGGATCTGCGACAGCACGATCGGCGTGATCTCCTCGCCGGTCTCGTTGTCGATCACGCAGATGTCATGCCCTTCGCGCACCAGCTCGGAGATACCCCGCAGCGTGATGTACCGGCTCGACTCGGTGTTGTAGAGCTTCCGGTTGGCGTAGCGCTTGATCAGGATCGCCATCGCGTCCGAGTATCCCACTGCGTCTCAGGGGGGTCAAACCTTCGCTCGGTGTCTCGCGGCGGCGCGCGGCGCGGCCGGGCCGGCAGGTCGAACACGTCGGCGAGCGCGCCGACGATCTCGGCGACCCGCGCCGCGGCCGGATCGCGGCCCGCCCGCTCGCGCCAGCGCTTCTCCTCGCTGCGCAGCTCGCCGCACAGCAGCGCGGAGAGCTCCTCGAGCGCGGCGAGCAGGTGGGCGAGCGCGCGCTCGCCGGAGTCAGCCACCGCCGTCTCCGAAGATCGCGCGCGCGATCCGCGAGAGACCCGCGAGCGCGCGCACCTCGTCCGCGAACAGCGGCACGGTGCGCACGGCGTCCGCCTCGAGCGGCAGCGCGCGCTCGAGCTGCTGACGCACTTTGGTGTCACGGCGCGCGAGCGCGGCCTGCGCGCGCGTGGCTTCGACCAGCGCGTGCGCGGCGGCGCCGGCGTCGAGCGCCGGATCTTGCGCGGCGAGCGCGCGCGCGAGCCAGGCTTCGGCGGCTCGCGCCGCGCCGGCGTCGTCGTCGGGCGGCGCGCCGGAGCCCGGCCAGGGGTGCGTGCGGTTCAGCACCGCGCCGACCAGGTGGATGCCCTCGGCGGAGAGCCGCTCCCAGAACGCCTCGGCCCGGCGCGCTTGTGACAGGTCGGGGCCGCACACCAAGACGAAGCCGCAGCTCGGGTCGCGCAGCAGCCGCGCCACCTCGCGCGCGCGCTCGCTGAAGCCGGCGAGCAGCTCCTCGAAGGCGAGCAGGAACTCCGAGATCGCGGTCAGGAACTCGAGCCCGGTGACTCGCTCCAGCATGCGCAGCACGAACTCCGAGCCGGTCTTGAAGATGCGCAGGCTGGCACGCCCGACCACCGCCGCCGGGTGCAGCAGCAGCTTCAGGAACTGGCCGTCCAGGAAGCCCGACAGCCGGCGCGGCGCGTCGAGAAAGTCGAGCGCGTGCGCGGCCGGCGGCGTGTCGAGCACGATCAGGTCGTAGCGCTTCTCGGCGTGGACCTGCAAAAGCTTCTCCGTAGCCGAGTATTCGCGGCTGCCGGCGAGCGCGTCGGACAGGTTGCGGTAGATCGGGTTGGCGAAGATCCGCTCGCGCGCCGCCGGATCCTGGGTGAGTCGCTCGACCAGCTCGTCGAAGGTGCGCTTGGTGTCGAGCATCAGCGCCGAGAGACTCCCGCTCTCGGGAGCGCCCAGCTCTCGCAGTCTCTCCCGCGGCACCTCGCGCGCGTCGTGGTCGAGCGGGCCGGTGCCGAGCGCGTCGGCGAGCCGGCGCGCGGGATCGATCGTCATCACCAGCGCGCGCTTGCCGGCGCGCGCCGCCGCCAGACCGAGCACCGCGGCGATCGTGGTCTTGCCCACGCCGCCGGTGCCGACGGTCACGAGCACGCGGCAATCGAGCCAGCCGTCGGGCTTCACGCCGAGGCCTCGCGCAGCTCGTTGGCCAGCGCCGCCACGCCTTCCGGGCCGTCGACGCCGCCCGCGAGCCAGGCCAGCTCGAGCGGCCGGGCGCCGGTCTCGCGCGCCAAGAGCTCGAGATACTCGCGCTGCATCTCCGTGCGCGCGAGCCGATGCCGCGCTGCGGCGGCCGCGACCTCGGGCTCGGCCAGGGGCGGAGGCGCGTCGCCTCGGCCGAGCCGCGCCAGCGCCGCCAGCGCGCGCTCGGGCTCGGCCAGCCCGAGCGGCGGCTCGACGCCGTTCGCGATCACCGGGCCGAGGCCCAGACCGAGCGCGGTGACTCGCGCGCGCAGCTCGAGCGTCTCGTTCGTCGGCAGCTCCTCCGGCAGAGTCACGGGCACGACCCAGGTGCGCGCGGCGTCGGTCAGGAGCTCCTGCACGCGGTCGGTGTTGCGGCGCAGCGGCCCCATGCGCACGGTGTCCAGCACGACCGAGGGCACCGACAAGAGTGACAGCCCGTGACCCGTGGCCGGCGCGTCGACCACGATCAGCGGCCAGCGCGGCGCGCCGCGGTCCTCGAGCGAGGCCAGGTGCCACAGCTTCCCCAGCGTGATCAGCTCGCGCCAGCCGGGCGCGGCGTCGAGGAAGCGGTGGAAGGCGGCGTTGCCCACGATCGCGCGCGCCATCGCGCGCAGGTGGAGCTGCAGCCCGAGATACTCCTCGAGCGCGAGCTCGGGCACGAGCGAGAGCACGAACAGCTGCTCGGAGATGCGCTCGGGCTCGGCGCGCCGCGCAGGCCTGGGCGCCTCGCCCGCCAGGAGCTCGCGCAGCGCGCCCGACTCGCCCAGCTCGACCACGAGCGTGCGCCGGCCTTGCCGCGCCGCCAGCACGCCCAGTGCCGCGGCGACGCTGGTCTTCCCGGTCCCGCCCTTGCCGGTCACGAGCAAGAGACGGCGCGACAGGAGCGCAGCGAGCGTTCCTGTCACTTGCCCGCCTCAAGCGGCCCACGCGAAGCACCGACGAGAAACGCTGCGGCCGGGGCTTCGACATGATCGTCCAGTGCGAGAACTGCGAGACACGCTTCCACGTGGCGGACGCGCGCATTCCCGAGAAGGGGGCGCGCGTGCGCTGCTCGCGCTGCCACCACCGCTTTCACATCACGCCCTCGTCCGGAACGACCTCGAGCCCGAACTCCGGGCCCGATGTTAGCGCGAGCACCGAGTCGAGCGGACGCGAGGCGCCCGAGCCCGGACCCGAGACCTCCGAGGCCAGCGCGGGCAGCGGCGGGGGAGGCGGTGGCGACGATCTCGAGAACCCCGAGTTTCTGTTCGAGGGGAACGCGGTCACCGGCGCCCCGCGCAAGGCCGCCGCGCCGCCGGCCGCAGGAGACTCGAAGCCCTCCGAGCCCCCTGCGTCGCCGAGCGAGCCCGACCCAGGGTCATCGCAGGTGCGCCACGCCCCCGACCTCGAGCCCGCGCAGGCGCCCGAGGAGCGCGTCGTCGCCACCGGGGGTCAGACGGCACAGCAGATGCTCGACGCCGGCGCTCCGAAGCTCGGCACGCGCACCGGCCCGGTAGAGTTCGCGCCCTCGCTCGACGACGCCGACGACGACACGCGCAGCCGCTTCGCGCTGGGCGACGAGGCCCCGGCCGCGGAACGCGAGCCGCCGCCCTCGCTGCGCCCCGCCAAGGACAAGCCCGCCAAGCCGGTCGCCACGCTCACCAAGATCGAGCGGCCGCCCATTCCCGCGCCCAAGCCGCCCGCTCCGGCCGCCGCCGAGAAGTCGGCGCTCGACGCCGCGTTCGGCGGGTCACTCGGTGAGGAGGACGACGCGGACACAGGTTGGGACTCACTGACTCAGTCCGAGGGCTCCGGCGAAGAGCGCAGCGTGTTCGACGTGGGAGCGTCGTTCGGACTCGGCGGTCCCTCGAAGAGCGCCCCCGAGAAGGCCGCTGCCGCGAGCGAGGAGGGCGCCAAGAGCAAGAAACGGCGCGCGCCCGAGATGGCGGCCTTCGATCCCGAGGCCGGAAGCTCGCTGGCCCGGATCGCGCGCGCGGCAGCCGTGTTGGTGGGGATCGCGCTGGTGGCCGGCACGCTGCGCGGCCTCTATCTGCAGCGCTCCACCAGCGCCGCGGGCAACGAGAGCGTGCAGGCCGCCGGCTGGATCGCCGCCGACGTCGAGACCTTCGTGGCGCGCGACAGTCTCGGCCAGCGTGTGCTGGTGGTGCGCGGGAATCTGTTTCCGAACGGCGCCGCGCCGGCGCCCGAGGTCGAAGTGAGCCTCCTGGGCAGCGCGGGTGAGCCCGTGGGTGAGCCGCGGCGCGCCTGGCTCGAACGCCTGGACGACGCCGAGATCGCTCCCGACGCACTCACCGTGAAGCTCGCCTCGAACGACGCCGAGCTCTCCGGCGTGGGCCCGCAGGTGACCGGCTTTACCGCTTTGCTGGCCGATCCGCCCGCTGCGGCGCGCCGCATCGACGTGACCCTGGTCGCCGGCAAGCTGCCGGCGCGTGGCACCGCCACGGCCGTGGCCCCCGCGCCCGCGCCGACCGCTCCACCCGCGGGCAAGACCGAGCTCGCCACGCCCACGGCGCCCGCGCCCGTGCCGGCCCCGCCGGCTCCCGACGCGAACGCACCCAGCGCACCGGGCGCGAGCGACGGAGTGCCCGCCGCACCCGAGCCCGAGTGAGTCCGCGCGCCGACCGGCGCGCTAGGCCTGGGGCTTCTTCGACTCGTCGTTCTTCGGGGTGACGTCGATCTCGGGCGGCGCCTTCATGGCGCTGCGGAAGTTCTTGATGCCTTCGCCCAAGCCCGCACCGATCTCGGGCAGACGGCGGGCTCCGAAGATCACCACGACGATCAGCAGGATGACCAGGAGCTCTGGAACGCCCAATCCGAACATGAAGCAAAGATCGGCGCGAGGGCGGTTGAAGTCAACCGAGCGACTCGGGACACTGCCGCCGATGAAGCCGGCGATCTTCAAGGCCTACGACGTGCGCGGGCTCGTGCCCGAAGAGCTCGATGCCCCCACCGCGCTGGCCACCGGCCGGGCGTTCGCGCGCCACCTGGGACCGGGCCCGGTCGCGGTCGGCTACGACATGCGCTCCAGCGCGCAGGAGCTGCGTGAGGCGTTTCTCAGCGGCCTCTGCGGCGAGGGCCGCGAGGTGATCGACATCGGGCGTGTCTCGACCCCGATCCTCTACTTCGCGACCGCAAGCTCGCGCGCGGCCGGCGGCGCCATGATCACCGCTTCGCACAACCCCGGCCGCTACAACGGCTTCAAGCTGTGCGGCCCGAACGCGGTGCCGATCGGCATCGAGTCGGGCCTAGCGGCGATCCGCGACCGCGCGCTCGCGCTCGAGCGCGAGCCCGCACCCGAGCCGCGCGGAGCAGTGACTCGGCGCGACTTCAAGCCCGAGTACTACGACATGCTGCTGGCGCTGTTCCCGGGCCGGCCGCGGCTGCGCGCGGTGATCGACGCCGGCAACGGCATCGCCGGCGAAGCGCTGTCGGGCCTGCTCGATCGCCTGCCGCTCTCGGCCAAGCGCATGTACTTCGAGCCCGACGGCAGCTTCCCGAATCACGAGGCCGATCCGCTCAAGCCCGAGAACCTGCACGACCTGCAGCAGGCGGTGAAGAGCGAGCGCGCCGACCTCGGCATCGCCTTCGACGGCGACGGCGACCGCGCCGTGTTCGTCGACGAGCACGGCGACGCGATCGCGGCCGATCTCACGACCGCGCTGTTCAGCGACGTGATCCTGGAGCGCCAGCTGCTCGGCGCTCACCAGGGCATTCCCATGCTCTACGACCTGCGCTCGAGCCGGGTGGTGCCCGAGACACTGCGCGCGCGCGGCGCCGAGCCGATCCGCAGTCGCGTGGGTCACGCGTTCATGAAGGCGGTCATGCGCGAGCGCGGCGCCTGCTTCGGCGGCGAGCTCTCGGGTCACTACTACTTCCGCTTCCCGGCCGGCTACATCGCCGACGACGGCGCGGCCGCGATGATGCTCCTGCTCGAAGTGCTGGCCGTGCGCCAGCGTCCCTTGTCCGAGCTGTGGAAGCCCTACCACCGCTACAAGCAGAGCGGCGAGATCAACCGCCGCGTGCCCGACGTGCCGCGCGCGCTGGCCAAGGTGCGCGCCGCCTTCCCGGACGGCCAGGCCGACGAACTCGACGGACTCACCGTGAGCTACCCCAACTGGTGGTTCAACCTGCGGCCCTCGAACACCGAGCCGCTCCTGCGCCTCAACCTCGAGGCGCCCGACGACGACCTGCTCGCGCGCCAGCGCGACCGGATCCTGGCGCTGATCGAAGCATGAGCGCCGCGAGCGCGCCCCGCGCGCTGCGGCGCGCGGCGCAGCTCTTGCGGCGCGAGCGCTCGCTCTGGCTGTGGGCGGGGGTGCCGTTCGTGCTGAATCTGCTGGCGTTCGCCGCGGCGGTGACGGTGTTCGCCGAGTACCTGCCGCAGCTCGCGGCGCCACTCGAGGGCTTCCTGCGCGTGCCCGCGCCGAGTCACTGGTACGGCTATCTCTGGGCCGCGCCGCTCTGGCTGTTGGCGGCGCTGGTCCGGCTCGTGCTGGTGCTGGCCTTCGGCGTGGCGATCTATTTCACGTTCACGCTGGTGGGCGGCGTGATCGCCGCGCCGTTTCTGGACGTGCTCTCCGAGCGGGTCGAGCGGCTCGCGAGCGGAGAGCGCCTCGAGCTCGAAGGCGGAGTCGCTGCCGCGCTGCGGCGCTCGGCGCGCAGCATCTGGGCAGAAGGCCAGCGCGTCGCCTTCTTCCTGGCCGCGCAGGCGCTGTTGCTGTTGCTGGGCTTCATCCCCGGCCTGCAGCTCTTCGCCGCGATCGCGAGTGTCGGGCTGGCGGCGCTGTTCATGCCGCTCGTCTACACCGGCTTCGCCTTCGACCGCCGCGAGCTCCCGTTCGCCGCGCGCCGGCGCTGGATCCTCGCCCATCCCATCGAGATGGCGAGCTTCGGCGGCGTCGCGCTCGCGCTCTATCTCGTGCCTGGATTGTCGTTCCTGTGTCTGCCCTGGCTCGTGACTGCGGGGACCTTGCTCGTGGTCGAGCTCGGTGCTCCCGAAGGTCGCTAGGGCGCGCCGAGCTTCTCGCCCATGCTGCGCAGCCAGCGCTCGTCGGGAAGAGTGACTCCCGGAGCGAGCTCGACCTGCGACAAGCCCTGCGCCTGGGCCGCGAAGGCTCGCGCCCAGTCGGCGCCGATGCCCACCGCGACCAGCGAGATGCGGGCCGGGTCGAGCTCGGGATCGCTCCGCAGCTGCGCGATCACCGCGGACAGGTCCGACGCAAGCTGGGCCTCGAGGTCGGCGCGCAGGCGCGCGCCCAGCGAGTGACTCGGGTCGAGCGCGGCGGCGGAGAGCTTGTCGCTCTTGCGCGCCCCGTGCAGCGGCAGGTCGAAGCTGGCCAGGGCCGTCCGCGGCGACCAGGCGGCGCGCGCGCGTCCGAGCCACTCGGGATCGGGGCTGCACAGGATCACGACCGGGTGGGGGCCGCGGAGCGCGGGCTTCCAGGTGTGACCGTGCACGCGGTCGCCGCGCGAGAGCACGGTCCAGTGTGACTCGCTCACGCGGCCCTGCGCGGCGCCAGCCGGCGCGACAAGGCGCGCAGCTCGCGCGCCCCGGCGCTGGTGCCGTCGTCGCGCACGTGCACCGATTCGCCGCGCAGGAGCGCGCGGAACAGTGCGGGGTCACTGGGCAGCGCCGGCGCGACCTCGACCGTGAGCCCGTGCTGGCGCGCCGCCGCGCTCGCCAGGCGCTCGCCCAGCTGCTCGGCCTCGCCCTGCGAGCGCGCCCCGACCAGCCAGGCCAGCACGCGCATGCCGCCCAGCGCGGGCGCGATCTCGCGCAGCACGCGCAGCGCACGCGCCACTCCTGCGGTCGAGGCGTCGACCGGGAGCAGCACCCCATCGAGGAAGGTGCGCGCGCTGCCCGAGAGCAGCGCCGCGAGCTGCTCCGGCCGCTCGAGCGCGACCACGGGCTCCTCGTTCGGTCCCGAGGCCAGCGCGCCGGCCAGCTCCGCAGGCTCGCGGGCATGGGCAGACACGCGCACGCCGGGCACGGACGGCAGGAGCGGCGAAGCCGGGAAGGGCGCCTCAACCCGGGCGCTGCCCCGCTCGGAAGCGAGCGCGCCGGCCAGCTCGAACGCCAGCGCGCACCAGAGCAGGCGTTCGGGACCGGTGGCCACGCACACGCGCGGCGCCGGTCCGATCGGCGCCGGTGCCGGAGCCTCCGACGAGACCGGCTCCTCCCGCGCAGCCGCCCGCTCGCGAGCCTCGCTCTGCTCGTCCTCCGGGATGAAGTAGTGGAGGACGTCCCCGAGATTCTTGCGGGCCAACCTGTCTCCGCCGCCAGAGCCGAGAGTGCGGGCGCTCTGCCCGCCGCTCTAGCTGATGATCAGGACGGAGTTTACCCCGCCGGCGGGTCCTTCCACGCGGCGCGGGTTACTCGGGTCGGGCGTCCACTCACCGTCGACGAAGTAGCGGTACTGGTAGACGCCCGGGCCCAGACGCACGACCTTCTCCCAGGTGCCGCCCGGTCCGTGGCGCGTCTCGACGCCCTGGTCCGGGATCCAGTTGTTGAAGTCACCGGCGAGCTGCACGTCGCGCACGCGCGGGTCCTTGAAGGTGAAGACCACGCCCTTGGAGCCCGCGTTCGAGATCTCGGCGTCGGTCGGCGGGATCGGCGGCTCCTTCGCCGGCGGCGCGAGCTCTTCCTCTTCGCGGTCGTACAGCACCTCGAGCGCCAGCGACATGTAGTCGACGAAGCCGTAGGAGCGGCGGTCGAGCTTGGCGATCGACATGCCGCGCTGCGCGGCCTCGCGCAGGCGCACGTTCGAACGGATCACCGAGTCGAACACGAGGTCCTTGTAGGCCTCGCGGATCTCGGCGAGCGCGCGCTTGGCGAAGCGCGTGCGACCGTCGAACAGCGTGGGCAGGATACGGATCTTCAGCGAGTGACCGATCCGGTCCTCGAGCAGCGCGATCGTCTCGAGCAGCTTCGCGACGCCGTGCATCGAGAAGTAGCTGGTCTCGAGCGGGATGATCACTTCTTCGGCCGCGCGCAGCGCGTTGAAGGTCAGGATGCCCACGTTCGGCGGGCAGTCGATCAGCGTGAAGTCGTAGCTCTTCTCGAGCTTGGCCAGTGCCGCGGCCAGTCGCTCGGTGCGGCCGCGCGCGCCCTCGGCGGTGAGCTTCTGCTCGAGCGCCGACAGGATGACTCCCGACGGTGCCACGTCGAGCTGATCGCCGGCGCCGACGATCACCTCGGCGAGCTTCGCGCCCGCGCCCTCGGGCTCGGACAGCACTTCGTAGAGGTTCTGGTCGACCTCTTCGGGATCGATGCCCAGTCCGAGCGTCGCGTGTGCCTGTGGGTCCATGTCGACCACCAGCACCGAGTGACCCTCGGCGGCGAGACACCCGGCCAGACTCACGACGGTCGTGGTCTTGCCGCAGCCGCCCTTCTGATTCATCACTGCAATGCAGCGCATCCCTGTCCCTCCCCTCGAGCTACGAGACAGCCCCCAGAACGCGTGCGCGGATGCAGGAGTGGAAAGGGGAGAGAGTGAGAGGGATGCTCAACCGCGCGCTGCACGCGGATTGACCTCTCCCACTCGGTCGAGGCAGATCGCGAGATCTCCCTCACAGTCCCTACCCCCCGTCGAACGCGACGAAAGCTAGCAGCAGGAGAAAGCGATGGCCAATGGGGAACACGTTCGCCCGCGCCGGATCGGTGTCTTCGACCTGGGGTCGAACACGATCCTGCTCTTGTGCATGGCCGCTGGCGGCCATGTGATTCGTGACCAGGCGCGGATCACCCGGCTGGGGCAGGGCGTGTTCGAGCGCGGCGAGCTGGCGCCCGAGGCGATCGATCGTACGCGCCAGGCGATCGAAGAGTTCGCCGCGCTGGCCCGAGCCGACGGCGTCGACCTGCTGGTCGCCGTCGGCACCGAGGCGCTGCGCCGGGCGCGCGGCGGCGCGCAGTTTCTGGCGGAGCTCGTGCGCGACGGTCTGGTCGACGCCGCGCGCCTGCTCACCGGCGACGAGGAGGCCGAGCTCACGGTCGAAGCCACGCGCCAGTCGCACGGCGCCGAGCACGCAGCGCTGGCCGTGATCGACGTGGGCGGTGGCAGCACCGAGGTCGCCTGGCGCGAGCGCGCGAGCGGCCCGATCCGCGGAGTCTCTCTGCCGCTGGGCAGCGTGCGGCTCACCGAAGCCTGGCTGCCGCGCCACCCGATTCCCGAAGCCGACCTCGCCGCGCTGCGCGACCGCGTGCTCGTGGCGAGCGACCCGCTGGCTCGCGCGCTGCCCTCCGGGCTCCCGGCCGATGCGGCGGTGGTCGCGGTCGCGGGCACCGCCACCACGCTCGCGGCGCTCGAGCAGCGGCTCGCGACTTACGATCCGGCGCGGGTCGAGGGCTTCGCGCTCGAGCGCGTGCGTCTCGTGCACTGGATCGAGCGCCTCGCGCATCTGGCGGTCAGCGAGCGCCGGCTCCTGCCGGGGCTGGAGTCGGGCCGCGCCGACGTGATCGTCGCCGGCCTCGTGTGTCTCGAGGTGGCGCTCCTGCGCCTGCGCGCGACCCGCTTCACGGTCTCGGAGCGCGGCGTCCGGCACGGCGTCGCGCTGCGCATCCTCGCTGGCCACAAGCTCTTTTGATACCGTCGATTTTCCGTGGAAGAGCCAGTTCTGGTCGTGGTAGGTCCGCTGGGCCCGCGGCCCTTCATGCGCGGGATCCTCGTGCAGTCACTGGTGACGCGCGGCGTCCCGTTCGAGGTGGCCTTTCAAACCGCCACCGCGGTGCGCGACCGGATCGCCGCGCGCGGCAAGGTGCGCGTCGAGGAGCTCTCCCAGCTGATCGACGAGCTGCTCGACGACCGCTACGACCTCGACGCGCTCGGCAACGTGACTCCAGTCGAGCCGCCGCGCGTGGTCGAAGAGGACGGCTCCTGGAGCCCGTTCTCGAAGGGCATCCTGGCCATGTCGCTGATGGGCGCCGGGCTCGAGCCCGCCGACGCTCACGACGTGGCGCGCGAGATCGAGCAGAGCCTGCTCGGCCAGGGCCGGGCGGCGATCGACCGCACCGAGCTGCGCCACCTGGTCGGCGCCACGATCGAGCGCACCGCGGGCCCGGGGCCCGCCGGCTGGTACCGGCTGTGGCGCAGCGCGCGCGACGACCGCAAGCCGAGCCTGATCCTGATCGGCGGCGCCACCGGCTCGGGCAAGACGTCGCTGGCGATCGAGGTGGCGCGCCGGCTCGAGTTGCCGCGCGTGATCGGCACCGACTCGATCCGGCAGATCATGCGGCTCATGTTCTCGCCGGATCTCATGCCGGAGATCCACTGCTCGACCTTCGACGCCTATCTCGCGCTGCCGCGCGCGACCTCGCTGGTGGGTGACCCGGTGGTCGTGGGCTTCCGCGAGCAGGCGCAGAAAATCGCCGTCGGGGTGCATGCGTTGCTCGAGCGCGCAGTCGAAGAGAACACGAGCATGTTGATCGAGGGGGCGAACCTGGTGCCGGGAATGCTCGAGCTCGGGCGCTTCGCGGGCCGTGCGCACGTCACGTTCGTGATGACGGGCGCGCTCGATCCCGAGGCGTATCGCAGTCGCTTCTCGACCCGCAACATGAAGGCGCGCAACCGCTCCGCCGACCGCTATCTCGAGCACTTCGACGAGATCCTGGCCATCCAGAGATATCTCGTGTCGGAGGCCGAGCGCTACGGACTGCCGATCGTCGACAACGTACAGTTCGACACCGCCGTGGTCTCCGTGATCCGCGCCGTGATCGGCACATTGGAGAAGACTCACGCAGAGGCGAGCGAGGAGGGAGCCGAGTGATTGGACGACGGCTCCGGCGCGGCGCTGCGCTGCTGGCGCTCGCCTGCGCGCTCTCCGCGTGCGGCACGCTCTCGGTCGAGGAGGAGAAGAAGCTCGGCGCCGAGTACCAGGCGAAGCTGCGCAAGGAGCTGACCTTCGTGCGAGACCCGGTGTGCGTGAACTACCTGCGCCAGTTCGGCGCGCAGCTCGCGGCCTCGGCACGGCCCTCGCCGTTCGAGTTCCGCTTCTACCTGGTGGAAGACGAGGAGATCAACGCACAGGCCATTCCAGGTGGCGCCATGTACGTGAACAGCGGGCTCGTGCTCGCGGTGAACAACGCCGCCGAGCTGGCGGGCGTCATGTCACACGAGATGGGCCATGTGACTGCGCGCCACATCGCCAAGAACATCAACAAGATGAAGGGCACGAGCCTGGTCGCGAACGTCTTCTATCTCGCGATCGGCATTCTGACTGGCAATCCCTACCTGGCGAACGCGGGCGGGATCGCCGGCTCGGTCGCGGGCCAGGCCTTCGTCTCCTCGTTCACGCGCGACGCCGAGCGCGAGGCCGACGCGCTCGCGATCGAGACCATGACCCACGCCGGCTGGAACCCCGAGGGCATGGTCACGATGTTCGAGACGCTGAAGAAGGAGCACGGCGGGGGCGGCGGCGTGCAGTTCCTGTCGTCTCATCCTGCAACCGACGAGCGCATCCAGAACGTGCGCAAAGAGATCGAGAAGTATCCGGGCTCGGACCAGTTGAAGCTCGAGGACCCCAAGCTCCCGATCATCCAGGAGAGACTCAAGCTGATCCTCGGCACCGATCGCGAGAAAGAAGACAAGAGCGACCGCGACGACGACTCGGACGATCGATCGGACGAGAAGAAGTAGTTCGGCGTACAATGCGCCGCCCGCGGTGATCTGCGGGCGGAGGGGAAAGTGATTCGACCGGCCACGCTCGGCGAGCTCATCGCGTCGGGCTACCAGCCGCGCACCGTGCGCGAAGAGGTGCGCGCGAATCTCGCCGCGCGTCTGCGCGCGCACCAGCCGTTCCTGCCCGAGATGATCGGCTACCGAGAGAGCGTGGTGCCGGCGCTCGAGAACGCGTTGCTCGCGGGTCACGACATGATCTTCCTGGGCGAGCGCGGCCAGGGGAAGTCGAAGATGATCCGCAAGCTCGTCGAGCTGCTCGACGAGGCCGTGCCCGTGATCGCCGGCAGCGAGGTCAACGACGACCCGCTGACGCCGATCAGCCGCTGGGGCCGCGAGCAGGTCGAGAAGCTCGGCGACAAGACGCCGATCGCCTGGATCGGCCGCGAGGCGCGGTACGGCGAGAAGCTCGCGACGCCCGACACCTCGATCGCCGATCTGATCGGCGAGATCGATCCGATCCGCGTGGCCGAGGGCCGCTATCTCGCCGACGAGTCGACGATTCACTTTGGACTCATTCCGCGCACCAACCGCGGCATCTTCTGCATCAACGAGCTGCCCGACCTGGCGGAGAAGGTCCAGGTGGGTCTGTTCAACGTGATGGAAGAGCGCGACTTCCAGGTGAAGGGCTTCAAGGTGCGCCTGCCGCTCGACGTCCTGGTCGTGGCCAGCGCCAACCCCGAGGACTACACGCGCCGCGGCCGCATCATCACGCCGCTCAAGGACCGCTACCAGGCGCAGATCCGCACTCACTACCCGCCGACGCGCGAGCTCGAGATCGAAGTCATGAAGCAGGAGCGGCGCCGGCCACGCCAGAGCGCCGTCGACCTGTACGTGCCGCCGTTCATCGAGCAGATCATCGCCGAGCTCACGATCCAGGCGCGCAAGAGCCCCGACATCTCGCAGGTCTCGGGCGTGTCGGTGCGCGCCTCGATCGCGAACTACGAGACGATCATCGCCTGCGCCGAGCGGCGTGCGCTGGTGCTGGGCGAGCAGGAGGCGGTGCCGCGGCTCAGCGACCTGCCGGCGCTGCGCGCGTCGATGGGCGGCAAGGTCGAGCTCGAGTACGCGGGCGCGGAGAAGAGCGAGGGCGAGATCCTCGAGTCACTCGCCAAGCGCGCCGTGCTCTGCGTGTTCGACGAGCTGTGCGGCTCGGCGGATCTCGACGCGATCGTGCGCGCCTTCGACGACGGCTGGAAGGTCGAGGTGGGCGACGAGCTGCCATCGAAGGAGTACGCCGACGGCGTCGACAACATCGGAGGCCTGCGCAAAGCGGTCGAGCTGCTCGGCTGCAACTCGAGCCCGGCGCGCATTGCGGCCGCGGTCGAGCTCGTGCTCGAGGGTCTGCACCTCTCGAACAAGCTGAACCGCGAGGTCACGGGCCGCCGCCTGACTTACGGCTGAGCATGGCCCGGGTGCGCTACAGCCGTTGGGACGGCAGCCAGCGCCCGTTCTCGCTCGCCGCCGAGCAAGCCCTCGACGAGCTCGCGCGCCACCTGATGGAAGGCATGGGCGTCGAAGAGGCGCTCTCCTGGATGCGATACCAGGGCTTCGAGCTCGCGGGCATGGACTTCCGCGTGATGGGCGTGGAGGAGCTGCTGCAGCAGCTGCGCCAGCAGGCGCGCGAGCGCATGGCCGGTCACAACATGGACCGGACCTTCGACGAGAAGTGGCAGAAGCTGCGCGACCTGCTCGAGCTCGAGGAGCGCGCGCAGGCCGAGCAGCACGGCGTCGAGTCGCAGCGCTGGAGTGACTTCAAGTCGAAGAAGGACTCGCTGCCGCGGCGGCTCTCGGACGCGCTGAAGCGCTTCGGCGAGCACGAGTGGGCCGATCCGGAGGCCGAGGCCGAGTTCCGCGAACTCGAGTCACAGATGCAGGATCTGCGCGCGCTCGAGGAGTTCCAGGCGCGCAACCGCCAGATGCTGCGCGGCCAGCACTCGCTCTCGTTCGACGAGGCGCTCGAGCTGATGCACGAGATCGAGAGACTCGGGCAGCTCGCGCGCAACCTGCTCGAGGGCCGCTTCGACCAGATCTCGCTCGACGAGCTGCGCGAGATCGCGGGCGAGGAGGGGGTGGAGTCGATCCTGATCCTGCGCGACATGCGCCGGAACCTGGAGGAGGGCGGCTTCATCCGGCCGGGCGAGAACGGGCTCGAGCTCACGCCGCGCGCGATCCGGCGCATCGGCGAGCTCGCGCTCGAGGACATCTACGGCTCGCTCAAGCGCGGCTCGCCGGGCGCGCACGCCACGACTCACCGCGGCGGCGGGCCGATCACGATCGAGCGCTCGAAGCCCTACGTGTTCGGCGAGCCCGCGCACCTGGACGCAGTGGCCAGCGTCCGAAACGCGCTCTTGCGCGATCCGAGCCGCGCGACCGTGCCGCTCCGGCTCGAGCCCGGTGACTTGCAGGTCTTCGACACCGATCAGCAGACCGATACCACCACGGTGCTCTTGCTCGACATGAGCTGGTCCATGTCGTGGTCCGGGCGCTGGCCGGCGGCCAAGCGCGTGGCGATCGCGATGGACCAGCTGATCCGCACCCGCTATCCGCGCGACCGCTTCTTCATCGTCGGCTTCTACACGCGCGCGCGCGAGCTCAAGATCCCCGAGCTGCCCGAGCTGGTCTGGAACATGGAGGACCCGTTCACGAACCTGCAGGACGGGCTGCGCGTGGCCCAGCGCATCATCGACCGCAACCCGTCGGCGAACCAGCAGATCATCGTGATCACCGACGGCCAGCCCACGGCCTACTTCGTGGGCGACGAGCTGCGCGTCGAGTGGCCGAGCGGCGTGGGCGG
>Ga0335080_10001317_pt1 | contig 24078 bp, 18 predicted proteins | sample Lox_Sample_34_FD_206720 | JGI IMG/M metagenome (GOLD analysis project Ga0335080, IMG submission 206720) | Soil microbial communities from Loxahatchee National Wildlife Refuge, Florida, United States - Lox_Sample_3.4 | ecosystem: Environmental > Terrestrial > Soil > Wetlands | place: USA...
CCGGCTCAAGCTGGAACTGTTTTCCGCAGGCCGGGGAGAGATATTCCGGGCACTACGCGCCGAGAACATCGGAGTCAGTGTGCATTATATTCCGGTTCACCGGCATCCTTATTATCGCGAGCGTTTTCCGGAAAATCCGGGAACCCTTCCGGTCGCGGAGAGAGCATACGAGCAACTGATCAGCCTGCCGATGTTTCATTCCATGACCCCGGAAGATGTGGAAGATGTCATACATGCAGTTCGTAAGGTATTGAGTCACTACGCGGCAAAAGATGGGCGCGCTTCGCTTACGCCGACGAGTTCTGAATAATTTCATGTCAAGAATGGCGGATTGGCAAGGATATCGGGCTCTGGTGGTGGGCTGCGGTTCGATTGGCCGGCGGCACGCCAGAAACCTCAAGTCCCTGGGATTACAGCAACTCGCATTCTGCGATACGAATCCCGAAGCGTTGCAGCAATGCAGCCAAGACGTGAAAGGAGAGTTGTTTTCCAATTACAACGAGGCGCTGGCAACCTTCCGGCCGGATCTGGTGCTGGTCTGCACACCGCCTGTTTGCCACGTCGAGGAAGCCTTGCTGGCCCTAAGGGCGCACTCCCATGTCTTCATTGAAAAGCCGCTGTCTCACGAATCGAGTGGGATCGAGCTTCTTATCGCGGAAGCCCGCCGCAACGATCGGAACGTCCAGATCGGTTACAACCTGCGTTTTCATAAGGGCCTGCAAATCCTGAAGGAAGTAATCGACTCGGGAAAGATCGGCCGTGTGCTTTGGATGAACGTTGAAGCCGGGCAATATCTTCCGGACTGGCGCCCGTGGCAGAACTACCGCGAAAGCTACAGCGCCCGCAAGGATCTTGGCGGTGGGATCATCCTCGATGGCTCGCACGAACTGGACTACATCTGCTGGCTTCTGGGCTGGCCGACGGAAGTGAGCTGCCACGCCGAGCACCTGAGCGGGCTTGAGGTCGATGTGGAGGACTCGGCCTGGATTTACCTGACGTTTCCGGAACGGCGGCGGGCGGAACTGCGGCTGGATTTTGTGCAGCGGACGTATGCCCGGACATGCAAGGTGGTCGGCGAAGGCGGCACAGCCTTCTGGGACTTCGGTTCTCAGGAGGTGCGCTGGTTCTCTGCGGATGACGAGCAGTGGCACAGTCTTCCGTATGCATTCGAAGTCAACGACATGTACGTCGAAGAGATGTGTCACTTCCTGGAGTCCCTGGGCAGCGGAACGGGGCCGCTCATCGGTCTCGAGCAGGGACGGGATGTGATTCGAGTTGTGGAAGCGGCCAAGAAGTCCTCACAGGAGGGACGTCCCCAACCGTTGAACTGGGCAAACACAACCGTGCAAGGGCCGGTGGTCGCGATCATTCAGGCGCGCATGGGTTCCAGTCGCCTGCCCGGAAAAAGCATGGCTGAAATCGAAGGGCACGCGATGTTGTGGCATGTGGTGCAACGAGTAAAAAGAGCCCGCCTGGTTGATCGCGTGGTGGTGGCGACTTCCGTCAATGCGGCGGACGACGCCATTGCCGAGATGTGCCGGCAAGAGGGAATCGCCTGCCATCGCGGTAGCGAAAACGACGTCCTGGACCGTTTTTACACGACTGCGCGGGCGGAAAAGGCGGCCAACGTGGTGCGCATCACCGCGGATTGCCCGCTGATCGATCCTGAAGTGATTGACCGGACCGTGCGCCGCTTCCAGTGCGGCGATCTCGATTACGCATCGAACGCCATGGTGCGTACGTATCCGGACGGCCTGGACACAGAAGTTTTCTCGTTCGCGGCATTGGAGAAGGCCTGGCACGAAGCCAGTAAGACGTCGGAACGCGAGCACGTTACCCCTTACTTGCGGTCGGAGAAATTTCGAACTGCCAACGTCGAAAGTAAATCGACATCTCTTTACCAGCACTACCGCTGGACGGTCGACGAACAGCAGGATCTTGAATTTATCCGTGCCGTATATCAGGCCATGAGAAGCAAGGGAGCCTTTGGAATGAAAGACGTGCTGGCGCTGCTCGAGGAGAATCCCTGGCTGGAAAAGATGAATTCAGAAATTGTCTCGAACCGGGGGTATTACAAGAGTCTCTTCGAAGATGCGCAGGCGGTCGCCGCGCCGCGGCGGTCGATCGAGAAGTCAAAGATGTGGTTCGAACGGGCGAGCCAGACCATCCCAGGCTCGTCCCAGACCTTCAGCAAGGGCGCCAGCCAGCACGTGCGCGGAGTAGCGCCCATGTTCCTGGCGAAAGGGAAGGGGTGCCGCGTCTGGGATGTGGACGGAAATGAATATGTCGACTACATCCAGGGATTGTTGCCGAACATTCTTGGCTATGCTCATGAGGAATTAAATCGAGCGGTCGTGGAACAACTGGAGCAGGGTCACAGCTTTTCGCTGCCCCAGCCGCTCGAGGTGGAACTAGCCGAGCGTCTGGTGCGCCTAATTCCCTGCGCGGAGAAAGTACGCTTTGGCAAGAACGGGTCAGATGCGACGTCCGGGGCGGTGCGGGCGGCGCGCGCATTGACTGGAAAAGACCGAGTTGCCTGTTGCGGCTACCACGGATGGCAGGACTGGTATATCGGTACCACTACCCGCAATGCAGGCGTGCCGGGAGCGGTATCCGCCTTGACGCATACGTTTATCTACAACGATCTCGCGTCGCTGCAAAAGCTGCTCAGCGATCACCCCGGCGAGTTTGCCTGCGTGATCATGGAGCCGGTAAATTTCTGGCCACCGGCCCCCGGATTTCTCGAAGGAGTCAAGACGCTCGCCCACCAGCATGGGGCTTTGCTGATCTTCGACGAAATCTGTAGTGGCTTTCATTTTGGCCTCGGCGGAGCTCAGAAAAAGTTTGGGGTTGTCCCCGACATGGCTTGCTTTGGCAAAGCGATGGGCAATGGATTTCCGATCTCATGTATTGTGGGCAGCGCCGAGGCGATGGCGATTTTCGAGGACATCTTCTTCAGCTTCACATTCGGGGGTGAGGTCGCCTCGATGGCGGCTGCGATCAAGGTTCTCGAGGTGCTCGAAACCACCGACGCGCTGGGCCGAATTGAAAGCAACGGGCGCGTTCTGCAGGAAGGCCTCAATGTCCTGGCCAAGGAAGCGGGGCTGCAGGACCGCATTAAGTGTATCGGCTATCCTTCGTGGTCCCTGATCAAGTTTCAGGATGCGGACGGCAAGGACAGCCTCCTGGTACGAAGCCTTTTCTCCCAGGAATGCGTGAAGCGAGGGGTATTGCTCCTGGCAACTCACAACATGACGGCGGCTCACGATCCGCTGGCCGTGGAGCAAACGCTCAAGGTGTATGCGGAAGTGTGCAAGACTCTCGCGAAGTGGCTCAGGGAGCCAGATCCGGAACAACACCTTGAAGGTGAAGTCATTCAGGCGGTCTTCAAGGTCCGCGCGTAGAGGTGCGGGAGAATTGAGTTGGAGACACCGGGGCATTTAACGATCGCGGCTGACTGCGGTACGGCAGTTGGTACCGGGCACGCGATGCGGTGCCTGGCGCTGGCGCAGGTGTGGCAGCGCGATGGCGGCGGCGTGACCTTTCTAGTGCCGGAAGGCTCCCCTCTAATCGAGGAGCGCATCCGGGCTGAGGGCTGCGGCCTGCAGGCTCTGATCAAGAGTCGATTTGCCCGGGCAGTCGTGGAGCGGCTGCGGCCGGCTGAACCTGGCATGGTTGCGCTCGACGGCTATGGATTCGGGGCTTGGGAACAATCCTCTTTGAGCGAGGCCGGCTGGCGAGTGCTGATGATCGACGATTTCGCGCATGCAAGTGCATATCCTGCGAGTTGGGTTCTTAACCAGAATGTGTATGCTCGTGAGGAAATGTACGCGCAACGCGGAGTTGACACAAGGCTTCTTCTGGGGGCCTCGTATGCGCTGCTCCGTCAGGAGTTCCACCAGTTTCTGGGCTGGACGAGGGACGTTCCCGATCGCGCCCACAGACTTCTCATCTCGATTGGAGGCAGCGATGCCTGCAATTTGAGCGCGCGGATACTGGAGAGCTTAGTCCTTCTGGAACGGAAGGATATTGAGGTTGTTCTTATCGCCGGAGGTGCCAATCCTCACTTTCGGGAGTTGCAAACGGCTGTGCAGCGGTCACAGGTTCCGGTGCGTCTGATTGGTAATGCGCTCGACATGCCGTCGCTCATGGCATGGGCTGACATTGCGATTTCCGGGGCCGGGGGTACATCGTATGAACTGTGTTACATGGGCTTGCCGGCTTTGCTCTTTGTTACCGCCGACAACCAGCGGCGAGTGGCGGAACGCCTGTCGGGGACGATGGCAGCGATCTGCGCCGGCGAAGCTGGCGAGTTCGACGCGCACAAATTCACGGAGACTTTGCGCCATTGTATGGAATCACCAGAAGAGCGGGAGGCGATTTCAAACCGCGGCCGTGAACTGGTAGACGGGATGGGTGCTGCGCGGGTGAAAGCGGCCATGTTGAATCAGGAGATTCGCCTTCGGGCAGGGCAGCAGGCTGACTGCCGGTTGCTGTTCTCGTGGGCAAACGATCCGGAGGTCAGGAAAGCCTCCTTCCATTCCAACGTCATTACGTGGCCGGGGCACCAAAGTTGGTATGCGCAGAAGCTCGCTGATCCGCAGTCGGTCATTTACATCGGCCAGAATTGGGGTGGTGAACCTGTGGGCGTGGTCCGCTTCCAAATGGATGGCGACCGTGCGGTGCTTTCGGTGTCGATAGCCCCACAGTTTCGCGGCGCGGGGTTTGGAAAAGGACTGACCGCACTCTCCGTTCAAACGCTGGCTCGCCGACATTCCGTGCGCGCGGTGGAGGCTTTCGTGAAGCCCGACAATCACGCGTCAATTCATCTGTTTGAATCGTGCGGATTCCATCGACGTGGATGCACCGAAGTCGCTGGCCAGCCAGCGTTACTCTTTACCTGGGATTGCCCGCGCCAGCCAAATGCCTGAGATCACCATTGCCGGCCGACGTGTCGCAGCGGGCTTGCCCGCATACATCATCGCCGAGCTCTCGGCAAATCATAACCAGAGTTTTGAGCGCGCGCTGCGCATTGTTCAAGCTGCCAAGGATGCCGGCGCCGACGCTATCAAGCTGCAAACCTACACGGCAGACACGATTACCCTGCACAGCGACAAGGAGTTCTTCCGCATCGCTGGCGGGACACTCTGGGATGGCCGCACACTTCACGATCTTTATAAAGAAGCGTTCACTCCGTGGGAATGGCAGCCTAAGCTGAAAGACGCGGCGGAACAACTTGGAATGAACTGTTTTTCAAGCGCCTTCGATGAGACAGCCGTGGATTTCCTGGAACAAATGAATGTATCCCTGCACAAGGTGGCCTCGTTTGAACTCGTGGACATTGGTCTGATTCAGAAGATGGCCCGGACGGGCAAGCCTCTCATCATGTCGACAGGGATGGCGAACGAGAGCGAAATTGCCGAGGCAGTGAATGCAGCCCGGTCAGCGGGGGCGTCGCAGATTGCCTTATTGAAGTGTACGAGCGCATACCCAGCACCGCCCGAGGAAGCCAACCTGCGCACCATCCCGGAGCTCGCAGGCGCCTTTCAATGCCCGGCGGGGCTCTCGGACCACACGATGGGTATCTCTGTGCCCGTAGCTGCGGTGGCGCTGGGCGCGTGCATCATTGAGAAACATCTCTGTTTAAGCCGCGCCGACGCCGGACCGGACAGCGGCTTTTCGCTGGAACCGCTGGAGTTCAAATCGATGGTCGATGCAGTACGGACAGCCGAGAGGGCGCTCGGATCGGCGCGATTGGCGCCCGGGTCGAGCGAAATGAGCAACCGCAGATTTCGGCGCTCGCTTTTTGTGGTCGCAGATGTGAAGAAAGGCGAGTTCCTTACGGCGCAGAACGTGCGGTCGATCCGCCCATCGTACGGGCTGCATCCTCGCCACTTAAAGGAAGTCCTGGGACACCGGGCTGCCCGCGATATCGAGAGGGGAACGCCGCTCGACTGGACGATGATGATTCGATGAGATCGCGTTCTGCAGGTGCCCGATGAAGGTTCTCCTTTTGCATCCCGACGACAACTTCGAGAGCCTGCAGGCGCGAAGCGATTGCGATCTGATTGTCGACCTGGGGAGGGCGCCGGAATCCTTTTACGACGAATGGCGTCACAGAGTCGGCTGCGAGATTTTCAGCATTTTCGATCTGGCAATTGAGGTTGAAGATCTTCTGGCCTGGAGGGACCTGCTGCGGGTGGGATTGGGGTACGCGGTGGACCAGTTCGGTGTCGACTGGTGGGACGTGATCGGACTCCTGCTGCAACCGCAGATGCAGGAGCTGCGATTAGCGCAGCGCCTGGCAGACAAGATCGTGGCTTGCAAGAGGCTGACAGCGAGCCGTCCGTCTCCGGTCGGCAATGCATTGCGTTTGAGATTGGGATGTGCATTTGAGGTGACGGCCGCAGGTGTGGGCGGCCGACTCACCCGTGGTGTCAGGCGTTACGGGCGGGCCGCTGCCAACCTGGGTTTTGGTCAACTGCGGCAAGTTATCTACGACAAGTACGATGCGCAATATTTCTGGCGGCGAAGATTTACAAGCCCGGCGCGGCGCTCCAGCGAGCCGGTGGTTTTGCTCCCCAGCGCGTATTCCAACGTTACCCGGGCCGCCTTTCGCTTTGCGGATGTTCTCCCCGAACAGCGATTTCTGCTGGTGCTGGCCCGTGAGAGCGGAGGAATTTCACCGGTCCCCGGCAACGTGCAGGTCGAGACGTTGGCCGCCTTTGCCGGGACTCGACCAGATGCCGGGGAACTCCGCGAATTGGAAAGCGACTGGCAGAGACTGGAAAATTCTCTGCGCACACACCCTGAATTTGAGCTGATCGCCCGGTTGGGTGTGTTCGACGTCGGGAAACGTTGGTTGCGGTGGTGTCTGGCGGTGCGCAATGCCTGGAATTCAGTCTTTGAACATCGCACGGTTGTTTCCTGTTTGTCCGCCGACGATTCGAACCCTTATACGAGAATTCCGCTGATTCTGGCCCGCCAGCGCCAACTTCCCGCGGTGGCTTGTCATCATGGAGCTCTGGACGGAATGATGGCATTCAAGAGACCGGCGTTTTCGACCTATCTTGTGAAAGGCGAGATGGAGCGGGATTACATGGCCCGGGTGTGTGGTATGGATTCCGCGCTCCTTCAGATCGGAGGGGCCAGGGATCCCCGGCAAGATCGTCTTCTGTGGAGCGACCTCGCTCCGTGGATTGTTTTTTTCACGGAGCCGTATGAGGCCGATCTCTGGAGAACCGGGCCAATATACCGCGATGTGATCCCGCGCCTGTGCGCGGCCGCCCGGCAAGCCGGGAAACGAGTTGTGGTGAAGCTGCATCCGTTCGAGAGCCTCCGACAACGCCGGCGAATGCTGGACCGAACATTGAACCCGGAGGACCGGAAACTGGTGAACATCATTGCGGCGCCGCTTTCCCGCGAGATGCTGGCGAAAACCTGGTGTGCTGTGACGGTTGAGTCGACGACGGCCTTTGAGTGCGCAACGGTAGGGATTCCGGCATTCCTTTGCGGATGGCTGCGACATGCCTATGTGGGCTACGCGCGGCAGTATAGCCGCTTTGGAGTAGCGCAAATGATCGACCATGCCGACGACTTGTTAAGCCTGCCTAGAATGGTGAAGGCTGCAATTCCTCCAGCGGACCTTCGGGACCGGCTTATGTCCCCCATCGCACCCGGCCGATTGTCAGAACTTCTGTGCAATTCCCAGCCGGTCACTCTGCGATAATCTTCGGAACGAAACACGCAAGAACATCGGGATTCGACAAAGACAGACGGAGCCGCAAGACACTTGGGCACTCCCAACACAACCCTCGAGCCGCCACGGCCGCAGCAACCGGCAAACCTGGAAGCGCAGTTCCGGAGTCAGGTGGGCGAGATATCACGGCACTCCCTGGTTTTTTTCGCGGGAAGCATATTCACCGCGGGGGCGGGATATCTGTTCAAAATTTATGTGGCCCGGATTCTGGGCGCGGAGGGATTGGGTATCTATGCATTAGGCCTGACCATCGTGGGGTTTGTCGGAATCTTCAACGGTCTGGGCCTGCCTCAGGCAGCCACACGTTTTGTGGCGGCCTATTCGGCTACCGGGCAGTGGGAGCGGTTACACGCGTTTCTGCGCCGGATGTCGCTTCTACTGTTGTTCGCAAACGGCGCTCTCGCGGCCGTGATCCTGATCGCAGGGCCGTGGCTGGCCCGGCACCTTTACCACGCGCCCGCCCTCGTTCCATATTTGCCGTTTTTCGCGGCCCTACTCGTGGTGGGGGGGCTGACAGCCTTTTGCGGGCAGGTTCTTGCCGGGTACAAGGAGATCGCGGTCCGCACGGTGGTGACGAACTTTATTGCGACTCCACTGAACATAGTGATTGGTGTGGTTGCTTTGAGCGCCGGTTTTGCGCTGCGTGGCTATCTGTTTTCGCAAGTCGCCGCGGGCGGGGCCGTTCTACTGCTTCTCGTATTCGTCGCCTGGAAGACAACTCCAGAGCAGGCGACGCGGGCTCCGCGCACCGCGGTGACAATGGATCGTGAGGTGTACTGGTTTTCCGCGGCCGCATTGGGCGTAAGTTTCCTGGAATTTATTCTGGCCCAGACCGACAAGGTGTTGATGGGGGTGTTTCTGGATGTGCGGGAAGTGGGCATCTATGCGGTGGCGGCAACGCTCGTGGCTTTTGTGCCGATCGTGCTGCAGTCCGTGAACCAGATGTTCTCTCCGACCATCGCGGACTTACACGCCCGCGGAGAGCACGCCCTGCTGGGCCGATTGTTTCAGACGCTCACCAAGTGGACCTTCGGGCTGACCTTACCCCTGGCTTTTGTGGTGATGGCTTACTCGAAATCACTTATGCTCTTGTTCGGTCCCGCATTTGGAGCCGGGTGGGCCGTGCTCATTGTCGGGACTCTGGGTCAGTTGATCAACACGGGCGTGGGTTCCGTCGGCTATCTCCTGTTGATGTCCGGGAATCAGGGTCGGCTGATTCGTGTCCAATCGATGATGGCGGTTTTTGTGGTAGCCGTTACGTTCGTGCTGGTGAGATCATTCGGAATGTTGGGCGTTGCATCGGCGGCTGCTCTGACAAATGCGGTGAGCAACTATTTCTACCTGCGCGAGGTGCGGGCTGCGTTGCGACTCTCGCCCTACAATCGCACTTATCTCCGGCTGGTTCTGCCCGCGGCGGCGACCCTTGGAATCACGTTGTGCATCAGATTTGGGGCAAGGCTGTATCAGCCCCAATCCCTTTGGATTGGCATCACGCTGGTGGTTTCCTATGCTGCCTTCTGCGGTTTCTCGCTAATCTTTGGTTTGGATGAAGATGACCGACAGATTGTGGCCGCGGTTCGGGGACGGATTCGAGGAGTCATCGGGAAATGACGATCAACAGGCAGATCAGCTTGCCGGACGAGCTCTGTGCGGCAGCCGAGCAGCGCTTTGGCAGCAAGTTTGCGAGCATCGACATATTGCTGGAATTTGTCCTGAAGGAGCTTCTTCGGGATGACGCAGAAAAACTTGATCAGAAAGAAAAGGAAATTCTTCAACAGCGCTTGCGTGACTTGGGATACATCTGATCCCTCCTTATGCCATCGCAGCCAACCCTTGAGAAGGTTTCAGCCGAGAGTCAAGAACGCGCCAATCCTTCGCTTCGAAATCCCAATTGGCTGGTCCTGCGGCACCGGCGACGAATTATTGCGGAGGGCTTGAAGAGCTTGCCGGCAAACGACCTCGCCGTTCTTGACGTTGGGGGCAGGTTGCAGCCCTACCGGCGCCTGCTCGGAACTCGCGTGAAGAATTATGTGGCAATCGACCCGCAACTGACTCCGCTGGTCAACGTGGCCGCGAGGGCGGAGGGCCTGCCGTTTCGGGAAGCGCAATTCGACTTTGTCATTTGCACGCAGGTCTTGGAGTATCTTCCTGAGCCGGCGCGAGCGGTGGATGAAATCAGGAGAGTGCTTCGGACGGGCGGCTATGCATTCATTAGCGTGCCCTCGGTCTTTGTGCGCGACTGCGACCGGGAATACTGGCGCTTCTTACCGGAGGGATTGCGCCACTTGCTGCGGAATTTTACGGAGGTTAAAGTCATTCCGGAAGGGAACAGCATTGCCGGTTTCTTTCGCACGCTGAATGTGCTCCTGACTTCATTCGCGAGGCCACGATTTCTGCTCCCGGCGCTTACGTGGACACTGGTCCCGGTTTTGAACGTGGCCGGCGGCATTACAGAGAAACTGGGCGGGAGCGGAGACCATTTCTCGGCGAACCTTAGTGCATGGGTGCGCAAATGACCGCGTTCACACAGAAGGCGATGGACCCAATCAGTCCGTCCGAACTCCGCGAACTGCTCCAAGCTTACAGAGCGGAGAACTGGCGTGGGATTCAAGTGCCGGAAATGCAGGCGCAGATTGCGGACGCAATGCTCCACTCTGACGCCGCTTCCGTATTGAGAGAGGTGGCGCTGATCTGGAAAATTCCGCCGGAGGCGCGCGTGCTTGATGTGGGTTCAGGAGTAGGAGGTTTCGTAGTGGGCTGCCGCGAACTGGGCTATCGCGCCTTTGGCGTGGAGCCGGATCGTATTGGTACTGCGAGCCAGCTGACCTCTATTCAGATTGCCTCCCGCCGGGTGCGAGCAAACGTGTTTTCCGCAGCTTTGGGCGAAGGGCTGCCATTTGCTGACGAGACCTTTGACCTGGTAACGCTCAACCAGGTCGTCGAGCACGTGCCGGATGCGATGGCGGTTCTGCGGGAAGCCGCGCGTGTTTTGCGACCTGGTGGAGCGATGTATGTCGCCTGCCCGAATTATCTGCGGTTTTATGAGCCGCACTATAAGGTGTTTTGGCTTCCTCTACTGCCGAAATCCCTGGGGAGGCTCTATCTGCGTTTTCGCGGACGCAACCCGATCATGCTTCGGGATCTGTACTACACAACCAATCGCCGGCTGCGATGCTGGCTCCGGAACTTAGGCGCCGAGTATGAAGTGGTGGATATCCACCAGGAGAAGTTCAAGCGAAAGTGTGCGGGACAAGGACGTTTCGAAAGCCGTTCTGCCCGCCTGGTGCAGAGACTCATCTCCATGGCTCTCGTCGGCACGCCGATTCAGCGGATGGTTTTAGCGTTATTTCGGCTACGCGAAGGCGGATGCGAGATGTTGGTTCTTCGCAACGGAATCGCCAAATGATCAATCGCTTCCTTCAAGCATGGACGCGCCCGAAAGCGGCCGAGGAGCTTGACCTGCACTTCGATCGTCCATTGGTGCTCTTTCAGAGTGACGACTGGGGCCGGGTCGGCGTGCGAGATCGCTCGGGATGGGAGGAGCTGCAACGGGCAGGGCTTAAGTTGGGAGAGAAGCCATACGATCATTGCAGCCTGGAAACTGCCGATGATCTGCAGGCTTTGCGCGACGTCCTCGCAAGGCACCGTGATTCGGTCGGCCGGCATCCGTGCCTGAAAATGAATTTCATCATGGCGAATGTGGATTTTCCCCGCTGTGCAGAAGCGGGACTGCGAGAAGTCCCGTTGCGGCCGCTGACGGATGGCCTTCCCGACGCCTGGGTGCGTCCTGGGCTGATGGAGGCTTATCAGGAAGGTATCCAGGAGAATCTATTTCGCCCTGGCTTGCACGGATTGACGCACTTTTGTATGGGAGCGGTCGCTCGCGAACTCGAGAGAGGCGAAGAGCGAAGCCAGGTGCTACACACGCTCTGGCGCGCGTGCACGCCGTACATTCATTGGCGGATGCCGTGGGTTGGCTACGAATATTGGGATCCGGCGTTATCTTCGGACCGGCGATTCTTGCCTTTGGCCATGCAGCAGACGATGATTTCCCGAGCCGCAGAAATCTACCGGGGATTCTTTGGCTCGATTCCGTTCAGCGCATGTGCGCCTGGCTATCGCGCAAACCAGGCCACAAAAAGCTCGTGGTTCCAGGCCGGGGTGCGGGTGGTTCAAGGAGGGCCGGGCGAACGCCGAGGGCCGTGTCTCGATCAAAACGGCATGCTGCTGACGTTTCGCAACGTGGAGATGGAACCGGCGACGGAAGCATGTGAACTGGGAGCAATCGTCGAGCAGGCGAACGATTGCCTTACGCGCGGGTTGCCCGCGGTCGTTTCTATACATTCGATCAATTTTCAATCGACACTTCGTGATTTCCGCACCACAACGCTCGGCATGCTCGACAGGTTTCTTGGCGCCCTGGAAAGGCGATGGCCTGAGCTTCTGTATGTGCATGACGAAAATCTATGGGAAATTGCGACTGCGGGTTTTTTCGCCGGCGAAGCTGAGAACATTAAAGTCAGTGCGGCTGTGCCGGGAAAAGACGGCTAACTGCTCCTGGTATTGGCGGGCAAAACGTGACAGAAAAAAGAAGATCTCTGGTACTCATCACCGTGGACTGCCTTCGGGCCGACCACTGCGGTTTTTGCGGCTACTCTCGTTCCACAACTCCTTTCTTGGATTCACTGGCGGATGAATCCTTTGTAGTCCCGACCGCAATGGTTGCCGGGGCGCCGACGTACTATTCGCTTCCGTCGATTCTCGCTTCCCGCATGCCGCTTGCCTTGGGCCGGGATGTCATCGGCCTGGCGCCGGGGGAAGACACGTTGGCAACAACCCTGCGCCAGTCCGGTTATGCGACGGGCGCATTTTCGGCTGCGAACCCGTACATCTCTTCCAGATTTGGATACGACGAGGGGTTCGCCGTGTTTCGAGACTTTCTGGACTTTGAGAACTCCCCGACTCCCATTGGGAATACAACGAGACCGGTGGGGCGGGGAACGCCTAAAGGAAGGTTGAATCGGGCCTTGAGGAAAACGGCTCAAGCGGTCAGGCTAGGCAGGTTCTACGACGAAGCCTATTTTCAGTACTGTCTGCGGATCGCCGCGCCGCCTGTGCGTGACCTGGATGACCTGCGAAAATTTCCGACTGCCGAGACCGTAGTCGGAGGCGCTGAAGCCTGGCTCGGATCGCTCGGTTCGCGCCCCTTCTTCCTGTGGATTCATTTGATGGATCCACATTCGCCTTATTATCCACCGGCCTCCGCGTTCGAAGAGTTGACGGGCAGAAAGCCTTCCGCGCGCAGAGCACGTTATCTGAACGAGTTCTGGAATCGGCTGGACCTGGAACCCGAGCGCCTCCAACGGCATAAGGAAGCTGTCATCGAGTTATACGATGCCGCCATACGTGGAGTAGACAGTCAGATTGCACAGTTGGTCCGCTTTCTGAAACGGTCCGATCGCTGGGACGACTGTGTATTCGCGCTCACCGCCGATCATGGCGAGGAGTTTCTGGATCACGGGCGGCGTTTCCATGCCCCTATCGGACTCGCGGAAGAGATTGCGCGCGTTCCGCTCCTGATTCGAGTACCAGGTAAAGTAAAGAAGGAACCGGCTGCGTTTGTGCTGAGCCACCTGGACCTGGCACCCACACTGCTCGAAATTCTGGCGGTCGCACCGCCTCCGAGCTTCCAGGGCACGAGCCTGTGGAGGAGTCTTGAAGGCGGCATAACAAATGATGCTCCCGCAATCACCGAGTGCGCATACGGCTGCACAAATCCCTTCAGCGAGGAGACCCGTCTGGCGCCGAAGCTTCTGGCTGTGCGGGATGGCCGGTATAAGCTGATCATTCGTCTCAGCCCGGGGGCTGGCGAAGAAGTTTATGACCTCCAGACGGATCCCGGAGAAAAGAGTCCGGTGGCAGCGAGTGAGGGCAGAGAGATTCGAGCCCACCTTCTGCAAGCGGCAATGGAACACATGAGGAACACGTCCAGGTCTCAATCAGTCGATGCTCGCCTGAAGGCCCGGCTGCGCGACCTTCGGCTAAAATTACTTGCTTAGTGGATCCGCTTACTTGAGGTACATTCCATCAGCGCTGAGCGCATGATCACGATCTTTACGCCTTCGTTTGCCGACGAGAGCAATACAAACGCCCAGAATCTAACGGTGAAAGAAGTCGTTGCGCGACTCGATCCTTCACGCTACCGGATCATGATGCTTGGCGCCGGTCCTCCGGATGTCCGGATTGCAGTTCGACCCAACACTTCGATTCTCCGCTGGGGGAAACATGCGAATACGGCGCGCATTCTGTTGCAGATCCTTGGGCACTCCCCCGATGTGTACTTCTTTCCTCGCGAAGGCCCGCTCGACGCGGCCTTCATGGCGCTCCGAGCCAGGTTCCATTTGCGATCTGCGCTGGTAACGTATGTGGTGTCAGGAGGCTTGGAACAATCCAGGAAAACCGACCGCCCCGTTCTGCGGCGAGCCATCCGCGAATGCGACGCCGTTGCCGGGAACAGTCGTCATATGGCAGAAACTGTCCAGAAACTCGGTGGCAAAGATGTACGTACCGTCTACGACGGTATCGATCGCCGTTATTACCATTCAAATCGCGATTGCCCGGTCACCTCCCGGAGCCAGCGAGTTCTGTTTGTCGGTTCTTTCCGAAACTACAAACGTGCGGACCTGGTGGTTCAGCAGGCAGCCAGATTTCCGCGATGGGAGTTCCGGCTGGCAGGCGCAGGCGAAGAAGAAAATGCGTGCCGGGAGCTTGCGCAAAGGACGAAATGCAACAATGTCCAGTTTCTCGGCCACCTGAACGCCGATCATCTCGGACAGGAAATGCAGCGGGCACAGATATTCTTTTTCCCAAGCGAAATTGAAGGGCACCCGCAGGTGCTGGGACAAGCGGCGGCCTGCGGCCTTCCTTGTATTGCCAGAAGTTCTTACGAACCGGACTACGTCGTGGACGGGGTAACGGGTCTGCTGGCTGGGTCCGATGCCGAATTGGGTGCGGCGCTCGCACGGTTGATCGAGGACTCGCAACTGCGGAATGACTTGTCAGAAAAAGCTATTCTTCACGCCGGAAAATTCGAATGGGATGACGCCGCCGGACAATGGGCATCCATCATGGAGGAAGCTATTGTTGGACGCCGGAACCACCTCCACCAACGGCGGTCCTGAGATAGCACGGTTAAAATACGGCGCAACGGGTTCTCGCGGAATGTCAGACAAGAAACGCCGGCTGTTGATGCTGTCGGAAATCATCTCGCCGTACCGTATCCCGGTTTTTAACGCTCTTGCGAAGAACAGCGCCTTGGATTTGCACGTCGTCTTTCTCGCGGAAACCGATGCCGAACTTCGGCGGTGGCCCGTTTACAAGAACGAGATCCGCTTTTCGTGCGAGGTCTTGCCCTCCTGGCGCTTGCGAGCCGGTCCCTGCCGGGTGCTTCTGAACTGGGGGCTGCGATCGAGTCTGAGGAAGTTCGGTCCTGACACCGTGATCTGCGGGGGATACAACTATGTCGCCTCGTGGCTGGCACTTTCATGGGCGCGTCGGCACCATGTCGAGTTCATTCTGTGGTCGGAGAGCAACGAGCAGGATGCTCGACGAGGTTGGGCATTGGTGGAGTCGACGAAGTCGCACTTTCTGGCGCGCTGCGACCGATTTGTGGTACCGGGCAAGGCTTCGTTCGCCTACCTGCAGTCGCTCGGATCAGCACGGGAGAAGATCACGGTTGCACCCAACGCGGTTGACAACCGCTGGTTTGCGGTCCATTCCGACAGCATCCGCGCCCGGCCCGATGAGTTTCGGGCCGAGTATGGTCTGCCTTCGCGGTTTGTTATTTTTGCGGGCCGACTCGTTCGGGCAAAAGGAGTGTTTGATCTGCTCGACGCCTATGGCAGACTGGAAGACGACATTCGTTCCGAAATTGGGCTGGTCTTTGCAGGTGACGGTGAGTGCAGGCGGGAACTGGAGAGGCGGGCGGAGCGGATTCGGCCCGGCAGGGTCTGCTTTCCCGGTTTTGTCCATCGGGAAGAACTTGCCGGTTTGTTCGCTCTGGCGGAGGTTTTGATTCTACCGACTCACAGTGACACATGGGGCTTAGTGGTCAACGAAGCGATGGCATGCTCGCTCCCGATTATTCTCACGAGTGTCGCTGGCTGCAGTACAGACTTGGTCGAGCAGGGGTGGAACGGTTATATCGTGCCGCCCAGGGATCCGGAGAGACTCAGCTTGGCAATTAGATCCCTCATTCAAAGTTCCGAGCTGAGACGGCAAATGAGCGAGCGTGCCCTGGAACGTATTCAGGATTATTCACCCGAGGCGTGCGCTGCGGGATTGGCGGCGGCGGCGCTATCGGCCGGAAGGCAGGGGCAATGAACTGGACGAAGTTCGCGCAATGGGCCGGTGTGGCTGCAGGCGTGGCTTTTGTCATGTATGTCGTGTACTCGCATCTTCAATATTTCCGTAACGTTTCTTTTCTCGGCGGCATCCTGCTCATCGAGATCATCGTCGCCAGCCTCTGGAAATACGACCAGCGTTTCTTCCCGTTGCTCATGGTTGCTTTTGTGTGGGCGGGCATGCATGTTCCGCTCGAGGAGGCATGGACCGGCGGTCGATGGGTGGTGCTGGCGGCGGGTGCGATAGCCGGCTATGTCGTGTGGATGAAGGCGCCGCGAAGCCCCTTCAAAACCGTTCATCTTATAGGTTTCTTCTGCGTGATCGCAGCCTTTGTTTCCGCGTCGGTATCGTCATATATCCAGATGGCGTCGTTCAAGGCACTCAGTTTGCTCTTGCTTTTCTTGTATTGTTCGGCGGGAATACGGCTGGCGGCTCTTGGTCGCGAAGAGCGTTTCTTAAACGGACTGCTCCTTGCATGCGAGATCGCCACATTTGGAACGGCCGTGTGCTATCTCGGTCTGGGCCAGAGTATCTGGGGAAACCCTAACGCCCTCGGGGCAGCGATGAGCATCGGGGTGTTCCCGATCCTGTTGTGGGGGTGGTTGACGTCGAGCGGGCCGGTCGCGAAGATGCGCCGGCTCCTTGCCCTTCTTTTCTGTGCATATCTGACTTTTTTCAGTGCGGCGCGCGCGGGCATGGTCGCCGTGATTGTCGTCATGCTGGTCTTCACCGTCTGCCTGCGCCAGTACCGGCTCATGGCGAAGGTGATTGGCCTGGTCCTGTTTTTCGTCGCGGTTGGCGGAATGTGGGCTCCCGAATTCCTGAACCAGTCGCTCTCTAATCTTCAAGATGTCGTTCTCTACAAGGGGCATAAAGAACAGGGCATGCTGGCTTCGAGAAGAACCCCGTGGGAAGATTCGATCGCTTCGATCAAACAGCATCCCCTGTTCGGGACCGGCTATGGCACAAGCCCGACGGGGCAGGATCCCGGGCTTCAGTTTGGAAGATTTGCTTCGAGCGCGGAGACAGTACGTGAACACGGGAGCAGTTACATGACGATCGTGGAATGGGTCGGGCTGCTCGGTATGGTGCCTTTCCTGGCACTTCTCGGGCTTACTGTCGCGCATTTGTGGCGAGTCTGCCTGTGGATGCGGAGAACAGCCAATCCCCACCATTCCGCGATTCCCTTAGCCATGGTTCTGCTGGCTGGCTTTGTGCACGCCGGCTTTGAAGACTGGCTTTTCGCGGTCGGCTCCTATCCGTGCGTTTATTTCTGGTCGTTCGCGTTCTTGCTGGCAGATTTGATTCCAGCTAAAGCGACCGCGCCTGCTTCGGCTGTTCCTGTCCGTGCGATCCGCGCGCCGGCGCCGTTTGGCGCGGTTGTTTCGAACCAATGATCCGCTTGTTCTTCAATGGCCTGGCCGCGAGCGCCGGTGGAGGCCTGACTTACCTGCACAATGTGATTCCCGAGATCGGACGCAGCCCAGCGGTTGAAGAAGTTACCTTCCTTCTAAGCCCGGACTTGCGCAAAGAGTTCCGGGACTCCGGCAGGATTTCGTTCGTCGAGATGCCTGTTTTCCGCAATACACTTCGGCGCGTCTTTCTTGAACAGACAAGACTTGCCGAGATGATCCGCGGCTGCGGCGCCGACGTGTTGATTTCCGCCGGCAATTTTGCATTATGGAATTCGCCCGTTCCGCAGATCCTCCTGTCTCGCAATTCTCTCTACACTTCTGCGGATTTCAGCCGGGACGTCCAGGACCGGGGCGATTATGCGATTTGGCTGGATACATTAATCAAAGGGTGGCTTGCGAGGCAATCCATTCTTCAAGCCAGTCTTACAGTTGCTCCCAGCGAAGCTTTTGCCCGCGATCTCACCGAATGGAGCGGTCGAAAAGTAGTTGCTGTGCATCACGGTTTCAACCGGCAGAGTTTCATGGCCGATGTGACCCCGCTGCCGGCCGAAACCCGGGCGCAATTGGCCGAAGGCCAAGATGCTCTGCGCCTGCTCTTTGTGAGCCACTACAACTACTACCGAAATTTTGAGACCTTGTTTCGGGCAGTGCCGATCATAAGAAAAAACTTGAATGGCAAGCGGGTTAAGCTCTACCTCACCTGCCGCTTGAATTCCAGCCAGAACCCGGGGACCTACCGGGCGGAAGGGGCCGCATCCCTTGCGGGTGACCTGCGTGCTGATCGTGACATCGTCGAGCTCGGGACTGTCCCTTATCGTTCTCTGCACCATCTTTACCGAGCCTGCCATATTTACGTCACGCCGGCATACGCCGAGTCGTTTGCGCATCCTCTGGTTGAGGCAATGGCGAGCGGGATGCCGATCGTGGCTTCGGACTTGCCTGTGCATCGAGAGATTTGCGAAAAGGCGGGCGTTTATTTTCCGCGATTTTCACCCGACAAACTGGCGGAACAAGTTCTGCGCATTTACAAGGATCAGGAACTGTCAGCGGAGTTGTCGCGACACGCGCGCGACCGTTCAAGAGACTTCAGCTGGGAGAAACACGTTGCCCGCCTGCTCGATCTGGCAGAGGGTCTGGCACACGAGCGTAAACCGGAATGATGGTCTCGCGCACAACCGCGTCGAAGTCCTCAAGCAAAATCACAAACGGGGAACGATAGTATACTGGCTTTTTTCCAGCCACATTTCTCTTTGGCGGGCCCTGACAATGGCTGCGGAACACAGGATTAGCGGGATGGGGATGGAAGAGGGGATAGGGCGGCAATTCGAGCGATTGCCGAGCTCCTCCAAGCAGGTCGAGATTCTGGAGTGCACCCTGCGCGACGGCAGTTATGCCGTAGATTTCAAATTCACCGAGCGGGACACGCGGCTTCTGGCTGGTGTTTTGTCGAAGCTTGGTTTTCGCTGGATTGAAGTGGGCCACGGCCTGGGTTTGGGAGCGGCGCGCGCCGGCAAGGGCGCCATGCCAACCAGTGACGAGCGGCTGATCGAATCCGCCAAAGAAGCGGTCGCCGCCAGCGGCGCAAGAGTCGGGGCGTTCTTTATTCCGGGCATCGGGACCGCGGAAGACTTGAGATCTGCCCGCGCGGCCGGTCTGGATTTCGTGCGAATTGGGTGCAACGCTACCGAGATCGAGCAGGCATATCCTTACCTCGAGCTGGCCAACAGCCTTGGGCTGATTCCATGCCTGAACTTCATGAAAACTTATGGAGTGACGGCCGGGCAATTCGCGGAAAAAGCGAAAGGTGGTGAAACAGCGGGAGCAAGGGCGGTTTATTGTGTGGACTCGGCGGGAAGCATGTTTCCCGAGGATGTCCGACGCTACGTGACCGCAACCCGTGAGCTTTGCGAGTGCGCCATCGGCTTTCACGGACACAGCAATCTGCAATTTGCCGTCGCCAATAGTGTGGAAGCTTTTCGCTGCGGTGCAACCATGATTGATGCCACGCTCTATGGTCTGGGACGGAGCGCCGGCAATGTGCCGACCGAGATCGCCGTGGCGGTCTTCCGGAGCCTTGGAATTGAAACAGGCATCGATCTTTTTGAAGTCATGGATGCTGCCGAGCAATTTCTGGGTCCTCTCATGTCACAGCTGCAGCTCTACGACATGATGTCGGTGGCCATGGGATACAGCCAGTTTCATTCTTCGTTTCTGCCCAAGGTGGCCCTGGCTGCCAAGCGCCATGACGTGGACTTGCGCCGCCTGGTAATTTCCATGGGAAAGTTGAATCCAGTTGAACTGAACGAGGCGGAACTGGACCGGGTCGCGCGGAATCTACCGAAGGCGACGAAGGTCTCTCGCAGCGAAGCTCTCATCTCGTTTTGCGCGCCCGGCATCGCTGAGCACGCGATGAGTACTTCCCTGCAGGCGGTCCGATCGCTGGTGGACGGTATGAGCGTGACTTGCGCCAAACGGCGGGCGAAGCCGGTGCTGGAACTGGTTCCTTCCGACAATCCCAATCCCGATCTCGTTCTGGCCGACTTGATTTTGGCGGAGGACACAACCGTTATAGGAAGGGTCACCTATGGTTCCCTGGATCTGCTGGAGCGGATACTGAAGGTCACGCGCGATAGCGTTGTGTTCTACCTGCTGGATCTGGATGGCGGGCGGTGGGCTATCGATCACGCGGCTGTCATTCGCAACGCTGTTGGGGATGAACGTGTAGTGCCGATTCGTTCGAAGCACTTGCGAGCCGCATTTGAGGAAGAAGTTCTATTGTGCATTGCCCAGCGTTATGGTGACCTGGGCCTGCTGGTGTACGGCAATCCGTCACTCGAGTCGCTCAACCGGTATTCACGGATTTTTCAAAACATTGCCATTCGAGGAACCATGCCGCCCGGTGGGCCAGCCAATGCATGGGAGATCGCCGATTTCTCCGATCGCATGCATCTGGATCTGGGTTTGACGGCAGCGCTGTTCCTGTGTCCTCCCAGTGGGTCGGATGCCACCGCGATCAATCAACTCATCTCGGCCGAAGCCGTGGTGGTCACGGCGGGCTACTTTCCGCGGCTCGAGCAAGATATTCCGCAACGGGCGATTCTGAGGCTTGAGTCGAACCAGGCCTATCGCGGACAGGTGCCGCGATGGACGGCGATCTCGAAGATGGTGAACCCGGCGCAGGCCAGACTGGCGGTTGCAGAATGAGCTTTCATGATCGGGCCATAGACCGGATCAATGTTTCGGGCGAGCGCATCTTCCTCGTGGATGCCTTCACGGGGCGCGAAGTGACGTACGCTGAGTTTCACAGCCAGGCCTGTGCGGTTGCAGCCTACCTTCAAGGAACTGGCATTGGCCGCGGAGACCGGGTCGCCACTGTGGTCCCGAATTGCTCCGAACTGGCGACTGTTTATTTTGCCTGTCTGTACCTTGGAGCAACGATTGTTCCGGTGAATCCCAATCTGAGCGCGCCGGAAGCGCAATACATACTGTCGAACTGCCGCCCGAAGTGCACCGTGGTGAACTCCACCGCGCGGCACAAATTCGGAGACGCGGTGGCAGGCTCCAGTCTGTTGTCGACGGCACAGGATTCCATAGCCTCGGGGGCGGAGCCCTGCATCGACCTCAACCGGCTTACAACTTCTTCCGCCTTTGTGCCGCCTCGCGATTTAAGCGACGATGACCTGGCACTTATTGTTTACACATCGGGCACGACAGCGAAACCCAAAGGTCTGGCACATTTTGCCGGCCGCATGGTGCGGAACGCCGAAGCCTTTGCGGAGGCACAGACACTTGATTCCGATTGCCGGTTCTATCTCACCCTCAGCATGGCATATATGGGTGGGATTCTTAACTTACTGTTGCTGCCCTTCCTAACGGGGGGAAGCGTGGTGATCGATCACGTCTTCGACGCCCGTTCCAGTCTCACATTTTGGGAGACGGCCCGAAAATTTCAAATCAACAGCCTTTGGATTGCGCCCACCGTGCTCTCGATACTCCTTAAGATGGATCGCGGGCACCAGGGAGAGGACTATTGCCGGTCCTCAATCAAGAAGACGTTTGTCGGGTTTGCGCCCCTTCCTGCCAAGGTGAAGTCTGATTTCGAGGCGCGCTATGGAGTCAGGCTAATCGAAAACTACGGCTTATCGGAGACTCTTTTCGTAACGGCACGGCCGAATTCATCGGCCGATTCGAGCAACCAAGCCCAAGGTTATGTGGGCGAGTCTCTCCCGGGAATTCGTCTGCGCGTGTGCGCGGGAAACGGATCTGTTGTCGCAAGCGGTGAGGAAGGCGAAATCGAGGTCCTGACGCCGGATCTGATGGCGGGGTATCTCTCTGAACGGGGCGATCTCACAACCGTAGATGCCAGAACATGGTTTCCTACAGGTGATTATGGTTGCCTGAGTGCGGCCGGCTCACTTTCTGTGACCGGCAGGAAGAAGGATGTGATCATTCGCGGCGGGATTAACATCAGTCCGGCGGCGATTGAAGAGGTGCTGCTACACGCCCCCGGCGTAGTAGATGCGGCCGTTGTGAGCGTGCCACATGAAATCTACGGTGAAGACATCGTCGCTGTGGTGAAACTCGACCCGGACACAAGCCTGGACTCTGTTCTCGAATCCACTATGGCGCGGTGCAAGCAGGCTCTGGCAGCGCACCAGCAACCGTCGCGCTATATCGCAATCGACGAATTCCCCCGTACGTCGAATGGTAAGATTCAAAAAGTCCGCTTGCGGGAACTCGTCTGGGAAAAACTTCAGATTAGCTCTCCAGTTCAACCTGAAGCCGCGGCATCTCTGGCGAAATAAGGTCATCATGCATGAAGATCATTGATCTCTCCCTGAGCCTCCACGAAGGCATGATGACATTTCCCACGCACTGGCATCCGGTGGTGGAAATCAGCATTCTCGGCCGCCATGGAATTGAGGGGAGAGAAACGCGCAAGCTTGTTCTGGGGACGCACACCGGCACGCATACCGACGCCCCGCTTCATTTCATCCCCAACGGTAAGAGTATCGATGAGACCCCGCTCGATGTGCTGGTCGGAGAAGCGACGGTCTTGAATTTTGCTCCCGCCCAGCCGAACCAGGAAATTGGCATTCCCGCTCTCAAGCAGAGACTTGGCGCCAAGGTTCCGGCCCGCCTGATTTTGCGCACAGATTGGTCGGACAACTTCGGGCAGATGTCGTACTACAACAACTATCCTTTTTTTTCGCAGGAAGCCGCGCGCTGGCTCGTGGACGGTGGTTGCCGTCTGATCGCCATGGATACACCCTCCCCGGATAACCCTGCGCATTCGCGCAATAGCGGAAACGATTCGCCGAATCACAGGGTCTTGTTAGGAGCGGAAGTTGTGCTGGTCGAGTACTTGTGCAACCTGCGGTCGTTGTCAAGACCGGTTGTCGAGCTGGTGGTGCTGCCCCTGAAGGTGAAAGGCGGCGACGGAGCCCCGACGCGCTGCGTGGCGATCGAACGATAGTTCTGGAGGAAAGAGTTGTTGAGCCAGGAAGTGTCCAACTGGGTTTTGGGGTGGTTTGCGTCGCGCGGCAAACTCCATGCGAACTCACAAGAGGCACTGGGAACCGACTACCTGCAAGCGGGTCTGCTCACATCTCTTGAAATTGTCGAATTCATCGCACAACTCGAAGATCACTTCGGCATTCAATTTTCCGAAGCGGACCTGCAGGATTCACGTTTTCCTACCATCGGCGGCGTAGCCGAACTGGTGGTGGCAGCTTTGAGCCAAACCAGTAAGGCTGGAGAGATTCGTCCCAGTCGCTAGGGAAAAACTCGAACGGCTCTTTTTCTGCGGATGAGATCTGAAACGAAACGCGATTTGCCGGAGCAACAACCTTCTGACCCTGATTTTGAGGAGTCGAGTTTAAATCGCTGCGCGCTGCATGTTCTCACTCTTACCCCGTTTTTTCCGTTTGAGGAGAATCCTGTATACGGCACTTATGTCTCCGAACCGATTGCACATTTTGAACGTTTCAATCTGCATTCGACAGTGGTCGGAGTCTCGCCCCTTCATCATAAACGCCGCCACCCGCTGCCTGGCGTTCCTGCCGAATGGCTGCGTTATGCAACGGTTCCCGGCAACGTTGGTTTGACCACGGCCGGGTTGTTTCTGTTTCGCCGCCTCTTGCCGTTTGCGCGGCGTCTGCATGAGCGCAATGCGATCGGTGTGATTCATGCTCATGCCCCTCTGCCGTGCGGGCATGCAGCTATGCTGCTGGCCGAGCGCATGAACGTTCCGTTTGTCGTTACCATTCACGGACTCGACGTTTTCAATGCATGCTTCGAGCCAGGCACCGGCGCCGCCGAACGCCGTGCGCGCCTCTCAGCGGAGATCTACCGCCGCGCAGCCTCGGTCATTTGCATCAGCAAAATGGTAGAAAATATTCTGAAAAGAGACCTGCCGCCGGTGCCGAGCTGCGTGATCTACAACGGGACTGATCCCGAACTGTTTTCTCCGCAGGATGTTTCCCGGGACGCCAATCGCCA
>Ga0335080_10001318_pt1 | contig 24072 bp, 21 predicted proteins | sample Lox_Sample_34_FD_206720 | JGI IMG/M metagenome (GOLD analysis project Ga0335080, IMG submission 206720) | Soil microbial communities from Loxahatchee National Wildlife Refuge, Florida, United States - Lox_Sample_3.4 | ecosystem: Environmental > Terrestrial > Soil > Wetlands | place: USA...
CGCTCGGACGGATCGCGCGAGAACCTGTCTGCGACCGATGTGGTGGCGCGTTTGGCAGGATAGTGCCTGGGTCCGCAAGACCACCCAGCATTGGTGCGGGCGGGTAACAGCTTTCCGGTAAGGTCATGCGCTGACAACAATAATTATCCACCGAACCCCCTCTAAGGCGGTGGCCAATCCAGCCACAATTGACCCCGAATCATGGGATTATCGAACGATGGATGAAACCATGAACCAACCGCTTCAAACTGCGCCCTTCGCGCCCTTCGAATGGATGCTGTCGGGACGCTATTTGCGGGCGCGCCGCAGGGAAGGGTTCATTTCCGTCATCGCCGGCTTTTCCTTTCTCGGCATCATGCTGGGCGTCGCCACGCTCATCATCGTGATGGCTGTCATGAACGGGTTCCGCAAGGAACTGCTCGACAAGATCCTCGGCCTCAACGGTCACCTTCTGGTGCAGCCGCTGGAATCGCCGCTCACCGACTGGAAGGATGTTGCCGAGCGCATCAGTCAGGTGCAGGGCATTCGTCTCGCCGCCCCCGTCGTCGACGGGCAGGCATTGGGGTCTTCGCCGTTCAACGCGGCCGGTGTGTTCGTGCGCGGCATCCGCGCCGACGATCTGAACAGCCTCACGTCGATCGCCAAGAACATCAAGCAGGGGACGCTTGAAGGTTTTGACGAAGGGCAGGGCGTTGCGATCGGTCGCAGGCTTGCCGATCAATTGTCGCTGCATGCTGGCGACAGCATCACGCTGGTGTCGCCGAAAGGCGCGGTGACCCCGATGGGCACGACGCCGCGCATCAAGCCGTACAAGGTGACGGCGGTGTTCGAGATCGGCATGTCCGAATACGACTCGATCTTCGTCTTCATGCCGCTGCCGGAGGCGCAGGCCTATTTCAACCGGCCGAACGACGTCTCCTCGATCGAGGTGTTCACTACCAATCCCGATCGCATCGACAGCTTTCGCAAGAGCGTAACCGAGGCGGCCGGCCGGCCGGTGTTCCTGGTGGACTGGCGGCAGCGCAATTCGACCTTCTTCAACGCGCTGCAGGTCGAGCGCAATGTGATGTTTCTGATCCTGACCATGATCGTGCTGGTGGCCGCGCTGAACATCATCTCCGGCCTGATCATGCTGGTAAAGGACAAGGGCAGCGACATCGCGATCCTGCGCACCATGGGTGCCTCGCAGGGATCGATCATGCGCATCTTCCTGATCACGGGAGCGGCGATCGGCGTTGTCGGCACGCTGGCGGGATTCTTTCTCGGGCTGATCATCTGTCTCTACATCGAATCGATCAGGCAGTTTTTGTCCTGGCTCACCTCGACAGAGCTGTTCTCGCCGGAGCTCTATTTCCTGTCGCGCCTGCCGGCCGAGGTCGATTTCGGCGAGACCGCCGCGGTCGTGATCATGGCGCTCACGCTGTCTTTCCTCGCCACGCTCTATCCCTCCTGGCGCGCCGCCCGTCTCGACCCCGTCGAAGCGCTCCGGTACGAGTGAGGGACTGATGGGGCAAAGGGCGGAAGATGTACCGGTGATCTATCTCCACGAGATAAAACGCCAGTACATGCAGGGCGAGGTGCCGCTGACCATTCTGGATGGCGCCAAGCTTGCGCTGTGGGCCGGCCAGTCCGTCGCGTTGGTCGCGCCGTCGGGCTCCGGCAAGTCGACGCTTCTGCACATCGCAGGTCTCCTGGAGACGCCCGACGACGGCGAGGTCTATGTCTCTGGTGCGCCGACCTCGCAGCTTAGCGATGTCGAACGCACCCAGATACGCCGTACCGACATCGGCTTCGTCTACCAGTCGCACCGGCTCCTGCCGGAATTTTCCGCGCTTGAGAACGTCATGCTGCCGCAGATGATCCGAGGGCTGAGGCGTTCCGAGACGATCAAGCGCTCGAGCGAGATCCTGGGCTATCTCGGCCTGGGCGATCGCCTCAAGCATCGTCCGGCCGAGCTCTCGGGTGGCGAGCAGCAGCGCGTTGCGATCGCGCGCGCGGTCGCCAACGCCCCGCGTGCGCTGCTTGCGGACGAGCCGACCGGCAATCTCGATCCGCACACCTCCGACCATGTCTTCCACGCGCTGATGCAGCTGGTGAAGGCGACCGGCGTCGCCATGCTGATCGCGACCCACAACATGGAATTGGCGGGCCGGATGGACCGGCGGGTCTCGCTGGCCAACGGTCAGGTGGTGGAGCTGGAATAAACTGGATCTGCTGCGGGCGGATCACCGTCATCTTGAGAGGCCGGAATTCTCCCAATGGTGGACCGCGCGCCGGCGCTGCAACACGGCTCGAACCGCACTCGCAAGCGCGCTAATAGACGTCGCTAATAGACGTAATGGCGCCGCCCATGGCGATTCCGAAAAGGCCGATCGTCTCCGGCGCTCGTGAAATATGGATTGAGGAGGCATTGCGCCGCACGGCCGGAGGCGGTTGCGTTGCATTCGGGCAGCGTGCGGTAACTGCAGTCGTAATAATTGATCAGACCATAGACGCGCAGACACACCGGAAAATTGGGCGAGAAGGTCTGTGCTTGCGCCGGCGCAGCCGCATCTGAGACGAGCGCGCCGACGCCTGCAGCCAGTACGGCCAGCGCAATCCGTTGCATCGCTGTCTCCTGCATGAACGCTGTAACGGTCAGCGCAGCAAGCCTGCGCTGCGAGGTCAACTCACGTTCGCGCGCAAGCAATCAATCAATAGTATCGCCAGGATCGCCCGGGATAGTAGCCGGGTGGAACCGGATAGTAGTCCGGCGGAAACGGTCGGTGGCGATTTTGAAAGGCGTAGGGATCGTCGGTCGTGCCTGCAAAATACGGATTGGCGATGCAATAGACTCTCCGCCCTGACGCGGTCGCAAGGCACTGCTCGTAACTGTCGAAGGTGCAGGCGCTCAAGCCCGGATATTCGTTGCCCTGAAGGCAGAAGGGATGACGGCTGCCGACCGCCTGCGCCGGCGCGGCGCCAAGCCAGGCAAGACCGCATACGGCGAGCGTGCCAAGAACGATATGACGCATGGACGTCTCCCGATGCTTCCAGACGCCGATGGCGCCGATGACAGGGCAAGTGCGCATCAATGATGGCGGGTTGGAGGCGACGCGCAAGTCCCGCCCGCCCAGGCCACCGAATTCGAGCCGTTTGCGCGGCCGAAAGGCCCCTCGGCTTTGCAGTCGGAGCTTTTTTTGCGGACCTTCTGCCGGTTTCAGGCACTAACTCAGGAATGGCTTCTTTTGCTTGGGGTTCGGTGGTGGTGGACCGCCGGGAAAGCCTCTCTTGAGGTGGATCAAGGGTATGCTGCAAAAATCAGTTCAATTCGCGCCTGCGATGTTCGAGATGGTGCTCAAGCGGCGGGGGCGCGGCCGATGGCAATGGCAGGTCTGTGACCGCACCGGCAAGGCGATCATGCAGGGCTTCGAGGATTCTCGCCCCGCAGCCAAATACCGGGGCGAGCGCGCGCTGTTCCAGCTGCTTCTGACGGCTAGCAGGGTCAGTTCCGCGCCCTGATAGGACCTTGTTAACCAACCGGATCTTTTGACCCGCGCGTCCACATAATCCCGCCCTTGACGCTAGAACAAAAACGGAACATTGTTCCCTCTATGTTCTAGAGATCGGGAGGCACAGATGTTGCGGATTTTTGTGGAAGAGGCGGCAGCGCTGACATCGATTGCGCTGTTTGTGGGAATGATCGCCGTGTGGGCACAGCTGCTCACTCAGTTTTGATGGAGCATTGGGGAAAAGCCTGACGGCTCAGGACAATGGTGCCCTCCCGCATGGACTTGGCATGGACTTGGGTGGTTTGAACTAGCACCATCCTGAGCCGAGTCGGCCACATGGCACCGGCTTTCCCTCGAGCGTTCCGCACCAATGTCCAGCGCCGGTTTTGTCCATCTCCACGTCCACTCTGCGTATTCGCTGCTGAAAGGCTCGATCAAGATCGCCAAGCTCGGCGAGCTTGCGAAAGCCGACCGCCAGCCGGCGCTGGCCCTGACCGACACCGACAACATGTTCGGGGCGCTGGAGTTCTCCGACAAGATGGCCGGCTACGGCATTCAGCCGATCGTAGGCTGCGAGCTTGCGGTGGATTTCGGCGACCAGGACCCCAATGCGCGCAGCGCGCACGCGGCACAGCCCTCGCGGATCGTGCTGCTCGCCGCCCGTGAGCGCGGCTACCGCAGCCTGATGCGGCTCAATTCCCGCGCCTTCCTCGAGACGCCCGTGCATCAGGCGCCGCACATCAAGTTCGATTGGCTCAAGGACGATGCGCAGGACCTGATTGCATTGACCGGCGGGCCGGACGGGCCGATCTCGCTCGCCTACCAGGCCGATCATGCAGCCCTTGCAGCCGCGCGCTGCGAGCGCCTCGCAAGCCTGTTCGGCGACCGCCTCTATGTCGAATTGCAGCGCCACAGCGTCGATCGCGAGCGCCATGTCGAGGGCGCGCTGATCGATCTCGCCTACAGCAAAGGCTTGCCGCTGGTTGCGACCAACGAGCCGTACTTTGCCACGTCGGACGATTACGAGGCCCATGATGCGCTGCTCTGCATCGCGGGCGGACGCCTGGTCGCCGAGACCGACCGCGAGCAGCTCACCCCGGATCACCGTTTCAAGACGCGTGCGGAGATGGCGGTGCTGTTTGCCGACATCCCCGAGGCCCTGACATCGACCGTCGAGATTGCCGAGCGCTGCTCGTTCCGCCCGATGACGTGCAAGCCGATTTTGCCGCGATTCACCGTTGGCGCAGGGTCGGGCTCTGATGCGGCGAGCGAGGAGGCCGCCGAGCTGAAGCGGCAGGCGGAGGAGGGGCTCGCCAACCGGCTGAAGGTTCACGGCCTCTCGACAGGGACGATCGAGGAAGACTATCGCAAGCGCCTTGCCTTCGAGCTCGACGTCATCACCCGCATGAACTACGCGGGCTATTTCCTCATCGTCTCCGACTTCATCAAGTGGGCGAAGGCGCATGACATACCGGTCGGCCCCGGCCGCGGTTCCGGTGCAGGCTCGCTGGTTGCCTGGGCGCTGACGATCACCGATCTCGATCCGATCCGCTTTGGCCTCCTGTTCGAGCGCTTTCTCAACCCCGAGCGCGTGTCGATGCCGGACTTCGATATCGATTTCTGCCAGGACCGCCGTGGCGAGGTGATCGACTACGTGCAGAAGCGCTACGGCCGCGACCAGGTCGCGCAGATCATCACCTTCGGCACGTTGCAGGCGCGCGGCGTGCTGCGCGATGTCGGGCGCGTGCTGCAGATGCCTTACGGGCAGGTCGACAAGCTCACAAAGCTCGTCCCGCAGAATCCCGCCGCACCCGTAACGCTTGCGGCCGCGATTGCCGGCGAACCGAAACTGCAGGCGTTGCGCGACGAGGACCCGGTGGTTGCGCGCGCCTTCGACATTGCCCAGCGTCTCGAAGGCCTGACCCGGCACGCATCGACCCACGCCGCCGGCATCGTGATCGGCGATCGCCCGCTGAGCGAATTGGTGCCGCTCTATCGCGATCCGAAATCCGACATGCCGGTGACCCAGTTCAACATGAAATGGGTCGAGCCCGCAGGCCTCGTGAAATTCGACTTCCTCGGTCTGAAAACGCTGACAGTGCTCGATGTTGCCGTGAAGCTTCTGAAGCAGCGCGGCATCCACATCGATCTCGCCACCCTGCCGCTCGACGATGCGGCAAGCTACCAGATGCTGGCGCGCGGCGATGTGGTCGGTGTGTTCCAGGTTGAAAGTCAGGGCATGCGGCGCGCGCTGGTCGACATGCGGCCCGACCGATTCGAGGACATCATCGCGCTGGTCGCTCTTTACCGGCCGGGTCCGATGGCGAACATTCCGACCTATTGCGCGCGCAAGCACGGCGACGAGGAGCCGGAATATCTGCATCCCCTGCTCGAACCAATTCTGAAGGAGACCTTCGGCGTCATCATCTACCAGGAACAGGTGATGCAGATCGCGCAAGTGATGGCCGGCTATTCGCTCGGCGAAGCCGATCTGTTGCGCCGCGCGATGGGCAAGAAGATCCGCGCCGAGATGGAGAAGCAGCGCGAGCGATTTGTCGCGGGCTCGGTCGAGAACGGCGTGCCGAGAGCGCAGGCGGAAACGATCTTCGAGCTGCTCGCGAAATTCGCCGACTACGGCTTCAACAAGAGCCATGCTGCGGCCTATGCGCTGGTGTCCTACCACACCGCCTACATGAAAGCGCATTATCCGGTCGAGTTCCTGGCGGCGTCGATGACGCTCGATCTCAACAACACCGACAAGCTGTCCGAATTCCGCAGCGAGGCGCAGCGACTCGGCATCAAGGTCGAGGCGCCATCGATCAATCGTTCGGGCGCGAGTTTTGAAGTTGCCGACGGCACCATCTACTACGCGCTTGCTGCATTGAAGGGCGTCGGTCCGCAGGCGATCGAGCAGATTGTCGAGGAGCGAAAGAAGGGGCTGTTCGTCTCGCTTGCCGACTTCGCCTCGCGGGTCAATCCGCGCGCCATCAACAAGCGCATCATCGAGAGCCTTGCCGCGGCCGGCGCGTTCGATGCGCTGGAGGGAAATCGCGCGCGCGTGTTTGCGGGCGCCGATGCAATCCTCGCTGCCTGCCAGCGCAGCCACGAGGCGCAGAGCATCGGCCAGAACGACATGTTCGGCAACGCAGCCGACGCGCCGACCATCATGCTGCCGCAGATCGAGCCGTGGTTGCCCGCCGAGCGGCTCAGGCGCGAATATGACGCGATCGGCTTCTTCCTGTCCGGCCATCCGCTCGATGATTACGCGACCGTGCTCAAGCGGCTTCGCGTGCAGTCCTGGGCGGAATTTTCCCGCGCCGTGAAAACCGGCGCGACCGCGGGACGGGTCGCCGCGACCGTGGTGTCGCGCATGGAACGGCGCACCAAGACCGGCAACAAGATGGGTATCATGGGCCTGTCGGATCCCACGGGCCATTTCGAGGCGGTGCTTTTCTCCGAGGGGCTCGCGCAATATCGCGACATTCTGGAACCCGGTGCCGCCGTGCTGCTGCAACTCGGCGCGGAGTTGCAAGGCGAGGATGTCCGCGCGCGCGTCCTCCACGCCGAACCGCTCGATGATGCCGCAGCCAAAACGCAAAAGGGCCTGCGTATATTTTTGCGCGATACCAAGCCGTTGGAATCCATCGCAAAACGTCTTCAGGGGCCGGAGGCTGCCGCAGCCGTTCCTGCTAGGACAAGTCAGACGTCAGGTCAGGCGAAGCCCGCGGCTGCACCGCTCGGCAGCGCCGATGGCGACGTTTCGCTGGTCCTGATGCTCGACCTCGACACCGAGGTCGAGATGAAGCTGCCCGGCCGTTTCAAGGTCTCGCCCCAGATTGCCGGTGCGATCAAGGCCGTCGCGGGCGTGGTCGACGTGCAAACGCTGTAAGTCATTTCCCGAACGCGCGGAAACGCATTGCCTTGATTGCAGCGCAATTCGTTCAAACAATGTTCAGCTGATACGGCGCTGAATGCGCACCGGGAACCTTTGATGATGGGCGGAACCGCCATGCGACTGGCCAAGCCATTTGTGATCTTTTCGCTATGCCTGTTTCTGACGTCGGCAATTTCGGCATCTCTTGATCCCGCTGCGGCCCAGCAGCAGGAAAAGCGCATCGCACTGGTGATCGGAAACGGCGCCTATGCCAAGGCGCCGCTCGCGACCGCTGCCAACGATGCCGGTCTCGTTGCCCAGACGCTGCAGGCCGCAGGCTTCGATGTGGTCGGCGCGCGCGATCTCGACGCCGACTCGCTGCGCAAGACCTTCCGCGATTTCATGCTGAAGGCGGAGAGCGATCCTGCCAATACGGTCGCGATGATCTATCTCTCCGGTTATGGCATTCAGCTCGCCGGCGAGAACTATTTCATTCCCGTCGATTCGACGATCAACCATGACACCGACATTCCGATCGAGGGACTGCGCGTCAGCGACTACACGCGCGAGCTTGCCTCCGTTCCGCTGAAGGCCGGCGTGATTGTGCTCGATGCCGCGCGGCAGCAGCCCTTCGTCGAAGGCGGAAACCCGATCGCCGGCGGACTTGCGCTGGTCGATCCCGCGCCGAACTCGCTGATTGCGTTCAATGCCGCGCCCGGCACGGTCGCACCCACCGAGCCCGGACCGTACGGCGTCTACGCCCAGTCGCTCGCCGAGATGATCCGTACCGGCGGGCTGACCCTGCCCGACGTTTTCGACCGCGTTCGCCTGCGCGTCAGCGAAAACACCAAGGGCGGGCAGATCCCATGGGATGCGCAGAAGATCCAGGTGCCGTTTGCCTTCTTCGATCGCGCGCCAGACGCGCCGCCGGTGCAAGGTGCGCCGGACCAGGTCGCGGCAATCCGCGATCGGCCGATACGCGATCTCGGCGCGCAGGACGCTTTTGCCGCTGCGCTGGCACGAGACACGATGCAGGGCTATGAGGATTTTCTCGTTGCCTATCCCGCAGATCCCCTGGCAAAGCGCGTGAGGGCGATTGTCGCCGCGCGACGCGAGGCCATTACCTGGCGCCGCACCTATCTCGCCGATACGCCGGACGCCTATTGGTCCTATATGCGGCGCTATCCCCGCGGACCGCACGCATGGGATGCGCGCCGTCGCCTCATGATCCTGTCGGCTGCACTGGAGCCGCCGCCGACATTCGCGATGATCGACTACGATCTGCCGCCGCCGCTGCCGGATGAAGCGATGTTCGTCGATCGCCCGGTGCTCTATTTCGGCGATCCCGTGTTCGCCTTTGTGCCCCCGCCACCGCCTCCGGTGTATTTCCTGCCGCCGCCGCCGCCGGATTTCGTGGTGCTTGCGCCGCCGATCGTCGCGGTCGGAATTGGCGTCGGAATCGGGGTGGGTCTGTTCGTTCTGCCGCGGCCGGCGTTCGTGCCGATACCGGCCTTTGTCAGGCCGCCCGTCTATGTCGCTCCGCCACCGAACAACATCATCTTCAACAACATCCATAACACCACGGTCATCAACACCGTGATCAACAACCCTGCGCCTGCGCCTGCTGCGATCGCTGCGGCGGGAGGGCCGAGGACAGGTACGCTGGGGCCGACGCTTCCGAACAACGTTGCGCAACGCGCCTCGCTGATTCAGGAGGGTAAGCTGCAGGCTCCGCCGAGCGCATCGATCAATGCCGCCGCCAAGCCGGGCACGCCCGGCGTGACGCCGGCCAATATCACGCCCAATACGACTCTGCGTCAGGAGCTGCCGAGGGCCAATGCGCTGCCGGTTCCCGGTGCCAAGGGTGCTCCGCCCCCGCCTCCCGGCGGCGCAACGGGCACACTTACTGCCTCGCCAAGTGCCAAGCTGACGACGCCTGCGGAAGCCGCCAAGCCCAACCTTGCCCCGACGACATCCGGCAAACCAACCACTGCAACGCCAGGCGCGGCCATTTCCACGCCGCAGGAGCACGACAGGAAGGGGACCTCGCCGCCAACGGCAACAACCATGGCCAAGCCCGACCTCAAGCCTGAGGCCAGGCCGGTCAATACGGCGCCAAAGCTGGACCAGAGGCGGACGAACGTGACGCCCCCCGCGCAGCCCTCGCCACCAAAGCAGGAAGCCAAACGCTTCACGCCGCCACCCAGCGCCGCGCCGCCGAAGCCGGCCGCGGCTCCGCCGCCGCCCAGGCCCGCGACCGCTGCAGTGCGACCGCCGCCACCACCACCGGCGCCAAGGCCGCCGCCAGCGGCAGCGCCAAAGCCGGCCGCAGTGAAAAAGTGTCCGCCGAACCAGCCCAGGTGCTAAGATTGTAGCGCTAAGGTTATTGCACGGAATTTGAAGGATCAGGCGCTCCGGCTCTCATAACCGGGGCGCCGCAAATTTGCCGGGGGAGCCAATGTGCCAGATGTGCCGGCACGACGCGGGTCGTGCGTTCGAAGCGTCGCGGCGAGGCTTCATCCTGGGCGCCTGCGCGGCTGGCCTGTTGCTCGCCAATCCAGCCCTCGCAAAAGAATCGAAAGCGCCGCCCAAGCCGCAAAATGTGCTCTCGCCCGACGCTGCACTCGCGCGATTGAAGCAGGGCAATGAGCGCTACGTCGAAGGAGTCGCCAGGCGTCACGATTTCAAGCATGAACGCGAAGCACTGGCCGCTGGGCAGAATCCCTATGCGGCGATCCTGAGCTGTGCAGACTCCCGCATTGCCCCCGAATATGCCTTCGACAGCGGTCGAGGGGATCTGTTTGTCTGCCGCGTGGCAGGCAACTTCGCCAATGACGACACGATCGCAAGCATGGAATATGGCGTCGCCGTGCTCAATGTGCCGTTAATCCTTGTGCTTGGGCATGGCAGCTGCGGCGCAGTCGACGCGACCATCAAGTCGCTGAGGGACGACAAGCCGCTGGCGGGGCACATGCCCTCGCTGGTGACGGCGATCGCGCCCGCGGTCAAGGCGGTGTCGCAGGCCTCCGGCAATATGCTCGACAACGCCATCCGCCAGAACGTGGTCGACAATGTCGCCAAACTGAAGGGCGCAACCCCGATTCTGAGCGCGGCCGTCGACCAGAACAAGCTGAAGGTGGTCGGCGGTGTCTACCGCCTCAGCGATGGCAAGGTCGAAATGGTCGCCTGAACGATAGCCCCGGTCGCGGCGCCAATCTCCGGGTCCATGGGCGAAAACAGGCGGTTTGGGCGCCGGAATCAGCGAGAAACCGGCCTTATTTCCTTGCTTCTGGTGCAAATCAAGCTATATAGCGCGCCATCTCACACGGAAACATGGCTGCAGAGGCCGTCCGGTGGCAGCCGGGCCGACAAGGCTCGTTTGCTCACACGTTTCCGGAGGAACCAACCGGAGAATCCGATAATGGCGCTACCTGATTTCACCATGCGCCAGCTGCTTGAGGCTGGCGTGCACTTTGGTCACCAATCGCACCGCTGGAATCCGAAAATGTCCGAGTACATTTTCGGCACCCGCAACAACATCCACATCATCGATCTCGCGCAGACTGTGCCGATGCTGCACCGGGCGCTGCAGGCGGTCAGCGATACCGTCGCCAAGGGCGGCCGTATCCTGTTCGTCGGCACCAAGCGGCAGGCACAGGACGGCGTTGCCGATGCCGCCAAGCGTTGCGCCCAGTATTTCGTCAATTCGCGCTGGCTCGGCGGGACGTTGACCAACTGGAAGACGGTGTCGGCTTCGATCAAGCGGCTGCGCCAGCTCGACGAGATGCTGAGCTCCGGCGAGGGCGCCCAGTACACCAAGAAGGAGCGGCTGACCCTGCAGCGCGAGCGCGACAAGCTCGATCGCTCGCTTGGCGGAATCAAGGACATGGGCGGTCTGCCCGACATGATCTTCGTGATCGACACCAACAAGGAAGACATCGCAATCGCCGAGGCAAAGCGCCTCAACATCCCCGTTGCGGCGATCGTCGACACCAATTCGGACCCCAAGGGCATCACCTATGTGGTCCCGGGCAATGACGATGCGGGCCGTGCGATCTCGCTGTATTGCGAGCTCGTTGCGCGTGCGGCCATCGACGGCATCTCGCGCGCGCAGGGCGAGGCGGGCATCGACATCGGCGCGTCCGCCCAGCCGGCGGCCGAAGAGATTCCGGCCGTTGCGAAGCCGGCAGGCTTTCAGGGGCTTGCCGGGCCGCGCGGCACCGCCGACGACCTCAAGAAGCTTCCGGGCGTCTCGGGCGCGATCGAGAAGAAGTTCAACGACCTCGGCATCTTCCACTACTGGCAGCTCGCCGAGCTCGATCACGACACTGCGCACAAGATCGGCGAAGAAGTCGGTTTGCCCTCGCGCGCCGATGCCTGGGTTGCGCGTGCCAAGGCGCTCACCGCCGAAGCGGAATAAAGCGATGGGGTGGTCGGATTGCCCGGCCATCCCTTTTTCTTCTCTTTGAGTAACCTGATGGCAGATGGCGGCGTGGCTTGTTGAGCCGCGCCGCAATCGGACCGGAAAGGCAAAGGAACGTTCAGCAATGGCTACGATCACTGCAGCGATGGTCAAGGATCTGCGCGAATCGACCGGCGCGGGGATGATGGACTGCAAGGCCGCTCTCACCGAGACGGCCGGCGACATGCAGGCAGCCCAGGATTGGCTGCGCAAGAAGGGGCTGTCGAAGGCTGCGAAGAAGGCCGGCCGGGTAGCGGCCGAGGGCCTGATCGGCGCTCTCACCGCAGGCACCAAGGGCGTCGTGGTCGAGGTCAATTCCGAGACCGATTTCGTTGCGCGCAACGGCCAGTTCCAGGGCCTCGTCAAGATGATCGCGCAGGTCGCGCTCGAGATCGGCGCCAACGTCGAGAAGATCAAGGCGGCGAAAGTCGGCAACGTCACCGTGGAGACTGCGATCTCCGATGCGATCGCAACCATCGGCGAAAACATGACCCTGCGCCGCGCGGCGCAACTCGAGGTCGGCAAGGGTGTGGTCTCCAGCTACGTCCACAACGCCGTCATCGAGGGCGCCGGCAAGATGGGGGTCATCGTCGCGCTGGAATCGAGCGGCAAGATCGACGAGCTCAGCCAACTCGGCCGCCAGCTCGCGATGCATGTCGCCGCCGCCAACCCGCTTGCGATCGATCCGGCCGGCCTCGATCCGGAGCTCATCAAGCGCGAAAAGGACGTGCTTGCCGACAAATATCGCCAGCAGGGCAAGCCCGAAAACGTCATCGAGAAGATCGTCGAGTCCGGCCTGAAGACCTACTACAAGGAAGTCTGCCTGCTCGAGCAGGCCTTCATCCACGACAGCGGCAAATCCGTCGCCCAGGCCGTCAAGGAAGCTGAGGGCAAGATCGGCGCGGGCGTGAAGATTGCCGGATTTGTGCGCTATGCTCTCGGTGAGGGAATCGAGAGGCAGGAAACCGATTTTGCCGCCGAAGTCGCGGCCGCCAGCGGCAAGAAGTAGCCGCCGCGCCGGCGGCGGCCCGCGCGGGCAGGAGGGCAGGCATCGCATGGCTGAGCCGGTCTATCGTCGCGTGGTCATAAAGCTGTCCGGCGAGTATCTCGCGGGCCAGCAGGCCTTTGGCATCGATCAGGTCACCGTCGACCGGATTGCGAGCGACCTGATCGCGGCGCAGAAGCTGGGGGCCGAGGTCGCAGTCGTCGTCGGCGGCGGCAATATGGTGCGCGGCGTCCAGGTGTCCTCGCGCGGGGTCTCGCGCACCACGGGCGACACCATGGGCATGCTCGCCACTGTCATGAACTGCCTCGCGCTGGAGTCGGCGCTCGAGAGGCAGGGTGCGCCCGCTCGCACGCTCTCGGCCTTTGTGATGCCCGAGATTTGCGAGCTGTTCACTCGCGCTGCGACGCACAAATATCTCACCGAGGGGCGCATCGTGCTGCTCGGCGGCGGCACCGGCAATCCGTTCTTCACCACCGATACGACGGCGGTTCTGCGCGCCGCCGAGATCGATGCCGAGGCGGTGCTGAAGGCAACCAATGTCGACGGTATCTACAGTGCCGACCCCAAGAAAGATCCGTCCGCCAAGCGCTTCGACCGCCTCACCCACGGTCAGGCGATCGCGGGCGATTACAAGGTGATGGATGCGACCGCATTCGCGCTTGCCCGCGAGACGTCGCTGCCTATCATCGTGTTCTCGATCGCCGAGCCCGGTTCTATGGCTGCGATCCTGCGCGGCAAGGGCCGCGGAACCGTCGTTGCCGGCTGAAGCCTCGATGCGGGCGCTCCGGCGAGGAGTTTGCAGAGGAGGAGAGCGTTATGTCCACGGGTAAGTTCGACATCAACGAATTGAAGCGCCGCATGCAGGGCGCGACCCAGGCTCTCAAGCACGAACTCGGCGGCCTGCGCACCGGGCGCGCTTCGGCATCGATGCTGGAACCGGTGCAGGTCGATGCCTATGGCACGCACATGCCGCTGAACCAGCTTGCGACCGTCAGCGTGCCGGAGCCGCGGATGATTTCCGTGCAGGTCTGGGACAAGTCGATGGTCAAAGCCGTCGAGAAGGCGATCGTCGATTCCAACCTTGGCCTGTCGCCGGCGACCGAAGGGCAGGTGCTTCGCTTGCGCATCCCCGAGCTCAACCAGGAGCGCCGCAAGGAACTCGTCAAGGTCGCGCACAAATATGCCGAAGCCGCGCGTGTCGCGGTGCGCCATGTCCGCCGCGACGGGCTCGACACCGTCAAGAAGCTCGAGAAGAACCACGAGATTTCCGAGGACGATCAGGAGCGGCTTGCCAACGACGTACAGAAGGCGACCGATGGCATGATCTCCGAAATCGACCAGATGCTCGCGGCCAAGGAAAAAGAAATCCTGACCGTTTGAGGAATCTTTCGATGTCGAACGCCGCCGTCCCCGCCACGCAGCAGCAGGACCGACCCGACGGACCGCTGCATGTTGCGATCATCATGGACGGCAACGGCCGCTGGGCGGCAGCACGCGGGCTCGCACGCGCGGAAGGCCATCGCCGCGGCGTCGAAGCCTTGCGCCGCGTGGTGAAGGCGGCCGGCGAGCTCGGCATCCTCCATCTCACGATCTTCTCGTTCAGCTCGGAAAACTGGTCGCGGCCGGCAAGCGAGATCGGCGATCTCTTCGGTCTTTTGCGCCGCTTCATTCGCAACGATCTCGCCACCCTGCATCGCGACGGGGTGAGGGTGCGCGTGATCGGCGAGCGCGAAGGCCTCGAGGCCGACATCCTCGCGCTGTTGGGCGAGGCGGAGGAGCTGACACGCGACAATACGCATCTCAACCTCATCGTCGCCTTCAACTACGGCTCGCGGCAGGAGATCGCCCGCGCCGCCCAGCGGCTCGCGCGCGAGGTGGCCGACGGCAAGCGCGATCCGGCGTCGATCGATGCCGACACGCTCGGCCAATATCTCGACGCGCCCGATATCCCCGATCCCGACCTGATCATCCGCACCAGCGGCGAGCAGCGGCTTTCCAACTTTCTGATGTGGCAGGCGGCCTATAGCGAGCTCGTGTTCGTGCCGATGCACTGGCCTGATTTCGACAAGGCCGCGCTCGAGAGCGCGATTGCCGAATATTCAAGGCGCGAGCGCCGCTTCGGCGGGCTCGCGGCGAAAACCGGATCGTGAGCGACCAGAAAGCCGCGCCGGCTCAAACCGGAGGGGATTCGCGCAACCTGCTCGCGCGCGTTGCTGCCGCTCTCGTGCTCGCGCCGGCTGCGATTGGTGCAGCCTATGCCGGCGGCTTCTGGTGGACCGCGCTGGTGATGCTCGGATCCGTCGGTCTCTATGTCGAGTGGCTGATGGTCACTGGCACCGTGCGCGACCAGCGCGTCGTCGTCAGCGGCGTTGCTGCGCTTGCGATTGCCGGCCTGTGCCTCGGCCTGCGCAGGATCGATGCTGCGTTGGTGGTTCTGGCGTTGGGACTTGCGGGGGTGGTCGCGCTGTCCACCGAGCGGCGTCGATGGACTGCGGCGGGCTTCCTCTATGCGGGCGCCGCGCTGTTTGCCTCGGTCCTGGTGCGACGGGATCAGATCGAGGGGTTGGTCGCACTCATCTTGGTGCTGCTGGTGGTTTGGGCCACCGATATCGGCGGCTACTTCGCCGGCCGCGGGCTTGGCGGACCGAAGCTCTGGCCGCGGGTCAGCCCGAACAAGACCTGGGCTGGCGCGATGGGCGGATTTGGCGGAGCTCTTGCTGTGGCGGCCGGCTTTGCTGCGTTCGGCCTTGGCGGGATCGTACCCATGCTTGTGTTGGGGGCGTGCCTGTCGGTTGCCTCGCAGCTCGGCGATCTCCTTGAATCGGCAGTCAAACGCCATTTCGGGGTAAAGGATTCGAGCCACATCATCCCCGGCCATGGCGGGTTGATGGACCGACTCGATGGCTATGTGGCAGCGATTGTCGTGGCCGCAATTTTTGGAGTTTTGCGCGGCGGCGTGGATGGCGTCGGGCGGGCTCTTATGGTTTGGTGAGACAATGAACGCCGTTCCCTTGCGTAGTAACAGAGCGGCGGCTTCGGCCGCACCGCGCAGCGTCACCGTGCTCGGTGCCACCGGTTCCATCGGCGACAGCACGCTGGATCTGGTGCGGGGCGCCCGCGAGCGCTATCGCGTCGAGGCGCTCACCGCAAACAGCAATGTGCAGGGGCTGGCCCAGCTCGCGCGCGAATTCGATGCGCGCTTTGTGGCGGTCGCCGATTCGAGCCGGCTCAATGAATTGAAGGACGCCTTGGCTGGCATGCGGACCGAATGCGGTGCGGGCGAAAGCGCCGTGATCGAGGCCGCCGCACGACCGGCCGACTGGGTGATGGCGGCGGTCTCGGGCGCGGCCGGTTTGAAGCCCGCGCTTGCCGCCGTCGATCGTGGCGCAACCGTGGCGCTTGCCAACAAGGAATGCCTGGTCTGTGCCGGCGACTTCTTCATGCAACGCGCGGCCAAGGCAGGGGCCTGCATCCTGCCTGCGGATTCCGAGCACAACGCGCTGTTCCAGGCGCTCTCCTCGGGCAACCGGGAGGAGCTCGTTCGCGTCATCATCACGGCTTCCGGCGGGCCGTTCCGCACCTGGACCGCCGCCGACATCGAGCAGGCGACGCTCGCGCAGGCGCTGAAGCATCCGAACTGGAGCATGGGCCAGAAGATCACGATCGATTCGGCTTCGATGATGAACAAGGGGCTCGAGGTGATCGAAGCCTCCTATCTGTTTGCACTCGCACCGGAAGAGATCGACGTGCTCGTGCATCCGCAATCGATCATCCATGGCATGGTCGAATTTTCGGATTGCTCCGTGGTGGCGCAGCTCGGCAGCCCCGACATGCGCACGCCGATCGCGCATTGTCTGGGGTGGCCGGATCGAATCAAGGGACCCGCGGCAAGGCTCGATCTTGCCAGGATCGGCCAGCTCACCTTCGAGGCGCCCGACTTCGATCGCTTTCCTGCGCTGCGCATTGCCTATGAAGCGTTGCGCACCGGTCGCGGCGCGACCACCGTGTTCAATGCCGCCAATGAGGTTGCGGTTGCGGCTTTCATCGCCGGCAAGATCAGGTTCGGCGCGATTGCGCGCCTCGTGGAGGCGACCATCGAGGCCTGGATTCGCTCCGGCAATTTGGCGCCTCTGACGTCGGCGGACGACGCGATTGCCATTGACCATGGCGCGCGAAATAAGGCCGCTGCCCTCTTGCCTCAAATTGCCTTAAAGGCATCTTAGTCGATTCATAGAGCCCTTGCGGCTCTGGTTCAGGGGAATCGTATGTCAGAGTTTTTAATTCACAGTTTCAATACGTTAAGCCATGGCATCATTGGCTACGCGATCCCCTTTTTGTTCGTCCTGACCATCGTCGTCTTCTTCCATGAGCTTGGCCATTTCCTCGTTGCCCGCTGGGCGGGCGTAAGGGTGCTCACCTTCTCGCTCGGGTTTGGCCCGGAACTGGTCGGCTTTACCGACCGCCGCGGCACCCGCTGGAAGGTCTCGGCGGTCCCGCTCGGCGGCTATGTGAAGTTTTTTGGCGACGACACCGAAGCTTCCACGCCGTCGGCCGAGACGCTCGCCAATATGAGCGAAGAGGAGCGCGCCGGCAGCTTCCACCACAAGAAGGTGGGCCCGCGCGCGGCCATCGTCGCGGCCGGTCCGATTGCGAACTTTCTGCTGGCGATCGCGATCTTCACCTGCCTATTTACGTTCTTCGGCAGGCCGAGCACGACGGCGCGCGTCGACAAGATCGAGGCCAACAGCGCTGCCGAAGCGGCAGGCTTCCAGATCGGCGACGTCGTGACCGCGATCGATGGCACCAAGATCGACAATTTCACCGACATGCAGCGTATCGTCGGCACGCGTGCCGGCGAGAAACTGACGTTCACCGTCAAGCGCGGCGACACCACAGTGCAATTGCAGGGCACGCCTGAACTGCAGGTGGTGAAAGATCCGTTCGGAAACGCCCACAAGCGCGGCGTGCTCGGCATCACCCGCAAGACCATGGCCGGCGATGTCGTGACCGAGCGCGTCGATCCCGCCACGGCCTTGTGGCTTGGCGTGAAGGAAACCTGGTTCGTGATTGATCGGACGCTTGCCTATATCGGCGGGGTCTTCACCGGTCGCGAGGCCGCCGATCAGGTCGGCGGCCCGTTGCGGATTGCGCAGATCTCCGGGCAGGTTGCGACCATTGGTCTTGCGGCGCTGATTCAGCTTGCGGCGGTGCTCTCGGTCTCGATCGGGCTGTTGAACCTGTTCCCGGTGCCACTGCTCGATGGCGGTCACCTTTTGTTCTATGCGGTGGAGGCCGTACGAGGCCGCCCGCTGTCGGAGCGCGCCCAGGAGATGGGATTCCGAATCGGCCTCGGTCTGGTACTGATGTTGATGGTTTTTGCGACCTATAACGACATTCTGCATCTGGCTGCATCGTGATGGGGCTTTTTTGTGACGTTGCCTATCGGCAACGTCTTGGAATGAAAATGGAATCGGCTCGCGAAGCCCGTTTGCCGCTTCGGCGGAATTGGCTACAAGCGAAGCAGCAGACGGGAATCGCCGGTTCGTGGGGGTGCGGGCTCGGCCAAGGAATGACAAGGGCGCGTTGCGCATGAAGTTTGGAATGCGAGTCCGGGGGGGCTTGTTCGCCGCCCTGATCATGTTCGCCGTGCCGGTGGCTGCCTCACTGGCGGCTATTCTTGTGTCTTCTGAAGCCGCCGCTCAAACGGTCAATCAGATCGAGGTCGTCGGCAATCGCCGCGTCGAGCTCGAGACCATCCGCTCCTATTTCAAGCCGGGACCGGGCGGCACGCTGGACGCGGGGCGGATCGACGACGGCTTGAAAGCCCTGATCGAGACCGGCCTGTTCCAGGACGTCAGGATCAGCCGCGGGCCCGGCGGCAAGCTGGTTGTCACGGTGGTTGAAAATCCCGTCATCAACCGCGTCGCCTTCGAGGGCAACAAGAAGGTCAAGGACGAGCAGCTGACGTCGGAAATCCAGTCCAAGCCGCGCGGCACGTTGTCGCGACCCATGGTGCAGGCCGATGCGCAGCGCATCGCGGAAATCTACCGGCGCTCCGGACGCTACGATATAAGCGTCACGCCGGAGATCATCGAGCAGCCCAACAACCGGGTCGATCTGGTCTTCACGATTGTCGAAGGCTCCAAGACCGGCATCAGATCGATCGAGTTCGTGGGCAACAGCTACTATTCGTCATATCGCCTGAAGGACGTCATCAAGACCCGCGAATCGAACCTTCTCAGCTTCCTCGGCGGCAGCGACGTCTACGATCCGGACCGGATCGAGGCGGACCGCGACCTGATTCGCCGCTACTACCTGAAGCACGGCTTTGCCGACGTGCAGGTGGTGGCCGCGCTGACCGAATACGACCCGGAGCGCAAGGGTTTCATGGTCACCTTCAAGATCGAGGAAGGTCAGCAATACCGGGTCGGCTCGGTTGACTTCCAGTCCGGGATTCCGGCGCTGGACGGCAACGCGTTGAGCAACTACTCGCGCGTCAGGGTCGGTCAGCTCTACAACGTCGAGGCGCTGGAGAAATCCGTCGAGGAGATGCAGATCGAGGCCTCCCGTCGCGGCTTCGCTTTCGCCATCGTGCGTCCGCGCGGCGACCGCAATTTCGAGGCCCATACGGTGTCGGTGGTGTTTGCCGTCGAGGAGGGACCGCGCGCCTATATCGAGCGCATCAATATCCGCGGCAACACCCGCACGCGCGACTACGTCATCCGGCGTGAGTTCGATATTTCCGAGGGCGATGCCTATAACCGCGCGCTTGTCGACCGTGCCGAACGGCGCCTGAAGAACCTCGACTACTTCAAGGAAGTGAAGATCACGACTGAACCGGGTTCATCGAGCGATCGCGTCGTCCTGGTCGTCAATCTCGAGGAAAAATCCACCGGCGACTTCTCGGTGTCGGGCGGCTACTCGACCACAGACGGCGCGCTCGGCGAAGTCAGCATTTCCGAACGCAATTTCCTCGGCCGCGGCCTGTTTGCGAAGGCTTCACTCACCTACGGGCAATATGCACGCGGTCTCGCGTTCTCCTTTGTCGACCCCTATCTGCTGGACTATCGCGTCGCGCTTGGTCTCGACGCGTTTTATCGGGAGCAGCTTCCGAACAACTACATTTCCTACGGTACCAAGACGCTGGGCTTCAGCCCGCGGCTCGGCTTCGCGCTGCGCGAAGATCTCTCGCTGCAGTTGAGATACTCGATCTACCAGCAGTCGATCTCGCTGCCGTTCTATCTGGATAACTGCAACAACATCGCCCCCAACAACGGCCTGATCGCCTTCAACCCGTCGCCGGCCTTCGTGAACACGCTCCCCGGCGGCGCAGCCACAGCGAATGCGATGGGCGCGGTCGACGCGTCGGGTATCGGCCTGTGGTGCTACAGCGACGGCGAAGCGTCGCTGCCGGTTCGCAAGGAGCTTGCGAGCGGCAAGACGCTGACCTCGGCGGTTGGCTACTCGCTGAGTTACAACACGCTCGACAACAACAAGAACCCGACCGACGGTCTGTTGATCGACTTCCGCCAGGATTTCGCCGGCGTGGGCGGCGACGTCAGCTATCTCAAGACCCAGTTCGACGGCAAATACTATATGCCGCTGGTGTCCGACATTGTCGGCTTGGTCCATTTGCAGGCCGGCATCCTGAACAAGGCCGGCGGCAATCCGCTGCGCATGCTCGATCAATTCCAGATGGGTCCGAACCTGGTGCGCGGCTTTGCCCCGAACGGCATCGGTCCGCGCGACATCAACCCGTTCGGCACGATGGACGCGCTGGGCGGCACCAAATATTGGGGAGCATCGTACGAATTGCAGATGCCGTTCTGGTTCCTGCCGAAGGAAGTGGGCTTAAAGGGCGCCGTCTATGCCGACGCAGGCGGCCTGTATGATTATCAGGGGCCGACGACATGGACTCAGACCGGCGAACTCACGACGCCGCAGAACTCGAACTGCATCAGGCCGTCGCTGCCGGGGGTATACCCCGTCAACGCCGGAACCTGCACGGGATTGGTCTATGACAACGGCAATGTGGTGCGAACGTCCGTGGGTGTCGGCTTGATCTGGGCCTCGCCGTTCGGTCCGTTGCGCTTCGACTACGCAATCCCGCTCACCAAGGGTCAATTTGACCGCGTGCAGCAGTTCAAGTTTGGTGGCGGCACGTCGTTCTAGCGCGCGCGGGAAAAACCTGCCCGGCACCTGGATGGCAGGCGCGCGCCGGTTTTTCATCGCGACAAACGCGTGGCGTTTGCGCGGAGATCATGCTCAAATCGGCAAATCGGGGCGCGATGGCGATTCATCCTGATCCCATTGTTCGCATCCGGGAGTCGCGGCAAATGGACAGCGAACGTCAAATCCGCTCCACTGGCCCCGGCGGGGCGTAATGGCGCAACCGAGATTTTTTGAAAGCCCGCCTCCGTCGACGCTGGCCGAGATCGCCGCGTTGGCGGGCGCGCAGCTTGCCGATCCGGCCCGCGCCGGCCTTCAGATCAGGGGCCTCGCCTCGCTCGACGAAGCCGGCCCGATGCATCTTTCCTTCTTCGATAACCTGAAATATGCCGAGCAGCTTGCCGCGACCAGGGCTGGCGCCTGCATTGTCAGCCCGCGCTTTGTCGCGCGCGTTCCTGCTCATGTTGCGGTGTTGCGCGCAGAGAAGCCGTTCCAAGCCTTTGTCGCCGTCGCCCGCGAACTCAACTGCGACGCACTGCGCCCGCAGACCTGGTTCGGCGTCGAGGGCATCGCGCCCTCTGCCATCATCGATCCGAGCGCACGCCTGGAGGATGGCGTGATCGTCGATCCGCTGACCGTTATCGGTCCCGGCGTCGAGATCGGCGCGGGCACGGTGATCGGCGCTGGCGTTGTGATCGGTCCGGAGGTGCGGATCGGCAGGGACTGCAATATCGGCGCGCGCACGGCGATCCAATGCGCCCTGATCGGCAACAATGTGCTGATCCATCCCGGCTGCAGCATTGGGCAGGATGGCTATGGCTTCATCTTCTTCGGGCCGCAAGGTCACCTGAAAGTTCCCCAGACCGGGCGAGTGCTGATCCAGAACGACGTGGAGATCGGGGCGGGGACGACGATCGACCGCGGCAGCTTGCGCGATACCGTGATCGGCGAGGGCACCAAAATCGACAATCAGGTCCAGATCGGTCACAATGTCACAATCGGTCGGCATTGCCTGCTGGCGGCCCAGATCGGCCTCGCAGGCAGCCTGACGATCGGTGACAATGTGGCGCTGGGGGCAAAAGTCGGAATCAACAACCACCTCAAGATCGGCGACGGTGCGCAGGTGACGGCGATGAGCGCCGTCAAGGATGACATTCCCGCGGGCGGCCGCTGGGGCGGGCATTTCGCGAAGCCCACCAAGCAGTGGTTCCGCGAAATCGTGGCAGTGGAACGTTTGGTGCGCGATAGCGCAGCCGATGCGAAGGACAAAGGGCAAGAGTAAGGGCGACAGTGATGGAGGAGGCACCGGTCAAGTTTGCGGTCGTGGATGTCAACGAGATCCTGAAAACGCTCCCGCATCGCTTTCCCATGCTGTTGATCGACAAGGTCATCAACATTCGCGCCGACTACAGCGGCATCGGGATCAAGTGTGTCACGATCAACGAGCCGCAATTCGCGGGGCATTTTCCGGACCGGCCGGTCTATCCGGGTGTCATGATGATCGAAGCCATGGCGCAGACGGCGGGCGTGATCGGCATCAAGTCGGTCGAGGGCACCCGAAAGCCGCGGGCGGTCTATTTCCTCACCATCGACAAGTGCAAGTTCCGCAAACCCGTCATGCCAGGCGACACCATCGAATATCACATGACCAGCATGGGCCGGCGAAACACCATGTGGTGGTTTCACGGTGACGCCAGGGTGAATGGGAAAACGGTCGCGGAAGCGAACGTCGGCGCGATGCTGACCGACTGACGAGGGTTCGATGGCCAGGATCGATCCCACAGCGCGGGTTGAAGACGGCGCCGCGATCGGCGAGGGCAGCCAGATCGGGCCCTATTGCGTCATCGGACCTCATGTCGCAATCGGCGAGAACTGCACCCTGATCTCGCATGTGCAGGTGATGGGGCACACCTCGATCGGCGCGAACTGCGTGATCTCGCCGTTCGCCGCGCTTGGCGGTGCGCCGCAGGATCTGAGCTATCGCGGCGAGCCGACGCGGCTTGCGATCGGCGCGGGCTGCACGATCCGCGAAGGTGTCACCATGAACGTCGGCACGGTGAAGGGCGGCGGTCTCACTCGCGTCGGCGAGCGCGGCTTCTTCATGAACAACAGCCATGTCGGCCACGACTGCGTCGTGGGCAACGACGTGATCTTCGCAACATCGGCCACGCTCGGCGGCCATTGCGAGATCGGCGACCATGTTTATATCGGCGGGCTGTCGGCGGTGCATCAGTTTACCCGCATCGGGCCGCAGGTGATGGTCGGCGGCCTCTCGGGCGTGCGCGGCGATGTCATTCCCTTCGGCCTGGTCAACGGCCAATACGCCGTGCTCGAGGGCCTTAATGTCATCGGCATGAAGCGGCGCAACTTCACCCGCGCGCGGCTTGCAACCGTCCGCGCCTTTTACCAAAAGCTGTTCCTCGCGCCCGGCATCTTCGCAGAAAGGCTCGCGCGCGTGCAGCCCCTCGCCGGCGAAGATCCCGCGATCGCGCAAATCCTCACCTTCATCGCGGACGGCAAACATCGTCCGCTCTGTCTGCCGGCCGACGACGGCAGCAAACAATAACCATGGCCGCGCCAACCCAAACTCCGCCCGTCGGCCTGATCGCCGCCGGCGGCGTCTTGCCATTCGCAGTCGCCGACTCCATGAAGGCGCGCGGAATTGCATCCGTACTGTTCGCGCTTCGCGGCGTCTGCGACGAAGAGAAGGTCGCGCGCTTCCGCCACCACTGGATCTCGATCGGCGAGCTCGGTCGGGCGACAAGACTGTTCCGCGCGGAGGGCTGCCGCGACCTCGTCTTCATCGGCTCGCTGGTGCGCCCGGCGCTATCCGAGATCCGTCTCGACTGGGGTACGCTGAAGGCGCTGCGCCAGGTCTGGTCGGCTTTTCGCGGCGGCGACGACCATCTCCTCTCGGGCATCGGGCGAATTTTCGAGCAGGACGGGTTCCGCATGGTTGGCATCAAGGATATCGCGCCTGACTTGCTGATGCCCGAGGGATGTCTCACGCGCGTTGTGCCCGATGCGCAGTCGCAAGCCGACGTCGAAAAGGGACGAGAGGTGCTTCGTG
>Ga0335080_10001319_pt1 | contig 24067 bp, 17 predicted proteins | sample Lox_Sample_34_FD_206720 | JGI IMG/M metagenome (GOLD analysis project Ga0335080, IMG submission 206720) | Soil microbial communities from Loxahatchee National Wildlife Refuge, Florida, United States - Lox_Sample_3.4 | ecosystem: Environmental > Terrestrial > Soil > Wetlands | place: USA...
AGCGGGCGGCGTGGTGCTGCTGCAGACCAAGTCCGGCTCGAATGCATATCACGGGGACGCCTATTTCTTCTACCGTCCGAAGCAGACGGCGGCGGCCGACTACTTTGCCACCAGTCCGACGAATCTGCATCACGACAACTTCGGTGGAACGTTCGGCGGACCGATCATCCATGACAAGACACAATTCTTTGTGTCGTACGAAGCTAACCGACTGGGGAGCAACAACGGCTATCTCAACTCGATTCCGCCGACGAATCAAATCAATTTCCTGCCCAATGGCGACGTCGACATGTCTGGAGTGCTCGACCCGAATACTGGCAACCCCATTCCGATTTTCGACCCGGACTTCTATGCTCAGAATTTCTACTCGCAGCAGTTTCCGGGAAATGTTATTCCCGCCGACCGGGTAAGCGCGGCCGGCAAAGCAGTGCTGCAGAATTTCTTTCCCGTTCCGACGATGGAAGGCACAAACTTCGGCTGGTATGGCAACAGCATTTACAACAATACTTACAGCTACAACGGAGACAATGTCGATGTCCGCGTAGACCACACGCTGTCTCAGAAAGATCGGCTCGCGGCAGAGTATCACTTTGCCAGATTTCACTCGACCCAGAGCGATCCGTTCCAAGGAACGATTCCCGTCGCGGGCGCAGGCGGAACCGACACGGGCGATAATACGCATGTGAAGAATCAGGCGTTCTCACTGGGATGGACGCGCCTGATCAGGCCGACGGTGGTGAGTGACCTGCATTTCGGCTTCAACAATTTCGCATTGTCGCAGTTGACGCTGCTCGACGGGCGGAGCACGTCCGATGAATTTGGCTTGGGGAACATCAACCTGCCGGCGTTTCCCGCAAGCCAGGGCCTGCCTTACATCTATCTGGGAACCGGCTATGTCACCGGTGGTTCGAGCTACAAGCCGCTTACTTTTTTGGATCGCAACTATCAGGCGATCTACACGCTGTCCGTCACTCGGAAGGACCATCAGTTCAAGTTCGGCGGCGAGTATCGAAACCTGAGTTCGCGTCCGTACTTTTCGTTGTTCCCTACCGGGTTTCAGTACTACGCGGGTGCATATTCCTACGTCAACTTTACGAGCGATCCCACATATTCTTTTTACGATCCGTCAGCCGCGTTTCCGACCGGCGGGTCGGATCTCGCCGATCTGCTGTTGGGACTGCCTTACACCGTTAACATGGGCCTGCAGTTGACGAATCCAGAAACCAAGAGCTGGGAACTGCACGGCTTCTTCGAAGACGAATGGAAGGCGTTGCCGCGCCTGTCTGTGTTTTACGGGGTACGATACGAATACCAGAATCCGTACTACGAGGCCAACAACAACTCTTCAAATTACGATCCATCGACGAACACTATTCTGCTCGGCGGGCGAGGCGGAAATTCGTCAGCGCTGGTGAACGCCGATAAGAACAATTTTGGACCAAGAGTTGGATTGTCATTCGAGATCAACAAGAAAACGGTTCTCCGCACCGGATACGGCATCTATTACTCTCCGGAGAATGACGCCCGCAGCGACGTTCTTACCAAGAACTACCCCTTTAACAACCAGCAACTGTTTTTCAACGACATCAATGCGTTCTACTCGACAGGATTTCCTACGTATCAACTGGATGCCGGAGTTCCTCGTGACACGGAGTTGCACGTGCCGGCGAACGGCTCGTCGATTGACGTTTCCACGATCGCAAACTCAAAATCGCAATCCGTATTTTATGTCGATCCGAACTTTCGTACCGGATATTCCCAGCTCTACAACCTCACGTTGCAGCGGGAAATCTTTGCCAATACCAGCCTCGAAGTGGCTTACGTCGGATCTCAAGGGCGCAAGCTGTCTTATGCGGTCGGCGATATCAACGTGAACAATACGATTACCGACCAACTGGGTCACATCGAAGCGCAGTACGCGGTGGGCAACAGCAGCTATAACTCCATGCAGGTCAAACTGAACAAGCGGTACGCCAACCATACGAGCCTGCTGCTGGCTTACACCTATGGACGCAGCATTGATAACGGTCCGGCACCATTCAACCTGGGACGCAATCACGATGCTCCGCAGAATCCTTTCAACCTGGCGGCGGAGCGGGCCGTATCAAGCAACGATATAACACACAACTTCACCGGCAGCTGGGTCTATGAACTGCCCTTCGGCCGCAAGCAGCGCTTCCTGGCGAATGCGGGCACGCTGGAGAACGCGATTCTGGGCGGCTGGCAACTGAACGGAATTGTCCGGGCCCGCAGCGGCTTGCCTTACAACATCGTGCTGAATGGGAATGATCAGAACTATCCAGGTCGGCGACCGGATCTGGTGGGAGATCCGAGACTGGATCATCCAACGTATGGGCTAAACGGGCAGTATTTTAATCCGGATGCGTTTGCCACGCCCGCCTGCACGGACCCGCATTGTCCGGGCACGCTGGGACGTAATGCATACTTCGGCCCAAGCTACGTGAGCATCGACGCCTCTCTCTTCAAGACACTGCAGATCAAAGAACGCGCTTCGCTGCAGGTTCGTGTAGAAGCCTACAACCTGCTAAATCATCCATCTTTCGGCAACCCCGATGCTGATTTCACGCAGTCGAATACGTTCGGAAAAGTGCTGGGTACATCGAGTGGGGCACGGCAGTTGCAATTCGCGCTAAAGTTGAATTTCTAGGCACTTAGTAACGATCCAGATGCTCGTGATGCGAGGGATCTGGCCATGAAACATCTTCGTCCATTTTTATGAAATCAAGACAGCATCGATTCATTCTTAGCTTTTTCGTTGTCCTGCTTGCGAGTGTGAGTAGCACCACGCAAGAACCAAGCCCCGGCACGTTTTTCTTACACGATGGCGACCGGGTCGTTTTCTATGGGGACAGCATTACCGCTCAGCGGTACTACACGCGGGATGTCGAGGATTTCGTGCTCACTCGCTACCCTGAGTTGAGCATCGAGTTCTTCAATGCTGGCGTACCGGGCGACACGGTGTACGGAGGATACACAGGTGACACCGCAAAGCGACTGGCACGTGACGTATACCCGCTCAAGCCGACGGCAATAACGGTAATGCTGGGCATGAACGATCCGGGATATGTGCCATTTGACGAGCACATCTTCGATGTGTTCAAAACCGGCTACAGAGCCCTGATCGGTGACTTGAGTACTTCGCTGCCCCAGGTTCAACTCACATTGATTGCATCATCGCCTTACGACGAATTGACCCATGGCACGGACTTTCCGGGCTTGAGCAAGACGGTACAGAAGTACGGGATGTTTGTAAAACAGTTCGCAACCGAACGGCACGATAAATTCGCGAACTTCCATGATGCGCTTGACGCCGCTCTTAAGACGGCGTTGAAAGAAAACCCAAATTATGCGGCCCTATTAATACCAGATCGAATCCATCCGTCTGAGGCAGCGCAATGGGTAATGGCGAATGAGTTGTTGCGAACCTGGCACGCCTCGCCGTTTGTCAGCCGGGTGGAACTCGACGCCGCCAGCGGTGTGGCGTCGGCCACGCAAAATGCCGATGTTTCCCAGGTTCAGCTCACGTCAAGCGGGATCACGTGGACGGTGCTGGAGCATGCATTGCCACTGCCGCTACCGACTGAAAACCCGATGATGCAGCTCACGATACGGGTGGCGAACCTTGAATCGATGGATCAGGAGATTCTTCAGGTGCGCGGACTCAGGTCATCGCTCTACAGTTTGCAGATCGATGGCAAGCCGGTGACTGACTTAACCAGGGACCAACTGAAACATGGAGTAAACCTCGCGTTGCTGTCGACGCCAATGCTGGATCAGGCGAAGGGGATTGATTGGCTGGAAGAGCGAAAGACGAAACTGGACACGGCCCGCTTCGCATTGGAGGCGGAAATGCCGTCCACCCCGGGAGCGCTCGAAGCGACGACAACGCTCCGGTCTGCGCAACGAGAAATTACCCGCGAACAGCGCGAAAAGGCGAAACCAAAGCCACACAATTTCGCATTGGTAGCCGCGGTGAAAAGATAGTAGTTCGATTTGATCAAAATAAACCACTTGCGTGCATCATGTCCCGAGCTGCGCAGCTGAGGCTAATTCGCCGGACCCTGATCGCTCTGTCACAGACTTGGTTGTAGATCCATGTTCATTTGTGAAGGGTTCAGTCGTGGCGACGGAAGTCAGCAATCCGAGAAGTTCAGCATCGGGTTGCTGGCGCATACGCCTTTTCAGGCCGAACATTGGCCGTCCGGCAAGACTTTCTGGGCCCAGCATCCTCGTTGCTCTAACGGCAGATCTCAGCAGAGGCGGTCAGAATCTGGGTACGTTAAGGGATGGTAAGAGCTGCCATCCTGTCTTTCCCGCCAAACGGCGTTCGCCGAAGGCTAAGCTCAGCGATTCGAGTTACAACAACTGACTCAAGAAGGTCTTTGCTGAGACTACGACTGGGTGGTGGACGCGAAAGCAGTCGGCGCGTTGATAGGAAAGATTTGTGACTACCTGGAATGCATGTTGAGCCTTGGTCTGACCTTGGAAGTACCCTAGCCATGGCGAAAGTGTTCGGTCGCTCATCTTCACTTCCACCAGGAACCAAGGTTCTCGATCTTTGACCACGAGAAAGTCCACTTCACGCTTCTGCTTGTCCCGTAGGTAACGCAATTCGAAATCACCGAATCCTAGATCCGTCCAACCTTCGACAGCTTTCAGGAGATGACACGCGACGAGGGTTTCCGCTCGCGCGCCGTCGTCTAGCACTCCACTCCAGTCGCGGAGAAACCATTTTGGTTCTTTGCGGAGCGATTTTGCGACATTCCTGAACCAGGGACGAACGAGGAAACCGTAATGAAGGCGTGCGAGCAGATCGATCCATCGTTTGACGGTATCAACGGAGACCTGAATCTCGCGCGCGAGATTGGAATAGATGAGTTGTTGTGCACTGCGTTCCGCGAGAATTTGTATTAGTGTTTCCAAGGTTCCGAGATCGGCTACACGAGCCACTTCGCGCAAATCTTCGCGCGACAGCTGTTCATATCGCAGGGAACGCCAACGCCGAGTGAACCGCGTGTCGCGCCGAAGAAATGGTTCCGGAAATCCTCCGTGTTCCCACAAGGCGTCCCAGTCAGACGAGCGGACTTCATCCGAAGAGTGAGCTTCTTTTTTTGGCAGCTCGGTTCTCAGGCTTTCCCCCACGCTCCAGGGATGCATGCGGTAAAGAAAATAACGACCCATCAGGCTGTCGCCCCCTCGCCGGAAAATCTCGATGCGAGAGCTACCTGTAATGATGAGGCGCACTCGGTCGCCGTAGCTATCGAAAAAGCCCTTCAGCAGATTCTTCCACTTGGTGTATTTGTGCAGTTCATCGAGTGTGGCGACTGGAGAGTTTGCGCGAAGGACATCTAATTGCAACGCTTGCGCGATCGAAGCCGGCCCCCGCAACAAGAGTCGGCGATCATCGGCATTGTCCCAGTTAAGGTACTCGTCGCTGAGCGACCTACAGGTCGTGGTCTTTCCCACCTGGCGAGGTCCCGAGACGAGTGCCATCTGGCGGTGCCTCGCCAGGTGATCAGCCAGTATTGCAGTGTAGAGACGCGGACGCCCATTCATGCTAGACCATTATCGCGTATATCGTAAGATAGTCCATACCATTTTGCGATCGAAACGAAAATGGTACTGATTTTGTTGAGATTGGTGGAGGAAGAATCCCGGGCACCTTCCGGACACCCAGAGCGATGTCTTGTTTGTATCTCTTTGATTTTATTGAGTCGTGCATGGAGTAAGCTGGACGTGCAAGTTATTGTTTGTAATTGGTTTGGCGACCCTTTTAAGGCATGGGTCGCAGGTTCGAGTCCTGCCGCGCTCACCATGATTTCAAAAGACTTAGGGGATTTCGACAGGTCCCGCTTCGGGCACCCTCGGACACCCAGACCAAGCAAGACTCTAGTTTCTACGCCGTCGCGGTAACGCCCCGCGCCTTCAATCTCTCTGGGAATTCCGCTGGAAGCACCCTCTGCACGACCTTCTGGTGCGCTTCGTGCTGATCGGATGAAACCGCTTGTGCGTAAAGGTCCAGGGTGATCTTTGGGGTTGTGTGGCGAAGTTGCGACTGCGCGACCTTCAAATTCTCTCCGTTTGAGATCAGCAATGTCGCTAGCGAGCGGCGTAGCGTATGCCATCCGATCGGTGCTTCTTTGCTGCTCTTGACTCCGGCTACTCTCTCGATTACGGGACGAATGTGTCGTCGGAAGAGAATTTGATACTTCGGCACTATCCAGAACCAACCCATGTGTGCCAGTGGGACGGGCAGTCTACGAGTATGCTGGGAGCGGTTTATCACCATTTGGGTGACTCCTGGAAATGGGCTCGCGAAGAGGCAACTTCGCGGACCGCACTGTTTTACAACAGCATTTTCAGGGTCTCCAAATGGTTCTTCTTTTTTACACACTCCCGCTCACTAAAAACTTGTGCATACGTCAGGTTGAACGGAGTTTCCACGGTCCCTGTCGAAGATACGAGCTCGCCGAACGAGGCGAAAGTGTAAGCGTTGGCGAGAATGTCCGACGAATCGCTAAGGGACGTCACTGATCCGAGACCGTCTCGCTCAAAATAGGTCGCTACGCTAGATCGGAGCATTGACAGGGGTGCGTCGATCGCAAGCTCTTGTACAAACGTAGCCAGCGTGCTTCCGGCACCGTCCACTTCCTGAACAACGTTTGCAGTAGCGTCCATCCCATCATAGAGGTAATTGGTGGTGCCCAGCAGTCGCGGAACTGCCTCGAACAGCAATTCTTGCAGACTGGAGAGACGGCTTCCACCACAACCCAAAACGGAAGTCATTCTTTGCGTGTGCGCCCCGCCGACAACCCAAAATTCTATTCGACCTATATCGACACGAAGAAGTGACTTTGGGAACTCTTTCGGCAGGTATTAGAACTGAATCACAGATAGGCTGGTATGCGCTGAAAGTCGCGTAGATTGTTAGTAGCCACCTGAAATCCGAGCACGAGCGCCGTAGCGCCGATCAACAAGTCGCCAAAGGGAATCACGACTCCTCGGCTTTGCTGCTCTCCGTCGATCTTGCCGGCCAGGAGTGCCGTCTCCTTCGTGTATGGATACACTGTCAGGTCGACCAGTAGTTCATTGAGGAACGCTTCGGGTCGCCGGCGAGTCTCCGGGGTTTGGGCGCGATAGATGCCGTGAATCAACTCCGTGAGTCCAATGGCAGAAAGCGCCGCGTCTTGATCACCTGTCGCTCCGATAACCCACGTGATCAGTTGCTCAACTGTGTCGCCGCGCCGCTCGGCAGCGATCACTAGGCTGGAGTCGAGGATCAGTCCCATGCGGGCGGGTCTAGCGGTTCACAATGGCTCTGAATTGCGGCCTCCACATCCTTGGCGAAGTCCTTATCGAGCGTAGCGGTGGAAGCATGCTCTTTGGCGAGTCGCAAGGACTCGGAGAGCAACCTAACATTCGGTTCCGCGGGACGAAGCACGGCTACAGGCAGTTTGCCACTCTCGATCACCACCTCCGCACCAGCGCGCACGCGCTCCAGCACGTCCGCAAAGTTACGGGCGGCTTCTGCTTCCGAGATGTGGATTACATTGTCGGCCATATCGCGATTATACCGTTGTTCCTACGTGAGAACACCTTGTGAAGCGGAAGCATCGGCGAGTAATTTTTCCTGCGACCAATTCGGTGCACGAAGCCCCCTCGAGTTGGGACGTGACTGGATGCCTCTTCCGAACCGATCATACTTGAACGTGATCGTCCCTCCGTTGTCGCCCGAAACGACGAAGCAGCACGAAGCATGAGCGAACTGGGCGATTTCGCCCCCGGACGCCTGATCCAAGTTTTTCAGTTAACCACGCCTCAGCGGCTAAGGAAAAAACTCGGCCGATTTCAGAGTTAGATTGGTAGACTATTCCTGATGGCACCCGCGAACGAAAAACAGCAGGCCCATGATCTGATCGAGCGGCTGGCTCCCAGCCAGATTTCCGCCGTGGTTCACCTGCTCGAAGTGATGACTGATCTCGTGGCTCATAGTCTCGCCAATGCTCCTATTGACGATGAGCCGGTCTCAGAAGAAGAGGCTCGCGAGATCGCCGCTGCCCGAGCTTCCCTCGACCGTGGAGAAGGCATTCCTCACGAGAAAGTCCTGGCCGAGTTCGGCCTGACCTCGGAAGATTTCGAGCGCATGGGCCGCACCCCACTTGACCCCCACAAGACGGGTCGGTGAGCATGGGCAAGAACGTCGCCTGGACCGATCAGGCCAAGGCACAGCTCCGTGCCATCGATCAACCCTCGGCTCTCCGCATCCTGCACACGCTGGCCCGCTACCTCGAAACCGGCGAAGGAGATGTGAAGCGCGTGCAGAACATCGAACCGCCGGAGTTCCGGCTGCGCGTCGGCGACTACCGCGTGCGCTTTCACGAACACGAAAACGCCATCCGCATCACCGCCGTAAAACACCGCCGCGAAGCCTACCGCTGAACACGCGGCTGGTCATTACTGAATCTTGCCTCTCGCCTGCGATCAGGATGGTGGAGTCGATGATTACTCCCATGCGGGCGGACTCCACGGTCTGCGACTGTGCATGATCTCTTCCAGGTCGGCGGCGAAGTCGGGATCGAGGGTAGGCTCGTAGCCCAGCTCTTCGGCGTGCTTCTTCGCCAGAGCGACGCACCTGAATGCCCTTGCAGTAGCTCACGGCCTGCGCCTACAGGCCAACTGGTCTCCGACCCGGGACACCGCATATTTCCTTTGGGCGGTCTTCACCTTAGTCTTATTCGATCTTCACTATCCAGGTGGCCGCGCGTGGTAGCAGTTTCATGCGTTGCAGTCTGCCGCCAGACGGTTATTGGAAATTGGTTTCATCGGCCACGCATTCAGAGACAAGAGTTCGACGTTCCCCTCCAGCTTCAGCCGAAGCGGTCCTGACGGAACCTTGTAGACCCGCGCGGTTAACGCGAGGGTATCGTTGGCGAAGAGTTCCAAGACGGAGCCGTCGAGGAACATCCGCAAATTCACAGGGCCTCCTGCGGGTCCGGTGAGCGGCGCCGTAACCGTATTCACGCGGAGCACACGACTGCCGTGTTGGTTTGTGCAAGAGATCGAAACATAGTCTTCGGTATCCGAGGAGAGTCGCAAGGTGAACTCATCTGCCTTTGGACGAACTTGCACTTCGATCTCAGCGGCCAGATCTTTGATTCGCACGGTATTCAGAAGTTGCTGACACTTGGAGCGGATCGCCGCCTCTCCATGACTAGAGTGAGATGTGTCGGCTGTGCCGCAACGCGAACCGTGATCTGCGCGCAGTTTTTCGATCACTGGAGCCACTTGCGTTGACAATTCCTTCTGCGACGTGAGTGAGAGCACCCGCGGGAGTGACATTGCGCCTGCCCAGTCGGCCGCGATCAAGTCGGCATCGGGGCGCGTTTCCGGTATCCATCCCCAGAGAATGCGTTCGCCATGAGCAGCGAGCATGGTCTTCGCTGCGTAGTACGAACCCCAGTCCACAACGCCTTCTTTCTCTGGAGTGAAGCGCTGGTCCGCGTACGTTCCGACCTTCCAGCAAACCTTTCCCATCGTCGAGATCAGCAGCACGTGCTTGTCGCCCAGGGGGAAAAAGTCTGGACACTCCCACATCTCACCCGTATCCACTGGGTTCACGCTCGTGCTCTTGTTGGAAGAGCCCTCCATGAGCGGGTGCAAGTACGTCCAGTTACGCAGGTCGGTGGAACTGTAAAGAAGGATCATTCCTCCTTTGCCACGAACGCCAGAACCCAGGATGAGCATCCACTTGTTGGCCTCGTGCCAGAGCGCGGGGTCGCGAAAGCCAGTTACTTCGAGGCCAGCTGGCGGCTTCGCGATGATGGGCTCCGGAATCTTATTCCATGTCCGCAGGTCTTCGTCCTGCGCGATCGCGAGACATTGTGTTTCGCGCCAGGTATGGACGCCGTCACGCAGCGTCGCGTCGCTGTCGGAGGAAGGTGGCGCGACGCCGGTGTAGATCACCGCGACTTTGTTTTCATCAACCACCGCGCTGCCGCTGAAGACACCATCTGAGTCTGGACCGCCCGGAGTTGGTACAAGCGCAATTCCTTCGTGCTGCCAATGGACCATATCGGGGCTGGTCGCGTGGGCCCAATGCATGTTGCCCCAGGTTGCGCCGTACGGATTGTACTGATGGAACATGTGGTAGCGGCCGCCGAAATAGATGGGACCGTTGGGATCGTTCATCCAGTTGTGCGAAGGAAGCAGATGGTACTGCGGCCGCAACGGATCGGAAGCCAGCTTGCGGCAAAGCGGAGAGACATCGGAGGCGGCCGCTATTCGTGACTTGGACCATGTCGAGGCTAATGCAGTACTGGCACACAGTTGCAGGAAAGCTCGACGAGAGAGTGCCATAAGTCAGACCTTAGGCCAGTCGGAAAACATCCTAGGCCACGGCCTATTTCATAACATACTGGCAGCGTGAAGCGTTGGATATAATCGATGGGAAGATCCAGCCATTCATGGGCTCTTGCTCGCTGTCCCGGTTTGCATTGTTTGTTCTCGCTATCGTACTGCCTGGATTCGGAGCGATCGCACACGCCCAGTCTTCTGCGCCGAAGGCCTCAGGGCAGACTGCCTTACAGCGAGGGCAGGAGGCACTGAGAAAAGGCGACATCAATCAGGCTCGCGTCGAGCTTGAGGAAGCCGTGAGGGTTGCTCCGAAGGATGCCTTTGCGCAGTCAACGCTCGGTTGGGTTCTGGCCTTGCAAGGGAAGAGTGATGCCGCTATCCAGCACCTTCGGGCTGCGATTCAGGTCAAACCTTCATTCGTGAATGCCCGCCTTACGTTGGCGAGTGTCCTTCTGCAGCAGGGCAAGATAGAGGAAGCAGAGCAAGAATTGCGGTCGGCTATCAAGATTGCTCCCGAGAATGCAGAGGCACACCGCATGCTTGCGAAGCTCCTGAGCACGCGATCCAGTGAAGAGGCTCTGACGGAAATGCAACGAGCCGTCGACTTGGAGCCGAAACGTGCTGATATTCGCGATGACCTCGGAACCATTCTGGCGCAGCGCAATCGAGATCAGGAGGCTACGGTCGAGTTCAAGGAAGCGCTGAGGTTGGATCCCAACCTCGAACTCGCACGTTTTCATCTGGGCGTTGAATATCTGCAGGCCCACAAGTTCGAAGACGCTGGTGGCGAGCTGAGGCAGGCCATCCAAATGGCACCCCAGCACGCCGAGGCGCACTATTACCTGGCGAAGGTCTTGGCGCAGCAGTCCGAGAGCGCAGGTGCGCTGGCGGAACTTCGCCAGGCCGTCATACTCAAGCCGGGTTGGTTTGACGCGCAAGTGGAATTGGGGATTGCCAGCCAGCGAGCTGGCGATGTGGACGGGGCGATAGCGGCATTTAACGATGCGCTGAAGTTACGCCCGGATGATGCCGAACTTTATAACGATCTCGGCCTTACGCTGGTGCAGAAGGGAGACGCGGAGAGTGCAATCCCCGTTTTCCAAAAGGCAATACAACTTCGCCCGCAAGACGAGTCTTTTCGTGGCAATCTGGCGATCGCGTACATGCAATTGACCAATTTCGACACGGCCGTGACCGAACTCGAAGCAGCCTTGAAGATCGCACCGGGAGATGCCACTCTGCACTACGATCTCGGACTCGCTTACAAGTTGAAAGATCAGCTCGACAAGGCTGTCTCCGAGTTTCAGGCATCGATTCGAGCCAACCCGGATTTGGCAGATGCGCACTACGCTCTGGGGGTTCTGTTCTGGCAGCGCGGCGAGTTTGACCGGGCTGCCGACGAATTACGGAAGGCGCTTCAATCGAAACCGGACTACGCCGAGGCTCACTACACGCTCGGCACCGTCTACAAACAGCAGGGAAAGCTCGCTGACGCCGCCACAGAACTGCGGGAAGCAATTCGCCTACAGCCGGATTTCGCCGGAGCTCACACCACACTGGCGGGCGTACTGAGGCAGTCAGGGGACGCGGAGGGAGCAGCCGCCGAGGCCAAGGAGGGCGCACGGATTTCCACCATGGTGAACAATCTGCAGGCGGCAACCGTCTCGACGAATTCCGGAAAGCGGCTGCTGGCTGCTGGTGATCTCGATGGCGCGATCACCCAGTTCCGATCGGCGATTCATTCTGAACCGAAATACGCAATAGCGCATTATCAACTGGGACTCGCGCTCCAGCGGATCGGACAGCCGGACGAGGCCAAGAAGGAGTTCGAGAAAGCTGCTGAGTTGGATCCGCAGCTAAAGGCGCCGCTCAAATAAGGTGATCTGTTAGTTGCCGCGATTGCGCAGCGCGACAAGGTCTTCTGCCACCGGAACGCCGTGCGCAATCTTCACGTGAAGGAGCGCTTCGAACGGCCTGAGATCAGCCGGCCTTGAGACATTCAGGCGCCGCAGCAATTCCTTGATCGAGTTCTCGCGGCAGACATACTCCACAGCGGCCTGCGTTCCGAAGGTCGAGTTCCCTGCGAGTATCAGGATCGAACGCGAAGGATCAAGGCCGGGTAGCAGTGCAACAACCGCATAATCTTCCACTGTCGGTTGGTTCGCCGGTGTTGCCGGGAAAGTCTCCGGCTCGCCTTTCTGCGGATGAACGTTCATCACCGCAAGATCTCCCTTGCGCGAGCCGGAGTCGAGACGCTTGAAAACAAACTCGCGCGTTCCCGGAATGTCGAGCAACGTGAGATTCTCAGAAGGAGACCCGACAAAAATCAGATCGTTATTCTTGGCGTCATCCAACGTGAACAGTGCCCCGCGCTTCACATGCACGGGACGGTTCAGGATTGTGAACACTCGGTCGAGTTGGTGAATCGCCAAGACTTCTCCAACCCCGGTGTAATGATCGAGGACAAACGAGCCCGCGTCAGTCACGGAATTGAAATATCGCATTCCGGTTTCAGGGCGTCCCACGAAACTGCCGTTGCTGAAGATAACGAGCGGCTCCTGCGGCCCGATTACAAAACGATTCCAGAAAAGCTGATACGCAGCTGGCACCGGCTCCGCAGTCGAGGGTGAGCGCTCCCGTGAGAGCAGAAAAGCGTTGGTCGCTACGGAGACGGCAAGCAGAACCAGCAAGGCTCCAACGGCGATCACCCAAAGGCGCTTCGAAGGCCGAACGTCCGGCTGCTTTTCTGCTACGTCGAGTCGCGGGACCGGCTGAGGAAGCACCACCTCGGGCTTGCCGCGCAACTGGAATGAGAGAACATACGAACCTTTCGGAATTTCCACCAGGATCGGATCGTTCGCACCTTCGTGGTTGTAGTACTCAGCGAGCTTTACGCGTAGACGGCCAGCCTGAACTCGTACAGTGGAATCGCTTTGGGGATCAAACCCTGGAGGACGTCCTAGAACTTCCGTCGCAATCTGATACTCCTTGAGGGCGACACCCGGATGATCCAAGGAGTGTTCGGCGAGATAGCGTAAAAGCCGACAGAGCGATTCTGAGGAGTGAAGGCTATGGCTTTTGGTAAGTCTCTCTATTTGCTGGAAGCATTGCTCCCGCCCAATAGCGAAACTGTGCGTTACGGCCATATAACCGGGGAAGTAACCGACGCGCCCATCCTACTGCAAAATGAGGACTTCGTGCACGTAACAGTATCAAACCTAGTGAAACTTAATCCAGTTAATTGTTTTGTATTACGACTGCACGTCGTCGCTGGCGGTATCTCTCCTGCATTTCTGGGGCAATCTGGTTTTTGGAAAGTTGAGGAGGAAGTCCATGAGAAGGTCTCTGTGTTTGGCAGTGGCTGTTGCTTTCCTATGCAGCCTATGCGTTACGGTTGCCGTTGGTCAGGCTGTGTACGGCAGCGTCCTAGGTACTGTGACTGATCCAACCGGGGCGGCCGTGAATGCGGCAAAGGTTACCGCAACGAGCCAGACGAAGAACGTCTCGGTCGAGGCCACAACCAATGAAAGTGGCAACTATGCAATCACGCACTTGATCCCAGACGTTTACACGGTGCGGGTCGAGGCGCAAGGCTTTAAGACGCTTCAATTCAGAGATATTCAAGTTTCTGCGGATACGGGCTCTCGCGTCGACGGACAATTCCAGGTCGGGGGAACTTCTGAAACCGTTGAAGTCACGAGTGAGGCCCCGCAGTTGAAGACCGATCGCGCCGACGTCGCCATTGAGTTCTCCAGTAAACAGGTGAACGAACTTCCTGTCATTAATCGGAATTTCCAGAGCCTTGAGCTCCTTACCCCCGGAACCCAGACGTTGACGGGTTGGTCGCATGCTGCCACGGAGAATCCACAAGGCAGCAAGCAAATCTTCGTCAACGGACAACACTTCAGTGGTACGGGTTATGGTCTCGATGGAACGGACAATCAAGATCCGATCCTGGGAATCATTATTGTTAATCCCAGCCTCGACACGGTGACAGAAACAAAGATCGCCACCCAGAACTATGATGCCGAGTTCGGGAAGGCTACGGCCGGCATTATGACCGCGCAGACGAAATCGGGCAGCAACTCTTTCCACGGGTCGGGATATTACTACCGGCTGAATCCGAAGGATCCGGCGAAAGATCCGTTCGCGAATGCTCCCGTTAAGAACAACTGGAAGCAGTATGGTGGTACGGTCGGCGGCCCGATCATCAAGAACAAGCTGTTCTTCTTTGGCGGCTATGAGGGAACGCGACGTACGAGCGGTGTGGCGATGATCGAAACAGTGCCCACTGATCTGGTTCGGTCGACTTGCTTGACTGCCGGCAGCGCGTTTTGCGACCTCAGCGAGTATTCAAACCACCCGTCGAGTGGTAATGGATTTGTGTACAACCCTTACGAGGCAGTCGGGGCACGGACGCCGTACACATGCACTGGTGGAGTTGGAGGGTGCCCCGTCAGTTCGACTGGCCCCCTGACGACTCGAATCCCAATGAGTGTCCTGCAGCAGTGGGATCCGACCGGCGTGGCAGAACAAATCCTGAGCTTGCTGCCGGCGTCTAATGCTGGCGGAAACAACGGAGGCACCACCAACAACTACACTGCCAGCGGCTCGGGCAGTTTCAATGACTATCAGTACACTACGCGCGAAGACTATACCGTGAACCAAAAAATACAGGTTTTCGGCCGCTTCAGCCATGCGCACTTCACATTGAGTGGCAATCCGGTATTCGGAACTCAGATCGGCGGTCCGGGACTGGGTTATCTAGGGCTGGCCGGTAGTTCGCAGATTAACAACTACAGCCTGGCGACCGGTTTTAACTATACGCTTTCAACTACGCTGTTGACAGACTTCCGCTTTGGATGGTTCCAATACAATCCCCACTCAACGAAGTTCGACCAGAACAATGCAACCGCGGCTTCAGCGCTCGGGCTGGTCGGCTTGAATATCGCTTCCGATCCGACCACAAATGGGTTGCCGGCCTTGAACTTCGAGAACACGGTTGGCCAGAGCAACCAGGGTGGGAGCGCCAGCGGCTTGGGTGAAGGCCTTAATGTTGGTCGTTGCAACTGCCCACTGATTGAAAAAGAGCGAGGCTACCAGTTTGCCAACAACTGGACCAAGCTCTTCGGAAACCATCAATTCAAGGTTGGCGCGGACCTACGACATGCGTCGAACTTGCGCGTACCCTCGGACGCGAATCGCACAGGCATTCTGAACTTCAACCATTTGGGAACCTCGGACGGTCAGGCAAGCGCTACGGGCGGCCTGGATGTTGCGACCTTCTTGTTCGGCGAGGTCACGAGCTTCAACCGCTACGTGGGATCCTCGCTTGAGGCTAGCGACCACGAGTACCAGAACCGCTACTTCTTTTATGCTCAAGATACCTGGCGCGCGACCCACAAGTTGACCGTTAACTACGGTCTGCGCTGGGAATTCTACGGTCCGGAATACACCAATGGCGCGAACTCAGGCGGCTACGCCGTTTTGCCCCAAGGCGTGATTCGCGTTGCAGGTGTTGGAGGTATCAGCAGCAACGGAAACACTGCGGATAGCATGAAGAACTTCGCGCCGCGGCTTGGCGTCGCTTACGAGATTAACCCCAAGACCGTCGTCCGAATGGGGTACGGGCGCAGCTTCGATATCGGTGTGTTTGGGTCAAACTTCGGACACACCGTTACGCAAAACCTCCCCGTATTGGCTAACCAGCAACTGACGTCCCTATCCGGTGACAACAAAACAGCCGCATTCAACTTCGTCGGCACCTGCTTGCCCAGTGCTATTTACGGGTCTAGCAACTGCGGACCCGCAGCACCTTCAACCGCGTTCCCCATCGTTCCCGGTACTGGAATCCTGCCGTTGTATGGGGTCTGCCCCGAGGGAACTTATCAGGCCCCGACTGCTGCTAACCCGACTGGAACTCCTTGCCGAGGCAATGTCTCGCCGCACATCCGGCCTGACAAGGTGGTTGTACCTACAGTCGATGCCTGGAATGCCACAGTCCAACGGCAGCTCACCAATACGACCAGCTTGGAGGTAGCGTATATCGGTACGCACGGAATCCATGTCTTTAGAGGTGATGGCCCGTCGTACAACAACAATCAACCCACCATTGCCGGCTTCGCGAACGGAGTGAGCCGCGATGCGCGCACGCCCTATAACAATGCGTTTACGACCGTCTACACGTACGCCGACGGCACCTCGGTTCCGGTAGTTTGCTGCAATGCGAGCCAGGGTTTCGGCTACAACGGCAATGATGGAACAAACTCCTACAACGCTTTCCAGGTGAAGGTGAATCAACGTGCGGCTCACGGACTCACACTGCTCGCTCACTACACCTACGCGAAAGCCTACGACAACGATGGAAGCTACGTTGCAGACTACAACGTAGCTTGGGGTAGATCAGATTTTAACCGCGACAGCGTGCTGGTCATTGCTCCGATCTACGAGTTGCCGTTTGGCAAGGGAAAAAAGTTCTTGGGCAACGTCGGTCGGGCGATGGATTTGTTGGTGGGCGGCTGGCAGGTCAATGCTGCACTGACAATTGGCAGCGGATTGCCATGGACGCCCAGTTACGCCAATTGCAATCTGGATGAAGACACCGGCCCGTGTCGCCCCAGCATGAACGGTCATTTCCACACCGGCGTCAGCGGGCGTCCCGGAAACCTCCGTTATTTCACTCCGGTAGGACCCAAGCTCTGCGATGATCCCGCTTCGCAAACCGATCCGATTACTCATATCACTACCTATACATGCCACGCGGCAGGTGACCCCGCAACCCAGTTGCTGGTCACACAAGCCGGTCCGTTTACCGCTCCGGGTGTGGGAAACTTCGGTACCATCCAGCGCAACTCGTTTACAGGTCCGGGAGAGTTCAAGACTGATATGTCGTTCTTCAAGACCTTTGACGTTACCGAACGGGTGCACGCGCAGTTCCGTGCTGAATTCTTCAACATATTCAATCACCCAGTTTACGGTTTCAATGTGAACCAGACTGGAACTGGTACGGCAATCGACAACTCGTCTGCAGGTGTGATCAATTCTCTGGAAAGCGACGTGCAGATGCGCCAGTTCCAAGTCGGCGTGAGGGTTGAGTTCTAACTCGGCCTTCGCGGCGAGCACCATCTTGGGGGAGCCGATGGCTCCCCCAGTTTTCATGCCGGGGACTAGGCTCGGAGTATTCGTACCATCTCGCGGAAACGTTTACTGTGAGAGACACCCGCAGCAACGTATGAAGAAGAGAGTCGTAGGACTGGGTGAAGTGTTGTGGGATCTGCTGCCGCGAGGTGCCTGCCTGGGCGGCGCTCCGGCGAATTTCGCATACATTACAACACTGATGGGCGATCACGGCATAGTCGCGAGCCGTGTCGGACAGGACTCGCGCGGACTGGAAGCTCTCCGCCGCTTGGAGGAGTTGGGTCTAGATATCGATCACGTACAGACCGATCGCGAACATCCCACCGGAACGGTAAATGTCGACGTCGACGGCAATGGACAACCGCGTTTTGAGATCGCTCAGCCGGTTGCATGGGACCATTTGCAGTGGACGCCTCACTGGCAACGCCTTGCCGAGACTGCCGACGCCGTCTGTTTTGGATCGCTGGCCCAGCGCTCACCGGCGAGCCGGGATACCATCCGGCGATTCTTGCAGGCCACTGGGCCAAGCGCGGTGAGAGTGTTCGACGTGAACCTGCGCCAATCGTTCTATTCGGGGGAGATACTAGCGGACTCGATGAAGGTCGCCGACGTCGTGAAGCTGAACAACGACGAACTTCCGAGGATTATGAGCCTGAGCGGTATGCAACACAACGGCGAAATGTCTTCTGCGCGCCGCCTGATCGAAGAGTATGAACTGGACTTAGTCTCGATCACTCGCGGAGGACGGGGAAGTTTGCTTGTCTCCGCAGAGAACTCGAGCGAGCATCCGGGATTCAGGGTACATGTCGCTGACACGGTCGGTTCCGGTGACGCGTTCACCGCCGGCCTCGTTCACGAATATCTCCACGGTGCGTCGCTGGACCTGATGAACGAAGTGGCCAATCTCGTGGGAGCCTGGGTCGCCAGCGAGGTGGGAGCCATGCCCACTCCCAAGCGCGGGGCGCTGGAACATTCGCTCGCCGAAATTCGATAGGAGATCCCGAACCACAGTAGAGGCGAGGATAAACCTAAAAAACTTCGTGATCCTTGATGGCCTCGGTAGTTGTACTCTTTACTTGCCGGGTTGAGGCCAAGGCTCGATTTCCGAAACCTCGTGTTGTATAGTTACGAAATATTATGTTTCCTTTCGAATAAAGTTCCTCCTGGAGATGAATTATGCAGCCCGTGGGGTGGTACGCGAGTCGTCTATCATCGTTCTGTTTTCTCCTGGTCACCACCGCGCTGATCCTCCTTTCCTGCTCAAAAACGACGCCACCACCGAAGGCTCCGCCGTCGAAACCATCCGACATTAATGTTGCTGTGAAGGGCGGCGGGCCGGTGATCATAACGACTAGCGCGGCCGAGTTCCAGCTCTTGCCCTCAGGCTTTCTGCAGGCCACCCTGAGCCAATCTGACAAGCCTCTGACACTGGATGAGCCCATGGTGGGATCAAGTGGCGGCAACGATTCCATCGTGAGCCAGGGCAAAGAATTCGACTTCATTCCGGACTTTTCACAGACCAAGGTGCTCGAAGCCAGCGGGAAACTCGGACGTGGCAAGCGCGTGGAAATCCCCGCGCATCCTCTCGCTCCAGCCGGGGTCCCGATCGAGAGAACGCTGGTGCTTGAGGCCTATGACGATTTTCCGGGTATCGCGTTTGTGAGCGCCACTTACAAGAATGTGGGAACGTCGAATTTCCACATTGATCAGGTGCTCATGCAGCAGCATCGCTTCAATGCTCAGCAGGTCGACTCCAAAGCGCAGCCTTGGGACATGTGGTCGTTTCAGGGGTCGAGCTACGACTGGGGCAAAGATGACGTCCAGAAGTTGGTGCGAACGTCCTCGCAACCCAACGTGATGGGCGAGGCCGTGAAAGGCGGCTATGGGGGAGGGATCCCGGTGGTCGCCGTCTGGACTGCATCCGTAGGCGAAGCCATCGGCCATGTGGAGACGCTGCCATGGACGCTCTCGATGCCCCTGCAGGTCGATCCCGATGGACGCGTGAACGCCATGATCAGCGTTCCGACAGATTCAGACTTGAAACCAGGTGAAAGCTATTCCACACCGCGCAGTTTTGTGGCCATCTACAGCGGAGATTTTTACGAGCCGCTACGCATGTGGTCGAATGTTCTGCGGAAAGAGGGCTGGGATATACCCAAGCCCTCGAACGAAGCCTATAACGTGAGTTGGTGCGGCTGGGGATACGAGTTCAACGTCACCCCTAAGCAGATGCTCGGCACCGTTCCGAAGCTTAAGGAGATGGGAATCAAGTGGGCAACGCTTGACGATCGCTGGTTCGATACGTATGGCGACTGGAATCCGCGGAATGAGACGTTCCCCGGCGATTCGATCAAGCAAATGGTTGACGACTTCCACAGGCAGGGAATCTATGCCCAACTCTGGTGGTTGCCACTGGGAGCTGAAGACGGGCAAGGGAAGTGGGAATCACATAAATACATCGTGTCGAAGGTGGCGAAGGAACATCCCGAGTGGTTCATCCTTGATAAGAACGGAAAACACGGACGAATGACGCGCGACCTGGCCGCATTGTGTCCGGCTGTCCCGGAAGTTCAAAACTATTTCAAGCAACTTACTGAGAAGTTCATTCGCGACTGGGGCTTCGACGGATCGAAGCTCGACAATATCTACAGCGTACCCGCGTGCTATAACCCGGCGCATCACCACAAATCGCCACTGGATTCGGTGAACGCGATGGCTGACGTCTACAAGATCATTTTTGAGACCACGCGTTCCATCAAGCCGGAGAGCGTGACGCAGGCTTGTCCTTGCGGGACGCCACCGTCTCTGGCGTGGCTGCCGTTCATCGATCAGGCGGTCACGGCTGATCCGGTTGGTGCAGTGCAGGTTCGGCGTCGCATCAAAATGTACAAAGCCCTGCTAGGGCCGCAGTCCGCTGTCTACGGCGACCACGTGGAACTCTCGGAGATGACGCGGGTTGGGGCGAACGGCTGGAGCGAGCACGGTGCGGATTTCGCTTCGACCTTAGGCACGGGTGGAGTACCAGGAACGAAATTCGTCTGGCCCGATCCCGGCCCGAAGTTCAAGCCCGTGGCTCTGACCACTCAAAAAGAAGAGCACTGGAAAAAATGGATCTCGCTCTACAACCAGAAGATGCTCTCGAAAGGAGAATTCCGAGACCTCTATGTCTATGGGTATGACCTGCCGGAGGCCTATGCCATATCGAAGGACGGGAAGATGTACTATGCGTTCTTCACCGATCCGGCAACTCCGTTCACCGGAGACGTCGAGCTCCGTGGACTCAAGCCGGGAAAATACGAGGTGGTCGACTACGTTGATGGCAAGAACATAGCCACCGTCGATGCCGAGAATGGCAAAGCGCCCCGCTTAAAGGCGGACTTCAAAGACCATCTATTGCTGGAAGTAAGTTCCAAGCAGTAGCATCATTCGCACCAACATGTAGTTGTCATCCTCAGCCGCAGTTCTTCGCCCGCGAAAGACCTGTGCCTGCACGACTAACCGTACGATCGTGCATGGAAGCGCGAGCAGCCGTCACCTTCTAACGCCCTAAAAACATCTTGCGATGGGAAGTGTCGCGGAAGGCTTCGGTGCCGCCGGCTCTCGTCGTCGAAAGCGCGCCGGCTTGATTCCCACTATCGAGGCACGTCTGAAGATCCGAGCCGCGAATGTACTCATGCAAAAATCCAGCGTCGAAACTGTCTCCCGCTCCGACCGTGTCGACCGGAGTTAGCTCTTTTGCATTGGCAGTGAAGCGCTCCGGGCCTTTTTGTGCGAGCGCGCCTTTGCGTCCGAGCTTCACGACCAGTAACGGTACTAGCTGGGAGAGTCTGTTGATCGCTTCTTCGAGATCGTCTGTTCCCGCAGCCTTGCAAGCCTCGCGTTCATTGGGCAGAAACACGTCAACATACCTGAGCAGATCGTGCAGATCTCCATCCCAACGATCGTCCGGATCATCGTTCGTGTCGAGGGAGATCGTGAGGCCCTTGGACTTGAGTTGCTGGAACAAATCGGCCACTCTGGGACGCAATCCTTTCTGCAAGTAGTAAGAAGAGAAATGAAAATGGCGAGAGTCAGAGAGGTAGCTGAGGTCCAGATCGTCCCACGTCAGCTCCGAGATCGTGCCGGCATAGGTAAGAATGTTGCGCCAGTGTTCGTGGTGCAGAATAACGGTGAGGCCCGTCGTAGTTGTGCCCGGAATAACACGGACTTTTGACACATCGACGCCGCTCTCTTCCAGTCGTTGCAGCGAGATGCGTCCTAGCGGATCATCCCCGATCCGAGATTGAAAGCCAATGCGGCTGCCGAGTGCGGAAAGATTATGGGCAAGGATGGCGGACGATGAGCCGAGCGTCAGCCTCATTCGGTCGGCCAGCAACTCGCGTTCAGGCAGAAGCTGTTCGGGTAGACCGTAAAGAATGAGGTCAAGATTTAATTCGCCGGCAATCGTGACGTCGAAACGGGGCATGGCAAGTTGGAATGAAAATGAAAGAAGTCAGAATACCAATTGGACGTCAATCGCTGTTCACACTAGCATCACTTCGATTCCTGCCTGCTTCAGCGTGCGAAGATCGGACTTCGGAGCTCCGCGATCGGTGATTACTTCCTGCAAGGCCGAGGTCGGACAAATCAACGACAGGCTGCGCCGTCCGAACTTGCTTGAATCGCATACAGCCACTGTCTTTTTCGCCACCTCGACCATTACCCGATTAACTTTCGCCTCGAGCAGGTTTGGAGTGCTGAGCCCGAAGTGAACATCGAAGCCGTCAACGCCAAGAAACAAGATATCGGCGCTCAACCGCCGCAGTGTCTCTTCCGCGATGGGGCCGACCAAGGAGAATGAGTTTTTTCGTAGAGTGCCGCCGGTCAGGATAACTTCAACCGCGCTGCCGGCAAGTTCTGCAGCAATATTTACCGCATTTGTGATGATGGTCAGGTTCTGAAACTGGCGCAGGCTGCGCGCAATCGCGGTTGTGGTCGTTCCAGAATCCAAAATCAGGACCTGGCCCTCTTTCACCTGGCCCAGCGCGCACTCCGCGATTCGCATCTTTTCCTGATGGTGCAGTTTTTCTTTTTCGCGCAGGGTCGGATCTTCCAGAGCGCCCTCGCGCGAGGGTAGCGCGCCACCATGAGTGCGGTGCACGAGGCCGTGCGCGTGCAGGATCTCAAGATCCTTGCGGATTGTGACTTGTGAAGTCTGAAACTGTTTTGAAAGTTCCGTGACCAGCACCCGTCCGTGATGGTTCAGTAGGTCGAGGATGGCACGTCGTCGTTCTTCGTTGAGCACGGAATTGAGGCTGCGGCAACCCTCGCCGCACTAACAAAGCGTGGTTTCAATGCGCATTTCTTTTTATAGCGTTTTGTTTCGTTTGTCCAGTGCAAAGAATGCACAGCAGACGCTACTCCGCACTGGATCGTTTGCCGTGACCGTCCTGATCTTCATTCATTCCGGGAACCTTCTCAACCCGTAAGCCTCTAATTTTTCTGCCATTGGGAACCTCTGGCGGTGATAACCAACTTAATACCTGCCTCCAAAGTCCGATTGCCTTGCGGGGGTGGAGTTGCCGTAATCTCATTTTGGGACGAAACCAAACAAGTTTCGAAGGTTACCGATTTTTACGAAATCGGAAACAGGAGCCCTGTCGTGGTAGACGTATTCGCTGACGCACGGTTCATGCGGTCACCCTCGGTGGTGGCGCGCGTTATTGCCGGAGAGACGCTCATTGTGCCCATTCGCGGGAAGGTCGGAGATCTGGCTTCCATTTACAGCTTCAACGGAACTGGCACGCTGATCTGGAAACTGTTGGCGACTCCCAAGTCTATGAAGCAGTTGGCTGCGAGCGTTGCGCAGGAGTATGAAGTGGATCAATTGCAGGCCGAGGACGATGTCGCAAGCTTTGTGAATGAAATGAAAGCTGTAGGTTTAGTGGAGATCAGCGGCACTGTGGCAACAGTGGACGACTGAGTTGCTCGCACAGAAGGAATTGCAAGGCAGCGGCCGCGCATCGCGTCCGCTGCCTTCAGCATGGAAGGGGGTATTTTGGAGCAGGTCAACTATGGCGCGTTCAGTGCTGATGTACATCAGCACTATTCCGGTCAGCGCATCCCCCTGCAGGTCTCCATCGAAGTCACCCGCCGATGCCCTCTTGAGTGCCTCCACTGCTACAACAATCTTCCCGTGGGGGACCTTGTTGCCAAGCGGCGCGAGATGACCAAAGAAGAGCACTTCGGCGTGCTCGATGAACTGGTGGAGATGGGCTGCTTCTGGATTCTCTACACCGGCGGCGAGATTTTCGCCCGCAAAGACTTCCTCGAAATCTATACCTACGCCAAGAAAAAGGGATTCCTGATCACGCTGTTCACCAACGGCACGATCATCAGCGAGCAGATCGCGGATTATCTGAAGGAGTGGCCGCCGTTCGCCATCGAGATTACGCTTTACGGCCGCACGCGCGAAACCTACGAAGCCCTCACCATGGTGCGCGGCTCGTACGACCGTTGCCTGAGGGGTATCAAGTTGCTGAAAGAGCGTGGTCTGCCACTGAAGCTGAAGACCGTC
>Ga0335080_10001320_pt1 | contig 24067 bp, 20 predicted proteins | sample Lox_Sample_34_FD_206720 | JGI IMG/M metagenome (GOLD analysis project Ga0335080, IMG submission 206720) | Soil microbial communities from Loxahatchee National Wildlife Refuge, Florida, United States - Lox_Sample_3.4 | ecosystem: Environmental > Terrestrial > Soil > Wetlands | place: USA...
ACAGCGATTACCAACTGCCCCTGCTTGAGCTGGCCGGAATCGCAGAATGAAAGTGTGGGGAGATTCTTGGCGTCGATCTTGATCAGGGCGAGATCGCTATCGCGATCCACCCCGACAATCTTCCCAACGTAGTGTTGATGATCGTCGCCATCGGGTTGGTTGGCAGCAGCCACGCTGATATCGATTTTTAGCGCGTTATCGACGACGTGGTTGTTCGTGATAATGTACCCCTCCGGATCGAGGATCACCCCGGAACCCGTCGCCTGTTGGTTGGCGAGAAACCCGGTACGGGTTTCGTCGTCTTCGAGCGGGGCGAGAGCCCGAACTGTGATCTGCACCACGGAAGGGCTCGCGGACTTGGCCACGCTCTCCACGGCAGAGCTCAAATCCGTCAGGGTGCGGGCGGCACCGCGGCTCGGGGGCGCCTGGCCGAAGCCGGACAAAACATCGAGAAACAACACCGGGACCAGACACCAGAACGGTTTCATGACTAGCGGGAACTCCTCCTCGCGGCATGAGTGGGCAGGCGCCGCAATCTACTCCACCTATCATGACGGTCCGCCTACGATTCCCGGTTACGCTCTTGACGTGAGACCGCGATTCGCGCCACTTCAGGGATAATGGAATGTTCCTCACATGACATACGACGCGCTGTTGATCGTCTCCTTCGGAGGCCCCGAAAAATCCGAGGAGGTGATTCCGTTCCTGGAGAACGTGCTGCGCGGCCGGAATGTACCGCGGGAACGCATGCTGCAGGTGGCAGAACACTATTATCACTTCGGCGGCAGGAGCCCGATCAACGATCAGTGCCGCGCCTTGATCGCCGCGCTCGATGCCGGGTTGAAGGCACACGGGCCGTCCCTGCCGATCTATTGGGGCAATCGAAACTGGCATCCGATGCTCGCCGACACGTTGCGCAGGATGCGCGACGACGGGATCCGGCGCAGTCTTGCGCTGGTCACATCGGCCTTCGGCTCTTATTCCGGCTGCCGCCAATACCGCGAAGATATCGAGCGCGCGCGCGCCGCGGTGGGCCAGGACGCGCCCGAGATCCACAAGCTGCGGACATTCCACAACCATCCGGGGTATATCGCGGCGGCAGTGGATCGCGTCCGGATCGCGCTGGAGCAGGTGCCGGCGGAGCGCCGCTCGCTGGCCAAGCTCGTGTTTACGGCCCATAGCATCCCAGTTTCTATGGCGCAATCCAGCCCGTACGTGGCGCAGCTCGCAGAGGCCCGCGACCTGGTGTGTGAAGCCCTCGGCCGTCCCCCCGCGGACCTGGTCTATCAGAGCCGGAGCGGCCCGCCCAACCAGCCCTGGCTCGAGCCCGATATCTGCGATTATATCCGCCGCCTGCATTCGGAGGGCGCGCCATCCCACCTGGTAATAGCGCCCATCGGCTTCCTCTCGGATCACATGGAGGTGGTCTACGATTTGGACACCGAAGCCGCCGCGCTGTGCCGCGATTTGGGCGTGAATCTGGTTCGTGCCGGTACCGTAGGCGTCCATCCGGCATTCATCTGCGCTCTGCGCGAGCTGATTCTGGAGCGCACAGCCGGCCACGAGAGGCGCGCGCTCGGCGTTCTTGGTCCCGCGCCGGACGAGTGCCCTGCCGATTGTTGTCCGCCCGCCAGGCCAGGACCACGAGGACAGCCTTGAGCCACAAGCCGGCCCTGGTCTGGTTCCGGTCGGATCTCCGGCTGGCCGATAACGACGCGCTGCACAAAGCTCTGGCATCGCATCCGGCCGTAATTCCGGTGTTCATCTGGGCGCCCGAAGAAGAGGCCCCCTGGCCGCCCGGAGCCGCATCGCGATGGTGGCTGCATTACTCCCTGGCCGCGCTCGCGGCGGAGCTTGCGAGACGTGGATCCACGCTCATCCTGCGCCGTGGACCGACCGAAGAAGCCATTCGATCGATAGCGGCCGAAACCGGAGCCGAAGCGATCTACTGGACCCGGCGGTATGAGCCCGCCGTGATCGCGCGCGATACCGCGATCAAGAATCGTCTCGGCGAATCGGGACTGGCTGCCGAGAGTCTGCCCGGAAACCTGCTTTGGGAGCCTTGGAACCTGCGTAACAGCAGCGGAAAGCCCTTCCAGGTGTTCACCGCCTTCTGGCGGGCGTGTCAGGCCGTGCCCGCGCCCCCGCCTCCCAAGCCCGCGCCGGACAAACTCGCTCCGCCCGCGCGCTGGCCGTCCACGCTACAGGTCTCCGATCTCGATCTACTGCCCGAAATCGACTGGGCGGGGGGATTGCGCGAAACGTGGCAGCCAGGGGAGCAGGCCGCGACGGCGCAGTTGGACGCTTTTCTCGAAGCCAAAGCCGCGGCCTATCCAGCCGATCGCGATCGTCCGGACCATCGCGGCACGTCGCGGCTCTCCCCCCATCTGCATTTCGGCGAAATCAGCGCCCGCCAGGTCTGGCACGCGGCGCGCCGAAAGTCCGGCGCGTCCGAGCCGTTTCTCCGGCAAATCGCCTGGCGCGAATTTGCCCACCACCTGCTGTTCCATTTTCCGCACACGCCGAGGGAGCCGCTGCGGCCCGAATTCCGTGCGTTCCCCTGGCAATTCAACGCCGCGCACCTCAAGGCGTGGACCCGCGGCAAGACCGGATACCCACTCGTCGATGCCGGGATGCGCGAATTGTGGCACACCGGTTGGATGCACAATCGCGTGCGCATGGTGGCAGCGTCTTTCCTGGTGAAGCATCTGCTGATTCCGTGGCAGGAAGGCGCCGCATGGTTCTGGGACACGCTCGTGGACGCCGACCTCGCCAACAACACCATGGGGTGGCAATGGGTCGCCGGGTGCGGCGCAGATGCCGCGCCCTACTTCCGCATCTTCAACCCTGTTCTCCAGGCCGGCAAGTTCGATCCTCAAGGCGAGTACATCCGCCGCTGGGCTCCGGAATCGCAGCCGTCGATTGTCGGCCACGCGGCCGCACGGGCACGCGCCCTCGCGGCTCTCGCGCGCATGATGGATGTCGCGCGCGAATCGCGCTAAAACAGGTAGTCCAAGGCGCTGAATACCTGAACGATGAACATCAACCTGCCTCACGACCTGCGAATCGTCATGACCCTGGACGCAGGCCGCACCGGCCTGAAGTTCTCGGCCATTCGCGGCGGGCAACTGCTGGCGGGCCCGGCCTCCCGTCCCACCGAGCCCGAAGACCGCGACCGCTGCCTGCGCAACATCATCGGCGGTTTCGAACAATTGAAGCATCAACTGCCCGAGCCGCCCGCGGCCATCAGCTTCGCCTTCCCCGGCCCCGCCGATTACCCCGCGGGGATCATCGCGGGCCTGGAAAACTTCCCGGCCTTCCGCGACCCCGTGCCCCTGGGGCCGATTCTCGAGGACCGGTTCGGCGTTCCCGTCTTCATCAATAACGACGGCGATCTCTTCGTCTACGGAGAAGCCATCGCGGGCCTCCTGCCCTACGTGAACAGCCTCCTCGAGCAGGCCGGCAGTCCGAAGCGCTACCGCAACCTGTTCGGGCTCACGCTCGGCACCGGCCTCGGCGGAGGCATCGTGCGCAATGGCGAGCTCTTTCTCGGCGACAACTCCGCGGGCGGCGAAGCCTGGCTCCTGCGCAACAAGCTCGATCCCGCCGTGCACGCGGAAGAGGGCGCATCCATTCGAGGCGTTCGCCGCGGCTACGCCGCTGCCTGCGGAATTGCCGGAGATGACGCCCCCGAGCCGAGGGTGATCTGCGATATCGCTCTCGGCCGCGCGCCCGGCAATCGCGACGCCGCCGCCGAAGCGTTCCGCCGTCTGGGCGAAGTCGCCGGAGACGCTCTCGCCCAGGCCCTGACTCTGATCGACGGCCTGGCGGTCATCGGCGGCGGAATCGCCGCCGCGCATCCTGTCTTTCTCGCACACCTCGTGCGCGCAGCCAACGCCGCCTATGAAGGCTATACCCCTCCGCTGCGCCGGCTGGCGCCATTCGTGTTCAACCTGGAAGAGCCCTCGGAACGCGAAAAATTCCTGTGCGGCGAAGTCCGCCAAGTGGAACTCCCCGGAGGCCGTCATGTCCTCTACGACCCCATGCGCCGCACTGCAGTGGGCCTCACCCGCCTGGGAACCAGCGAAGCGGTCGCCGTCGGCGCCTGCGCGTTCGCGCTGCGCGAATTGAACGCAAGAAAGGAAGTTTGAAGTGTCGCGTGCCTTGATTGTCCTTTCTCTGCTGGCGGGCATGGCATGTACCGCCGCGGCCCAGCCCGAGACCATGGCCTGGGGCAATCTCACCGGAATCCGCATCGACGGCCACCTGATGGAGCTCAACTCCAGCATGTGCGTGGTCCAGCCCGATTGGTCCGCGGTCTCGCGCACCGGCAGGGAGCGCCAGACCAACACCTACAGCCGCAAGGGCAAAGTCGAGACGGTCACCATTCGGATGTTGCCGCCCCGGCCTCTTCGTACCCAGGGAGTGAACTGGGCATTCTCCGCCACGGAAACAGTCGAGGACACCGGTCCGGGCGCCGCCAAGTTGGACGTCGAGTACGGATTCCCCATCGCTGCCGATATCGCCGGCGCATATTACTGTCTCGAACTACCCGCCGCGCTGTTTTCCGGAGGCTCGGTGCAGTTGACCGGCGCGGAAGCGCTGGTGTCAATGGCGCCCGGGCCGAACGATCAGAACGAATACCTGCGTGGCAAAGCAACTGGAGCCCGCTTCGTTTCGCCGCGCCGCCGAATCGAGGTCGTGTTCGAAGAGCCTACCGAGATCGTCGTCCGCGACGATCGCCGCGAGAACAACTTCGACCTCCAGGTCTACTTCGCCGTCATCTCCGGCAAGGCGCAGGAGGGCCAGACCGCGAAGAAGAGCTTCACGCTGAAGGTGACGGGCGAACCCGACACCAGCCCCGTCACTATCGCAGTCGATCCGGCGCATCCCGGCCAATTGTTCGACGGGCTCGGCGGCAATTTCCGTCTCCAGAATGCCCGAACCGACCCGCAGGTAATTCAATACAATCTCGACAACCTGCGCCTTGCCTGGGGACGTGTCGAACTGCCGTGGGCGCTCTGGCATCCCAATGAGGAAACCGACCCTCTGGCCGACGCCCGCGCGGGAAAGATCAACCCACGTGTCGTGCAGGCCATGGAGATGGCCCGCGGCCTGACACGCAAGGGAATGCCGGTTATCGTCAGCGCGTGGGCCGCGCCGCAGTGGGCCGTGCTCGGCGGCCGCGGGAGTGCCGCGCCGCCCAATCCGAATCCAGTCCCTCCCGGATTCACGCCGCCGCAAGTCGGACCCCGCGGAAATCCGCTCAACCCCGAAAAGATGGGCCGCATCAGGGAGTCCATCGCGGGTTACCTGCTCCACCTGAAAGAGAAGTACGGCGTCGAGGCGGCGATGTTCACGTTCAATGAATCTGACCTCGGCATCAATGTCCGGCAGACCCCTCGCGAGCACGCCGAGATGATCAAGGCCTTTGGCCCCTACTTCGCCTCCCGCGGACTGGCGACCAAACTCGCCCTCGGCGACACCTCCGACGCCAATCCCGTCGATTTCATCCAACCTGCCATGCGCGACCCCGAGGCTGTGAAGTACATCGCGGCCGTCGATTTCCATTCCTGGCGCGGATGCACGGACGAGATCCTCGCCCAGTGGCGCGATGCCGCGCGTGCCCTGAACGTGCCCTTGCTGGTCGCCGAAGGCAGCACCGATGCCGCGGCCTACCGGTATCCACAGATCTTACAGGAGCCCTCGTTCGCCTTCTACGAAATCAACTTGTACACGCGCATCCTGAACATCGCCCAGCCCAAATCCATCCTGCAATGGCAGATGACGGCGGACTACTCGCTGCTGGCCGGCGGCGGCATCTTCGGCGACAACGGCCCCCTGCGGCCTACCCAACGTTATTGGAACCTCAAGCAGTTCTCGTCCACGCCGCCGCGTTCGTTTGTCTTGCCGGTCAAGTGCAACCAGCCCGGCATCACCTGTGCCGCCTTGGGCAACATCGCCGAAGGCGCCTACACGCTGCACATCGTCAACAACACCGGCAAACGTCCCGCGATCGTCACGGGCCTTCCCGCGGAGATCAAACAGTTTCGCATCTGGGTGACCGACTCCAGGCGCGGCATGGAAGAAGGCGGCCGCGTGGCGGTGGTGGAAGGCAAGGCCGAGCTGACGCTCGAGCCCACCAGCTTCACCACCCTCATCAGCGCCCAGTAGATCTCGGTTTGCCTCCGCGTCTCCGCGTCACCAACTCAGCTTCAGCATGAGATTCATCAGCGGCTGTCCGCCAAACGACGCCGTGGTCTGGTCGGCCGTGATCTTGCCGAACAGTTGCGGATTCTTGAAATCCACCTGGTTGCTCGGGTTGTTGAACCCCCAATTGTGGAACGGGTTTTGGAAATCGAAGCGGAACTGGAGATTCCACCGCTCCTTGAACCGGAAATTCTTCTGCGCCGACGCCTGCGAATAGATGATCCCCGGTCCGGTCACGATATTGCGCCCGGCATTTCCCACGGTGAACGCCGGGGGCGGAGCGAAGCAGTTCACGTTCAGCACCGGGTTTTCCAGCGCCTGGTTGAACCGGTTGCCCCCAATCAGGCTCCCCAGCCCGAAGCCCGGCATCGTGATCCCGCTGCACGTCAGGTTCGGCACATAGTTCCCCATGCTCGACGGGAAGTAATTGTACGGGCTGTTCGTGTAGCTGAAGCCGAACGGGTTGCCGGTCTCCACGCTCTGCACCCACGCGATCTCCCACCCGCCCGCGATGTAATCGAGAGCCTTGTTGTGATTGAGGAAGTGCCGCCCCTTGCCGATCGGCAGCTCATAAGTCACATTGGTCACGAACACGTGCCGCCGGTCATAGCCTGCGCGCCCCTTGTTCAGATTCCGATCGGTTAGCGGAGCCACTCCGCTGCACGTGCCGGAATCCGAGTCGCAGTCGTCAAGAGCCTTGGAGTAGGTATAGAAACTGTTGAGCACAATCCCCTGCGAGTAGCGCTTGACGAACTGCACGGTGCCTGCATGCCAACTGCTGTGGCCGGTATTGGACATGTAGTTGATGCTGCCGAACTGCGGGTACGGAAGGTAGTTCTGCGGCGCGGCGAAGGCTGCCGCGCGCAATGCCGGGTTGTCGGCGCCGAAATCCGTCGGAAAGATGTTTCGATTCCAGCTCTCCACCAGGTGCACGCCCGCCGATCCCTGGTACATGAACTTCAGCACGTTGTTGTTGCTGAACTCGTATTCCACGGTGGCGTTCCAGTTCATCACGTACCCCGGATGCAGATCGCCGTCCATCCAGTAAATATTGCGCGAGCCGTAATTCGTGCCCACGTAGGTCGCCGTGTTATTGGGCAGGATGTTGTACACCACCGGCGCCGGACCCTGGCTCAGCTGGAACAGCGGACGCGGATCGCCGGGAGCGCGCTGCTGCACCACCTGCGCCTGGTATTCGTCGAACTGCTGCAGGGCGTTCGGGAATCGGATATCTACTGTGTTGAGGCCAAAACCGCCGCGGAACACCCACTTGTTCAGCGGATGCCACGCCGCCCCCAGGCGCGGCTGAAAGTTGTGCAGACTGCGGTCGTTCAGGCTTCCGGTTGGATGGACGATGGCGCCCATCATTCCCGTAACCGGGTCGATTGTGGTCGGGCTGAAATTGCTCAACTGGCCGTGCTGTGTGTGGAACGGACTCTCCGTGGACCAGCGGATGCCAAGGTTCAGCGTCAGGCTTCTCGAGAACTTCCAGTCGTCCTGGAAGTACAGGCTGTGAATGTTGTCGCGCGGCAGCCACGTGGTGGTATAGGTCGTGAAGTTTGCCTGGCGCACCGATCCCAGCTCGAGCCCCGCCAGCAGATTTCCGGTATTCGGCAACGGCTGCCCGTTGGGCTGCAGACCCGCGGTCATGTTGTCGAACTGGAAAATCCCGCTGGGCTGGCCTAGCTGAAAGTAGTTGGCCCGGAAGTTCAGCAGCTCGTATCCCATCTTGAAGGCGTGCGTTCCCACCATCTTGCTGAAATCGTCGCGGATCGAATACGTCTCCCGCACGGTCCGCGAAGGCCCGGGGACGGTGAGTCCGTACATCGTGTTCAAAGCCGGCGCACTGGTATAGCCCGACGCCGCCGTGGAGCTGAACGATGGCATCAGCAGGGGGCTCACGTTCGGAATTCCCAGCGTACCGGCCCAGTTCTGGTTGTAGCTTGGGACCTGGGTATCGTTCCGCGCCCGGAAATAGCCGACCCGAAGATCGTTCAATGCGCTGGGGCCGAATAGTTTGGTTGCGCCCATTGAAAGATTCCGCTGGGTGTACGGAGTGACGATGCCGTTGGCGCCGTCGAAGACCGGAATGGCGATGCTCGTGGGACGGCCCAGTCCGCTCTGATGGTTGTACGTGTAGCTGCCGTAGATCTTGAAACTGGAGCTGAACTGTTGGTCGATACGCGTCGAATAGTCCTCGAAGAACGTTCGCGACTTGGCTTCATACGTGAAGTTGCTCACCGGGCCGCTGCTGGTCAGCGAGCCGGGCGTGTTCGGCGGCAGCCACGGATTCATTCCGATGATCTTCGCCGCCACGGGGTCGAACCTGTTCTTCGGGATGATGTTCCCGGGAATGGGATCGCGCGTCCAGGTGCCATCGGCAAGTTGGCGCGTCGTGGTCGGATCGTAGAGCGGAACACCCAATCCGCCGAAGGTGAAGTCTCCGGCCAGCTCATCCGGTGTCGGAGTCTGGCTGGTATACCCAGCCGACTTCTTTTCAATCAGCTTCTGGTATCCGAAGAAGAAGAACGTCTTGTTCCGGCCGTCGTACACCTTGGGGATGTACACCGGGCCGCTGGCATTGGCGTCGGGCTGCATGAACCACGCGGGCACGCCATTCGGAGCGCCGGGCTGCGGATCCGATGTCCGGTAAAGATTGAAGAACTGCCGGTGTGTCATCATGCGCGTGCGGCCAAGGTCGGCGGCCACTCCATGGAAGGAATTGGTTCCACCCTGCTTGACCACCGTCACCACGCCGCCCGTGGTGTGGCCGTACTCGGCGGGCAGAGTCCCGGTCAGCACCTTCACCTCGTCCACCGAGTTCTCGATCGGCTTGATGTTGTTGCCCGTCGAACTCTGCGGGTCGTTGCCCAGCACTCCATCTTCAAAGAACGCGGTGCCCGTGGAACGCTGTCCTGCCACGTTGAACCCTCCGAGCGATCCCCCGTAGGCATAGCCGTTCATGGTCATCCCCGGATTCAGATTCAGCGTATTGAGCACGTAGCGCTGATATAGGGGCATCTTGTACAGGGTCTCGCCCTCCGTCAGCGAACCGGTCGACGACGTCTCGGTCTCCAGCAGCGTGCCCTGCGCCGATACCTGAATGGACTCGGTGAGCTGCCCGACCTCCAGCTTCACGTTCACCGGCAGCACGCTGCCCACAGTGAGATCGAGACCTACTTGCACGTAGCGTTTGAATCCGGCTGCCTCGAACGTGATCCGGTAGGAGCCGGGTTGTAGCGACTGGATGCGGTATAGCCCTTCCGCATTGGTGACTGCCGTCGACTGGAAGTTCGTGTCGGTCTGCACGGCTGTGACCTTCACATTCGGGATAGCGGAACCCGAAGAATCGGTCACCGTTCCGGTGATGGTCCCGGTGTTCACCTGCGCATGCAACAGGGCTGAGGCGCTGGCGAAGAAGACAAGAGCAAGCTTACGTGGTTGGCTCATTTTTCCCCTCGTTTGGGCGAAACTGCGGGCATTCTATCCCCGTCGACAGGCCGAAACAAGGGTATCGGGGTAAGCCGGGAGGATCACCAACGGGAGTTGGTGCCCACGAACACACCGCCCAATATGAGCAGCAGCGCACCCCACCACAGGCTGGGGTGCAGCTCTGCAAGGACGGTCGGATGAGCGGCAGGCGAGAACAGTTCCCACATCCCGACGCCCATGATGATCGTCCCGTAGACGAGCAGCAAAATGCCGATAAACAGCCAGATCGAAAGCATCTGCCTGCCGCTGCCGTGCATACCACCTGCGATTGTTACATAATGGAGGAGTTCGCTTGAGCCGGTTGGGCGTAACCATCGCGTCCCGCTGTGCGCCACAGTCTCGTAAGGAATCAGTCTCTCTGAAACAGGTAATTCCTCTGTGCCTGCTCGCTCTCGTCGCGAGCATCTCTTGCCGTGCCCAGGACGACCCGGCTGCGCCGGCCACGCCGGCCGCGGCCCCGGCCGACGATACGGAAAAGGCCGCAGGCGACGCCGATTGGAAAACCCGCGAGGCGGTGTTTCTAAAAAAGCTGGTCGGCTTGCAAGCCTTCTATGAAACCGTGCCCGGCGCTATCAGCGACCATATCCGCAACTTTCCGACTCAATGGGGACGCAGCTATTCCGGCTTCGGCAAGCGCGTCGCGTCGCAATACGGGCAGTTCGTGCTGAGCGAGCTGATCGAGGGCGGAGTGCAGGCCATCCACAAAGAAGACCCGCGCTACTTCCGGTTGGGCGAAGGCAGCTTCGTTCACCGCCTGAAGTATTCGCTGATCGCCACGTTCTGGGTGCCCAAACCGGGCGGCGGCCATACCTTCGCCTACTCGGTGCCGGCCGGCGTCTACGGCAGCTGGGCCATCGCTACCCGCTGGAATCCCCCCGACTTGCAAACGCCCTGGAAGATTGTGCAGTGGGGTAGCGTCGGGATGGGAGTCAAAGTCTCGGCCAACAGCTTTCGCGAATTCTGGCCGGATATCAAGTTCCGGGTGTTCAAGAAAAAGTAGCAGTCCTACGCTTTCGCCGCCCGGATCTCCGTGCCCTCGTACGGGAAGCGGTGGATCGCGCGTATGCACTCGCTGAGCGCCTCCAGCATCGTCTTGCCCCACCCGCAAGGACGGTACGGCGCCGTGTGCTGATTGGTCTCCTTGTCCGCCTGGGCGAAAAAGTGCATCGTCGGCTCCTTCGGCGTGATGAACTCCTTCACGATGATCAAAAAGTCCACCTCGCCGTTGGGCTGATGCTTCTTCATCGAGAAATAATGTACCTGGGCCAACTCCTCGTTCGGGTTGGTTTGTGCGAAGCCCCACTCTTTCATATAAGGGTCATTATAAGCTTGCTTCGCTCCGCACCACACGCCCGACCGCATTCACCAGCTTGCGATACGGAATCTGGTCGAAGCTTTCGATGCCGATCCACTCCCCGTCGCGCCACGTCGAGTAATACCAGCGCGCCAGGAGTGCCAGGTACTCCTGACGCTCGCGAACGGCCAGTTTCGCCGGCATCACGGCCGCGAAGACCTCCCGCAGTCTGCGATCCAGCGAGACCGGCTTGCCCTCCTGCACCTCGAAGCTGAATCGCACGGGCGCGCACCAGGATCCGTCGCGCACGAACCAGAGGTCCACCGCGTCGGCGGCAAGCGATCGCGTGATCGCGACTCCGTGCAGGCGGTCCACATCCGCCGCCAGATCGTCGCGCAGCCGCAGCACCTCCTGCACTTTCTCGAACCGCTTGTGCTGGCGTGCCGCCTCTTCGAACTCCATCTCCTGGCTGAGGCGGTCGCGGGAGTGCGTCACCGATTCGAGCAGCGACCGGCCGTCCGTCTGAAGAAACTGAATCACCCGCGACACCTCGTTTCCGTACTCGGCTTCGCCCACCACCTCCTGGCAGGGCCGCAGGCACATCGCCATCTCGCCGTAAATGCAGCCAGGGTGCTCCGGCGAAGGCGCCAGGTCCTCCTGGCAGCGCCGGATCTGAAACAGGTCCAGAAACTGCCCTTCGAATTTCTCGGCCGAGGCGCGGGAGCGGAACGGTCCGAAGTATAGCCCCCCGGTGCGCGTCAGGTGCGTCGTGATGTGGGTCCGCGGGAATTGGTTATTCAGGACCAGCTTGACGTAAGGCGGCATGCGCAGCTTCATCAGGTCGAGATAGGTCTCGGAAAAGTGCCGCCGCGCCTGTTCATAAAACTCGACCGCCGATTCCAGGCCCGACGCCGTCAGCCGGTACTCGATCCGCTTCACGGTGTGGCGCAGGTTGAGCAGCCGCGACGGCTTCTCGCGTTCCCTCAGCAGGCGCAGCAGCCGCCGCCGCAGCAGCGTGGTCTTCGATAGATACGGCTCGCCCGCGTCGGCCCACAGCAGGAAGACGGCGGGTGCGTTGGGCAGCGCTTCGATCGCCGAATCGAGCTGCCCGAGATCGCCGCCGACTTCGATGGTCTGCATCACGAGTGAAGCCGGCCCGCGGGCATCCTACTCCGTCGAGGCTTTGGAATCAATCAGTGCGCGAATCTGGCCGATGAATTCCGGCACCGTCCGGACGCCCTGGTCGCCGTGTTTCCGGTTTCGCACCGACACCTGGTTGGCCTCGGCCTCCCGGCCCCCCACCACCAGCATAAACGGGACCTTCTGCAACTGCGCTTCGCGGATCTTCAGGTTGACCTTCTCGCTGCGCTCGTCCACCGTAGCCCGGATGCCGGCCGCCGTCAGCTGCTTTTCCACCGCGCGCGCGTACTCGAGCTGCTTGTCCGTGATCGGCAAAACCGTCGCCTGCACCGGCGCCAGCCATACCGGGAATGCGCCCGCATACAGTTCAATCAGGTACGAGAGCATCCGCTCCATGGTGCTGATGACCCCGCGATGGATCATCACGGGACGATGTTCCTTCCCGTCGGCGCCTACGTAGGTCAGGGCGAACTGGTTCGGCAGGTGGAAGTCAACCTGGATGGTGGAATACGTTTCCTCGTGGCCCATCACGTCGGCAAGCTGGATGTCGAGCTTCGGCCCGTAGAACGCGGCCTCGCCGGGGGCCTCCACGTACGACAGGCCCAGCGCGTCCATGGCTTCCCGCAGCACTCGTTCGCCCAACGCCCACATCTCGTCGTTATCGACGTATTTCTCCTTGTCGGCCTTATCGCGCAGCGAGAGGCGGTATCGGTACTTGGTGATTCCCAGGTCGTGATAGGCCAGCTCCACCAGCTTCATCACGCCCGTGAACTCCTCCTTGATCTGGTCGGGCGTGCAGAAGATGTGCGCGTCGTTCAGCGTCATGCAGCGAACGCGGCTGAGCCCGCTCAGCGCTCCCGAGCGCTCGTAGCGATACATCGTGCCGAGCTCCGCGATCTTTACCGGCAGATCGCGATAGCTGCGTTGCTTCGATTCATACACCAGGATGTGGTGCGGGCAGTTCATCGGCCGCAGGACCATTTGCTCGGTTTCCAGGTCCATCGGCGGGAACATGCTGTCCTTGTAATGCGCCCAGTGGCCGGACCGCTGGTACAGCTCCACCTTGGCGAGATCGGGCGTGTATACATGCTGATAGCCCAGCTCCCGCTCGCGCTCCAGGATGTACTCTTCCAGCAGCCGCCGCACGGTCGCACCCTTGGGCAGCAGGATCGGCAATCCGGCGCCCACCGCGTCGCTGACCGTGAACAACTCGAGCTCCTTGCCCAGCTTGCGGTGATCACGCCGCTTGGCCTCCTCCAGCCGGTTCAGGTAATCTTCCAGTTCCTGTCGCGTGAAGAATGCAGTGCCGTAGATGCGCTGGAGCTGCTTGTTGTGCTCGTCGCCCTTCCAGTACGCGCCGGCGATGGACAGCAGCTTGAAAGCCTTGATCTTCGAAGTATCGGGCACGTGCGGCCCGCGGCAGAAATCGATGAAGTGCGGTCCCAGCGTATATTCCGAGAAGACCGCATCCGCGCGCTCGTCGATCAGCTCGCATTTCATCCAGGCATCCGCGTACTTGCGCAGCCCGTCCTCTTTGCGCGTGTAAACCCGCTCGTAGGGAAGGTGCCGCGCCTGGATCTCCCACATCTTCTTCTCGATCTTTTCCAGGTCCTCGGGAGTAAACGGCGTGGCGCGGTCGAAATCGTAATAAAACCCGTTCTCGATCGGAGGGCCAATGCCCAGCTTGGTCTCGGGGTAGAGCTCCAGGACGGCCGCGGCCAGAAGATGTGCGGTCGAGTGCCTGTAAACGTATAGCGCTTCGGGATCCTTCGAGGTGAGAATTTGAACCGTCGCGTCCTTCTCGATGGGCCGGGACAGGTCGTACAACTCGCCGTTCACCTTGGCCACGATTGCTGCATCCGCCAGTCGTGGACTGATCGCTTTGGCGATATCGATGGGACGGGTCTCGGCCGCGACCGGCTGTTTGCTGCCGTCGGGCAGAGTGATTTCGATATTACTCATAAGGAAGACTTTTAGCGTAACATGTGAAACCTCCGCCAGCCCGTCCGAACGAGCCGCTCGCCGCGCACGTTATCATGAGAAGGTAGGTTTCAATATGGCCTTGACCAGCCAAGCCGGCATCGACGAATCCGTCCTGGTAGAGCAGGCTCGCGAAGGCGACACGCGCGCCTTCGGCGAGCTGGTGCGGCGCTACGAAGGAAAGATTTTTCGGCTGGCACAGCACGTCACGCAGAACCGGGAGGACGCCGAGGATGTCCTCCAGGAAACCTTCATGAAAGCCTACGAGCACCTGGACCAGTTCAAAGGGGACTCCAAGTTTTATACCTGGATCGTCCGCATTGCCGTGAACCAGGCGCTGATGAAGCTTCGCCGCAGGCGGACCGATAGATCAGTCTCGCTCGACGAGACTATCGACACGGGCGAAGACACCGTAGTGCGCGAGATCGCTTCCTGGGAAGAAGATCCCGAGCAGCGATTTTCGCGTGAAGAGCTGGGTGAGATTCTGGACGGCGCCATCCAGAGCCTCGACCCGCTGTACCGCTCGGTTTTCGTTCTGCGCGACATCGATGAGCTGTCCACGGAGGAGACGGCCGACGCGCTTGGCCTGTCGGTCCCGGCCGTCAAAAGCCGCCTGTTACGGGCCCGATTGCAACTGCGAGAGAAGCTGACCCGCTTCTTCAAGCGCAAGGGAGACGACGCCTTTGCTTACATGTAAAGACTTTCTTCACGAGCTGAGCGACTACCTCGACGAAAACCTCGATGCCGAAGTCCGCGCCAAGCTGGAGCATCACATCGCCGAATGCCCCAACTGCTGGGTCATCGCCGATACCACGCGCCGGACGATCCGCATATACAAAGGCATGGAGCCGCATCCCATCCCGGTGGATGTCGAAAGCCGCCTGATGCAGGCGCTCGAAAAGAAAATGGCCGCGAAGGGCAAATAGAGCCCGCCTTACTTCACCGCCATCGTCACTTTCCCCTGGCTCGTAAACCCTCCCACCGTCACCACCACGGGAACCGTGTTCCGCGCAGTCACGCCGGCGGGCACCGTGGCGTTGATTTGCAGCACCCCCGGAACCGAACCGACCGGCGCCTGATATCCGGCGCCGACAAGCTGGGCCGTAATTCCATCTATCGCCACTGAGACCGGCAGGACGGGCGTAACCACCCCGCTAACGAGATTCGCCTCCGTCGCTGCCGGGTTGCAGAGGTTGGGCGCCGTGCCGTCCACGCACTGAGTGGTTCCGAAACCCGTGATATAGATAGCCACTGCCGAACCTTTGGTCGCGGGACTGGTGGCGCTGTTTACCGTCATGTTTCCGGTGATGGAGTTGATGTTCAGAACGGCGCCTTGACCCGCGCCCGAAGCGTCGGTCGTAAAGACTCCCGGGTCGGCCGCCACCACCGTGACCGCCTGCGGCTGGGACGCTGACACATAGTTGACGACCAGGTTCACCGTGATCGCCGGAGTCTTCACTTTCGCCGACACCGCATGAGGCACGATGCAGCTTACCTGCGTCGGACTGGTGTACAGTATCGGCGCCGGGTTGCCGTCAATGGTGACGGAGGTTCCGCCCGACGCCGGTAGGGTGGTCGGAATCGGGTCAGTGCCCGGAAAGACCGTGACTAGCGCGGGAGGAGTTGCCGCCGGCCCGAGATTGATCCCGTAGATCGTGACGATGCCGCCCGGCGATATCGTATTGACTGTGTAGCTCGCCGTGTTGGCCACCGACAGAATCTGCGGCCCCGGCGGATACACCCAGAACGTGGTCGGGTCCGTCGAGGACGAGGCCGCCGTCGGGGTGCTGACCACGATTTGCTGCTTCCCGGCGTTGGCCATCAGATCGGGCGTGATCGTTCCCATCAGGGTAGTCGGACTGATATACGTAACGGCAAAGCCCTTGCCCCCAAGCGTTGCTGTCGATGTCGGATAGAAATACGATCCCGTAATGGTGATGGTCACATTCGTCGCCGTGTTGACCGGGGCTCCAATCGGCCACACACTGCTCACGACGGGTTTCCCAGCCGAGACCGTTAGGGTCACCGGCACCGTGATGGCTTTGTTCGACGCCGTCGTCGAAGAGACGACAATCTTGCCGCTGTAACTCCCCGGCTGCAGCCCGGTCGGGTCAACCGATACATCCACGGCGCTAGGCAGCCCAACCAGGGCGATGTTACCCGTCGGCGTGGCCTTGAGCCAGGTTCCCCCGGAGAGCGCGATGCTGGCCGACAGTGCTCCTCCGATGCTCATCACGCTCATGGTCTTGTGAGCCGGGACAGCTCCATCGGTGACAAAGGCAAACAGAATCGAGCCGCTGGGATCGGGCGTGGTGACACTCAGCAGCGGCGCCGGGTCGCCGACCTCCAGGGTCACGGAATAGATCACGGACGTGGTATTGGCTTTCGGTGCGTTCACCACGATGCTGGCCGAGTAGTTCCCGGAAGGCAGACCGAATGGATTTACATAGACCTTGACGGTGCCGGGTGTAGTTCCGGACGCAGCCGAAATGCTCAGCCACTGTCCCATGTAGTTCGGCGCCGTCCCCGTGACCAGCAGCGTGTAATCCAGCGCAGTCCCTGTGCTCTTGATCTGCAGAGTCTGTGCGGCCGGCAGCACGTTCCCTACCAGGTATTTGAAGTCGAGCGTAGCGGGGGAAAAGGAGACATCTGGAGCAGTTGCGGAATAGGCGGGATTCGCGCTGGATATCACCAGAATCGCGAACCAAAGGCCGTGGCGGAAGCGTGCCGCCCGCTGTCGGATGCAGATCATGTAATCGCGGCCTGCCCCTTGCAGGAACAGGCTTCCTTCACGACACAGATCGGCGGATCCCCGGAAAACTGTAGGCCCAGGCCAGCAGTCCGCCCCGAGCAGCGTGATATCCTGTAGCCGGATGTTCGCCCGACAACGTAAGGCTCGTGTTTTGTTTGGTCTATCGGACATCGTCCTGGCCGCCCTGGCGTTCGAGGCGGCCTACCAGACACGCGCCTTCCTGCACCTCGAGCACGAGTTCTACATGACCGTCGAGCGCAAGGCTCTCGTGCTCGCCTTCTCGCTGGCCGCGTGGGTGGCCATCGGCGTCTGGCTCGAAATCTACGAAAAACTCGATAGCGGCCACCCCCGCGTCATCCTCCGCGACGCCGCCAACCAGTGCGCGTACGGCGCTCTTGGACTCGTGGTCTTCGAATACCTCTTCCGGCTCGATCTCAGTCGCTTCTTCGTCGTCCTTTTCGCCGCCTACGCCTGGACCCTCCTCGTACTGTTCCGCCTCACCGCCGGCCGCATGGTTGGCGTCATCCGTCGCGAGTTCGCCGCCCCCCACTATGTCATGGTGGTGGGCACCGGCGAGCGCGCCGGCCGCATCGCGCGCGCCCTCGAGCAATCCTTTGAATACGGTGTCCGCCTGCGCGGCTTCCTGAGCGAAACCCCGAACCCTCCCAAAGAGATCGTCCTCCGCGTGCCATACAAGGTTCTGCCCGTCCAAGACTTGCCCGAGATCCTCCGCGAGCACGTCGTGGACGAAATCATCTTCGCGGTCGAAAGCGAAGCCCTCGCCTCGCTCGAAGAAGCCTTCCTTCTCTGCGACGAAGAGGGTGTGCGCACGCGCGTGGCCGTAGACTTCTTCCCTCACGTCAACAGTACCGTCTCGCTGGAGCGCTTCGGTCCGACTCCCCTCCTGACCTTCTCCGCGGCACCGTACGACGAGGTCAAACTCCTGGCCAAGCGCGTTACCGATCTCCTCATCGCGGCCGCCGGATTGATCGTTCTCTTGCCTTTCATGGCCGTGATCTGGATCGCCATCCGCCTGACATCGCCCGGGCCGGCAATCTTCAAGCAGGTTCGTTGCGGCCTCAACGGCAGGCTGTTCTTGTTCTACAAATTCCGCTCGATGGTGGAGAACGCCGAGGACCTGAAAAAACACCTCGAGCACCTCAACGTGCGCCAGACGGCCTTCAAAATCCCCGACGACCCGCGCCTCACTCCCATCGGCCGCTGGATCCGCAAGTTCTCCATCGACGAATGGCCCCAACTCTGGAATGTTCTCCGCGGCGACATGTCCCTGGTCGGCCCGCGGCCCGCCGTGCCCAGCGAGGTCGAGAATTACGCGCGATGGCAGCGCCGCCGCCTGCGCATGCGGCCCGGACTCACCTGTCTGTGGGCTATCGCCGGCCGCGACCGCGTCGATTTCGATACCTGGATGAAAATGGACATGCAATACATCGACAACTGGAGCCTGGCGTTAGACTGGAAGATCCTGTTGCAGACCATTCCGCGGGTGCTGACCGGCCGCGGAGCCAACTGAAAACGGACGAGGCACATGCACATCATCCCTACACAAGACGAAGTTGTGGCGGTCCTGCGCGAGACCGGCGCGCTGCGCGATGGCCATTTTGAATACCCCAGCGGCCTGCACTCCAATGAGTACCTGCAAGTGCCGCTGGCCATGCGCTACTACCAGTACCAGCGCATGCTCAGCGTCGGACTCAGCCGCTTGTTGCGCGCCAATCCCGAAATTCGCGCCATGATCCGCGATCTGTCGATCGTCGTGCCCATGACCGGCGGCCTGCCTGTCGCCTACGGAGTGACCGAAGCCCTGCGCGCCAAGCAGGTCTACTGGGCCGAACGCGAACGCAACGACGAGCCGCTGCGCTTCCGCCAGTATCTCGAACAGCAGCCCGGCGAAGCCGTGGTCATCGTCGATGACATCCTGCGTAGTGGCAGGAATCTGGCCGAGTTGAAAAGGCTCCTGGAATCGCGCGGCGCCACCGTGGTGGGATTGGCCGTAATCATCTATCAACCCACGCCCGACACTCACGATTTCGGGAACCTCCCGCTCTACTATCTGGCCAAGCTGGAGGCTCGCTATTTCTCCGACGCCGCCCACTGCGAGCTCTGCCGCCAGGGTGTCCCGCTCGAAAAAGTCTGGATTTAACCTTGAAAGTAAGCCCGGCCAGCGCAGCTCGCATCCATACGCTATGGTTAGTGTAATGGGGAAACTCATCCTCCTTCTCGTCGCCTGCTCTGCGCTCGCGCCCGCCCAGACCGGTGAAGGCGACAAGCTCGCACCCTACTATCCGACCCCGCAACTGGTGGTCGAAAAAATGCTCCAGCTCGGCGGCCTCAAATCCGGCGAGAAGGTCTTCGACCTCGGCTCCGGCGACGGCCGCATCGTCATCACGGCGGCCCAGAAATTCCACGCCGTCGCCGTCGGCGTCGAGCTCGACAAGGATCTTGCCAAACGCAGCGCCGACCGCATCCTCAAACTCCACCTCGACAAGAACGCCCGCATCGTCAACGGAGACCTCCTGCAGCAGGACTACAGCTCCGCCGACCTGGTAACCGTCTACCTCCTCCCCGATTCCGTCAATAACAAGGTACAGCCTCTGCTCGACAGCCAGTTGAAAAAGGGCGCGCGCGTGGTTGCCAAGGATTTCGATTTCCGGAATTGGACGCCCGAGAAGGTGGAGAACATCGCCGACGATGGCGAAGGCCGCAGCCACACCTTGTACCTCTATCGGAAGTGAACCGTGCTGTTCACCGTGAGTTTCGCATGGCCCCGCTACCTGGCTTGGGCGCGGGTCGCCTTGGCAGGCGCCGCCCTGCTCTTCGCCTATGTATTCCTGCCGTCTTCCTCTGCCCCGGTGTTCTATGGCCTTCTGGGCGCTTACCTCCTGGGCGGTCTCTTCCTGGCGTTCCGCGGCCGCAGTTACACCGGGATGGTCGGTTTGTTGGCCCTGTTTGTCGACACGGTCTGTTTTCTGATCGTCGCCGGCACCCGCGTCGAGCCCATGCTGTGGCTCGCCTCCGCCCTTTTCCTCTATCTGCTGACCGAGGCGCTGATCTTCTACAGCACCGTCGAAGTCGTGGTGATCGCCGCCGTCAGTGCCGTCTTTTGCGCGGTTCTCCCCGATGGCAGTTGGGTTCTCGAGCGCACCGTGGTGATATCCGGCGCGTTGGCCTGTGCATTTGCCGCGACCATGCGGCGCCAGAAATCGGAGATCGCTCGCCTCAAGGAACGCGCCGGGGATGCCGAGCGAGCGGCGGAAAAGGCCGGAGAGAACGAGCGCGTGCGCATCGCCAGCGATTTTCACGACGGGCCCCTGCAGAGTTTCATCAGCCTCCAGATGCGCCTCGAGATCCTGCGCAAGTTGTTCGAGCGCGATTTTGACGCCGGCATGCAGGACCTGAAACAGTTGCAGACCCTCGCCCAGACCCAGATCCGCGACCTCCGCACCTTCCTGCACAGCATGCGCCCCGTGGATGTCGACGGCGCCAACCTCATAGCCACCGCGCGGCGGGCCGCCGATAGCTTCCAGAAAGAGAGCGGTATCCCGGTGACGTTCCTGGGCACCGACAGCCCTCTCGGCCTTCCCCAGGAAATGACCCTCGAACTGCTCCAGATGCTGCGCGAGGCTCTTCACAATATTCAGAAGCACGCCGGCGCCACGCGCGTCGCCGTTGCCATGGAGAAGACCGACCGCGGCCTGGAAATCTCCATCGACGATAACGGCCACGGTTTCGGCTTCGCCGGCTCTTACACTCTGGAGGAATTGGAGCTTCTCCGGCTCGGCCCCGCCAGCCTCAAGCGGCGCGCCCGCAGCCTGAATGCCGACCTCACCCTCGAATCCCGCCCCGGACGCGGCGCGGGCCTCAAGTTTCGCATCCCCCTACAGTGAGCTGTCCGATGCGACCCCTCGCCGCAGCCGGTTTCCTTGTGCTGGCCGCCTGTGCGCGCTACGCCGATTTCACTCTTCCCCCCAAGCCGGGTGGCGATCCATCGCTGATCTTTCGATTCGTAGCGCAGCCCGATCCCGTTCTGGGACGCGGCGAATTTCAGGACGCCCTTAATCCTTCCGTCGATGGCCGGATCAATCTTTACTCGGTGTTCGACGGCCGCACCTGGCACACCGCGCTCGCCGGCACGAGCGACGGCATCCACTGGCAGCCCCAAGGCATCGTCCTCTCGCCCGATCCCCGCACCTGGGAAGGCGGCTACATCGCCGCCAACGGAAGCCTGCTCGGTTCGATGTACTGGTATCAGGCCGGTCCCAGGGGTGCGCACCGAATCGGCCTCGCCCGCAGCCACGGGCGTGAATGGGTCAAAGACCCGCGACCGGTTCTCGACCACGGTCCGGTGGGCTCCTTCGACGAACGCGCGGTCGCCGACCCGTACGTCATCCGCATCGATCCCTACTTCTACATGTACTACCTGGGCCAGGATCGCGCGGTCCGCCAGCGCATCGGCCTCGCGCGTTCTCGCGACGGTATCCAGTGGGAGAAACTCCGCTCCAACCCGGTGCTCGACCTCGATCTCGACCGCGAGGCCGGTCTCGGCGAACCCGCCGTCTGGCAGTCCCACGGCTTCTATTGGATGCTCTACACCGTCCGCAACTTCGATGAGACCCGCTACCTGGCGCTGGCCCGCTCCACCGACGGCGTCCGCTGGACCGGGCTCCCGATCAGCTACACCGGCTCCGAATCCTGGAACTCCAAGGTCCTCTGCGACCCCGCCGTCCAGGTCGAAGGCGAGACCATCAAGGTTTGGTTCGGCGGCGGTGACACCGCCTCGCCCGATGAGAACCTCCATGGCCAGATCGGCTTTGCTACGCTCGTGAAGTGAACGTCGGCATCACGTGTTATCCCACGTACGGCGGCAGCGGCATCGTGGCCACCGAGCTCGGCATGGAACTGGCGGCGCGCGGCCACGAAGTCCACTTCATCACCTACGCCAACCCGATCCGCCTCGACCCGGATACCCCGCGTATCCACTATCACGAGGTGGAAGTCTCCACCTATCCCCTGTTTCAGTACCCGCCCTACTGCCTGGCGCTGGCGTCGCGCATGGCCGAGGTCGCGGAAAGTTACCGCTTGGACCTCCTGCATGTCCATTATGCGATTCCTCACTCCATCGCCGCCATGCTCGCCCAGCAGATGCTCGCACCCAAACGCCGGCTGCCGATCGTCACCACCCTCCACGGCACCGACATCACTCTCGTCGGCGTCGACCCGTCCTACTTCCCCATAACCAGGTTCGGCATCGAGAAATCCGATGGCGTCACCTCCATCAGCGATTACCTGCGCCGGCAGACCATCGAGGTCTTCGGAGTGCAAAATGAAATCCGTGTCATCAAGAACTTCGTCAACTGCACCCTCTACCATCCCGATAATGAAAAGAAGGGCGCCGCGGCCTATGCGCCCAATGGCGAAAAGCTGCTGATCCACCTCTCCAACTTCCGGCCCGTCAAGCGCGTCGTGGATTGCGTGCGCATCCTGGCGGAAGTCCGCAAGCACGTGCCGGCGCGCCTGCTCATGGTCGGCGACGGTCCCGACCGCGGCGCGGCCGAGCACCTGGCGCGCAGCCTCGGCGTGGCGGATGATGTCCTGTTCCTGGGCAAGCAGAACCACGTCGAACGCTTGATTCCCCTGGCGCACGTCCTGCTCATGCCCAGCGAATTGGAGAGCTTCGGACTGGTCGCCCTCGAAGCCATGGCGTGCAGCGTCGTCCCGGTGGCGACTCGTGTCGGGGGAGTTCCCGAGCTGATCACCGACGGCGAGGATGGCTTTCTGGAACAAGTCGGCGACATCGCCGCGCAGGCCGCTCGTGTCGTCGCTCTACTTACCGACGATGAACTGCACTATCGCATGTCCAAGGCCGGCCGCTGGAACGCAGGCGAGCGCTTCTGCACCGACAACATCATTCCTCAATACGAGCAGTATTACAACCAGGTGACCGGCGCCTTGCAGTGAGCGCCTGCTGTGCGGATTCTCACTAAAGTCCCAGCATAATCCGATCGGCACCCAGGAACCTCCGGCTGGCAATCCAGATGTCGAGATACTACAATCACAGATTCAGACATTGTCATGAATGATCCGACCACAAGCGGCGGCTTTCCAACGTTGCTGCTCGCCGAGCTTGATGAGAAGGTTTGTGCGGCCTTGTCCCTGAAACTTCGGGACGAAGGCTATAACGTCCTCGAAGCTCCCGACTGGGACAGTGCGCTACGCTTCATCAGGACTCATTCCAGACCGATTCATTTTCTCCTGGCGAACGGGATGAGAGCCGGTACGGAGGTGGCGGAAACTCTGAAACCGTACCGTCCCGATATGCGGGTGTTGTTCGTCTCACAGCAGCCCCTGGAGGACTCTCCAAGGGTGTACGACACGGACTCTGTTCTGAACGAAGTCATGACGCATCTGAAGCCGGTGAAAAGCGCCCAAGCCGCATCCGCTCTCGCCGCAAATTCAGCCGCGTAGTATGCGCCGGCTCTAACCCGCCCTCAGTTCCGGGATGTCCACCCAGGCGCGCTTCCGCCAGCTTTCCAGGCCCTTCTCCGCGAGCTGCACGCCCTTGGCGCCCTCGATCAGTCCCCAGCGGAACGGCTCGTCTTTCACCACGTGCCGCAGGAACAGCTCCCACTGGCGCTTGAAGGCGTTATCGAACGAGTCCTGCTCCGGCACCTTCTGCCAGGTGTCGAAGTAATTCAGCGGGCTCGGGATGTCGGGGTTCCACACCGGCCGCGGCGTGGCGCCGTAGTGTTGGATCCAGCAATCGCGCAGCCCTGCGACCGCCGTGCCCTTGGTGCCGTCTACCTGGAACGTCACCAGGTCGTCGCGCCGCACCCGCACGCACCACGACGAGTTGAAGTGCGCGATGATTCCGCCTTCGATCTCGAACGTGGCATAAGCGGCATCGTCCGCGGTGCAGGTGTACGGCTTGCCCGACTCGTCCCAGCGCGTCGGAATATGAGTCGCGCCCAGGCACGAAACCGCCTTCACCGGCCCGAAAAGATTGTCCAGCACGTAACGCCAGTGGCACAGCATGTCGATGATGATCCCGCCGCCGTCTTCCTTGCGGTAATTCCACGACGGCCGCTGGATGGGCACGGTGTCGCCCTCGAACACCCAGTAGCCGAATTCGCCGCGCACGCTGAAAATCCGTCCGAAGAACCCGAGCTCCTTCAGCGTCTGCA
>Ga0335080_10001324_pt1 | contig 24043 bp, 20 predicted proteins | sample Lox_Sample_34_FD_206720 | JGI IMG/M metagenome (GOLD analysis project Ga0335080, IMG submission 206720) | Soil microbial communities from Loxahatchee National Wildlife Refuge, Florida, United States - Lox_Sample_3.4 | ecosystem: Environmental > Terrestrial > Soil > Wetlands | place: USA...
CGGCCGGCCTCGAGGTCCCGCGGACGGTGCCCGCGAGCGCCGACCGGCTGGCCGAGTTGGACGGTCCCGTCGTGATCAAGCCGGCCTCGCCGCGCGATGTCCGGCTCGCGGCGGCGGTGTTTACGGACCGGACCGCCGCCCTGGCGCAGGCCGACATGATCATGGCCCGGGGCGGGCATCCGATCGCGCAGGAAATGCTCGACGGCCGGCTCGACGCAGTATCGCTCGTGGCTGGGCCTGGCGGAATCGTGTCGATCGCTCAGCAGGTGGCCGAGCAGTCCTGGCCCCGACCGGTGGGGGTGACGGCGCGAGGGCGCACCGTCCCGGTCGACCCCGGGCTCCGTGCCGCGATCGAGCGGTTGCTCGACGCGCTCAGCTGGCAGGGACTCGCCCAACTCCAGTTCCTCGTCGCCGCGGACGGCAAACCTCGCCTGATCGACTTCAATCCGCGGTTTTATGGGTCGCTGGCGCTCGCGGTCAAGGCTGGCGCCAACCATCCGGACACGTGGGCGCGTCTGACCACAGGCCGGCCGGTGACGCCATCTGAGGGCCGGCCCGGGGCGCGCTACCAGTGGTTCAGCCGCGATCTCAGGGCCAGCCTGGACGGCTCGGACTCCCTGCGCGAGACCGTCCGTTGCCTGGCGATCTGCCCGATCGCCACACACACGCTGCTGAGCCGGCGCGACCCGATGCTGGCCCCGAGGTTCCTGCTCGAGCAGGCGGTTCGGGCCGCCAGCGGGCGCGTGCGGGCCCGGCCGCGTGACGCCGCGGCGAGCGCGAGGCTGCACGGAGTGGAGCCGAGCCACGCGGTGCTGCGCGCGCTTCGCACCCGGCGCGTGCCGCCGTCGCCAGAGCGGCTGCGCCAGCGCATTGCGATGAAGCGCGGAAGGCTCACCTACGAAGAGCAGTGGCTGGCGCCGCTCCAGAGCGCACGGAGCGATGAGCTGGGGCCGGCCGCCGACGGGCCGCCGAGGTTTCTTGTACGGGTCGATGAGTTCCCGTACTACTCGGGATACGACGATCCGAGATTCGGCTATGACGCTTCGTCGCGGTTTCACTCGGTCATGGCGGAAGCCGGAGTCCGCTATCTGATCGCGGTGGTGCCGCAGTGGACGCACGAGCCGCTCAGCCCTGAGGGCGCCGGCGGACGCCCGCTCGACGATCGGGACCGGACGTTTCTCGAGCGGATGGGGGCCGAGAGGGTCTCCTTCGCCCAGCACGGGACGACGCACCGGACACGGTTCTCAAGCCCCCGCCGGCGCTCCGAGCTCGGCGGCCTGGACGGCAGCGCGCTCGGAGCGCTGCTCGACGACGGCCGGCGTCGGCTGGAGGCGACGGGGATCAGACCCCGCGTGCTCGTCCCGCCGTTCAACACGTTCGACGCGGCGCAGTGGCCGGTGCTCGCCTCGCGCTACGACGTGATCACCGGCGGCCCGGAGAGTGTCCTCCGGATGGGCTTTCACGGCGGACCCCAGTGGCGCGACGGCGCGGTGTACCTGCCCTGCTATGCGCCGCTGTACGAGCGGGCTTCGGTTGTCGTGGGTGCAGTCGAGCGGTTGATCGATCAGCGGATCGGCACGTGGGTCCCTGTCGTGCTGCACATGGGCTGGGAAGTCGCCGACGATTTCGCCGCACTGCGTCGGCTGGCAGAGCGGATTGCGCCGTTCGCGGCCTCCTGGGAGGACTTCCTGCGCGCCGTCGACGCGAGCCGGGAAGGGTGAGCGCGTTCGCTGAGCGATCGCTCGTGGCCGCGGCCCGCCGGCTCGACCGACCGGCGCGATGGTGGCTGGCCCGGCCGCCGCTACGGGCGTGGCTTCGGCGGCGCGCGCACCGGGCGTGGTGCGCCGGCGGCCTGGGGCCACTCATCCTCTGCTACGGCAACATCAACCGCAGCGCGTTCGCGGCGGCGCTGGCCGGCGCCCGCGGCCGTCCGGGCGCGCGCTCGGCCGGCTTCTATCCAGAGGAGGGGCGGGCTTCACCCCAGGCCACCATCGCAGCCGCGGCGGGCTACGGCGTCGATTTGACGGCACATCGCTCCAGGCGCGTACGGCGCGACGAGCTCAGCGCGGCGGAGGCCATTTTCGTGTTCGACCTTCAGAACGTTGTCCAGGTGGCCGCGCTCGATCCTCGGGCGCTGGCGAGGACCCATCTCCTCGGCGCGCTCGATGAGAACCCGGATCCGCTGATCGGCGATCCCCACGGCCGCGGGGATGCCTTCTTAGCGGAGACGCTGGCACGCATCGCACGGGGCGTGGAAAATGGGCAGTCCTCGCGGTAGCCGCCCCCGATGCCGCGAGGTCTCGTCTCGGCGGATTCCCTCATCGAGCTTCTGTTTGGGACCGCCGGAGCAGTCGCTTGAGCTGCTGCTGGCGCTCGACAGGCAACCGGCGAGCGAGCTCGCGCAGGGCGTAGCGGGTCTGCTTTGGCATCAACTGGGCTCGGGTGAGCAGGTAGCGCCGCTCGCGCGGGAACTGAGTCATCCACACGACCGGTTCGTTGTGGGTGGCGAAGCGGTCCTTGTACGCGCTGTTCCCCCCGCCGAAGTCGTAGACGGCCTCTCCACGCTCGAACGCTTCCTCGACCGCGCGCAGGATGGCGAGTCGCGCCGGGCTGAACCGTCGGTACGCATCGTCCATGCCGGTCCCCCAGCCCGCGACAGCGCCGCCCGCGGCGACGCACAGGTTCGCGGCAATGGGCGAGCCCTCGAGTTCGACCACGTAGAGGCGCACCCGATCGGCGGCCAGGAGCCGGCCACCGACGTCACGCAGCATGGCCATCATCCGCTCGTCGAAGAAACCCGATCCTCCACGCGGGGCCCATCGGGCGTTGTGAAGGCGGGCGAAGGTCTCGAGGTCACGCTCGAACTCGTCCTCGGTGTGGCTCCGGCGAATCAGTCCGCCCGCCCGCGCAAGGTTGCGGCGGTCGCGGAGAAGGCCGCGGCGGAATGCCCCGCTAGTGCGACCGAGCCAATCCTCGAAGGTCATCCCCGCGAGGCGGAGGGTCGGGTTGCCCATCTCCGCGTCCCGGCGCAGCTTGACTCCCGCCCACCCACCGAGTCCTGGTGCCGTGCGGATCGGCCACTCGTCGTTGGCGTCGATCCCCTCCCAGACGACGCTGCTCGGGCGGGGGTCGAGGGCGCCCAGCGCATCTCCGAGCGGCGCCGCCAGGTGCTTTTCATGCCCCGCACGGCACACGACGCCAATGCGATGGGAGTTGCCGGCGCCGAGGAGCCGGTACTCGACGAGTCCGAATCTGCCCATCTGCGCGAAGAGCGGCGCGATCGCCAGGACGAGGCCGCGCTCGCGCAACACGATCATGCGCAGCCGGGCGTCGCCCGTGCGGACATGACGCCACCAGGCGAGCGACCACGCGGGCGAGCAATAGGGCCGACCTGCCTGCACCGCAAGCTCATCCCACTGCTCGTGGATCGTCTCGGCCTCCCGCGGATCATCGATCACGGTGGTCTTGATCTCGGCGCGGTCGCCGAGCGGAAGCGTTGTCGGTTGCGAAGCGTCCATGCGGTCAGGGCCCTGATCCGGTCCTGTTGCGGGGCCGCCGATGTGTTGTTCCAGCGGTAGTGATACCCAGTACGTCATGTCCAATCGCACCTCGGATCCGCTGCACGCCCGTGATGTCGTGTGTGTTGGCTTCAACGATTGGGACAACGACGTCTGGACCAACCAGCACCACCTCATGTCCAGGCTCGCCGCCCGCGGCAACCGTGTCCTGTTCATCGAATCGCTGGGCCTGCGCCGGCCTGACCTCGGGTCCGGCCGAGATCTGCGGCGGATCGCGCGGCGTCTGCGCCGTGGCCTTGCCCCGCCGCGGCAGGCCGACGGGGTCACCGTGCTTTCGCCGCTGGTGCTGCCGGTGCACTCGAGTGCGGCGGTCCGAGCGCTCAACGGCCACTTACTCCGCGGTGCGGTGCGGCTGGCCGCGCGACGCATGCGACTGCGCGCACCCGTGCTCTGGGGGTATGTGCCGCAGGCCGAGGTCCTGGTCGACGCGCTCGCCCCGGAGCTCGTGATCTATCACTGCGTAGACGACATCGCCGCGCAGGAGGGAATCGACGCCGACAGCTTCGCCGCGGCCGAACGGCGCTTCGCGGGCCGCGCGGACCTGGTCATCGCCAGCTCACCTCTGCTGGCCGAGCGAATGCGCGCGATTTCGAGCCGCGTGTTGTATGCGCCCAACGTCGCCGACACCGACGCGTTCGCGACGGCGCTCGAGGCCGGCCCGGTCGATCCTGAGGTGGCCGCTCTACCCGAACCTCGGGCGGTTTTCGTGGGAGCGATCGCGGCCAAGAAGCTCGACCTCGACCTCCTCGCAGCGCTTGCCGATGCGCGCCCGGGCTGGACATTCGCACTCATCGGCCCGGTGGGCCTAGGTGACCCCGACACCGACGTCGCCGCGCTGGCCGCCCGTGCGAACGTGCACCTGTTGGGCGCGCGCCCGCAGGCTCGGCTGCCGGAGGTCTTGCGTGGGGCGGCCGTCGGGCTGATTCCGTACCGCCGGTCGCGATTGACCGAGAGCATCTTCCCGATGAAGGTCTACGAGTATTTGGCCGCCGGGCTTCCGGTCGTGGCCAGCGGTTTACCGGCGCTCGAAGGCGTCGACGGGGTGGATCTGGTAAGCGGGACGGAGGAGACCCTCGCCGCGATCGAGCGGGCGCTCGAGGAGGATTCGCCGGCGCGGCGCCGTGCTCGCAGCGATGCCGTCCGCCACCACTCGTGGGCGGCCAGGCTCAATGAGATCGCCGCCGCGCTGCCCGGATGAGCTATCTGCTCGTCACGTCGATCACGCCCACGCGGACGAGCGGAACCGGGCTTCGGACGTTCGGGGTCGTCGCCGCGCTGGCGCGCCACGACCCCGTCGAGATCGCTTACGTCGTGTTCGGCGAGGCGACTCCGGCTCCCGAATACGCGCGGATGGCCAACGTGACGACGCGACCGCTGACCGCCTCGCGCGGTGTCGGGCGTGGGCTCGAGTTCGCCCGGGCGGTGACCCGCGGAGTTCCCGCCTACCTCGCCCGTGGAGTGTCCCCGGCACTGGCGCGGATCCTCGACGAGACGCCCGCCGACGTGCGCGTGATCGCCGACGGTCCGGTGGTGGCGGCGGCCCTGCTGCCGCAGGCACGCGCCCGTGATCTCGTATATCTGGCTCACAACCTGGAATCGAGCGGGTTCCGCGGCCCGTCTGGCCGGCGAGCGCTCGGGCGCTTCGAGCGCCGGGTGTTCCGCGCATATTCGGAGTCGTGGATGGCAACCCGTGCGGACGAACGCGGCGCCCGGAGTCTGGCCGGCGAGCGGGTGGCGACGCGCTACGTTCCGAACGTCATCGACTTGGCAGGCATCGCGCCGGTGTCGCCATCGGGCGCGCGCCGGCTGGTGTTCGTCGGCGACTTCAGCTACGGACCGAACCGTGAGGCATTCGCATTCCTGACGGACGAGGTGCTCCCGCTCCTTTGGCAGGTGATGCCAGACGTCCGGCTCATCGCGGTCGGGGCCGGGCTACCGGCGGCACAGCGTGACGAACGGATTGAGACGCCCGGCTTCGTCGAACACCTCCTCGACGCCTACGGCGCGGCCGACGTCGCGGTCGTGCCGCTGCTCCACGGCGGCGGCTCGCCGCTGAAGTTCGTCGAGGGATTGGCCTATGGCCTGCCGGTGCTGGCCACCGAGCACGCCGCCTCGCTGCTCGAAGACGGGGTGCCCGGCCGCGACTTCGCGGTGGCGGCCGGCGAGCGTGAGTTCGCCGCCGCGATCGCGGCCCTGCTCAGCGATCCGGACCGGGCCCTCTCGATGGGCCGGGCGGGACGGAAGCTCGCGGAGCGCTCGTACTCGGTGGACCACCTCGCGAACCTGCTTGGCTATTGAGCAGCGCGTGCGTGCCGATAAGAGACCGCAGGAGCGCATTTCTGGGATGAAGATCGTCAGCGTGATGACCACCGCCTCGGCGGGCGGCGCGGAGTTCGCGGCCGTCGAGATGCTGGACGCACTCGTCGCCCGCGGGCATGAGGTGGCGATGCTCAGCGACCTTCCCGGGATCGGCCGCGACACGAACGTCCGGATCGAGCCGATTCAGATCGGGCCGAAGCTGTCGGTCAGGACCTGGCAAAGCTTGCTCCTCGGGTGGCCCGGACACGTCAGGCGACTGCGAAGCGCGCTCGAGCGCGAGATGCCCTACGACGTGCTCCTTGTCCACTACAAGAAGGAGCAGCTGATGGTCCTGTCACTCCCGCGCCGGCTGCGCTCGCAGGTGGTGTGGGTGGAGTGGGGGCCCGTCCCGTATCAGTTCCGCGCTGGGCTACCCCGCCGGGCCTACCTGCGCGCGGCGCGTGAAGTTGACCTGGTGATGGCCGTTTCACCGGGGACGAGGGCGTCTGTCGAGGCCGTCGGCGTGCCCTCCCGCAAGATAACCGTGGTCCCGAACGTCGTCGATGTCGAGTCGATTCGCTTCACCGCTTCGGGCCGCGAGCAGGTCCGCCGGCGGCTCGCCATCCCGGGCGAGGCCTTCGTCGTCGGCTGCATCTCGCGCTTCCACCCGAAGAAACGCAACGACGTGGTCGTCGACGCGGTCGTGCGGCTGGCCGATCCTCGGATTCACCTGATCATGGCCGGGGCGGGGGAGACCGAAGCGGCGCTGAGGGCGCAATCCGCCCCATTGGGCGACCGCGCGCACTTCGTGGCGACGCCCACGGGCGACGTGGCCGACGTTATGAGCGCTTTCGACGTGAGCGTCTTCTGCCCGTCGCCCACCGAGGGAGCCCCGCGCGCGACGATCCTCGGAATGCTGGCCGAGCGGCCCTGTCTCGCCACCGGCGCCGAGGGCGTGGACGATCTGATTCAGCCCGAATTCGGCGCGATCGCGGAACCCGAGAACGACCCCGCCGCGCTGGCCGCTCTGCTACGCCGCTACCTCGACGACCGCGAGCTCGGGCGCAGGCAGGGCGCCGCCGCCCGGGCCTGGGCCGAGCGGGTATACGCGCGCCCGGTGGTGGCCGAGCAGATCGAACAGCTGCTGTCGGCCTAGTGAGGCATCTCCTGGGCGGTCCGGGGTGGGCCGCGTCAGGTGATCGGGTCGCGCCGGAGAAAACCGGCGACCTCAGTCGCCGTCAGCGCACGCAAGGCGAACAGCAACCCGACGTACAGCACGCTCGCAAGGCCGACCAACGCCCCAAGCGGTAACCCCGCATCGTGAGCGGCGGCGACCACCACTGCCATCGCGGCGGCGGCGACGGCAATCCGGGCGAGTCGGGTCCACTTCGGGCGGAGTCCGACGCCCATCAGTACGCGGCGCATGGTGAGTGACATCACGGTGACTTCCGTAACGAGTGTCACCCAGGCCGCCGCCTCGAAGCCATACGGCGGGATCAGAGCAACGTTCAGCAGCACGTTGACGATCAACCCCACAGCCGCATAGGCGAAGTACCGCTGCTGCAGGCCGAGGACCACCACCATATTGCCCGCCAGGTACCCAAACGAGATCGAGACAAAGGCTGCCATCAGGACCGGCAAGGCTTTGGCAGCAGGCGCGAACGAGACTCCGAACAGGAGGACCATGATCGGCTTCGCAGCGACCACGGTGAAGGCGAGTGCACCCAGCGAACCCATCGCCAGATACTCGGCGGAGGTCTGCAGTAGGCGCCGCACGCGCGGCAGATCGGCGGGATAGGCAGAGGCGATGAGCGGGAACAGAGTCGCCATCACCGACCCCGGCACGAACTGCGCCTGGTCGAGAATCCGGTAGGCGGCCGCGTAGAGGCCCGCCTGGCGGCTACCCGCGAACACGAACACGAGGATCTGGTCGAGGCGCACGTAGGCCGTGACCAGGATCCCAGCCGCGCCGAGGACGGCGCCGATTCGTAGCATCGGCCCCCAGAGCGCGCGCCCGCCGACCAGGCTGATGGAGTTCCTCCGGAGCGCGAGAAGAACGGTCAGGGCTGTCGAGACGACGTTCGAGACGAGAAAAACAACCGCGAAGGCACGGATGTCGGAGGTGAAGATGGCAACAACGGCGGTTCCAGCGGTCCACAGAACGCTCTGGGTCGTCAGCACCAGCATCGTCAGGTCGTTGCGCACCCGCAACTGGAACGCCGCCGAAAGCGATGAGGCCGCCCCGAGAAACGTGATCGATGCGATCAGCACGCCGGCGATCGTGACCCGACCGGTCGGGGCGACGACGAGCAGCAGCGCGAGCTGGATCAGGCAGATCGGAACGCTCAGCAGCAGGCGAAGGCCGAGAAGCGCTCCGAGCCACTGCGCCTCAGACTGCGGCTGACTCGCCGCCCGGCTCACCGCCACCTGCGTGAGCCCGAGGTCGCCGAAGCTCGTGGCGATCTGGGCGATTGCCAAGAGCGTCGACCATTGTCCAAATCCGCGCACGCCGAGCGCGCGGACGAGGATCAGCGTCACGACCACGCCGAGCAGCAGGTTCCCGGCGCGGGCGACGACCTGGATGCCGATATCGCCGACGATGCGGCGTCGTCCGAGGTTCAGCGGCGCCGGTGTCTCATCCAGCCCCGGCTGTTCATCTGCTGTCGCCGATTCTGGTTGCGGCAACTCGCTGGACACCACCGCGGTCCTACCGCACTGGCATGGCGATGCGACGCGACCCGGCCAGCCGACGCGCGCCGTTGGTCGCTCCGAAGAGCAGAGCCGCCCACAGCGCCACCATCGAGATTTCGTAGAACAGGTAGTCGAACAGTCCCTGGGCCATCAGCCCGCAGAGCGCAGCCGCGAAAGCCGTGTTCCGGATCCCCCCGTGGCCAGCGGCTCGAATGGCGCTGAACAGGGCCGCGAAGAACATGAGCAGGAACCCGGCGAGACCGAGCCAACCGGCATCGAGCCCGACCTGCGTCGGCAGCTGGTGGCTGTGGAAGAAGACGGCGGTTCCGGTTCCGAGTGCGGGGTGGCCCTCGAGGTAGTACGAGAAGTTCCCGTACCCGAGCCCAAGCGGGTGGTGGGCAAGGGCGTGACGTCCGGTGGCCTCGAGGGCGAAGCGCTGTTGATCCTCGGTCTGCGCCCCGAGCGGCGCCGAGAACCTGCCCAGGAACTCGGTTCGTGTCTGCGCCGGCGTGGCCAGGTAGCCGGCGATGACGAAGATCACGATCAGGCCGATCGCACGAGCCACGACCGACGCGCGTCGCAGGCTCAGGACGAGCAGTACGACCCAGCCGGCGCCGACACAAAGAAGGGCGCCGCGAGACAGCGATATCGCGACGCCGAGGAGGATGACAACCAGGGCGACGCCGTACGCCAGACCGCGCGTTCGCTCCTTGTCGGCGAATGAGTGCAGCGCCTCGCCGGTCGCCAGGACGGCCGCCATTCCGACGAACCCCCCGTAAACCGTGTAGTAGCCAAACGTGGAATCAATCAGCCCGGGGACGTACGGCGGTCCCACGATCGTGTAGATGCCGGCCCGCTGCAGGAAGGCAAACCCGACGACGACGACCGCCGAGCACGTGATGATGTCCATGAGTCGGCGGTTGGCGTCCGGGCGGTCGCGTAGGACGCTGAACGCTGCAGCAAGAAGGATCAGCACGCCGAGCCAGCGCGCACCGCCCCACAACGCGGATCCCTGGTTGCGTGCCCCGATGACCGTAAGCAGGCTGCCGATCACCAGCGCGAACGAGCCGACGGCCACCCACCACGGCACGTCACGGGTCCTGATCCGCCACATCAATACCGCGGCGGCGCTGAAAATCAAAACCTCGTTGGTTCCGACATGCTGCACGGTGAACTCGAAGGGCATGGCCGCTACGACGATTCCGAGCCCCAAGGCGGGACGTAGCGCGACGACGATGAGAACCACGATCGCGAGGACCCCCAGGCCCGCCTTGAGCTGGTGCTGTGGGCTTCCGAGCTTGTACAGCACCACCCCGAGCAGCGCGGCGAGCAGTGCCGACAGCAGCGCAGTCGCCGGCGTCGTGAGGAGCAGCCCAGCACCCAGCCCGGCCTGAAGACGGTTCCGCATCCCCGGTGAGCTTAGCCGGGCCAGATGCGTCGATCACGCCCTGCGGGGGGCGCGTCAAAGCATCCCAATCCCGGGCCAAAGCTGACTCGAACATTCGTCCAAACGTCCAAACCGCGTTTAGGTCTTCGAGAACCGGCCGATTACCCGAGTGGCGCGGCGTCTCTGATGCGCCCGCCATGCGCCCTCGAGAATGACCCGCGTCTGGACCCGCATCCTCTGCCTGTGCGTTTGCCTCGCCAGCATCGCCGGATGGACGGGTACTGCCGGTGCGGCTCCGCGCGACCCCATGCTGTTGACCGGCGGAGCCTTGTCGTGGACCTCGTCGCGAGCCGTTGCGCCGCCCCCGGCACCGTCGCATGCCGTGGCGGTGACGCGCAGCAAGCTACAGGTGGCGGTCAACAACATCTATGGCGCCGACGCGGACTCGCTTTTCCGGGGGATCGGTGTTTCCTGGGAGCGGCTCGACATCGGGACCGGCAGCGGCCTTCGCTACGTGCAAGCTGCCGTCGCCGACGGCATGCACGTGTTGCCCGTCTTCACCGCGGGTGACGGCGGCAGCCTCGAAGGGCTCACGCCGTCGGACGTCACCTCGGACGTGGCGTGGCTCGTCCCGCAGTTGACCCGTCTCGGCGTCACCACGCTGGAGTTCGGCAACGAGGTCTACCGCTTCATGGATGCCCGGAGTTACGCCGCCCTGTACGACGCCGCGCACCGCGCGGCGGCTGGCCGTATCGCGTTGCTCGCGCCCGCCACCACCAACTACTACGAGCACGCACGCGGGGGAAGGGGAAGCTGGTTCGGTGACCTGGCGGCGGCGCTTCCAGACGGAGCCGCAGAGGTTGACGGGTTGACGCTGCATCCCTACGGCCCGATGAACGCCACCTGCACCGACGGTTACGGCTGGCCGATGCTCAGCGGGCTTCACGCGGAGTCGCTCAGAGCCGGCTTCAGCAGGTCGCTCCCGTGGTACATAACCGAGGTCGGGCAGCAGGTTTGGGGTGACGCCCTCGAATGTCAACCTCCGGTGAGCGAAGCAGTGCAAGCCGCCGACGTCACGACATACCTCAACGATGTGGAGGCGAGGGATCCGTGGGTCGCGCTGCTGTCGTTCTACACCTCGCGCGATGCCGACAGCGGGTTCGGGTTGCTCAATCTCGATAGCAGCCCCAGGCCGGCATTCCTGGCGCTGAAGGCGTGGATGGCAGCTAACGCTGGTCGGGTAGCCGGCTGACCAGCCCGTTCAAACCCTCGCAGAAGCGCTCGTAGTTCCAGTGTTGCTCGGCGAAGCGGCGCCCCGCGATCCCCATCTCGGTCCGCGCGCGATCGTCCGATAGCAGCGCGGAGATCGCGCGCGCCAATCCGATCGGATCTTGGGGCTCGACCCAGATTCCGCAGCCCACGGCCTCGAGGTCGAACGGGAAATAGGGCGAACGGGATGCGATCACCGGCTTGCCGAGGGCGATCGCGTCGGCGACCTCGGTGAGGCCGGTCAGGACGGTGGGATCGTGGACCGGAATGGCGACCACGGACGCCGCCGCGATGTCCTCGATCGCCTTGGTGGCGAGATACTGGCCGGGAGCGTCGGGATCGACGCCGGCGACATCCCCGGGACGGACCAGTCGGACGTCGTCGTTAGGCGCCCGGGGCAATTCACCCGCGAGGTCGTAGAGGAGGCCGGGGGCACCGGAGATCTCGAGCGCTCTCGCGAGCGTCGGCAGATCGCGATTGGACTTTCCTGCGCTCACCACCCCGTGGCTCTCGCGCCGCGGGCGGTAGAGCGGGCAGCTCAGATCAGGTCCCCACGGCAGGTGGACGATCCGCGCGCGGGTCCGGCGAAGGTCGCGACGGAGCTCGGCCGCGAGCGTCTCGCTCAGGCACACAAGCACGTCGTGCCGCGCGGCCGCGGTCTGCCTGATGGCGCCGCGCACGGGGTGATGTACGACGGAGGTAAGCCGCACCTCGGGCAGCAGGCCGCGCGCGAGGGCAACGCCTGCGAGGCCGTTTTGATCGGCGCAGTAGAGAACGTCGGCGGCCGCCATTCGGCGCAACGCGTAGGCCTCCTGATCGAGGTGACCGAGGAGCCGCCTGCTCCGCACGCTGAGGCGGTCGAGCAGACGGCGTTCGTGTGGTTCGTGGAAGGGCGCGATGGCCACGGCGTGGCCCGCGGCCGCGAGCGCATCGACGCCCCACAGGTGCTGCCGAGGCACCGTCCCACGCTCCGCCAGGTCCCACATCTTCCGCAGCGGGTAGTTGTTGAGCGCGCAGATGTTCGCCACCGGCGGGCGATTGTAGGACCGCGGCCGCGCCATGGACCGGCACTAGACTGGCCCTCTGTGACCAGCGCGGGAGCAGCGCCCCCGGAGGCCGTGATCGTCTCCCGCCACCCGCCCGGCTTCATCGGGGGCGTCGAACGCTCCGGTGCGCTGCTCGCGTCGGTTCTGCGCGAACGTGGGCTACGGGTCGACACGATCTGGCCAGAAAGGGATCCGGGGCGGTGGATCTACCGCCCGGGACTGGGCTCGCTCTGGCTGTCACGCCAGCTCGCCGCCGATCACCGCGTTGCCGTCGCCGACCTGGTGGTGACGAACGGCATCTTCGGTTGGGGCTTTCCGAGCGCCACGCCGCGGATTCATGTCTTCCACGGGACGCTGGTCGAGATGGCGCGCGCCGATGCCGCGCGGCTGACGCCGGCCGAGCGGCGGGCCGACGGGCTGCCCCGCCGCGAGCTCCTTCGTCGCCGTTTCGGCGGTGGAACCGCGGAAGCGTTGGCCGCTCGCCACGCGACGGTGGTGTGCGTGTCGGAATCGACCGCCGCGGAGGTCTGGCGCCATTACCGCGTGCGCGCTGGTCCCGTCATTCCGAACGGCGTCGACCTAGGAGTGTTCACGCCGCGCCCCCGCGCAGAGGCCCGTGCCCGGCTTGGCTTGCCGGCGGATGAGCGACTGGCCCTGTTCGCGGGGCGCCTGAACGAAAGCAAGGGCGCCCGGCTCATGCTGCCGGCGTGCCAGCGAGCCGGCTACCGGCTGGTGATCGCCGGCCCGCGGAGCACGTCGGGCGCTCTCCACCTCGGCGCCCTGTCGGCGGAGGAGCTGGCGGTGGCCTACGCCGCGGCCGACTGCGTGCTCCTGCCGAGCGTGTACGAGGCGTGCAGCTACGTGTTGCTCGAGGCGCTCGCCGCGGGCGTTCCGGTGCTGACCACCAGGGTCGGTTCGGTTCCGTCGCTCCTGCGCGCCGTTCCCGAGTACGAAGCGCTGTGCGTCGAGCACAGCGAAGCTGACCTGGCGGCAAAGCTCGGACGCCTACACGAGGCCGACATCGCTCAGGTGGTGCGGCGAGCGCGCGCCTGGGTTACCGAGAACAACAGCCTCGAGCAGTACGCCGCACGCTGGAACACCCTGCTCGACACGATTGAGGCACCTCGCCGTGTTGCAGCGAGCGCGTGAGCTCTCGAGAGTCCCGGCCGAGAGGCTGGCGAGTCGGACCGGCTTGCGCGCGAGCCCGTACGTGGCAGAGCTCGTAGGCGAGGATCTCGTGGCACTCACCAAGTACCTCTTGAATCCGTCGGCGCGTCGCGCGGAGCGAGAGGACGCAGCACATGTCCACAGCGCCGAGGAGTGCTTCGCGTTCGCACAGGCTCACTTCGGTGTCGGGCCGGTGCAGCACATGCCAGAGATAAAGGGTCTGCTCGGCCTCGCTGCGGAGAACGGCGCTCGGATCGTGTGTGAGATCGGCACCCGCGATGGTGGCACCAGCGTTCTGTTCAGCCGAGTGCTCCGACCGGAGACGCTGATCGTGATGGACCTGTACGCGAAGAACCGTTGGCGGCTGCGGCGGGCGGCGCCCCCGGGACAGGCGGTGCACGTCATCGACGGCGACACCACCCATCCGTCGACGGTCGCGCGTCTGCGGCGAAAGCTGGGCGCGCGGGAGATCGATCTGCTCCTGATCGATGGCGATCACGCCTGGAGCGGCGTCAGGCAGGACTTCATCAACTACCGGGAGTTCGTGCGCGACGGTGGCTTGATCGCATTTCACGACATCTGCGAGGTCACCGATTCCGAGCGAGGCAGCGCCGGCGACGTGCCGGCGTTCTGGAGGCTGATCAGCACGATCTACCCGTCATACGAGTTCATCGAGACCCCGGGTCAGCAGGGTCTCGGCATCGGGGTCATCCGTTACCGACGCGATCAGTCGATCGCGTCCGTGGTCTCCGCACAGCACCCTCCGAGATGAGCGATGCTCGCGCCGGGTTGGCGCGCAACGTGCGCCGCTGGCTCATCGCCGCGGGCGCACTGGGCGTGGTCGCGGCAGTGGCCGTGTTCATCGCCTTCTCCGGCCAGAGCACTCGCGGCGGGCGGGCGGCGGCGGTCGGAAATCGCCGGTTCGCGCATGCCGCTGCGAGCTGCTCGCCACCTACTACGACGGCACCCGCGCCCTCGGGATCATCGCCACTCCTTCTCGGGATCAGCGCCAGCATCAGGCTCGAGCAGGGGCCCGACCGGTGCGAGGAAGCGGTGCTCGCCGCCCAGACGGGCGTCCACGCCGTGCGCGAGGACCTCAGCTGGGCGCTGACCGAGCCGCAGGAAAACAAATACAACTGGAGCAACTACGACGCGGTCGTCCGGATCGCGACCGAGACCGGCCTGATGGTCTTGCCGATCCTCGACGACGCCCCAAGCTGGGCTGCGCCAGGCGAGGGATGCCTGCCCGCGAACGCCGCGACCTACGCCGCTTTCGCTGCCGCGGCCGTCGCCCGGTACGGGCCGGGCGGGCAGTTCTGGCGCGAGAACCCCACGCTCCCCGAGCGACCGCTGGTGTGGTATGAGCTCTGGAATGAACCGTGGGATGCCGGCTGCAACCGGGATCCCGCGACCTACGCCCGGATGGTCGTCGCCGCCGTGAACGCCGGGCGGGGTGTCAACCCGAGCGTCCGGTTTCTGATCGGGGCGGATACTTCGTTTCACACGCTGGCGGGACAACGAGAGGACTGGATCGCCGGCATGTATGCGGCCGTCCCCGACCTGGGTCGCTATTTCGATGCCGTCTCCGTACATCCGTATGGCGGGGACCCGGATGTGTACACGCCGGGTGGCGACACCGACAACGAGCCGGCCCGACTCGAGCAAGTGCACGCCGAGCTGGTGGCGCACGGAGATGGTGACAAGTCCTTGTGGGTGACGGAGATCGGCTGGTCCACGTGCTCGGGAACCACGGGGTGCGTTTCCGAGGCCGCGCAGGGCAGGTACCTAGACGAGTTCCTGCACGACGCGGTGACGACGTGGCGCTCGTACGTAAGGGCCGTGTTCGTATATGACCTGCGCGACATCGCGCCGAGCCCCGCTGACGATCGCGAGGCCTGGTTCGGCCTGCTGCGCCCCGACCTGTCCCGGAAGCCCGCGTGGACGGTGCTCCACGACTTCGCGGAACAGTCCGACGGCTGAAGAGGAACCCACGCTCGGCGACGGCAACCGTGTGTTCGGCCACGCGTCCAGCGCGCATTAAAGCAGTGAGACGCGATGCCGATCAGAGAACTAGCAGGTCGTTAGCCCTCACACGTAAGGCCGCATCGAATTAGCGCCGTCCCCGTGACGGGGATCGCGGCGGCACAAGCTCCGTCTCCCGGTCACCGTAATGAAGCAGACGAAGGCTGGCCGTACGGCACGCGTGCGGCTGCAATCACTCACGCGTTCGTTTTCGTTGCCCGCGCGGTACGCGGTCGGGCTATGGCTGCTCGTGACGATCGCGTTCTTGGGCGTGGGCGTCGCGACCGCGTCATCACGGCCGGCGCATGTCGCGCAGCCGGCCAGGTCCGCGGGAACGCGCACGGTGCTCACGGTTCGCAACGGCAAGCTGCGCTGGACGCGTGTTCCCGGAGCCGCGCGGTATGTCGTCGCGGTTGCGGTCAGCCGCGATGTCGCGTACCGGGTCGTTCGCGGCGTGACGTTCAACCCGCGGCGCCGTCCGCGCCACACGGTCAGCTTCCGCGTACGCGCGGATATCCCGTCGGCACCCTGGTCCAAACTCATCTCAATCACATACCGGCAGACAAATGGGCCGCTACACCGCACCGGTGGGCACTCCGGAGGCGGTGGTACGAAAGGGGGAAGCCCACCACCGCCGGCGCCACCCACGACCCCACCGACTCCACCAACTACGGGACAGACGTCTCCAGGTCCGGTCACTGGGAAGCTCAAGGTGGGGGTGATGGACCTCGGTAATTACAACTACGCACCGTTCCACTCGGCCTCGCTCTTCAGTCAGTTGGGGGTGACCTACACCCGAGAGGACGTCGACCGCGGTCAGGACACGGGCACATGCGACGGAGCGGACTACGTCTGCACCGCGCTGCGGAACGGGATCACCCCGCTGGTGCTGTTCGAGGGTTATGCCGACAGCAACATGAGCACGGAGATCGTGAACCTCGCGCAGAAGCTAGACACGTTGGCCGCGAGCTATCCGATCCTCAACAAGATGCACGTGATCGAGTTCGGCAACGAGGTTTACTGGGGCACGAGTGGGCCGGCGGAGAACGCCACCACCTACGGCCGTCAGTACAACGCCGCGCACGCCGCGCTCGCCGCGGCCGGGCTCGGAAGCTGGAAGCTGCTCGCTGTGGGCAACGGCCTCGGCACGTGCGTGAACTCCTACACGAGCCCCGCCTGGATCAACCAGGTCATCGCGGCTCAGTCCTCCGGCGCGGCCGGCATCGACGGTTGGACCGTCCATCCGTATGGGCCGATGACCACGGATTTCGGTTGTGGCGCCCCCGGCCAGGGATTCGGCTGGCCTACGGTCGTCGATTACCACAACATCGCGGTGAGCGCCGGGAGTAACGCGCCCTGGTACATCACGGAGGTCGGTCAGTGCCTGGGCGGCGCGGGCTGCAACGATCCTGTCCCGATGGGCAGCGCCACCGATATGCCGCAAGGTGCCGGCTCGGCGCCTTACTACACGCAGGCCGCCGACATGCGTCAATACCTGACCGACGCCGGCGGCGACGCGCGGACCGGCGCGGCGGCCCGGTATCCATGGATCGCCGCGCTCATCTTCTATCAGGCCTACGACGACAGCAGCGGGTGGTTCGGGCTGCTCAGCAACGGAACGAACCTGAACCAACCGGTCAATTATCAGCGGCCGGCGTTCGCCGAGCTCGAACAGTGGCTCGCGGCCAACGGCGAGGGATGAGAGCTATCCCTCGCCGTGGGCGCCGATCCACTGGGCCAGCGCATTGAACGCGGGCCGGCGGTCGGACGGACCATCCGCGCCACAGACGCGGGACGAGTTTTCCGCCAACAGGCCGTACCCACCCGAGCCGTCGTCGCAGCTCGTGTACCAGTTGAAATACACGAGCCAGCGATAGCTCGCCGCGGCGTTGAGGTAGCGGGTCATATCGGCAGCCTGGGTGGCAGGGTTCACAACCGTCGGACAGGCGCTGCCGGCGCTGATGCACTGTCCGACCTCGGTGACATACCACGGCGCGTTACTCCCGTGGCTGACGGCAATCTCGTGCCAGTCGCGCACATCGGGCCAGCCGAAGCCATGCGGTCCGCGGCAGTCCGGTGTCAGATCCGTATTCATCGATCCGTAAGGGTGGACGGTCCAGCCGTCCACTTCGGCCGGCCCACCTGAGAGGCGCCCGATGACGGCGGGGATCCAGTCCTCGGCGTGATAGTCGCCACAGGCGGCGGTCGCATTGGCCAGTAGCTTCCACGAGGAGAGACCGAGCGCGGCGAGCGCTCGATGCGCGGCGTCATATTGCGTGCCGTACTCGCTGGCACTCTCGTTGATGTACACCTCATTCCCGAACTCGATCGCGCTCAGCTTGGCCAGGCTCGGAAACCTGAGCGCCAGCGTCGAGAGCCGCCGCGCCAACGAGACGACCTGGGCGCTGGCAACCGAAGGGGGAACCCCTTCCAGTGACCCGTTGGGGCCCGGGTTGTAAAGGACGAGCGGAATGATCCCGTCGCTCAACGCCTTTGCCACCAGATCGAGATTGCTCCCATCACCCACGTCGAGTCGCTCGTAACGCACGCCGGCGTTGCGGAAGATCGCATCCACGCCCCATCCGGTCGTGTTCTCGACCGACACCATGAGGCGTGCCGGGTCCTGGCTCGTGCGTCCGACCGCGGGCCAGCTCATTCGCACCGCATGTGACCACCGGGCGTGGCGAGCGCGTGCCCTGACCACATAGGCGACGGTGTGACCCGGTCTCGGGGCGGGAGTGAACCGGGTGTTCCTGACCACGTGGAATGTCGTCTGGTCCGCGCCGACGGCGGCGATCAGGTAGCTGCGAACGCCGGGCAAGGAGCTCCAATGCAGCGTCCGGCCAGATCGCTTGAGCGCCGGCGCCCGACGCGCCGCATGAGTGCGCATGGCGGGCGCGGGAGCGGCTCCTAGAACGAGCGAGGCAACGAGAGCCAGAACCGGGATGGAGTATCGGCGCATGGGGATCGTCCGGCCGGCAGGAACGGCCATGGCCGATCGCGGCTCGCGGTGAACCGCCGTCGAAATGACGCGAGCGGCGTTCGATGCGAACCGTCCCTGCGCAACTCACCGGTAACCTGCCCGACCCGCCACAGAGCTGGCGTCAGCGCGCAAAGATGTGCGGAATTTTCAGAGTAAATATGTGCAAAGCCCGGTCAACCCAAATAGGAGAAAGGGCCTGCGTTGAGTAGGGCTCGCGAGAAAACCGTGGTTATGGAGCGCGCCAGAGTCCTCAGGATCCGGCGCGCATGTTGACCGCTGCCGCGATGCGGTCGGGCGAGCTCTACGGGATGCGAGTGTGCGCCGGATCGGCTGCGTACTTACGCGCCCTCTGGCTGTCGCGGAGGCGTACGACTTCGCCGATCGTGAGCATCATGATCTTTAGATCGAGCCCGAGCGACCAGTTGCGGATGTAGTAGTTGTCCCACTCGACCCGGTCGGCGATCGACGTCTGTCCGCGCAGCCCGTTCACCTGTGCCCAGCCGGTGATGCCCGACTTGACCCTCAGTCGGTCGTCGTAGCGGTCGACCTCCTCGCCGAACCGCTCGGCGAATTCTGGGCGCTCGGGACGAGGCCCGACGATGCTCATGTCACCGCGCAAGACGTTGATGAACTGGGGGATCTCGTCGAGTGAGGCCCGCCGCAGCCAGCCGCCGAACCGCGTCCGGCGATCTTCGCCCTCGACGCCACCGGGGGCGCATCCATCGGGGAGCTCGAATGCGTTGTCCGGGTCGCCAGCGGGCTCGCGCATCGTGCGGAACTTGAGCACGTCGAACACGCGCCCATCGCGCCCCACGCGGCGCTGGCGGAACAGGACGGGTCCGGGAGAGCTGAGCCGCACGCCGATCGCGATCGCGGCCATCAGCGGCGCGAGCACGACCAGCGCCAGCAGCGCGAAGCTCCGGTCGATCGTGTGCTTGATCGCGAACTGCCACCCCCGCGGGTTGGTCGGACGCAGCGAGATCAGTGGCAGGCCGCCGATGTGATCGAGGATCGCGCGGTCGTTGATCGTCTCGAATAGTCGCGGCACGAGCGATACCTCGATTCCGAGTCGCTCGCACTCCCTGACTTTCTCGACGAGCACGTGGTCGGGCTCGGAGGAGAAGGCGAGAATCACGCGTCGTGCTCCCGTGTGGCGGATCGCCTCGGCCAGGTTGTCGAGCCCTCCGAGGACCGGAACCGCGGACGCGGGCGTATAGCCGTCCCTCGGCATCGGATCGGAATCGAGGAAGCCAACCGGGCGGATCCCGTAGTTCCGGTCACCGGTGAACCGCCTGACCAGGCGCTCGCCGACGATGCCGGCCCCGACGATCAACGCCGGGGTCGCCAGGGCCTCGTTGCGGACGGCCTGGAGTCGAACCGAGCCGAGCACTAGACGCGCCAGCGTGAGGTACACCGCGGCAAACAGCCACAGCCTGACGGCGAGCCCGACGGGATGAGAGCCGCCCAGGATCGAGCCGGCGGCGATCATCATCATCGCCGAGAGCGAGACCGCCCCGAGGACGTACGCGGCCGTGTCGAGCGGCGAGGCGTGCATCCGCACGTCGGGATCGCGGCGGAGGCGCAGCAGCGTCAGCGTCAGCAGCGGGAACACCCCGGCGATCCATTGATCCAGGCCGCTGTCCGGAATTGGCCCTGCGTAGAGAGCGGCGATCGAGGCGAGACACAGGACCACGAGGTCGACCAGGAGTCGGATCTGCCACCAGACTCGGGCGTCGAGCAGGCGGGCGATTGCGGCGGCGGTCAAGTCCGAGCGCGCGCGAGGGACGCTCAGCGCCCCTGACTGCTCAGCATGCGAAGCCGTCGGTGGCGTCATCGACACTCCAGTCCACGTCGATCTGCGCCACCACGTACTGACCTATTGAGGCTCAAATGCCACCTCCGCGTCCCCTTACAGCTCGGCATCGCCACAAGCCGAAGCCCCGTAATCCTTTACCGGCCCTACCGAAAGGTATGGTATCAGACCCAAAACTGAGCTATTCCACATAGCCATTAGCAAGCCTCGCGAACCCTACGCATCCTGAGTAAAAACTTCCCAGAACTCGCGGCGCTGAAGCGTACGATGAGACGCGCACCCGTCTCCAGGAGGCAGAAGTGTCCCGACTCGTCCGGATGGATCAAACAGGCCACACCACGTTGGCCGAGTGGACTGCTGACGATCGCCCATCGTTCGAGGCCGCGGTGACGGCGTTCCGAGCGGAGTTGGACCAGGGGTATTACGCGCTCGTCTCCCACGGCGAGGGCCGCGCCGAGCAGGTCCGCGAGCTGCCGCTCGACGCGCCGGTCGTCATCCTGCGCCGTCCGATCGCCGGGGGATAGCTCCCTGACGACGTCCGCAGACGCCGGTTCATTCGCGAACGTCCTCCCCGAGGTCGCAAACGTCCACTGGCGACCGCGGGTCAGCGACCAGTCGCTGCGGCGAGTTGGCCGGCTGTGGACGCTCTCGAGCGTCGTCCACGCCCTGCCGTTCGTCGCCGGTGCGGTGGCGCTTGGGCTCGCCGGGCCGATCATGCTCCCGTTTGCTGCGCTCTGCCTGGTACACGCGTGGGCGATACCGGAGCTCTACGCCGCCCGGGGCGCGCGCGCCGTCCGACCGCGTTCCGCCTCCGGCGCCGAGCCCGAACGGATCGCGCTCGGGCTGCTCGGCGACCTCGTCGATCACACGCCGCGCGAGCTCTATGCGCGGACGGGCCTGATGCTCGAGCGCGGCCGGCTCGGCGCGTGGCTCGTGGGGGAGACGGGTGCTCTATTGGTGCGCCCGGGCGGACGGCGCGTGAACTGCTACTGCGTAAAGGCAACCGGGTCAGGGCTGCCGCCGAGCGACCGGGTCGCCCATCTCCTGCTGGCGCTCAGGACGGACGAGCAGGGGTTCGCGACGGTGGCCAACCTGGCGTTCTCAGGGGCGCGGTGGCGCGTCCGGCGGAGGCTGGGGGTGCCGGCGCGCGCGGCGCTCGACGCCGCCGCGCGGCTCATCTGACGACGGGATCTTTGTACGCACGGCCAATGTGCGGACCGGGCCCGCGGCCGATCATTCTCGCCATGACCCCCTCAGCCACATCCTCCAAGGTCTTGCTGGTCGCCGATCGCCGGTCCGCTCCCTCGCCGCGGGAGTCGGTGCCGGTGCGCCGCTACCGGATCGCCCGCCTGCGCTTCGACCCGCCGCCGGCTTCCGGCGAGTCGCGGTTCGAGCACCTCAAGCGCACGTACGACTGACCGCCGCCATCAGTTCTTAGCGACTCCTTCGGGAGCCGTGCTCGGGCAGGAGTACGCTTATGAACATGGATACTCAAATCGAGGCATCGAAGTCTCGTACGCCGGTCGTTCGCAAGGCATTCGCCGGCATTGTGCTGGTCGCTGCGGCCGCGCTGCTCTTGAAGATCGTCATCGGTTTCGTGGTCGCGATCTTCTGGACGGTGGTTGTGGTCGCCGCGGTGCTTGCGGTCCTCTGGGCAGTCAAGACACTCGTCTGGTAACACCGGGCCCATCGTTGGCATGGGCCTGCTGGTCATCATGTTCTTCTTTGGTCTGGCCGGGGGCATCGTCGGCCGGATCAAAGGAAGCTCCTTCTTCATGTGGTTCCTGATCTCGGGTGTGATCCCGTTCCTCGGGCTGCTCGCGGCGGTGTGCTACCGCTGGGACAAGGAGGAACTGCGGCGCCAGTGCCCGGGCTGCGGGAGGGTCATAAAGCTCCACGACACTGTCTGCATGGCCTGTGGCGAGGAGCTCGAGTTCCCGGACGTTGCAATCGCGTCGGAGGCGATGGTCCGCGACCGGGCCACCGCCGCGCCGCGCTCGGGCTGAGCGCCTCGCAACCCCGGCCCGGACGGGCCCGCCCGGTCCCACGGACGCCGGGGAATTCGGCTCGATCCGCGTGTGCTGAACCACCCAACCGAGCCGAATTCGCCGGCCCCTAAACCCGCCGGAAACCCACTGTTACACTCGCCTTCCCCGCGCGCGGGACGGCCGCGCGTACCCTGGTTCGCCGAAAGGAGGCACAGCGCATGCGTGCAGTCGACGCCCTGATGGAATGCTTGAAGGCAGAAGGTGTTGACGTCGTATTCGGGCTTCCCGGCGGCGCGAACCTGCCGACTTACGACGCCTTCTACGACGCCGGCATCCGCCACATCCTGGTCCGCCACGAGGCCGGTGGCGGCCACGCCGCCGAGGGCTACGCCAAGGCGACCGGCAAGGTCGGCGTCTCGCTCGCGACCAGCGGCCCCGGGGCGACCAACCTGATCACCCCGATCTGCGACGCGATGATGGATTCGGTGCCGGTGGTGTTCATCACCGGCCAGGTGCGGACCGAGCTGCTCGGCACCGACGGGTTCCAGGAGGCCGACACGATCGGGATCACGATGCCGGTGGTCAAGCACAGCTTCATGATCCAGCACCCCCTCGAGATCCCCCGCTCGATCCACGAGGCGTTCCATATCGCGCGGAGCGGGCGTCCGGGGCCGGTCGTGGTGGACATCCCGCAGGACCTGAGCCGCGCGGACATCCCGTACGAGCCGGTCAGCGACATCCGCCTGCCCGGCTACCAGCCGACGACCGAGGGCAACCAGAAGCAGATCCGGCTCGCGGCCAAGGCTCTCGCCAACTCGCGCCGGCCCGTGATCTATGCCGGCGGCGGGGTGGTCAGCTCGAACGCGGGGGCGGAGCTGGTCGAGCTCGCGACCGCGGACAAGTTCCCGGTCACGTGCACGGTCATGGGGCTCGGCGCATTCCCGGCTCCGCACGAGCAGTGGCTCGGGATGCTGGGGATGCACGGCACGCGCTCGGCCAACTATGCGATGGACGAGGCCGATCTGATCATCGCGATCGGCGCGCGCTTCGACGATCGCGTCACCGGCAAGCTGTCGGAGTTCGCCCCGCGCGCCAAGTTCATCCACATCGACATCGACCCGGCCGAGATCTCCAAGAACGTTCCGGCGCACATCCCGATCGTGGGCGACGCCAAGAACATCCTGCCGCGGCTGACGGCCGAGTACCGCGCGCTCGAGCCCGAGCCGACCCGGTTCGACGAGTGGTGGTCGCGGATCAGGACCTGGCAGCAACGCCATCCACTCCAGTACGAGGACTCGACCGACTCGGAGATCAAGCCCCAGTACATGATCCAGGCGCTGTACGAGGCCACCGGCGGCGATGCGATCGTCGCGAGCGACGTCGGCCAGCATCAGATGTGGGCCGCGCAGTACTTCGCGTTCCGCGAGCCCCGGCTGTGGATCAACTCGGGCGGGCTCGGCACGATGGGCTTCGGACTCCCGGCGGCAATGGGCGCCAAGGTCGGTTGCCCCGAGCGGACGGTGGTCGGCATCGTCGGCGATGGCTCGGTGCAGATGAACATCCAGGAGCTCGCGACCTGCACCCAGGAGGGCATCGGGATCAAGGTGTTCATCATGAACAACGGCTACCTCGGAATGGTCCGCCAATGGCAGGAGCTGTTCTGGGACAAGCGCTACAGCCAGGTCGACATGGGCAAGTGGCCGGACTTCGTCAAGTTGGCCGACGCGTATGGCGCGACCGGGCTTCGGTTCGAGGACAAGAAGACGCTGGTCAGCGACATGAAGGAAGCGCTCGCCATCGA
>Ga0335080_10001325_pt1 | contig 24032 bp, 17 predicted proteins | sample Lox_Sample_34_FD_206720 | JGI IMG/M metagenome (GOLD analysis project Ga0335080, IMG submission 206720) | Soil microbial communities from Loxahatchee National Wildlife Refuge, Florida, United States - Lox_Sample_3.4 | ecosystem: Environmental > Terrestrial > Soil > Wetlands | place: USA...
ACCCTTATCGCAATCTGCAGCGCAAGGCCTTCGATGAAGTTATTGAAATGCTGTCGGAGGGAATCGCGGCCCAACGCGGAAGATATGGCGCTTATCTTCATCATGACCGCGTCAACCGCCGGCTTCGGGCGCGCCGTGGCGCCCGCCTGGCCGCCATCACGAGCGGCGGAGCCATCCCGGACAACGCTCTCTTCACTGTGGTAGCCGAGCCCGATGGCGCCTCGGTCGGCACCGTCGATGAAGACTTCGCGGTCGAGAGCATGGCGGGCGACATCATGCTCCTTGGCAACACCTCGTGGCGCATTCGGCGCGTGGAAGGCAAATCATCGCGCGTGCTCGTCGAGGACGCTCATGGATCGCCTCCCACGGTTCCCTTCTGGCGCGGCGAAGCGCCGGCACGCACCGCCGAACTCTCCAAGCAGCTCGGCGACTTGCGGCGGGACATCAGCGACCGGCTGAAGGGGGTCGCGCCGGCCGAGGGCTGGCGTAATTTGCCGGTGGTTGCCGAGACAGTGAGTTGGCTCGGAGCCGAATGCGGACTCGACACATCCGGCGCCGAGCAGTTGATTCAGTACGTACTCGAGGGCCGCGCCGTGCTCGGCGAGGTGCCGACGCAAACTACCATCATCGCCGAACGGTTCTTCGACGAGGGCGGAGGCATGCAGCTCATCATTCACGCCCCCTTCGGCGGTCGCATCAACAAAGCATGGGGACTGGCATTGCGGAAACGCTTCTGCCGCGGATTCAATTTTGAATTGCAGGCTGCGGCGACCGACAACGGCCTGAACATCGCCCTCGCCGAGCAGCACAGCTTCCCGCTCGCCGACGTTTTTCACTTCCTGCATTCGGAAACCATGGCGCCCATTCTGGAGCAAGCCGCTCTCGCTTCGCCTATCTTCGGAACACGCTGGCGCTGGGATGCGACGCGCGCTCTAGCGCTCCTGCGATTCCAGGGAGGCAAGAAGGTTCCCCCGCAGATTCAACGGATCCGGTCGGACGATTTGCTCGCCTCTGTTTTCCCGGATGTGGCGGCTTGCGGCGAAAACATTGTCGGCGACATAAAGATTCCCGATCATCCGCTCGTGTCGGAAGTCATGAAGGACGTGCTCACCGAGGCGCTCGACATTGACGGCCTCGGTGAGGTGTTGCGCGGCATCGAGCAAGGGCGGATTCTCTGCCTCGCCGTCGATACGCCGGTTCCGTCGCAGTTCTCGCACGAAATTTTGAACGCGAATCCTTATGCCTATCTCGATGACGCTCCCCTGGAGGAACGCCGGGCGCGGGCGGTCGAGATGCGGCGCGTGTTGCCCGCTTCAGTGCTCGAAGAAGTCGGCGCGCTTGACCCTTCTGCCATTGCTCAGGTGCAAGCGGAAGCGTGGCCGGATGTTCGCGATGCGGATGAACTGCATGATGCACTGCACACCCTGGTGGCATTGCGGGAGAACAGTTCCCCGTTCCCGGTCCTCGGTTCTCGGGAGAGCCTGTCTCCTGCTGAGTGGGAGGGCTTCTTTCAGCGGCTGGTCGCGGGACGGCGAGCATTCGTGGCGGAGGACGACGGAAAGAGGTATTGGGTCGCGGCCGAGCGGGCGGCCTTGTTTGCCGCTATGCATCCTGGCGCATCGCGCGTGGAGGCGAACGATGTTGTGGGTCTTCGCCCGGAGCAGGCTGGCGGCGAGACACCGGCGCTGTCACTTGCCGATGCCGTGTTGGCTGCAGTGCAGGGATGGATGGCGCATCTTGGACCTACGACTGCATCCGAGGTCGGAGGACTCCTTGGAGTTCCCGCGCCCGAGATTGAAAAGGCATTGCTCCGGATCGAAGCGAGCGGCGCGATTCTGCGCGGCAAGTTCCGGCCAGCAACAGGCTTTGTATCAGAGCATCGCTTCCGCGATGCTGTAAATTCCACCCCGCCGATGCCCCCTTCAAGGGCCGAGCCTGCCGAGACCGAATGGTGTGAACGCCGTCTTCTCGCGCGCATTCATCGTCTGACCGTAGCTACGCTGCGCAAGCAGATCGAGCCGGTGACCGCGGCGCAGTTCATGAACTGGCTATTACGCTGGCAGCATGCTGCTCCGGGGTCGCAGGTGCGCGGCGAGCATGGCACGCTCGAGGTGATTCGCCAGTTGCAGGGATTCGAAGTTCCCGCAAACACGTGGGAGCGGTTTGTGCTGGCTCGGCGAGTCTCAGATTACGAACCTGCGTATATCGACCAGCTTTGCCTCGCGGGAGTTGTGGGATGGGGACGTCTTTCGCCACATCCGGCGGCGCTGGATGCGGGCGCCGGCAGTTCGCCTGTTGCTGACGGCGAACTGGCAGGCGCAGTCGCTCCCCGTCAGCGGCGGGTAATTCCTACTCGTGTGGCGCCGATTGCCTTCTTCGTGCGGGAGGAATCGGATTGGATGGCGGCGCATCCTGCGCAGAACCATTCGGATGACGGCGAGGCCGCGAAGTCTTACCTCAGCCCGGTGGCGCGCGAGTTGTACGAACTGATGAAGCAGCGGGGAGCGCTGTTCTTTCCGGACATGGTGCGTGCCACGGGGAGACTCAAGGCCGAGGTCGAAACGGGGCTGTGGGAACTCGTGGCGGTGGGGCTGGTGACAGCTGACGGGTTCGAGAATCTCCGTGCACTGGTTGCACCGAAGAGTTTCCCCGGCAGCGCCTCCGCGGTCCCGGGCGTGAAGATGGCTGGTTCGCAGATAGGAAGAACGCGGCGTCCCCGCCATGCCGCAGGGCGCTGGTCGCTGCTGCACATGGAGGCGGAACACCGGCCGAAGACCGGGGCAGAGCGCGATCGGTGCGTGGAATCCTGCTGCTGGATGCTGCTGCGGCGCTATGGAGTCGTTTTCCGGGATCTGCTGGCACGGGAGACCAACCTTCCCCGCTGGCGCGAGTTGCAGATTGCATTTCGGCGGCTCGAGGATCGCGGTGAAGTGCGCGGTGGCCGGTTCGTCGATGGATTTATCGGGGAACAGTTCGCACTCCCGGTGGCGGTCGAGTCGCTGCGCTCCAACCGCAAATTGCCTGCGAATGGCGAACGCGTTGTCATCGCCGCGGCCGATCCGCTCAACCTGGTTGGCATCATCGTTCCGGGTGAGCGCATTCCGGCGATTTCGGGGCGGAGCGTGACTTTCCGCGATGGACAGTGGGAGGCGGAAGGGGAGATGCTTCTCGCCGCAGTGAAATAGTTCTCGGTTCCCCGTCGCACCTTTGAGGCTGAACTTGCCGAGACGGGGCAAGCCCCGTCTTCACTTTGGTTTCGCCCTTAACTGCCTGGCAGGTGCAGGGAGAGCAGGGTTTGTGGATTTAAATATTCGCCTTGCCAGCGAACGGCTAGATGGAGATGAGGGCCGGTGGCACGGCCTGTACCTCCGCTTAGCCCGATCGGCTGGCCTTTCTTTACTTCTTCGCCTTCAGCGACCAGAAATTTTGAAAGATGGAGATAGAGCGTAAGCAGCCCCTGTCCGTGATCGATGACTATGCAATTGCCTTCGAAAAACAGAGGGCGGGCAAGAATCACCTTGCCGCTGTTGGTCGCGGCGACTGAAGTTCCGGCGGGCGCGCGGAAATCGAGGCCCTGGTGCGTAGCTTTTACCGAACCGTTAAAGACACGCTGCACGCCGAAAAGTTCTGAGATTTGGACGGTGACGGGAGGTGCGAAAGAGCCCTGCCACTCGCGCTCAGGGCTGAGAGTCTGGAAGGCTTCGGCCTTTTCTTTCTTGTCCTGTTCGATCTCGCGCTGATCTTCAGGGCTGGGGGCGGTGTAACGTTCGGGAACTTTGAGCAGCACGCGAGGATAGCGTTTGCGCTGCACCAGGATTGCCTTGGTGAACGAGAGTGGCTCGCCGGCAGAAGTTTTCGCCTGGAGATTCATTGGGTAAGAGCCCGGTTTGGTTTCCAGACTGGCCCCGGCCAAAGCGACCCAGGTCTTCGTTTTCCCGTCAAAAGTGAAGGCAAATTCATGGCCCAGCCACTTGCCTGTCAATGCGGTCACTGGCGCGGGAGTGGTGACGCGAACCAGGACCGGAGATCCATTGACGATTTGAGTGGGTTGATAGTGAAGCGTCCAAGCGGCATGCGGCGCGTCCGAAGCGGCGGCAGAGAAAGGAAACAGAAGAGCGCAGGCGAGCAGCCAACCGGGGCGCATCGCGATCATTCGAACCATCCGCTGCGGTAGGCCACCCACCACGAGATCACCACGATCGGAATGGAGACCAGCAACCCCCACCAGATGGGCAGAATCAAGTCGGCGACCAGCCCAAGTACCACAAAGACGAGCCAGAAAATCCTGCGCTGCATGGTTGGATTTTAGCCCTCCGGGGGCTGATGAGGAGCTACCGATCTTTATTCTTCAGCCATTCTCCAACCCAGGATTCTTCACCAGGATTTCTTATCCCGACTCTGAACCGTCGTGTTTCGCTGCCCTTCAGGAGCCGCTCTTCTTCAGCACAGTTTCCGCTCCCTTGTTCCGCAACTCTTCCATGACGCTTTGTATGAGCTCTTTCGCGTCGGTAAGGTTCTTCATGATGAGTTGCACGTCCATGACTGGCTTGCCCGGCCAGCGCTGACTCTGGCAATAAACACCATGCTGTCCGACTAGCGCCATCGCGTCGGTGACGAGATCCATGGTGACCGCCAAACGGCCGCGGGGGACACCCATGCGTGTTTCAAAGTGCTCGAGCTCTTCCTGCTTTTCGTTGAAAACAGCCATGCACAGATTGTATCGGGAATGATTATTCACGAGGGACTCTGCGGGAAAACGACGTGAAGAAATGCGTATAATTCTTATGCATCCAGCAAAGCAAATTAACCAATAAGCAATGAGGAGAAAGACCACCATGAAGAAGCTCGTTTTGATACCGGCTGCAATTCTCGCCATCGCAAGCCTCGCTTCCGCGCAGATGAGCATGAGCGAGGACAAGGCGAAGCGCCCCAGCCCGCCCGCGAGCGCGGAATGCAAACTCTCCGGCGGCAAGACTGTCAAGATCGATTACTCCAGTCCCCGCGCCAAGGGCCGCAAGATTTTCGGCGGACTTGTGCCCTATGGCGAAGTCTGGCGCACCGGCGCGAATGAAGCGACCACTTTTGTCGCAAGCACGAACGTCAACGTGGGCGGCAAGGATGTTCCGGCCGGCAGCTACACCATCTTCACGGTTCCCAAGGCGGACGGGTGGACGCTGGTCATCAGCAAGAAGACAGGCGAGTGGGGCACGGACTACCCGGGAGAAAAGGAAGATCTGGCGCGCGTGCCGATGAGTGTAGCCAAGACGTCAGGGCCGGTGGAGAACTTTACGATCGCCTTTGAACAAGGCGCCAAAAAGTGCTCGCTGCACATGGAGTGGGAGAATACTCGCGCCAAGGTTGAGATCAGCGAAAAGTAGATCGAAAATTAGTTTTCATGCTGCGCTTCTTATGGAATTCGACTCGCGGACACCGGCTTACGCCGTGGCGCAGTCCTTATTTGCTCTGGCGCATGGAGACTTACACCGGCGTCAAGATGACGCAGATCGGATTCATCGAATTCTGGGAGTTTCTTTGGACCGAGCGTGCCAACCTCTGGCGCTTTCTTAAATGGACCGGCGAGATGGATCGCTACGTCCATCCTAAGGCGAAAAAGGCATAAGCTCTGAATCCTCCCCGCAGCAGCCGAAACGAATGCGGAAGTCTGCGCGGCCTAAGCATCCAGCACGACGTTCACATCGGTTCCCTTCCCGACGCCCAGCAATTGAAACGCGGAGGTCCGGTTGGCGGCGATCTCGAGGAATCCCATGCTCCCGAGAATGCCGAAAGCCTCGCCCGGCCCGCCCTCCGCATAGGTGGAGCACATGCGGCTTACCTGGCCCTTGCCGATTGCGATCTTGAAGGGCGCTGGCGATTCTGCAAATAGCTTGGGAATATCCGCCGGGGTGATGTTGGTGATGAGATTGCCGAAGCGATCAACCTTCAGCACGACACCGCGCAAGGTGCGTTCATCGACCGGTTTCGGTCGTGGCGCAGCAAACCGAACATAGTCCGTAATTTCTTCTCCGAAGCGGTTGGGATCCACGCCTTTCGAAAGAGACGCCGCCACGGGGGAGAAAATATCGCGGCCATGGAAGGTGTCGCTCACCGGCTGCAGGAAATAATGTTCGGCGGTGACGTGGCGAACCGAGAGGCGCTGCTCGCGGGCATAAACGAGCGAAAGAACGCCATTGTCGGGAGCCACAAAATAATGACGGTCGCCCGCCAGAATAATGGGCCGCCGCGCAGTGCCGACGCCCGGGTCGACAATCACCATGTGAACGGTGCCGGAGGGGAAATAGGAATAAGCCTGCGATATGGTGAGCGCGCCGTCCAGAATGTCGAAGGGCTGCACGGCGTGACTGATGTCGACGATCTGGGCGTCCGGCGCGGTCTGGAGCATGACTCCCTTCATAGCCCCTACAAAATGATCGTTCAGTCCGAAATCAGTGGTCAGCGTAATGATCGGCTGTGGCAATCCAGTACCTCGTCTTCGCAGATTTTATGGAGGCAAGACGAAGTATCAGGCGTGCCGCAACCGAACGTCAAGACATGGTTGCGGGGCGGGTGCACGAGTGACCAACATCGGCCGGAAGGAAGGCGCGCACACGGCGAGGAATCCGCACGAGTTGCGCGGATTCCTCAATCCGTCCAGGAGACGACTCAGCGTATTTGCGCCGCGTTAAGAGTCGCGCGAAAAGAAGGCCGTGCGGATGAATTGCGACTCGTCAATCCACGCTGATATCGCCCGACCCGGTGTGCACCGAGATGGTCGGTCCACCGCCGCGGACTTTGCCAATTACGCTCTTATGCGATTCATGGATCCGGCCTTGAATCGTGGTGGACACGGGATGACCGAGATTGACCGAGCCCGAGCTCGAAGAAACATCCACGTCAAACGCCGCGTCCTGAGGCACGCGCAGTCCCACGTTGCCGGAACCGGTGCGGATGCTCCAGAGATTCTTAGGAGCGCCCTCGCCGTGAATGTCGCCACTGCCCGCCTCGGCGTGGAAGCCACCGTTAATACCCTTTACGGTGATGTTGCCGGAGCCGGTGCGAATATCGATGTCGCCTTCGCCGGTCTCCTCGATCTCAATATCTCCGCTGCCCGCTTTCACGCGCGCCGGCCCGGAAATCTCATGTCCGCGAATATTTCCCGAGCCCGTCTGGAAATGCATTTCGCCGGTTAGGCGCGCCAGTCTCAGGTCGCCGGATCCGCTCTCGAGGTCAACTCGCCCGCGTACGCCTTCCAGGGTTTGGTCGCCGCTGCCCGTGTGGGAGCGCACCGCCGTGTCCTCTGGAACGGTAATCTCGTAATCGATGGAAATGTTGTTGTAGTTCACGTACTCGACGCGAATGCTGTTTCCGGCCTGCCGGACGGGAGGATTGTTCTGTATCTCCTGCACATCGCCGTGGCGGTCGCCGCTGAACCAGCCGTTGCCAACATGAATTTTGCCGTGGATAGAGACCGTTCCCGAGGCGCCAACGCGGATGATGATGTCACCCGAACGGCTCAGAACGTCGAGATCGACGGGTCCACTCACCTGGAACGAACGATCGAAAGTTCCCGCGACGGAAGCAAAACCGGGTACCGCGAACGCCAGCAAAACCGCCGACACCAGGATCCCGCGAGTGAGATGCCTATTCATGAACGTGCCTCCGCAAGTTAGAAATCCAAGTCATCGATTGCCAGAGGCGGAGCATGCCCCGCCTCTCAGAAGCTAAGAACCAGCGGCCTACTGCAACACCACCTGGTCGCCTTCCTTCAATCCTTTGAGCAATTCAGTTTTTGCGCCGTTTGAGATGCCGATGTTGACGGCAATCTTCCGCTTGCCATCTTTCGCCTTCGGATCGGGTACCTCGACCGACGCATTCTTATCCTTGTCGTAGATGATGGAGCCTTCCGGGATCTGCAACACGCCCTTGTGCTCATCCAGAATGATTTCGGCGTTGGCGGTCATCATGGCCTTCAGGACGCCCTCGGGGTTGTTGATGGAGACGCGCACTTCGAAGGTCGTAACGTTATCTTTCTCGACGCCCATCGGCGAGATCTTCGTGACCTTGCCGGTGAAGGTCTTGTCTTTGAAGGACTCGACTTTGATCCGAGCGGGCTGCCCGAGGTAAACCTTGCCGATATCGCTTTCGTCGACCTTGCCCTTGACGTAGACCTCGCTTGTGTCACCGAGCGTCATGACGAGCGTGGCGGTCGATCCCAGGACAAGAATCGAACTTACCGCGTCGCCAATTTCAACGTCGCGCGAGAGCACGATGCCATCCAGCGGAGACTCGATCGTGGTGTATCCAAGCTGCTCTTCGAGCTGCTTGAGGTTGGCGCGGTCCTGCGAAACCTGGCCCTGCGCCTGCCCGATTTTTGCCTGCAAGACTTGTAATTGTGCTTTCGCCACATTTTGTTTATTCAACGCCAGCTCATAGTTCTTCTGAGCATCGTCAAGTGCCGACGCCGAAACGACTCCCTCTTTCGCCATGCCCTGGGAGCGTTCATAAGCGCGCTTCAACAGCGGCACATCCGGCCCCTCGGCATCGACTTTCGCACGGACAAGGTCGGCCTTGCTTCCGTTCAAGCTTGCCTCCGACGCCTCCAGCTGCGCCCGCGCCTGATCGACCCGCGCCTGGATTTCTTCCTTATCGAGCTCGGCGAGCACCTGGCCCTTCTTCACGCGGTCGCCGTACTCGACGTAGAGCTTCTTGACGATCCCGCTGGCCTTGGACTTGACCTCGACCTTTGTAATCGGCTCGATCTTGCCGGTAGCCACGACGGACTTCGCCAGATCTCCTTTTTCAACCTTGGCCAGCTTCGACGGATCAATCTTGGTGCCACCGGCGGATGCGATCAGAACGCCCGTTACCACCAAAAGCAGGAACGTCACCGCCACCGAGCTCCAGATGATGATTCTTTTGCGCCGCTTCTTCGCCTTGCCGTTACCGTTGCCGTTTGCGTTCACAACTGCCTCCTGCCGAGATTGAAACTGTAGAACTGGCATTCACTTCTTAATTACGGGAGGGTGCGCGAAATAGTTCCGTTGGGTATCGCGCTTTCCATACCTTATTTAGACCGGGCTATCCCGAAAAGGATAGCGATCCCGCGAAAATGAATGTGAGTCTATCTATACATTGTACCGCCGCTATCCGCATGGGAAGGCAAGACTTCGCGGTTTCAAGGACCGCGCGGGGCAGAAGGCGCCGCCCCGCGAAGGCTTGAAAGCGCGGCCTCGCCGAAGACGCCCAAAATGCTAGAATCAACCATCCATGATTGCATTGGTGCTGCTGCGGGTGTTCGTCATCCTGCTTCTGGTGGCGGCCAATGCGTTTTTTGCAGCCGCCGAATTCGCCCTGGTCAGCGTGCGCGAGACGCGCATCCTGCAGCTGATCGAAGCGCGCCGGGCGGGCGCCCGCATCGTGCTCCGGCTGCACCAGCAACTCCCGCGGGTAGTGAATGGAGTCCAACTGGGAGTCACGGTTGCCAGCCTTTCCCTGGGCTGGCTGGGAGAGCCGGTACTGGCCCGCCTCGTCGAAGACTGGATCGGCCACATCCCGCACGCCATTTACTACGCCCATGCCATCGCCGTCGCCATCGCCTTCGTCCTCATCACTTCCCTGCACGTCACGCTCGGCGAACTGGTTCCAAAATCCCTGGCACTTCAACGGGCCGAGCGCGTAGCCCTGGCCGTCGCCGCTCCCATGGACTTCTTCCTCACCATTACCAGCCCCCTCACGGTTTTGATGAGCCGCGCCGCCGGCTTTGTCCTCCGGACCTTCGGCGTCCGCGAGATTCGCCACGGCTCGGTCCACTCGCCGGATGAACTCCGGCTGATCGTAAGCGCCGCCCGCACCTCGGGCCAGCTTTCTTCGGCGCAGGAAGAAATGTTGCTCAATTCGCTGGAACTCGACAACATCACAGCACGCCAGGTGATGGTGCCGCGCACGCGGATTTTTTCCCTGGCCGCCGACTTGACGCTGGAAGAGGCGCTGGCTCGCGTCGTCGATGAACAACACTCGCGTATCCCGGTCTACGATCCACAGCGCGGGCCCGAGCACATCATTGGAGTACTTTACGCCAAGGACCTGATGCGCTGGATGCGGCTGCGGCTGACGCAGGCCACGGTGCCGGGCGCCGCGGCGCGAATTTCACAAATGAAGGTTCACCAGATCATGCACGACGTGCTGGTCGTTCCCGAAACCAAATCGCTCTTCGAACTCCTGGTCGAATTCCAGTCGCGCAAACGACATCTGGCGATGGTGGTGGACGAGTTCGGCTCAACCGCGGGTGTTATCAGCGTGGAAGATGTGCTGGAACAGTTGGTGGGAAAACTGGAGGACGAATTCGACGTAGCATCGTCACAACCCGCGGTTGATTCCAACGCGCCGCTGGTGCTGGACGGCACGATCAATATCCGTGACCTGGAAAGCCAGTACGGGATCGTACTTCCCCAGGATGAAGGTTTCGAAACGCTGGCTGGATTTGTGCTGTCGCGGCTACAGAAGGTGCCGACAGGCGACGAGTCGTTCGAATATGAAGCACGCCGCTTCGTTGTCGAGCGAATGGAGGGCCACCGGGTGGCGTTAGTGCGCATTGAACCGGTGAAGACAGACGCGACATCGCTCGCGGGCCTTGAGCCGCGAGTAGCAAGCCAGGAGCTGGGAGCGAACAAGTAAACAACGAATTCCGAGGGAGTAAGTCGAACCCAGACTTGGAACTGACAACTGAGAACTGTCCTCCAACGCGTCCTCTACACCCTCCCGGTAATCTGGCTGGTGGTCTCGGCCGTCTTCCTGCTGATCCACTTCGTCCCCGGAGATCCCATCCAGCAAATGCTGGGGGAAGGCGCCGCGGCGGGCGACATCCAGGCCCTGCGTCATGCTTACGGTCTCGACGTGCCGATTGGCCAGCAATACGTGAATTACTGGCGCGGCGTCCTGCACGGAGACCTCGGCAAATCCCTGCGCTTCAACCAATCTGTCACTGGACTCATCGTCAAGCGTTATCCCTTCACGCTGCAACTCACCCTGGCGTCTTTATTCGTAGCCATCGCGCTCGCCATCCCCGCCGGAGTCCGCTCCGCCCAGCGCCGCAACCAATGGGATGACCGCGCCCTCAGCGTAGTCAGCCTGTTCGGCCTGTCATTCCCAAACTTCGCGCTCGGTCCAATCCTGATTCTGTTCTTCGCAGTAAAACTGGGATGGCTCCCAGTCTCCGGCTCTGGCACGTTCGCGCACTTAGTCCTCCCCGCCATCACCATGGGCAGCGCGCTAGCCGCGATCCTCACCCGCATGGTCCGCACCTCGATGCTCGAAGAACTCAGCCAGGACTACATCCGCACCGCCCGCGCCAAAGGCCTCAGCGAGCACACCGTGGTTTATCGCCACGCCTTGCGGAATGCCTTGATTCCTATCATCACCGTGGTGGGCTTGCAGTTCGGGGCGTTGCTGGCGGGCGCGATCGTCACCGAAACCATCTTCTCCTGGCCTGGCATCGGACGGCTGACCATTACGGCGATTTCGAATCGCGACTATTCCCTGGTACAAGGTTGCATTCTGGCCATCGGATTGACATATGTAGCAGTGAATTTTCTGACGGACCTGCTTTATTCGGCGGTGAACCCGAGGATCCGGCAGTGAAGGCGGGCAAGAACCGTAAAAACACCCGATGCTCGGCTTGATCCTCTGGAGAATAGCGAGAGTCTTCTTTGGCCGCCTGTTTCACCGAGAAATTCCTTGACTTGGAATTCGATCCGAGTTACCCAAGGATTAAATGGCCGGGGCAGCTTCAACCTTTCCCAATTTTGAAACAACAACGCGCTTAGCTCGCCGCAACCCGCTGGCGGCTTTTGGTGTTGCGTTAGTCATCATTTTTGTGGCCTGCGCCCTCTTCGCTCCCTGGCTTTCTCCCCAGGATCCGGCTTACATCGACCTGCCCCACCGCTTGCAGCCGCCGTCGGCGCACCACCTCGCCGGCACAGACGAGCTCGGCCGCGACATTCTCTCCCGCCTCATCTGGGGCGCACGCATCTCGATGTTTGTCGGATCGAGCGTGGTCGCCTGCTCGCTCGTCCTCGGCCTCATCATCGGCTCGCTCGCCGGATACTACGGCGGACGCGTCGACCGCTTCGTCAACATCGTTGTGATGAACGCGTTTCTTTCGTTCCCCGGAATCTTAATCGCCATCGCCTTCGTCGCCTTTCGCGGACCGGGAATTCTAAATCTGGTGCTCGCGCTTTCGCTGGGAGGCTGGGTTGGTTATGCGCGCCTGGTGCGCGGGCAAGTGCTGGCGGTGAGAGAGCGGGAATTTGTCGAAGCCGCGCGCGCCCTCGGAGCCGGCGATCTCCGCATCGTGCTGAGCCACATTCTGCCGAACATTATTCAGCCCGTGATCGTCCAAGCCGCAATCGGCATGGCGGGCGCTGTGCTCGCCGAGGCGACGATGAGTTTCTTAGGTCTAGGCGTTCCGCCGCCCACCGCCAGCTGGGGTTCAATGTTGAACGATGCCCGTTCGCATCTGTTCGATGCGCCGCATCTCGTGCTCTTCCCTGCGATCACCGTGATGCTCGCAGTTCTGGCCTTCAACTTCATCGGCGACGCATTGCGCGATTTTCTCGACCCAAGATCCCGCATCGAAGCCGGACTTTGAAGTCGCGCACCGCGATCTGGCTCGTCTTCTTCACTCGTAACGCAGCGCCACCATGGGATCGACCTTGGAAGCGCGCCGAGCCGGAATGTAACTTGCAAGCACGGCAACAATAGCCAACAGCAACCCAACGGCAACAAACGTAATCGGGTCGCTCGGGCGAATGCCAAAGAGCATGTGAGCAATCAGGCGCGTGGCCGCCAACGCGCCGAGAACTCCGGTCCCGACGCCCAGCATCGCCAGCAACGCGCCTTGCCTGACGACGAGATTGAGCACGTCTCCAGCCTGCGCGCCCAGCGCCATGCGAATGCCGATTTCGCGGTGCCGCTGGGTAACGCTGTAAGACATAACGCCATAGATGCCGACTGCGGCGAGCAGCAGGGCGAGTCCGGCAAACAGGCTGAGCAGGGTGACTGAAAGCCGGCGTGGAGCGGTATTTTCATCCACGAAACTCGAGAGCGGCCGCACGTCGAAGATCGGCAGATCGGGATCGAGCGATTGCGCCGCGGAGCGCATGGCCGCGGTAATCGAATCCGGGTCGACGTTGGAGCGAACGATGAGAGCACCGCCTTCGCTGGGACGCTGGGCGACCGGCAGAAAGATTTCGGGCAGCACGGGCTGATCAACGCCGTAGTTTTTTATCTCGTGAACCACGCCGACGACGGTAGTGAGGCGAGGCTGCTCTCCAGGCTTGGGCTCCTCGAAGACGAAGGCTTTTCCGATCGGGTCTTCGCCCGGAAAATGTTGGAGGGCGAGAGTGTCGTCGATGATGCAGACCTCGGGGGATTTGTCGTCGTCGTGAGCGGAGAATAAACGGCCGCGCAGGAGCGTGACGCGCATGGCCTCCAGCGCACCTGGACTGACGCGCGACATTTCGGCCATGGGAACGTGGCCGGGCTCGGGCATGGGGCGGCCCGCGATCACGAATCCACTTTGCCATCCGCCAAAGACGGGATTCTTGAAGCCCGCGGCCTCAACCCCGGGGATGGCAGCAATTTTTTCGGTGAGACGGCCGATGAGCTGACGCCGCTGGTCGTCCTTTTTGTACTTGGATTCGGGCAGGCCGAAGCGCGCGGTCATCACGCCTTCGGGGTTGAATCCGGGATCGGCGCGAAGGACATGCAGAAGGCTTTCCAGGGTGAGGCCGGCGCCAACGAGCAGGACGAGGGAGATGGCGAGCTCGGCGACGACCAGCCCATCGCGAAGACGCTGGCGGAAGGCTGCCGCGCCGCCGCCGGGAGTTCCTTCTTTCAAGGCATCGCTCACGGCGGTGCGCGAGGCATGGAGAAGCGGGAACATACCGAAGCAGATCCCGGTGAGAACGGAGATGGCGAGCGTGAACGCCTGAACGCGGGCATCGACGTTGATCTCGCCGACCCGGGGAACAGCACCAGCAGCGATTCCGGCGAGGCCGCGAGTTGCCCACCAGGCGAAGAGAAGACCGATTACGCCGCCCAGGACGGATAGAACGACGCTTTCGGTAAGCAACTGCCGGGCGAGTCGCCAGCGCCCGGCGCCGAGTGCCTTGCGGATCGCAACTTCCCGCTGGCGTTCCGCCGCCCGTGCCATAAGAAGGTTGGCGACGTTGGCGCAACAGATAAGAAGGACGAAGGCGACTGCGCCCATGAGAATGAGCAGAGATGGGCGGACATCTCGCACGATGACGCCCAGCAAGGGAGAGACAGTGGCGCTGGTGTTGGCGTTGGTCTTGGGATATTGCTTTTCCAGGCTCGCTGCGATGGAAATCATCTGGGCGCGAGCCTGCTCGACGGTGACGCCGGGCTTCAGCAGCGCGTAGGAATAAATTCCGGGGTGATCGTCGCGGTGAGCGGGACCGCCGAGTTGGGGTTCGAGTCGCCAGAGCGAGGTGAAGATGTCATATTGACGCCAGCTCTCATGAAATTTGCTGTTCGGAAGGACTCCGATGACGGTGAAGGCCTCGCCATCCAGCGTCAGCTGTTTGCCCAGAACATTTGGATCCCGCCCAAATCTGCTGGCCCACAAACTATCGCTGAGCATCACGACAGGGGCCGCGCCGACTTTATCGTCTTCCGGGCCGATGGCGCGGCCGAGGACGGGCTTCACGCCCAGAGTCGGGAACAGGCCAGCCGTCACCTGGCGGAGTTGCAGCTGTTGCGGTTCCGCCTGGCCGGTGAGAGTGACGCTATCGGAACGATAGGCGACCATGCTCTCGAACACTGAGTTCATGGAACGCCAGTCGCCGAAATCCGCCATTGAAAAGCTTTCGTCGCTGACCTGCGGCGAGTTCTCGGAAAGGAAGACAAGCCGGTCGGGATGCAGGTAGGGCAAGGGGCGAAGCAGGACGGCATTCACAACCGAGAAGATGGCGGTATTGGCACCGATCCCAAGGGCCAGAGTAAGGAGCGCGATCACGGTGAAGCCGGGGTTTTTGCGCAACTGGCGGAGCGCAAAACGGAAGTCCTGCAACAAGACACGCATCTTAAAACCTCAGCGAGCAGACTGCTGCGGCGGCTTGAAATGCAAGACACTGGCCACCATCGTCATTTACAACCCTTTGAAAATGCGGCTCAAGCTTCGGAGGGACAAGACCTCGGTGTTCGGGTTCATGAATCAGATGTCCGCTAGCGAACAATCGGATTGCATCTATAGAAGGCGAACTTCGGCCTGGCGAGTTCAGTCCGATGGCGCGGGAACAGCCACTTCTCGGCTCCGCGAGAACGGGAGCAGCACACGTACCCTGCAGCCGCCCCGCCCGGCGCCGTTGCGATTGGAAAGTTCGATGGAACCACCATGCGCCTCGGCAATCTGGCGGGACAGCGCCAGCCCGATACCGCTGCCGGCCGGCTTGGTCGTATAAAAAGGTACGAAGGCGTTGCTGGGATTGAGCAGGCCTGGACCGTTGTCGTCGATGTTCAGGATCACATTGGGATCTTCCAATTTCCAGCTGAGCATCACCTGGGGCTTGGCAGCGTCCGCCGGGGCTGGGGAATCGGCGGCGCCGTCTGGCGCTCGGCCCGTCTCCAAAGCGGCCTCGACCGCATTGCGAACCAGATTGATCAGCATCTGCTCGATTTGATCGGGATCGATCATTAGCGTGACGTCGGGCCCGCGCTGCATGGTAATGGGAACGCGCGTCTCGAGGAAAACAACGCGCTCGACGATGGGCGAGAGAGCGACCCGTCTGAGCGCGGGTGGCGGCATTTGCGCGAGCTGCCGATAGGCTTGCAGAAAGCGGTTGAGAGATGCCGAGCGGGCTTCGATGATTTCAAGGCCGCGTTCAAAGTCCTGCCGCTGCTCTGCATTCATTCCCGCCTCGCGGAGCCGGGCGCTCAGGCTGCCCGCGATGGACTTGATCGGGGTCAGGGAGTTGTTGAGTTCGTGGCCCAGCACGCGAATCAACTTTTGCCAGGCGCTCCGCTCTTCTTCGCGGAGAGCACGGCTTACGTCCAACAATACGACCAGAGTGTGAGGCACTCCTTTTTCGCGGAACTTGCTTTGCCGCACTAACCAGCGTCCCGTAGAAGTATTGGCAGGAAGGGCCACTAAGGCTTCGTCGGTCTCGCTGAGGCAGTCGGCCAATCCGATTTCGTCGGCGGTGCGGCCGAGGATTCGAATCGCCGCCTGCTGGAGAAGACGTTCGCCGGCCGGATTTACGAGGCGAAGGATCCTGCCGGGGTCGAATGCGAAGAGAGGCGCGTCGATTTCTTCGACGACCCGCCGCAGGAGTTCCGTCGCTTCGATGGCGCGGATCCGGCGGTCGGCCAGCAGATCGGCCAGTGCGTTGACTTCGAGTGAGAGCTCCCCCAGCGCATCTTCCGCAACAGCGCCGCGAGCGCGGAAGGAATAATCCTCTTCGCGGAGCGAGGAAACAACGTTTGCCAGAGTTTGAAGCGGCCGGACAGTTTGCTCATGCAAGAGCAGCGCCAGGATCCACCATGCAAAGAGCACTGCGAAGCTGAGAGCCAGCTTCGATTCGCGCAGCCAGGGTTGCTGCCAGATCAGAATACCGCAGACCAGAACTCCAGGCAGCGCCACCAGAACCGCGTAGAGGCTGATGCGGCGCTCGTAGAGGAGCCGGACTCGTTTGCGTGGAGGCTTGCGTGTTGGTGGCGGTCCGCTCGCTGGCGAGCTAGAGCCCATACTTCTCCATGCGCCGATAGAGCGCTCCACGGCTCAACCCAAGCGCTTCGGCCGCCTGGCTGATGTTGCCCTGGAAGCGTTGCAGAGCCTTGCGGATCAGAAGCGCCTCCACGGCTTCCAGGCTGAGTTCCTCAAGATTCTGCGCCTGGGGGCGCTGCATGTTCAACCCCAGATCCGCGGGTTGGATTTCACGGCCCCGGCACATGAGCACCGCGCGCTCCAGCGTGTGGTCGAGTTCACGAACGTTTCCGGGCCACGCATATTGAGCCATGGCTTGCAGCGAGGAGCTTTCGAATCCGTCCACTTCCCGGCGATACCGCAAGGCATAACGGCGGAGAAAATGGATCGCCAGCGCGGGAATATCTTCCCGGCGTTCGCGGAGCGGCGGGACGTGAATCTCAACCGTGTTGAGGCGGAAGAGAAGATCTTCGCGAAACTGGCCGGAAGAGCAGGCGGCCTGCAGGTCGGTGTTGGTGGCCGAAATGACGCGCACATCGATCTTGCGGGCGCGCGATGAACCGAGGCGTTCGATCTCGCCGGATTCGAGCACGCGCAGGAGCTTTGCCTGCTGGCGAACGGGGACATTCCCGATCTCGTCGAGAAAAATCGTGCCGCCATCGGCGAGTTCAAAGCGGCCGATACGGTCCGCGCGCGCATCGGTGAATGCGCCTTTGATGTGGCCGAAGAGTTCGCTTTCGAACAGGCTTTCGGCGAGCGCCCCCGTATTGACCGCGACCAATGGGCGCGAAGCGCGCAGCGACAGAGCGTGCAGGGTTTGCGCCACTACTTCCTTGCCGCTGCCGTGTTCGCCCGTTATAAGGACATTTGCATCGGAGGGGCCGACCCGCGCGATGGTTTCGAGCACCGGCTGCATCGAAGCAGCTTTGGCGATGAATTCCGGTCGCCCTTGCGCCTGAAGAAGGCGATTCTCTGCGGCCAGCCGTTCGGCCTGCAGGAGCGCGCGATGCAGTTCGACCTGCGTGCGCAAAATGGCGAGCAGGCGCTCGTTTTCCCATGGCTTCTGGATGAAGTCGCGCGCCCCGCGGCGCATCGCTTCGACCGCCACGCCAACGTTGCCCCAGGCAGTCATGACAATGACCGGCAGAGTGCTATCGAGCGCGACAATTTCGGAGAGAAGGTCCAGGCCTTCCTGACCGGATGTTGTGTCGCGCGTGTAGTTCAGGTCGATCAGGAGCGCGTCGTACGAGTCCAGGCTCAAGGCATCGCGTACTTGAGCTGGAGACGTAGCCTTCTCCATTCGGTAGCCAAAGGGATCCAGCAGGAGTTGAAGCGCTTCGAGGATGTGGGGCTGGTCGTCGGCGGCGAGAATGCGCGGCACCGAATTCTCGTGCAGCCGTGAAACGGCGGCGGAGCGGACATCCTGCGCTTTGGCCGAGGTCGGCATGAGATTTTACTGAGCTGACGCGGTCACCGTTCCGGTGACGGCATCCTGAATCAGCACTCCATTATGTTCCAAAGTCGTGGCCGTGGAGCGATCCAGTTCGACTTTAGCCTTTTGATAGGTGGTCATCGCGGTCACCAGGTTCAGTTCGGCGATGGAGAGATCGCGCTGCGCAGTCATCGTCTGGTAAGTCGATCCCGATCCCAGATCCTGCTCTTTCTTCGTGATTTCGAAGGTGCGCTGGGCCAGGTCTCTTGCTTTTCGCGCCGATTGAACCCGGGCGCCCGACTGTTCGAGCGCATACTGCGCGTTGCGAACTTCGATGCGAATTTGCTTGCGGAGTTGCTCTTTGCGCAGGCTGGCCTGGCGGTACTCGAGCTCAGAGCGGTATTGGTCGGCTTTGGCCGCGCGGTTGCGGAAAGGAATGTTCAGGTTGAGCCCCACATAGTAGTCGGGCGACGAATTGTTGAACGTGTTCTGCCACGTGCCAGTAAGGTCGCTCGGCAGGGAAATGGTGGACGTGTTTCCGGGCGAAATAATTCCGCCGAGGCCGCTGCCGCCATAGAAGCCGACGAGCGAAAGTTGTGGTAGCAGCGCGTTGCGCGCAGCCTGCCGGCTGATTTGCCGGTTGACTAGGTCAATATCGGTCTCGAGCAATTCCGGACGATTCTTCAATGCGTCTGCGATCAAATCGAGGAGCGGCTCGGTTGTGGCGTTCGTGTCGCTATCCTGCATGCGGTCGGTCGGAACCACCGGCATTTCCTGCAACGTCGGATCGTCCAGGCTCTTGGTCAGCGCGTTCTTGATCAGCGATTCCTGAAGCTCCAGGTTCGTTCGCGCGACCGTCAGGTCCTGATCGCGCTGTGAGGCCTCGGCCTCGGCCTTCATCACGTCCATCTGGGGAATGCTTTCAAGCTGCAACTGCTTTTTCGCGTTGTCGAGCGTCTGGTTGGCAAAATCGAGAGACTGCTCGTTCACGCGCGCCTGCTCGTACGCGTTGACCAGGTCCCAATAAATGTTTTCGATCTGCGTGACGGTAGCGATGACCTGGTCTTTGAAGGCGATGTCGGAAATTTTCTTGTTGTTGTTGGCAATCCGCAGGTAACGCAGGTTCGGCCCGAAACCAAATCCCGCAAGCAGCTGTTGCTGGATAGTGAAGCGGTAGTAACTGTTGAGCGCCGGCGACAGAAATATATCCGGGCTATTGGTCGTCTGACGGTTATTCGTAAACTCGAAGGCAATCGAAGTCCCGCTCGAAAACGCCTGCGAGAAGTTGGCATTCACCTGCGTGGTATTCAACTGCAAGGACGGCACGCCATAAACCTGCAAGTTCGACTGTGGCAGCGTAAGGTGCTCGATGCCGCCATTCACGTTGAGCTGCGGATCATACGACGACACGGGAGTTCCGACGCCCAGCGTGGATTGCACCAGGCCCGAAGCACCGGCGCCCGCGCCGCCTGCCCCGCCAGTCGTGCCGCCGGCGCCCGCGCCCGGCGCGCCCGTGCCGAAGCCGCCAACGCCGCCGCCGGGAGTTCCCTGCACCACACCGGTGTTGACGCCGCGAAAGCTTGCGCCGGCCTTGGTGCGGAGCACGTCGGTATCCGCGATGGGCAGGTTGTAGCGCGCGATGGCGAGGTCGAGATTGTTTTCCAGGGCAAGCGCGATTGCGTCTTTCAGAGACAGGTAAAGCTTGCCGTCACGAACCAGGCGATCGAGGCGCGGGGAGTTTGCCAGCACCGGCACCGGCACCTGATCCCCGATGTACGGCGCCAGCGGATTGTGGGATTGCGGCATCCTGAGGTCCGCCGGCGTTTGCACTTGAGCGGCGCTGAGCGTCGCCACCAGGAGAATCGTCGCCGTCATCCGCGAAACTTCACGGCACATCCTTTTGCTGATCATCTTTTTGCCGAACATCCTTAGGAAACGCCTCCTCATCGATTCACCGCCACATCGGTAACGTTCGCCGGTTGCAAACCAGGATTTGCGGTATCTCCCACCAGCCATCCGTCGCGTAACTGAATCGTGCGGGTTCCGTAGGCGGCGTTTGCTTCCGAATGAGTGACCTGCACGATGGTCGTTCCCTGCTGATTCAATTCGCGGAAGAGTTCCATAATCTCCTTGGCATGGCTGGAATGCAGGTTGCCGGTGGGCTCGTCCGCCAACAGCAAAGCCGGCTTGTGAATTACGGCCCGCGCGATGCCCACGAGCTGTTGCTGGCCGCCGGAAAGCTGGCTGGGGTAAAGATCTTTCTTGGCGACGATCTGGAAGCGGTCAAGCGTGTCGGCGACCAGGCTTTGCCGGTCGTGGCGAGGAATGTCCTTGTAAGAGAGCGGCAGATCGATGTTCTCCTGCACGGTCAGATCGTCGAGAAGGTGATAGCTCTGGAAGACCATGCCGACATTTTTCTTGGCCAGTTCGGCGCGTTCCTTGCGCTTCATGGTGTGCGCGGGCTGGTCGCGGAACCAGTATTCGCCACGCCATTGGTCGTCGAGGAATGCAAGAACGTTCAGCAGCGAAGACTTCCCTGCCCCCGACGGGCCCATCACGGTGATGAACTCGCCGGGTTGAATTTCCAGGTTGACGCGGCGCAGGACCCATGTTTCTCCGGCGCCGGTCTTGTAACTACGCTCGATATTTTTCAGTTGGATCATGATCAGGTCTCTAATCTTCCCGCAGCGTGCGCATGGGCTCGAGTGCGGCTGCCCGCCGGGCGGGAACATAACAGGCAAACAGGACCGTGGATGCTAGCAGAAGTGCGGTTACGAACAGCGTGAGCGGATTCAGAAGGCTCACACGGTAGAGCAAGCTGGACAGCACTCTGCCGACGACCAGGGTGGCGGCAAATCCCAGGACAAGCCCGATTGCGGCAAGCTGCACCCCGGTGCCGAGTATCATGCGCAGGATATCGGCGCGCTGGGCGCCGAGGGCCATGCGAATGCCCAGTTCGCGCGTCCGCATCCGCACGGAATAACTGATAACGCCGTACAGCCCGACCGCGGCCAGCAACAAGGCAAGCCCCGCAAACACCGACAACAAAACGACCAGGAAGCGCCGGCCAGTCAAAGAAGCGTCGATGCGCTGGTCCATGGTCTTGAGATCATAGAGAGGCTGGTTGGGATCGATGGCGCGAACCGCGGATTGCATCGTGGAAGTCGCAGACTCGGGGTGGGAACTGTTCGTACGCACGACAAGGGCAGCCATCGTCTGCGGAGATTGAGCCATGGGCAGATAGTAGAAGCCTTCTTTATTGTCGGCTTCCAGTGACGACGTCTTTGCATGTTGGACGAGGCCGACAATGGTCATCCATGGACTTGTGCCGCCAAAGTTAATCTGCTGCCCAACCGGATCTTCGTTTGGCCAGTAGGTACGCGCCAAGGTTTCATCGACGATTGCGACAGGCTCGGTTTTGAGACGATCCTGCGGCGAGAAGAACCGGCCGCGCAGCAGCGGAATACCCAGAGTCGCAAAGTAGTCCGGCGAAATTTCGTGGATATTGCCATGCGGCCCCGGATCGTTGGGCGCCTGGTTCCGTCCCTTGATGCTGAAGGAAGATGACCCGCCACCATTACTAAAAGGAAGAGAATCGGCAAAGGCTGCGCTGGCGATGCCGGTCGAGTTCTTCAGTTGATCCTCCGCCCCCGCAAAGAAAGCCGCTTTCTGCTCGTCGCTCTTGTAGATGGTAGGAGGCAGGGAAAGAGCGGCGGACATCAACCCATGCGAATTGAATCCAGCGTCAAGTTGCTGGACCTGGAACAAGCTTCTGACGAGCAGTCCGGCGCCTACCAGAAGCAGCATGGCCACGGCGATTTCTGTAACGACAAGCGCAGAGCGCAGGCGCTGGCGGCCGCGGCTCGAAGTTTCCGAGCGTCCACTCTCCTGCAACGCCCGGAACCAGCGCGAATGAGTCATCTGCCACGCGGGGGCCACCCCGCAAAGAAGAACGCAGGCCAAGCCGACAGCAGCCAGGAAAAGGAGAATCGGCAACCCTAGGTGGATCGTGATGTTTTGTGCGAGCGCCGTCGGAGCCAGCAGCAGCAACAGCGGAACCGATGCCCAGGCGATCAGCAGACCCACCACGACTCCGGCCATGCCGAGCACCAGGCTTTCCAGAAATGCGCTGCGAATCAGGCGAGAGCGCCGTACACCCAGGGCGATCTGAATTGACACTTCGCGCTGTTTTCCGGAAGCGCGCGCAAGTTGCAGACCCGCGATGTTCGCGCAGGCTATGAGCAGCACCGCTATGACTGCGGCCAGAAGAAGGAAAAGAGGCTTGCGCAAATCTCCGGCTACGAAATCAACCAGAGGCATGCAGAACATGCCCCAACCCGCCGCCTTGCCAAAACCATTCTCACCCTCGGCTGCCACCAGTTGGGAAGACTTTAGCCCGAGAAACGAATTGGCCTGCTCGCTGCTAACTCCGGGGTGCAGCCGGGCAACCGAAAAGAGAAATTCATTGTAGCGATTCTTGTTGTCGAAGTAATTGCCGGGTGGCAGAGCAAGCGGAACCCATATCTCCGCCTGATTCGGCCAGTTGAAATCGGGAGCGGCGACACCAATGACCTGATAGGACTCCTGATTGAGCAGGAGCGTCCGGCCGACAATACCGGGATCTCCGCCGAAGCGCTGTTTCCATGTGAGATACGAGAGAATGGCCTCATGATTGGCGCCCGGTTGATCCTCTTCGGGACGGAAAACGCGACCGAGATAAGGCCGCGTCCAGAAAACATCGAACCACTGCCAGGAAACTGCAGCGCCGGTCAGCCGCTCCGGAGTGGTCGCGCTGGTCGTGTAATTGAAGTTCGCCCTGCGCATCACGGCAGCGGAGGTGAAAATATCCTTTGCCAAAACCGTGTCGCCAAAATCGGGAGGAGAGATGGAAATGTTCTTAAGATCTCCGATACCGTACTTTGCGCGAACCGCGACAATCTGGTCGGGGTGAGGAACGCCGCTGGGATTCAGCAAAGTGGCATTGATCACGCAAAAGACAGCGACGTTCGCCCCAATGCCCAGAGCCAGGGTAAGAATGGCTGTCGCAGCGAAGCCGGGACTTTTGATGAGCTGGCGTATCGTGTATCGCAAATCTTGAAACATAGTTTCCATATAATTCCTCATTCGTAACGGAGCGAGGTCATGGGATCGACCTTGGTGGCGCGGCGGGCGGGCAGATAACTGGCCACGAGCGCGACTGAAATCAGAATCGCGGGCACGGCAATAAAGGTCAGCGGGTCGCCAGGGTTGACTCCATAAAGAAGATTGGACATCAGCCTGGTCAGCGCAAAAGCAGCCAATAGGCCAACCACCGTGCCGATCAGCGCAAGCTTGCCGGCGCCGCGGAGAACGAGCTGCAGAATATCGAGCTGGCGCGCGCCGAGCGCCATGCGAATGCCAATCTCGCGCGTTCGCTCGCCGACGACGTAGGAAAGCACACCGTAGATTCCGACGCTCGCCAGCAGGAGCGCCAGACTTGCAAAAGCGGTCAGCAAAATCATGGAAAAGCGGCGCCGGGCGAGCGATTGAGCAATCACCTCATTCATCGATTGCACGCCGAAAACAACCGTGTCTCCGCTCATCCGGCGGCTGGCAGCCCGGATGGACTCGAGCAGTGCGGCTTCAGCCTGAGCCGAGCGCACGATCATGGTCGTGCCGGTGGGCACCATCGAGATGAAAGCGTTGGGCATCTGCATGCATGGAATGTAGAACTGTGTGCGCAGTTTTTCGGAGTCATCGAGATCGAGCCCCCATTGCCGGACGTGGCGCACGACCCCGACGATTTCCATCGGGCCGGTATCTTCTTCCAGAATGCGGTGGCCGATTGGATCCTGGTTGGGGAAATACTTATTCGCGAAAACGTCATCGACCACGATCACG
>Ga0335080_10001329_pt1 | contig 24003 bp, 23 predicted proteins | sample Lox_Sample_34_FD_206720 | JGI IMG/M metagenome (GOLD analysis project Ga0335080, IMG submission 206720) | Soil microbial communities from Loxahatchee National Wildlife Refuge, Florida, United States - Lox_Sample_3.4 | ecosystem: Environmental > Terrestrial > Soil > Wetlands | place: USA...
TGGCAAGCTGCGAGAAGAACTCATCGAAAGATTGTCAAAGACCTCATATTATAGTAAATTTGCTATAGACTTCGAGGCGCCATTTGAAGACCCTCAAACCGCCGGTACGGCGACCTGTAGATTGGCTCGGCGACTCGAAGAGAAACATTCAAGAATTCCCGAAGGGTGCGCAAAAGCTGCTCGGGGACGAATTGCAGCTCATTCAATTCGGAGGCATGCCGAAGGATGCCAAGCCGTTCAAAGGGATCGGCAGCGGCATTATTGAGCTTGCCCTGCGATACGCATCGGACGCATATCGCGTGGTGACGGCCGTGCAACTCGGAAAGAGAATTTACGTTCTGCATGCCTTTCAGAAGAAGTCGAAGACAGGCATTGAGACGCCGAAGCGGGACGTCGATCTGATCAAGAAACGATACGCGGAAGCGCAGGAGTTGGCTCATGAGTACGAAAAGCAGAAGATCAATTAAGGCTGAAGTAGGTTCCGGGAATGTGTTTGCCGACCTTGGATTGAAAGACGCCGATCGGCTCATGGCTCGCGCTCAGATCGGATTTCACGTCTTCACAATCCTAGAAGCAAAGAAACTGAAACAGCGCGAGATGGCGACAATCTTGGGCATTGCGCAGTCCGACGTGTCGCATTTGATGAACGGACACTTCAGCCGATTCACAACCGACAAACTTCTCGACTTTCTCAAGCGGCTTAATCGGAAGGTCACGATTGAAGTGAGCCGCCGCCACAAGGGAGAGCCTTATCAGGAAGTGACTTTCGCACCGTGAGAGAGATTTTGGATATCCTGACTCTTAGGCGTCCTCGGTCCGGATCGCTGGTTTGATCTGCAACTTCATCATCCCGTAGTACACCCCAAACGCCACGACAAACCCCACAAACCACGAATAGTCATACAGCACTCGCAGCGATGGCACGACCAGTCCCACTAGTGCGGTCCCCGCACCCAAAAACAAAGCCGCCACGGCCATCCAGTTGAAGCCAGATGAATATTCGTAAGCCCCGCCGCGCAGATAGAGATCGTCCACCACTAGCACGCGCCTCCGCACGACAAAGTAGTCGCAGATCATGATCCCCGCTACCGGCCCGAGAAACGCGGCGTATCCGCCGAGCCAGCCGAAAATGAACGTTCCGTAGTCGGAGAGCAGTTTCCACGGCATCAGCGCGATGCCCATGAAGCAGGTGATCACGCCACCGGTGCGGAAGCTGATCTTGCGCGGCCAGAGATTCGAGAAGTCATTTGCAGGCGACACGACATTCGCGCCGATGTTGACGTTCAAAGTCGCCAGCAAAATTGCCAGCAGCGAAATCACCACCGCCACTGGCGAATGAAACCGGCTCAGCAGTTGTACCGGATCCCAGATCGCCGCTCCATAAATAACCACCGTCGCCGACGTCACCAGAATCCCGATCAGCGAATAGAGCGTCATCGTGGTCGGCAGGCCGAGCGCCTGTCCGATCATTTGCTGCCGCTGATCTTTGGCGAAGCGCGTGAAGTCCGGAATGTTCAGCGACACCGTCGCCCAGAAGCCGACCGTGCCGTTCAGCGCTGGAATCAGAAATTTCAAGAAATCCGAGAAACTGACGAAACGAGACGGCGCCGCCAGCATCGGCCCAAACCCGCCCGCCTCCCGATACGCCCACCCCAGCAGCAGCAACCCCACCACCAAAAGAACCGGCGCACTGATCCCCTGCAGAAACCGAATGTATTCAATCCCCTTGAGAATGACCGCTAGGTTGATCAGCCAGAACGACATGAAGCAGATCGCCGCGCCATGAGGAACGTTCTTCCATCCCGGAAACAACGTCGTAAGCAACGTATTGATCGCCTCGCCTCCAATCCACGTTTGAATCCCGAACCATCCACACGCCACCAGCGCGCGCAGCACCGCCGCCACGTTCGCGCCCAGCACGCCAAACGACGCTCGCGCCAGCACAGGAAACGGTATTCCGTATTTCGCGCCCGGATGCGAGTTGAGAAGCATCGGGACGAGAACAATTGAGTTTCCAAGAAAGACCGTCGCGACCGCTTGCTTCCAGTTCATCCCGCCCTGGATCAGGCTCGCCGCCAGCATGTAAGTAAGAATGTTGACCGACATCGACACCCACAACGCCGCAAAGTTGTAAGTGCCCCAGTGGCGCCGCTCAGGGCCTGCGGGCGCGAGGTCCGGGTTGTAAAGCGGGCTGGACTCGATGCGGGAAGACATTGCTGTTTGCGAGTTGCTCATGAGAAATGTGCGCTTTTCACCGATACCCTATGCACCTGTCATCCTGAGCGAAGTGAGGCGAAGCGTAGCGTAGCCGAACGGAGTCGAAGGACCCCTATCGCTCCGACTCACTCAGCACCGTGGCAGGGAGTTCTCACCGTGCGACTGGCATGACGATGCACGCCTAGTCTGCCGCCATCTGCCCGCTCTGCGCCGTCAGCGGAGCATAGCTCTCCGGACGCCGGTCCCTGTAGAACTGCCACGTCTTCCGAACCTCGGCGATCATGTCGAGATCAATATCGGCCACCAGCACTTCATCTTTATCGCGGCTGGCCTGTGCGAAAATCTGCCCGCGCGGATTGCAGAAATAACTCTTCCCATAAAACTCGCCAATATTCCAAGGTTTCTCGCGCCCCACCCGATTGATTGCCCCGACGAAGTATCCGTTCGCCACCGCGTGTGCCGGCTGTTCCAACTCCCACAAGTGTTCCGACAATCCCGCCACCGTGGCCGAAGGATTGAAGACAATCTCAGCCCCATTCATCCCCAGCACACGTGCGCCTTCCGGAAAGTGCCGGTCGTAGCAGATGTAAACTCCCACCCGCGCGAATTTCGTGTTGAACACGGGATAACCCGTATCCCCCGGTGTGAAATAAAACTTTTCCCAGAATCCGGGATGCACGTGCGGAATATGGTGCTTGCGATATTTCCCGAGATAGGTGCCATCGGCATCGATGACGGCCGCCGTGTTGAAGTACACGCCCGGCATCTGCTCCTCGTACACCGGCACCACCATCACCATGCCGTGCTTCGCCGCGACCTTCTGCATCAGCTTGACCGTCGGCCCATCGGGCACGCGTTCGGTCAGTTCGTACCAGCGAATATTCTGCTCCGCGCAAAAGTAAGGACCGTAGAAAAGCTCCTGCAGGCACAGCACGCGCGCTCTCTTCTTCGCCGCCTGCTCGATCAGCTTCAGGTGCTTGTCGATCATTGCCTTCTTGATTTCCGCCAGCGACCTGTTCGGGCCTAGCGCATTGCTCGCCTGAATCAGCCCGCAGCGCACAATTCGAGCCATGGAAGCACCTCCGAGGCAGGCCAATATATCAGAGACCGGGGTCTATTTCAGGGCAGGGAACAACGCCTCTTTCCAGCGACGGTTGTCGATGGTCCAGCATACCTTGCCGCGCGGCTGCCGCAGAACGTCAGCCCATAGCGACCGGTTGCGCTCGTCGTCGGCCACGTTCAGGCGATCCACGACGGTCATGCCGCGGGTCAGTTCACTCTGGGTTTCGACATCGATGTAGTGCGAGCTCCAAAAATTTCCCACGGAGGGATCCAGAGCCAGGCACATGGCCACCGGATCGGGCAGACAGATTCCATCTTCGCCAGTTTGGATTTTGTAGGCCTTGCGAGCGTGGCTGTTGCTCTCGATGGCAAAGCGCGCGACATCGTTGTTGAGGCCGAGGACGTGAGCGATGTCATGGTCACCCAATACGGCCTCTCCGCGACACAAGTGCCATCCGATGAGTTCGACCGGCAGACCGCTGCGCATGACCATGCGCGCCGCCTCAGGATCGACCCAGATGTTGAACTCGGCCGCGGGCGTGACATTGCCTTCGCAGCAGGGCGCGCCGCCCATGACCACGCAACGCCCAACTTTCCTGGCGAGGTCGGGCCTCTTAGAGAGCGCCAGAGCGATGTTGGTCAACGGGCCAAGAGTGACGACCACGAGTCCCGGATTGGCCTCGATGGTTTCGACGATCGCATCGACGCCGTGGAGCGATCGGGGCGCCAGCCGCCGGGGGGCATAGCCGTGGTCACCAAGCCCATCGCGGCCATGAAACCAGGTCGCGTTCTCGTAGCGCCGCAAGAGGGGCTTGTCCGCGCCGGCATAGACGGGCACATCGGCGCCGCAGAGTTCCACGGTGTAGAGCGCGTTGCGCGTGCATTGCTGCACGTTCACGTTGCCGGCAACGGTGGTGATGGCGACCACGCGCACGTCGGGCGCGCGCAGGGCCATGATGAGAGCGACGGCGTCGTCGGAAGCAGTGTCCGTATCGATCAGGAATGGGCGCGGCATGGGTGTTTAGTAGATCATGAACCTCTCGTGGCTGACGGCCCACCCGCAGCGTGCGGCCTTCACGCCTCGCTTTTTGCCGTGGGCTGTGAGCCGTCACCCCGTGGGCATTATTTGCGACCAGGCACTCCAGTCCCTGCCCGCACACTTTCCAGCAGTTCGATCAACTGGCGCAGTTGCGTCTGCCCCACGTGACGCAGAATCTCGCGACCAAATTTCTCGAGCGGGGCGTCCATCTCGCGCAATAGCTTCAGTCCCGCAGGAGTGATCCTGCCGTAAATGACGCGCCGGTCCTGTTTGCCCGGCGAACGTTCCGCCAGACCGCGCTTTTGCAGCCGGTCGAGCAAGCGCGTCACGTCGGGATCGCGCGTGATCATCCGCTCCCCGATCTCACTGCACGGCAGGCCGTCCTGTCCCGCGCCGCGCAGGATGCGAAGTGCGTTGTACTGCGTGCCCGTCAGGCCGAACTCCTTCAGCTTCGCTTCCATCTTCGATTCGAGCGCGTCGGCGGTGCGCAGCAGGGCCAGATAGGCTTCCTGCTCGCGGCTGCCGAAGGGCACCGTCTGCTTCAGCTCCGCTTGCAGTCCTCGGACCATGTGCCGAGACTAGTCGTCATGACGACCATCTGTCAATTCCATGTAAACGACTTGTCTCCAAGGATTTACAAACCGGCGCTACGAGGTGCATCTCGTTCCCGGTGGTCCGCATCTATTTAACTAACCGGTTAATGAACGACCGAAAGAAGACCGGAATTTCCCCAGTGAGGATGGCAATGATGAAAAAGAAAGTGTTCGCTCTGTCCACCGTAGCGTTGCTCGTCCTGCTGAGCATGACCGCTCTGGCCGCAACCGGCCGATACGATCAGCAGATTCAGCAGGCGGTCAGCGCAAAGATTCATGACGCAAGCCAGCTGCAGAACGTCCGTTCCAGTGTTGAGGACGGCATCGTGACCCTGACCGGCACCGTCGACCTTTATCAGGACAAACTTGATGCTGCAAAGAAAGTGAAGAAGCTCGCCAATGTCAATGGCGTGCGTAACCGGATCGCGGTCGCGGGTGAAACCGTGTCCGACAACGAACTGCAGCAGAAACTGGCTAAGAAGTTGGCCTATGACCGCGTCGGGTATTTCGATAACGCGTTCAACTATCTGACGATCGAGGTGAAGGACGGCGTAGCCACGGTCGGCGGTGATGTGTACAACGACGTGGCGCGCGATTCCGCTCTCGCCATCGTGCAGCGCATGCCGGGCGTCAAGGACGTGGTCAGCGAAGTCAAGGTGCTGCCGACTTCGATCTATGACAACGAGCTGCGGGTTCGCATGGCACGCGCGATCTATCGTGACTCGGTACTCGGCCGTTATGCCACCGACCCCGTCGACCCGATCCGCATCGTGGTCGATAACGGACACGTGACCCTCTACGGCAGTGTCCAGAGCGAGATGGACAAGAACATCGCCGGCGTGAGGGCCAACGGAGTGTTTGGAGCCTTCAGCGTCGACAACAAGCTTGAGGTGAACTGAGCAGTTGCTTCTCTCTCCCAGGGCGCGGCGCAAGCCGCGCCCCTTTTTTTGAAGTGGAACGCCCGGTAGCCCCTCGCACGTCCAGTCGTTCGCCAGCCCTCACTCCGTCGCCCGCTACGGAGTGAATTTGAAAATCATTCCCGTCCGGCTCGTTCCGCCCGCGGGCGTGGCTCCGTATAGGTCTCCCGCCGCGCTGAAGGTCAGTCCGTAGTTGGGAGCGTAGCCGTCGAAGTTCTTGCCGAAGTAGTGAATGATCTTCTCGTTCCACACGCCGTCGGAAAGCGTCAGTTTGAACACCGTGCCGCAATCGCAACTGGGACGTCCTCCAGCCGACGTCGTGCCCAGCAGGTTGCCCTTATTGTCGAAGACCAGGGTCGATGTGGGGAAACTCCCATCCACATCGCCGAGGAAGCTGTAGAGCACATTCTCTTGCCATTTGCCGCCGGGGCCGGGAGTCAGGCGGAAGACCGAACCCACGCCGGCACTTCCGCCATAGTAGGTCGTGCCGTAAAGATTGCCCGCCGTATCCCATGTCAGCCCGCCGTACGGAAACGCGGCATCTGGCATGCCCTTAAAGGTGTAGAGGACCTTGAACGACCAGCCCGTCGGCGATGGCGATAGCCGGTAGACTGTCCCCAAGCCGTTCGCGCCGCCCTGCTCAGCCACGCCGTATATGCTTCCCGCGCCATCAAGCAGCAACTCGCCCAGTGAACCGGTGGCGCCATCTTTGCCGCCGGTAAAATTGTGGAGAATCCGTTTGTGCCATGATCCTCCAGCTCCGGGCGACATCATGAACACCGTCCCAAACCCGTGGCTCCCTCCGTCGGGCGTCGTGCTGTAGAGATTGCCGGCTGCGTCGAAGACTACCCCACTGCCCGGACCCCATCCGTCATTGCCGCCTTTGAAGTTGTGCAGCGTTTCCTGGAACCACAAATCGCCGTCGCGAACCAGCCGGTAGACGACGCCGCACCCGTCCGCGGCGCATATTCCCGCATTTCCACCCGCGACCGTCGTGCCGTACAGGTTCCCGTCCGGTCCGATCGTGACCCCGCCGTGCGGGTCCAGGCCGTCGTTGCCTCCGGCAAAACTGTAGATCACGGTTTGAACCCAAACGTCACCCGAGGGCGTGAGTTTGAAAACGGCGCCGAAATCGAAGTCGCCTCCGGCCGCCGTGGTGCCGTAGATATTGCCGTCGCTGTCGAAGGTGAGTTTCGTCGCCGGATCGCGGCCGTCGATGCCCCCACTGAAGCTGTAAACACGTTTGTACCCGCTCGCCGCCGACGCGGAACCGGCCATCAGGATCACCACGGCAAATGCCGCGCACGCCTTGCTGAGGGAAGACCACCGAGGGTTGCTGCGCATATTTTCCTCGCTTGGAAGGATTACGGAACCGCGGTCGCCTGCTGCGGATTTGGCCCGGAACTATATCACCGAACCGGCGTCAGACGCCACGTCTGCGGCCCGGTCTTGAAAGGGTCCGACAATGGCCACGAGGACTCAAAAGCATTGAAATCGGAAATAAGGGGTTAGCTTTTCTGAGAACTGAGAACTGAGAACTGAGAACTGAGAACTGAGAACTGAGAACTGAGAACTCAATTCGCCTTCCGGCTGTGCACCAGCTTCAGACTATCCGCCTGCAGAATGCGCTGGATCTGATGCTTGGCGTGAACGGCCCAGGGACCGGCTGTATCGAGTTTGATATAGGCGCGCCAGTGTTGCAGGGCCTTGCGCGGCTCGCGAATCTTCTCGTACGCGAGGGCGAGGTTGTAATGCGCGTCAGCGTAGGTGGGTGCGAGTTGAATCGCAGTCTTGTAAGTGGCGATGGCTTCCTGCACGCGTCCGGTTTCGTCGAGCACGTTGCCTAAATCGAAGTACGCCAGCGCATACCGCGGATCGATCTCGATGGCCGAGCGATAGTGTTTCTCCGCGGCCACATATTCCTGGCGGTTGTAATAGAGCGTCCCGAGGTTGATGTGGGCGGCGGCGTGGTTCGCATCCATATCCAGAACCTTCAGATAAACAGAGATGGCCTCATCCTGCGTGCGGGGCTCTTCTTCCAGAGCGATCCCGCGCGCAAACAACTCGGCTACGTCGGTGACAACCAGTTCCGGGCCGGGAGGGGCAGGGCTGGTCACGACTTTCTCGGGGGCAGCGAAATCGAACATGAACTGGCCGGCGATGGGCTCCAGCAAGCGGCCTTGATGGCGGAATGCAACCCGGCGTCCGCTCCGGTACGCCCCCGCTTCGAGAAGCGGGTTCTCCATGCCCGCGACCTGCTTCTGCATGGCTTCGAGTGATTGCCGGATCACTGCCGGACGAACCCGTTGCGCACACAGGTCGCGTACTTTCTTGATTTGTAGGAGGTCGAAGAACGAGTAGCCGTCGGCTGCGGTCACTAACGCGGCCTTCTCCCAGGATTGAAGCTGGCGAGGACTGATCCGCAAAATACGCAGCAGATCTGCTCGGCTATAGCGGTGCACGGCGATGGTTGCTTTCGCCAACAATTATCCGGAAGTTGCAGGGGTTAACGCAAGTGGCAACCCGGTGGAAGGCTGTGGACAACTGGCCGGAAATAGCACAGAAGTGGTGGACCAAACTGCAAAGCGATATGCTTGCCCTGATCCCGAGGAGCATTCGAAATGAAAAGGCAGAACCCGCTTCCCGTCGCAATTGTCCTCGCCTTGACGCTCTTTTCTCCACTCACCCGTCTCCACGCGCAGGATAGGCCCCATGCCAGAGTCATCGCGCTATCCGGTCAGGGGAAGGAGCAGTCTCTGCTCAGCGGGCCTCCCGAAACCGTGTCCATGCGGTCGGGACTCATCACGCTCCAACCACACCAATCCGTCGGCAAACACAGCACCCGACAGAACGAGGAGATGCTGGTCGTGCTGGAAGGGCAGGGGAAGATGCTGTTCAGCGACGACGCCAGCATCGCAATCGCCAAAAATCACGTGCTCTACTGTCCCCCACAGACTGAGCACGACGTCATCAACACCGGCACAGGTGTTCTGCGCTACGTTTATATCGTCGCCAGTGCGAACTTGAAATAGTCGTGCGTGCGTCGCGGTTTGCTCCCCGAGGCTCTAGTACTTCACCTTCGTCCAGGCATTCCCGGCCGCTTGGCTCGCCAACATCGCGTCGACAATGCAATTGGCACGATACCCATCCTCAAACGTCGCGACCAATGGAGACGCTGTCCGCGTTCCATCCGAAATCCGCGCGTAAACATCGCGCAATACATTCGCCAGAGCCGTTCCCCATCCTTCCTGGTGGCCGCCGGGCAAGTGCGCGTACTGCCGCACCGAAGCATCGAGCAGAGCCGGATCCTTCGCCATGACCTGGTTCGCCTCATGTCGAAAGCCGAGCCATAGCTCGTTCTGCTGCTCCTGGTCCCAGCGCAGCGAGGCCTTGCGCCCGCTGACTTCGATCCACAAGCCGTTCTTATGTCCTGCGCAAACCTGGCCCACGGAGAAGCTGCCCTTCACCCCGTTTTCAAATCGCACCAATACACTGGCCAGGTCTTCGCTCTTGATCTCGACCGCTTCCGTAGCCGCGTCGCGCGATGCCCCCGTGAAGGTCTCAACCGCACGTGTCGGGCGATAGCGAGTCGGAACGACAGTTGTCAGATCCGCCAGTACCGACTCCACTTTCAACCCCGTAATGTGCTGCGCCAGATCGCACCAGTGCGAGCCGATATCGCCCAGCGCCGAACTCACTCCGCCCTTGTCCGGTTCCAGCCGCCAGGAATAGTCGGTCGGCTCGAGCAGCCAGTCCTGCAGGTATTCTCCATGCACAAAATGGGCCGAACCCAATTCCCCTTGCGCAATCATGTGCCGCGCCTGCTGCACGCACGGATTTCCCCGGTAGTTGAAGATGACCGCGTGAACGATGCCCGCCTCCTGCGCCGCCTGCCACACCGTGCGAGCCTCCGACGAAGTCAAAGCCAGCGGCTTGTCGCAAACGATGTGCTTGCGACCTGCAATCGCGGCCATATTGACAGCTGTGTGCTTGTAATTCGGCGTGGTGTTGTGCACCACAAGAACGTTGGGGTCAGCGATCAGCTCTTCGTAGCCGCCGTAGGCCTTGGCGATCCCGTACTCGTCAGCTTTGCGCTTCGCCGACTCCAGGCTGGACGAAGCGACGGCGATAACATCCACAAAACCCAGGCGACGCACGGCTTCAACGTGCAGCGATCCCGCGAATCCCACCCCGACTATCCCCATACCGATACGCCGCATCGTTCATCTCCGTCGAAAAACACCGCATCTTAGCACGCGCTCCCGCTTGTCTCTTCGAGTAGACCGCCGCGACGTCCATCGTGCCACTCCAATTGCGATTGACACTCCCCTATGCTTGGGACATAATCCCCACACTTCTTCCCTGTGGTTGACCCTGACTTCCCCGTAGTTGGCCCACTTCGGACTGGCGTGAATTCACTCGCGCCGAGGAGCATATGAGACCCGCCGCAGAGGTTCGTTCGCGGCGATCGGATCATCGTCTATGAGCACAGATCAGCAACTGCATTCGCCCGACCAGCCCGAACCACCGAAGCCGCAGGGAAGGGACTGGCTCGAAAGACTCGAGAAGCTCTCGTCCGTCTTCTGGCCCGTCATCACTCTCCTGATCACGTTGTTTGTCACCGACCGCATCGAGAACGCGCTCAAAGAGCGCGAGTTGCACCTCGAAAACGTGAAGGACATGCAGCAACTGATGCAACAGATGGACAAGGCCGACTCGGGAACGGCCATGTCATGCGCTCTGGCGCTCGGTGCGCATGGCAGGTATGCTGTCGCACCCATGATCCAGGTGCTGCAAACGGGAGTGCCGGAGCATCGCCCGGCTGCCATGGCAGGATTGCGCGCTGCCGCCGCTATCGAGCATGATTTCGTCTGCCAGCAGTTGACCGGCGTCATCCGCAACCGGACACATCTCTACCAGGTCGAAGTCCACGAAAGTGCAGCTCAACTCCTCGGCGACCTCGACTGCCAGAAGGCAATCCAGCCTTTGCGCGAATATATCGCGAGGCTCGACGCGGCCAGTCCGGCAAATGCTGCCTTTTCCCCTGTCCCTGGGACCGAAGCGTTGACCCCTGCCAACATCAACGACGTCAAGAAGCAGGCGCAGGCCTCTCTGAACGCGCTCACCCAGCCCTAGCAGTCGATGGAGGTCCGAAATGAACGTGCTTACGATCCGGAAGTTCTGGCACTGGTTGCTGCTCGGTGCGGTGAGCCTTGTCCTCGTCCCTTGTCTGCCGGCTCAGGACCTGCAACTGTGTACCGACGTCAATTCCACGACCGGATACAAGGTTCTGCTCGACGATATCCGCTTCAACTCTGGCGCAACCGACGCCCAAGACAAACAACTCATGGACCTGCTGAAGTTCCAGCTGAAAAACCGCTTTGAAGACTTGGGCGACTCGCCGGACGCCCGCTACAAACTCATCCGATGTTCCGGCCGCATCCCTGACGGTGAAGCGTCGTTTCCGCCCATGATCGTGGATGGTCTGGTGAACCGCGACGTCGTGCTGGAAATCTGGGGCGAGGTGTTTCCTTCGAGTGCAGGCAAGCATCGCGTCTTTCTCAACTACGCCATGTTGCCCCTCCCTGCCAACACCAGTGCCCGCTTCCTGCAGCGACAGTATCAGCCGAAAGTCGGAAGTTCGGCGGACGACATAGTGGACTGGCTCGCTAACCTCAATGAACTCACCGCCTACGCCATGGTGGCGCGCGCCGTGCGCTCGCTGGCCACTGGCGGCCCCAGCGCCTATGACGGCGCCAAAGCCGACCTGGAAACTGCCTCGTCGAGCTTGCGAACCGCTTTTGGCGACTCGCCCTCGGCAACCCAGAAACAGCTTCTCGCATTTCTCTCCGAAAGAAAGTGCGCCATCTTGCATGACGCCCGCAACAACATCAGCTACCACGGACCTCTGCGCCAACTGCCCGATAGCATCGTCGAACGCGAGTGTCCAGCGGGAGGTGGACAATGAACTGCCGGCGCCAGCTTCGCACTCTGTCCGTTTTGGCTGCGTTCTTTGTGCTCAGCCAGGGTTTGGCGACCGCGGGAATGATCGCTCGCTGCGCATCCCCGTCCATGTTCCCGGATTCGGATGTGACGGTTTTCGTCTTTCCCTACGTGGACTACACCTCGACGGATTTGAGCCAAATGGAGTCTCCGGTGGGAACCGAACTCGCCGGTCTCATTCAAGCCGACACCCTGCTTGCCATCAGCCGTTTCGGCAACGTGGCTGCCATCCGCATGCTGGGTCGTCCTTCCGAGTGTCAGCCGGAATCGGTTCTTCGCGATCTGCTCGACGCCTTCGGATCTGGCCGCCCCGACCGCGCCGTCGTGCTCCTCTGGGGCCGCATCTTCCGTGTCGACACCGAAATCTACGTCCAGAGCTATGCCTCGTTCGGACGCTTTGTTCACGGCGATCCCGGGGAAATGATCCAGCTTCCGGTCGGCGACCGCACGTTGGCGGCACGTCTCGCCAGCCAGACTCTCAGCTTTCCACCGCGCCATGTGAACGAAGACGATCTGAAACAGATCCGTGAGCGCTTTGCCAAAGAGAACATCGTGCATGATTCGCCGGATGAGAGATCGCCCGGCAAGCCCCTGCTGCTTCTTTTTCCCAACGACCGTCAACCTGCCTATTACATGACTGACTCCCAGGGAGATTGGATCCGAATTCACACCCAGACCGGCCAGGACGGCTGGATCCTGGCCCGCGCCATGCTCGGGAAGCAGACTCTCAGCGGACGCCTCCCCGAGATGAAATTCGTCGAAGGCGTATCTGGCTATTTCGGATACCGCGCCCATCCCACGCCGGCGAAGGCTGAACTGGCCGATGACGCCTTGCGCACATTTGAGAACAGTTCACTCAGCGCCACCGCTCCGATGGCGGCTGCCGTTTCCCGGCAACTGCGCGGCATGCTTCTGCTGTTGGCACAGGGTCAGTCCACCTCAGCTTTCGACAAAGCATCTTCGCTTTTTGCCGAGGCCGCAGCCATGCTGCCATCAAGTTCCGCCGTGACCAACATGGCATCCGTCGTTAGTTTCTACTCCGATTGGAGCCAGCCTTCACCCAAGGTGAACTTTCAGGAGGCGGTCAACCGCTTCTGGACCAGCATCTCCGCCAACCCTGACGATCGCATGGCTCTGACCAACTGTTGGACGTTGTATACCCTGGCGCGCAATCCAGCCTTTCGCACTCGCTTTGCCTTCGACCCTCCGCTCACCGAACAAGACCTGGCGCAGAAGGCGCAGCAGATGGAAGAAGTTCAGTTGGGCGGCAGCCCCGTGAGATTGGCTCACGCCAGTCCTGTAGTTCCGTGGCCCAAGTCTCAGTGAGGATGGATACAAAAAGGCTGGAGCCGACGATCGGACTTGAACCGATGACCTGTCGATTACGAATCGACTGCTCTACCAACTGAGCTACGTCGGCCTGTGTCGATTTTAGCAGGGGACAGGTCGCAGGTGACAGTTCACAGGTGACAGGGAGGTTCGACCTGGCATCTGAGGAGCCACTCTTCTAGGCCGCTTTCGGCAGAGCGCGGTAATCGTCATCCGATTGCGCCGGCAGCAGCACCCACAGGGTGTAGATGCCCAGAGCCGTGCCGATCGGGACATTGAAGAGTGAGATGAACCCGACCACCAGCGTCACCACCCGGGCCCACTCGTCGCGCTGTAACAGACCCCAGCCCGCGATGAATCCAGCCGCAGCTTTGACCAGAACCAATATGCCGACGAAGGTCAGTAGCGGGCCGAGCCAACTCGAGACCTCGGGAGGCGGACCGCCTTGCATATGAATTTCGCTGTTAAACAGCGTGTGCGAGACAATCTCAAGCGCGACGCCCGCCAATAGGGTGAACGCAGAATATGCCAGCCATAGGATTCCCAGAAGTCGCACATGCTCTTGCACACGATTGCGACGATAAATCAAGCCAATTACCGGCTTGCCACAGCGCGCGCACGTTTGCTGTCCCGTTTGCAGTTGCGCGCCGCATTGATCGCAGAACATAGTTTCTCCTCCTGGATCGCACAAAGTCTGCTCTCTCTTCTGTACGGACGCAAGGGCGGTGCGGTTCCAGAGCAACTCAGTGAATGCCGTACCTGGGTCGGTTTTCACCGGGAACTGAGAACCGGGAACTGAGAATTGCTGCGAAACGAAAAGGCCGCCCGGCAACATGGGCAGCCTTTTCTTCAAGGGAGAATAGTTCCAACGGAGGTTTGGTCCATCAGAACTTTCTGCGGGAATCTTATGAGCCTTAAAAGCGGGGTGTCAAGCAAAATCTATGAATTAAATATCTTTGTTTTCATATATTTACAAAAAATGTCCACAAGTCGGCAAACCGTTGGGAAATGGCCAAAATCACCCTTTTTCTCGCCCTAAGAACATTCATTTGAGTGACTTACCGCCGACGGGAGGCCCGTTCCAGGCTCTCGTCCAGGTGCAGGGAAATGATCTCCAGGTCCTCAGGACGGTCGAACACCCGGTTCGGGTAAAGGCGCTTGATCAGGATGCGAACGCCCCCAAAAGCCACTCCCGCAACCAGCGCCAACCCGACCACAATGCAGCACAGAAGAATGGCGTTAAAGAGAAAATTCGCGACGTTATCTTTCTTGGTGGCGTACGTGTTCTCATTCCACGTGACGTCGGCTTCGTAGCTGATCGACGCCAGCAGTGACCTAGCCTCGCGCAGCGAAAGCGGACCGGCCGCGATCACCACGATCGGACCCGTGCGCTTATCGAAGAACGGGCCAATATCGAGAATCGGAGTGGTGCCCGGCTGCGCCGTCGCTTGATGCGCCGTGTCGATCTGGCGCAGCTTTTCTGCTGCGATCTGCGGCGTGGGATACGAAATCAGCATCAGCGTTGACTCGCCCGCAGTCGCCGCTCCCTTAGCGATGACCACTTCCGCGCCCGACTTGAAGTCCACCGTCGAGCTCGGCAGCGGCGATCCAACCCGATCGAGCGTCGCCGGACCAAGAATATATTTGACCTGTTTGACGTCGAACTGGTGAGGAAGGTAGTTCTGCAACGAAGGCAGGTTTCCTGCATTGCCCGCCGGCGCCGGCAGCAGTCCTGCCAGTTCCCGCAACTCGGCTGCCGACATCGCGCCAAGCTTGTCAAACACCGCATCCACCAGGATGTTCCCCTGGTAGAACAGAATCCGGTTATTCAGCGAACAACCCTGCCCGCCGATCTTCTCTTCCAGCATGGCAGGCGTTTTGTAGTAGGTAAACGCACCGTAAGCCCCACTCGCATCCGCAAATACCGCGGCCTTGATCACCACCTTGCGCCCGTCATCACGAGTGTAGGCAGCTTTTTCCAGCCCCTGGAATCCGTACTCCTGAAGCACGAGGGCATTCGCTCCGTCCGCCGCTGCGGGATCGCTGCTCTTGGCGACGGCATCACGAACCTGCCATCCGGCGAACTGCGCGGGAAGCACCGGGGCCATTGGCGCGGCCCCTGCAGCCGCCAGCGCAGCCGCCGACGCCAGGAAAAAGTGGAAGAACGCAATGCGAAGCAGATTCATGCGTGCCGGGCACACAGCAACCCTGGATATTTAGACTACTGGGACGCTGGGAAAGTTTCCAGCACAGAACTGGGACGTTGGTTGCGGCGTCGTGGCGCGCTTCTACGCTACTTCTTCAAGCTGCTGTGGCTGGCCACGCACAACCACTTGCTGTCCTGATACACCCAGGTGTCGGTGAAACGGCCGAAGTGCTCGTAGGACTTGCCCGCGTACACGCCCTTGGTGTGATAGTCGCCGGTCACGATCGCCGTACTGGCGTACATCTCGACCTGCACATTCTGAATGCTCATCAGGCTGGGCTTGAACTTGGGGTCGGCAAAATCTGCCAGAAACTTCCCGCGATTGCTAACCTCTCCGTCGAACTCGGTGTTGATGAACCTGTCGCCAATCATGGCGGCAATGGCGGCGGAATCGCGGTTGACCTGCGCCTCATTCCACATCCGCTCCAGTGCGACCAGGTTGGCCTGGGTGTAGGACGCGTCCTTGACCGTCTGCGAAACCGCGCAGGCTGTGAGTATCAGACAATAGACTATCGATCTCTTCATGGTGTTTCTGCTCCCGCGCTGGAAAGGGGCATGTCCGGCGTAGTTTGCAGAAACCATAGCAGCGGCTCATGACTCCCGGCCATCGAAAAACACGACCGGGACGTTACCGATGTCACCCCGTCCTAGCTGACAGTCTCTGCCGCCACATGTCGTGGGGTCAGTAATGCCAGAACGGCGGCTACGGCGAATAGCGCCAGGACGTCTCCCCAGAGATGGCCCATATGCTCGGGATTCGTCAACGACTGCACGGCCATGATTCCCGCATGCACCACACTCGACCATACCGTGAACCAGATCAGGCTCAGGTGCGCCAGCGGCTTGCGCGAAGCAATCAACAGAAATACCCCCAGCGTCGCATACACGCCCAGAATCATCTGCAGGTAGTGCGGAGTATGCCCCGTATGCCACGACCAGCCCGAAGGCCAAATTATGGTGAGGGGGTAGATCCCAAAGATGAAGATCAACCCTACCAGTAGTAGCGCGAGACGCAAGTACTTGGTGCCATCAGACTCGACCATATCTCTCCCTTTTGCCATGTGGAACGAAGTTGCCATCCTTCCTTCCCTTGGCCGTTGCGAATTCTGGGATCCACCCCCCCCGCGGACGGATTCAATTCTCCGTCGCGGGACGGAGTCATTCCTTGTCATAGAACTTGAGCGCCATCGCGCCGTGAGTTGCCGCTCCCCCGGCCCGCAGGGCGGCCGCGATGAGTGAGCTTTCGGTGATCTCCTCGCGCGACGCACCCGCGCGCTTTGCGGCCTTGACGTGCACTTCGATGCAATACGGACATTGGGTCGTGAAAGCAACGCCCAACGCAATCAGCTCGCGATATTTTCTGGGGATGGTTCCGTCGTCCCGGCCGACGATTTTGTCCAGGTTCAGCCAGGCGTTAAATTCCGTAGGCGCGAGTTTCCCCATCTCTTTGAGAAACCTCAGATCGGCGACATCATGGTAGTGTTCGCTCATTTGTTCCTCCCATACGGCCACGTACCTCTTGTGCAGACTGGTTACGACTTCCCGAGATTAGCGGTTGGATCCTCCGGAAACAAGATGGCATATATGACATTGTACATAGGTGATCACGCCAAATCGCCAGCGAAGCCAGGGGAGAGTCCTCAGAATTGAGGTGCTTTTGACGGGATGGGAAGGCTGGTAACAGAAGGGGTTCGGAAAAAGGCCGGGCTATTGCCCGTTGTCTTTATCAATCTTGCTGGCCACCTTCACCCCGCTCAGGCCGCTGACGTACTTCGATACGCCCTTGTAGAGAGACTCGGCAATCCTCTGGCGGTGTTCGGCGGTTTGCAGCCGGCGTTCGTCGGCAGGGTTCGACACGAAGGAAATCTCCGCCAGAATCGAGGGCATGTTGGCCCCGATCAGCACGATGAAGGGCGCTTTCTTGATGCCCCGGTTGCGCACTCCGGCGCTGCGCAGCGACAATCCGCCGTAGAGCGACTCCTGCACGTCGCTCGCGAACTCCCTCGATTCGTCAATCTTCTCTTTCAGTGCGATTTTCTTCACCAGGTCCTGAAGCTCGTGGATCGACTTCTCCGACACGGCGTTCTCGCGCGCCGCAACTTCCAGCGCTTCAGGGGACGAGGTGAAATTCAAATAGTAGGTCTCGACACCGCGCGCGTCGGAATCGCGGCTGGAGTTGGCGTGGATGGAAATAAACAAGTCGGCGCGCTCGCGGTTGGCGATCGCTGTCCGCGTCTCGAGAGGAATGAAGGTGTCGTCCTGGCGCGTATAGACGACCTCGGCTCCCAAGCGCGTTTCCAGCAGCCGTCCCAGCCGTTTCGCCACATCGAGCACAAGATCTTTTTCCAGCAGCCCGTTCGGACCAATCGTCCCGGTATCGTGGCCGCCGTGGCCAGCGTCAATGACGATCTTGCCGATTTTCAGGCCGAGCGCGCGGATGAGCGAGCGGTCCCCGGCCGCCGTGGGGCGAGCCTCACGTCCCCCCAAATCGGCCGTGTCAGGCGCGGGCGCGGTGCGCGATCCCTTTTTGCGCTCCGCCGCGACTTTCGTTTTTGGCGGCTTCGATGGTTCTGCTTCGGAGATCTTCTCTCTTTGTGCTGGCGTAACCTCCGGCCGCAACTGCTCCGGCTCCAGCGTCGCCACGGTCGTGGGCGCCTCATCCTCCGCTTCGACGATGGTTTTCGGAATCTTGCGATTCGATCCTGGCACAGTGACCGTAGTCTTCACCACGCCGATCCCGCCGACAGGCTCCGCTCCGCCGTCAGCGACGGGAGGCGCATCCGGATGCTCTTTCGCCACCGTATTTTCAGTCGGCTTCGATTTCGCAAACCGTACAGTGGGTTTCTGTGGCTTGGCCTGGTCGGCCTTGGAGTTGTCGTCCCCCAAATCTGTGGCGGCAGAATCCTGATCAGCGCCAGAGTCATCGCTGGCGCCGGACGTGCTTTCCATCGCGCTGGACGCCTTCGCCATCAGAGTGGCCCGGCTCTGCTTCCCATGTACGTCAATGATCAGCCGGTACGGGTTCGGCAGCAGAAACGCGTCGTAACTGGCCAAGTCGTCCACTTCGAGCACCACCCGCGTCCGCCCCGGCTGAAACTCAGCCACGCGAATCTTCTTCAGGAACCCGTCGTCCACATCGAAAGTCTTTCCCACCAGCGTGGATGCCAGCTTCGTATCTCGCAGGTCGAAGAAGACCCGGTCAGGATTGGCAATCCGCTGCGAGTCAAACTTCACTTCCTGCTCAATGTCGATGGCCACACGGGTATAGTCGGGCGTAGACCAATGACGAATTCCGGTTACCCGGGGCAGCTTATTGCGTCTGGTGCTGGAGGCATCGGCCTCCTGCTCCCGTTCTGCCGGCCGATTTTTCGATGCCGTCTTGCTCTCTATCCTCTGCCGTTCCATTTCTGCCGCATCAGTGTCCAGTTCCTTGATCGCAGCACGAGTGTCATCGGCCAGGTGATGCCGCGGATAGCGCCGGAGAAACTCCTCGAACGTTGCCCGCGCCTCTTCGGGATCATCCAGGTCGTCTTTGTAGACTTCCCCGATGGTGAAGAGCGCGTCAAAACGATACTTGCTGCCCGGATATTCCTTGCGCAGAAAGCGGTACTGCTCGATGCCGTGCCGCAGCGTCTTATCGTCGTCGAACTGGCGGCCCATTTCCACCATCAATTCAGCGGTTGCGACCACACTGGGATCGGCTTTGGAAGAAGTCGGGGCGCCGAAATACACGGCACGATAGGCGTTGATCACGCGCTGGTATTCACGCCGCGTGCGTTCGTCCGCGGGCCGCCCGTTCAGGGCCTCGCGCATGCGTTCAGCCGTGGAAAAATGCTGGCGAGCCCAGGCATCGTTGTGACGGACTCGCGCCGAAGCAGGTAACACCGGGAGCAGTGCCAGCAGGAACGCTGCACTGCAGCGCAGGACGCGCGGGCTCCGGACTAGGGTCGTAGAAACCTGGGTCTTCACGTACGTTCCCGGTTGTGGGACGGGTGCTTTACCCGTCACGTGTAGGCCGGGCATTCCTGCCCGGTCTCCAGAGCCCCTCCCGTACCACCCGGGAGAAGCAGCTTACTCGGTATTCGTAATCATCAGCACGCCCCGCGAGTCGCGCTGCACTCGTACCGGGTCCCGTACCGGATTGCCAATAATGTACGAACCCGGCTCCATACCGCCAAAATACAGATTCGTGATCCGCTTCACGTAATTCCGCGTTTCCGCAAATCGCGGGATCCCCGCGCTGCGTGCCACCGCGCCCGTCCCGGCGTTATACGCCGCCAGCGTCAACGGAACGTTGCCGCGGTAGTTCTCCAGCAATCTCTTTAGATGCCGGACCCCCGCATCCACGTTCTGCTCTGGATCGAAAGGATTTGTCACGTTCAGCGACCGCGCCGTTCCCGGCATCAGCTGCATCAGTCCCATCGCCCCCTTACGCGACACTGCGTTGGGGTTGTAATTCGACTCCACCTTCACCACCGACCGCACTAGGTTCGGATCGACATTGTGCCGCGACGCTGCCTGCACGATCGCCGCGTCAATTTCCTGTTCGGTGAAGATTCGGGTGCTTCTGATATTGAGCCGCGAACCGCCATCCAGATAGCTGTTGACTTCGGTGGCCGCTGACCGCGCCGCCCGAATCGCCGCCCCACTCGTCGGGACCGGTTTCCAACGATGTTCGGTGGAACTCCAATACGACAAACCCGGACGGGACGGAGTTGGGACCCTTGATCTCGGCGTGCCAGCCGGTAATTCGTCGTTGGTGTAGATCGTCCGGCCGTATTGGTCCGTAGTGGCGGCGATCATTCCCGTGCCGGTTTCCGACTGCGCTCGTACCGGCATCGCGAGAAAAGAGGCCGCGGCTACCATGGTGGCCATCAGGGCAGTTTGCATGCGCATATGCATATGGGTAACTCAGTTGGCCGGAAGGCACACTCACGCCATCGAGCCTACCTACCCACAGCCTGACGGAGAATCCAGAACCAGAGTACCGCGATTATAGGGCGGGGGAGGGGGAGGGGCAATCTCTCCGAAGGTCCTTGAACCACTGGAGTAATCTGCGTAAGTTACTGACGGAGAAGGCAAAAGTCAGAATGCTGAAGTGCGAGATTGCAGACGTCAGAGGTCAGATTGCCGAAGCGAACCCGGACCGCACCGAAAACTGAGAGTTGAGAACCGGGGACCGGGACTGAGAACCGCACTTCTACTTCTGTCTTCTGCCTTCCTCTACAATCTCTCTGTGCCCGGTGAGGGGTTTAACCTCTGCAATCTGACCTCTGACCTCTGCAATCCCATGAACTCCGAGTCTCTCCGCAAACTTTTCGACGATGTCGTTCGCCGCCGCCTCTCCCCCGACGCCGCCGTCGCTCGCCTCCTTCACCTCCCCTTCGAAGACCTGGGCTTCGCCAAAGTCGATCACCACCGCGCCCTCCGCCAGGGTATGCCTGAGGTGATCTTCGGCCAGGGCAAGACTCCCACACAGGTCGCCGGAATCTTTGCGCGCCTCGCCGAGCATGGCGGAAACGTGCTGGCCACCCGTGCCGACGAACAACAGTACGAAGCCGTAGCCGCCAAAGTGAAGAAAGTCGAATACCGCTCTCTGGCCCGCGCCATCGTCCTGAAGCGCGACCGCAAACGCTACGGCAAGGGCGTGATCGCGGTCGTGTCAGCCGGCACTAGCGACATCCCCGTGGCTGAAGAAGCCGTCGTCACCGCCGAACTCATGGGCAACACCGTCCAGCACATCTACGACGTAGGAGTGGCAGGCATCCACCGTCTCCTGGCCCACCGCAGCGCCCTCGCCAAGGCCCGAGTAATCATTGTTTGTGCAGGCATGGAGGGCGCACTCCCCAGCGTGGTAGGAGGCTTGGTCGGAGTTCCAGTAATCGCGGTCCCCACGAGCGTCGGCTACGGCGCAGCCTTCGAAGGCCTCGCAGCTCTCCTCGGCATGATGAACTCCTGCGCCTCCAATGTCAGCGTCGTCAACATCGACAACGGATTCGGCGCCGGATATGTAGCCTCTCTGATCAATCGCAGGTAGTCGCGAACTCAGCATGTACTGAGAGATTTCACCCGCGGCCCTCCCCACTGTCTTGCTGAGCACAGTAGGAACGAGCGCAGCGAGTTCCTGCGGAGTCGAAGCATCCCTACCTCACCAGCATCGTAGGCGCCAATTAAGGCGTCGCTCTCACAAGATCTTTGCGAATCACGCGCCGCCGCCTATACTTCCTCAAACTCAACCGCCCCACATGACCCTGTCCCCCAATGAGCCGCCCCAACTCCACCGCGGCCTGACCCTCACTCACACCATCTCTCTAGTCGTCGGCACGGTAATCGGCACTGGCGTATTCCTCAAGGCAGCCGTGATGTCACAAACCGTCGGCTCCCCGGGCCTGGTGCTGTGGGCATGGGTAATAGCGGGGCTCCTCTCCATGGCCGGAGCCCTCACCTACGCCGAACTTGGCGGGCTGCTGCCTCATGCCGGAGGCGAATACTCCTACCTGCTCGAAGCCTACGGAGAAGGCGCCGCCTTCCTCTTCGGCTGGATGCGTTTTGTCATGGGCTCGGCCGGATCTATCGCCAGCCTCGCGGTTGGCTTCGCCACATTTCTCGCGGCGATCCTCCCCATCAACCACGTCTGGATCCAGTTCCCCTATCACGTCTTCGGTCAGAGCCTCGTCTATCGCTTCGGGTCCCAGCAGGTCTTGGCGGTCACCGTGATCGTTGTTCTCTCCGCGGTGAATTGCGGCCGCGTGGTGCTGGGCGGCCAGCTACAGAACCTGATGACGATCCTGAAAGTTGCCGGCATCGCCGTCATCGTCGGCGGAATTTTCTTTTTCTCCAGGGGAGGCACGCTCGCGAACCTCGCCCGGCCCGCGGGTGCGCCGCCGTTCACCGGATTCGCCGCTTTTGGCACCGCCATGCTGGCGGCACTCTGGGCCTACGAAGGCTGGAATCAGATGCCCATGGTCGCTGGAGAAGTACAGAATCCCACCCGCAACGTTCCCCGAGGACTGATGATCGGCGTGGCCCTCATCGTCGTGATTTACTGTGTCGCGAATCTTTCGTACTTCTACGCGCTTCCGTTTTCTGACGTCCTGACCTCGAACTCCACCACCTATCGCGACGCTCTCCCCGTAGCCGCCAGGGCGGCACAAACGTTTCTCCCGCGCTTTGGCCCAACCTTCGTCTCGCTGGTCTTTGTGATTTCCACCCTGGGCGCGCTGAACGGCACCATTCTTTCCTCCGCCCGTGTGCCCTACGCCATGGCCCGCAACGGCCTCTTCTTCGCATCGTTTGGACGGATCAGCGGGACGACGCATGTGCCCGTGTTTTCGATCGTCCTGCAAGGCGTCTGGTCGGTCCTTCTGGCGATCTCGGGTACTTACGACCAGCTCACCGACTGCGTTGTCTTCGCCTCCTGGATCTTCTACGCGCTAGTGACGACGGCGGTCTTCGTTCTCCGCCACAAAATGCCCACCGCCGACCGCCCCTACAAAACCCTAGCCTATCCGTTCCTGCCGATGGTCTTCGTCGTGGTAGCCGCCTGGTTGGTATGGAACACGCTCCACACCCGTCCGCTGGAATCCACCGTAGGCATAGGCCTGATCGCGGCCGGGCTGCCGCTCTATTTCTATTTCCGTAAATCGCGCGGGGTGAGAACAGAGAACCAGCCAAAGTGACTCCGAGACCGTAGCTCCGGCTACCCGCCGTCTCAGCACCAAGGACACTGCCTGCAGGTTTCCTCTGCGTTCTCCGCGGCCTGTGCGGTTCAGGCTTCTTGACTTCGATTAGCTGAGCGGAGAATCCCTCCAGGGCGTACAATCAACCTAGTGACAACCACAAAGTTCGTCGTCAGAGTGAATCGTGGCACCAGCGTCCCAGAGTACGTGCAGCGGATTGACCGGACACCAATCCAGACAACCCCGAATCGCAAACTGGCACTGATCATGGGCAGGTTCACCGCTGAAGACGCGGTCAAGTCCATCCAGAGTGCGCGCTGTAACCCGGAGTTGGTCTCCGTTCAGACTCGCGCCTAGCCTGAGCCACTCCATCCACAGCAGCCGGCTATCCCCTTTGCCGGAAGAATCGAACCGCGACATAGAGGACCGCCACGATAATCACGGCCTCGATCAGGAACCGCACCTTGCCGCCTCCTCGCGCCGCCGCAATGATCTCACCGAACCCTCTCGCGGCCAACCCGCGCGCCGATGCCTTCCTCGTCGCTGGATCATCGAAACGTCGGCCTACCTGCGCAACCCCCGCGCCCGCACCGGCCAGACCACTTCCACCTTTTCCCCGCGAAACCCAACAATCTCATCGCTTAGATTCGCGCACGTGCAGGCGTGATACGGATAGAACCGGATCTTCTCTCCCAGCTTCACATTCTCCTCAGTCCGCGCCATCCCATGCTCTTCGTTGAACCGCTCCACAAATATCTTCCGATCCACCGCCCGCGCAATCGCCGCCGGAGCCGCCCGCCCTGTCCCCGCTCCGCCGGCGTCTCCGCTGAACGTCTTCGACCCGCCGTCAATCGTCACCCGATCTCCATTCCGGCTCACCACCGTACACAGCACCGACAGGGCCAATTGATGTTCCCCGGCAATACCGCTGTTCAACTGCATCAGGTCGTTGAACACA
>Ga0335080_10001330_pt1 | contig 23988 bp, 25 predicted proteins | sample Lox_Sample_34_FD_206720 | JGI IMG/M metagenome (GOLD analysis project Ga0335080, IMG submission 206720) | Soil microbial communities from Loxahatchee National Wildlife Refuge, Florida, United States - Lox_Sample_3.4 | ecosystem: Environmental > Terrestrial > Soil > Wetlands | place: USA...
CGATCGTGAGGCGGAGGCCCGGCCGCCGTTGGCCGACCTGGCTGGTCGACATGGCCGCCGGCATCGACGGCGCGGTCCACGCCTTGTTGCACCCCAGTTGGCGGCTGCTCGGCGCCGTCGCCTACCTCGGCTTCGACATCGCCGCGCTCGGGGCCGCGTTCGCCGCCGCCGGACACGCGATCCCGGTCGACGCGCTCGTCCTCGGGTACGTCATCGGCTACATCGCGAACTTGGTCCCGGTGCCCGGCGGCTTCGGCATCCTCGAGGCCGGGCTCGCGGGGACGCTGATCCTGTACGGAGCGCCCCCCACGCAGGCCGCCGCCGCGGTGATCGTCTACCACGCGATCGCGTTCTGGGTTCCCAGTCTGGGTGGGTTGATCGGTTACGCGCGGCTACGGCGCCGGCGTGCTCGAGATGTGACACGGCGGCCGGACGAGTCGGCAGCCTAGACCGCGTACAGCCTGACCCTCAAAGGTTCAGCCGAACCCCGGGCCGTTGTCGTCGTCGGGTTCCAGCGCCGGTCCCACGGCGCCAAGGATCTCTGCGGCGATGGCGTCCTGCCCGGTGAGGTTTGGGTGGAATTTCCCGGCCGTGTCACCCTGCGCCTTTCTGGACTCCGTGAACTGCACGAACCAGTGGTCCCGGGCGCAGTACCCATGTTCTCGAACGCTTTATGGATCCCGCCGACGTAATGCCGGCCGTTATGTGCCCCGGCCGTCATCATCACGTGCCTTAGTTGTTTCATGGGTGGCGTCCGGGTGCTCGACCAGATACACGTGGTGGTGGTTGAGCTGGTTGCCGAGACCAAGGACCTCGTCTCCGACCGGGTTGACCCCGCGGAAGCTCGCGAGCGCGTGGGCCTCGACCAAGCCCTGCTGCCTGTGGACGGTTCCCAATTGACAACCTTGTCAACGTGAGATAATAAGCCGCTGACAACGTTATCATTGCTTTGGCGGGGGTCGCCTGTCTGTGCGTTCAGCTGGTCCGGGAGCGGCGCGAAGAGGGCTGACCGGCGCCCGCACGCTTGAGGAGGAGGGGAAGCGGTGAGAGGGAAGCTTTCAAGCCGATTCGCTCGAGTCTGGCTTTGCTGATCCTGGGTGGAGCGTGTGCTCTCGGGATTGTGGCCGTGCCGGCGCTCGCGGGCACTTCGAGCTCGACCCCGACCTCCACGGCCCCGGGGGTCACGACCGCCACGCCCCGAACCCCGGCAGCGCCTCAGGTCGCGCCGTCGCCCGCCGCCAGGCGAGCAGGCTTTCCGGGGCCGGAATCAGTCAAGACCCTGAGCGGACGTCCGACGCACTGCGCCAGGCCCGTGCCGGCTTCGCGGCGGCCGGCCGGATCGCGCAATAGCAGCACGGTCAGGACCGCGCCCGCAGCCGGAAGGCTGGCGAGCCTGGTCGACACGCGGACCTGGACCTCCGGTGGCGGCAACACATTCCCCGGGGCCGAGGTGCCTTTCGGGATCGTGCAGTGGAGCCCGGACACGATGCCGACGTATAACCCGGGTGGCGGATACGACTATTCCGACACCAAGCTGTGGGGCTACAGCCTGACCCACGTCTCCGGTCCCGGCTGCGGCGCGGCGGGCGATGTGCCGATGGTGCCGATGACCGGACCGCTCCCCGCCACAGGCGTGGATCCGAACACGATCACGACCTCGTTCAGCCATACCGGCGAGGTGGCGCAGGCCGGCTACTCCTCCGCGCAGAGCAACCAGCCGGACACCGTCACCTCGGAGTTCACCGCCACCCCGCACAGCTCGATGGCCCGGTTCACCTACCCGGCGACGAACCAGGCCGACTTCGTGATCAAGCTGATGGCCAGCCAGAACGGGGACAACGGCGACGGTGCTCAGGTCGTGGGTGACAACGAGGTCGAGGGCTCCGACACCAGCGGCGGCTTCTGCGGCGAGAGCAACCACGACGGCCAGCCCCAGCTGTACACGGTCCACTTCGACATCGTGTTCGACCACCCGTTCACCGCCTCGAAGGTGGTCACCAACGCGAATCAGACCGACCCCGCCGCCGTCGAGCTGACCTTCGAGACGAGCAAGGATCAGGTGATCCAGGCGAAGGTCGGCATCTCGTATGTGAGCGCGGACAACGCCAAGCTCGACTGGCAGACGGAGAATCCGGGCTGGAACTTCAACTCGGTGCGCCGGCATGCCCAACGCACGTGGGACCGGCTGCTCGGCCGGATTCAGGTCTCGGGCGGTAGCTACGCCCAGACCCAGGAGTTCTACAGCCTGCTCTACAAGGACTTCATCCAGCCCAACGTCACCAGCGACGTGAACGGGCAGTTCATGGGTTCGGACCTGAAGGTCCACGGTGTGGCGCCCGGGCAGCAGAACCAGTACGGCATGTACTCGGGCTGGGACATCTACCACTCGCTCGCCCAGTTGCAGGCGATGCTCGACCCGCACCCCGCAGGCGACATGGTGCAGTCGCAGATCAACTATTACAGCGAGGACAAGCTCCTGCAGCAGTGGGGCTACGACAACCTGAACAACTACGTGATGGTCGGCGACCCGGAGGACTCGATCCTCACCGACTACTACACCTTCGGCGCGCACAACTTCAACACCAAGGATGCACTCGCCGACATGCTCGCCCAGGCCACGACGTCAACGACGTGCGGCCCGGCGAGGCGCTCGAGCAGCAGGACGGATACCTGCCCGAGGACGGCACGTACGGCTGCTGCAACCCACACGGGTTCATGTCGACGCTGCTCGAGTACGACAGCGAGGACGTGGCGCTGGCGCAGTTCGCCGCCGACGTGAGCGACCACTACGACGCGGCGATGCTGACGCGCCGCGCGAACAACTGGGAGAACCTGTTCGGCCCTGACAACAACCTGCTGACCTCGCGACTGGCGAACGGACAGTTCGAGCCGGACGTGACCCCGACCTTCACGGAACGTTCCCGACCGACGGCGAGCCATACGTCGAGGGGGACCCGTACGAGTACCTGTGGGACGTCCCCAACGACTACTCGGCGTTGTTCTCGCTCCTCGGCGGCGAAGCCAAGGTCCGGACGATGCTCGAGCAATATCTCTCCAAGCCGAACGGCTTCGGGATGTACGCGCAGATCACGAACGAGTTCGACCAGGGCGAGCAGTTCGCGCCGGACTACGCCGGGGACCCGGCGGATACCCAGAAGGTCGTCGACGACATCCGCAACAACACGTACCAGCCCGGCCCGGACGGCCTGGCGAACAACGACGACCTCGGCGCGGAGAGCTCGCAGTTCATTTGGGAAATGCTCGGCATGTACCCCGAGAACTCGGGCCGAGGGACGCTCGTGTTCGCGAGTCCGGGCGTCCCCGGGGAGACGATCCACACCGGTGACGGACATGCGATCAACGTCACCGCGCCCGGCGCGTCGGCCAGCACCTACTACGTCCGGTCACTGAAGCTCAACGGACGGCCGTACTCCAAGCTGTGGGTCGACTACAGCACGCTCGCGTCCGGGGCTTCGCTGGACTGGACGCTGGCCACCACACCGAGCTCGTGGGGCTCGGCGGCGGCGGATGCGCCGCCCTCGTACACTGACGGGCTGCGGCCGGCGGTTGGCTTTCTGTCCGATCAGAACGTGACGATCGCGCCGGGCTCGAGCGCGGCGGTCCAGGTCGGAGCGCAGAATGCCACGGCGAGCAGCCAGGCCGTGCATGTCGACGTCTCGGGTTCGGCCGGTAGTCGCGTGTCCGTCTCGCCGTCGAGCGGGGCGATCTCGGTTCCGGCGAACGGCCGGGGCACGCTGCCGGTGACCGTCAGCGCGAGCGCATCCGCACCGTTGGGGTTCAGCTGGGTAACGGGCACGCTCACAATGCCCGGCGGCGCGACGCAGACCGTCAAGCTGTCGGTCCTGGTGGCGTATCCCGGGAGCCTGCTGGCCGCGTTCAACAACGCCGGCATCTCCAGCGACGGCAATGTCGGCCAGGCCAACTTCGACGGCGGCGGCGCCAGCTACTCGGCGCAGGCGCTCGCGGCACAGGGCTGGACGCCGGGCGCCTCGAACATGGTCGACGGCGTCAAGTTCACGTGGCCACAGTCCACTCCGGGGTGGCCGGACAACGCGATCGCCCAGGGGCAGACGATCACCCTGAACGCCCCGTCGGGAACCCAGACGCTCGCGTTCCTGGGCTCGGCGACGAACGGACCCAGCGAAGGTGTGGTCACTGAGCATTACTCCGATGGCAGCAGCGCTCAGTACTGGCTCGGCTTGAGCGACTGGACGCTGAACGCCGGCGCCTCGCAGCCGTCCTACGGCAACCAGACGGCGATCAAGCTGAACTACCGCAACTGCTCATACTGCTCGCCGCAGCAGCAGAGCGTGGCGACGTACGTGTTCTACGCCGCGGTCCCGGTGGATGCCGGCAAGACGCTCACGAGCGTCACGTTGCCGGGCGGGGCGACGATGGGCGAGCTGCACATCTTCTCGATCGGCACCTCGACCGCGTCCCTCAGCCCACCGGTTGCGACGTCGGTGACCCCCGGTGTCGCCTCCGGCGGCCAGCAGATCACGGTCAACGGCTCGGGGTTCGGCGCCACCCAGGGCTCGGGGTACGTCGAGTTCACCGACAACGGCATGACCTGGGGCCCGCCCGGACAGTCGGCGCTGCAGATCGACAGCTGGAGCGACACGGCGGTCACGTTCACCGTGCCGTCGTCGGTCCACCCGGGCTCGGCGGCATCAGTGACCGTGACCACCGGTAGCGGGTCCATGTCGGATAGTCCGGCGTTCGGGATCACGCCGACATCGAATCCGAGCGACTACTACGACAGCACCGGCACCTCGCCGGACAACAACCAGAGCTGTGCCGACTACGACGGTGTGGGCTTCAGCTACTCGGCCGATGCTCTCGCCGGCCCCAGCGTCGGGTTCACGCCCGGCGCGACCGTCCACGCCGACGGGTTGACGTTCACCTGGACGAGCGGGAAGCCCTGCTCTCCCGACAACATCCTGGCCGCTGGGCAGACGATGCTCGTCGGTGGGCCGCCCGGGGCGAACACGCTCGGGCTGCTCGAGTCATCGACCGACGGAGGCACCCAAGGAACGATCACGATCAACTACACGGACGGCAGCTCGTCGACGGCGACGATCAGCTCGAGCGACTGGGCACAGGGTCCGAGCTCTTCGGAGACCGCGGCCGCGACGCTGCCCTATCGCAACAGCGTCTCGGGCAGCTCACAGCAGCTGACCGTGTATGTCTATGCGACGACCGAGCCGGTCGATCCGAACAAGACGGTCAAGTCGATTTACGTTCCCCGACGTCAGCAACACGACCAGCGGGGGAGCGACCTCCATGCACATCTGGGCGGTCAGCCTCGGGACGACCTAGGTCGAGTGACGGGAGCGATGATTCAAGGGCCGGGAACCTCCCGGCCGTCGAATTCCGCGTGGTGCGGCGTCGTTCACGGCGAGGGCCCCCTGACGGGCGCGGCGACGATGGTCGGTCGGATATCCGAGGCGCGCTGGCGACGGAAGTGCTCAAGGATCAGCACGCTCACGAGCGCCACGTAGACACACCAGACGGAGGTCAGCTCGTCGACCCGGACGATCGCTGCGGCGATCACGCCGACAAGGCTGAGTAACCCGAACCAGCGGATGTATCGGCGGCTGGACAGCAGCGCCGGTCCGCAGGTCACGAGGACGTAAAGCGCCCCGATCAGATAGTCGTTCGGGGTATGCGTGGTGTAGTCGATGCAGTGTGCCTGCTCCCGGGCTCCTATCGGATACGCCGTGACCTGCCAGATCATGTAGAAGCCGAGCGCGACCCCAAGCCACGCCAGCGGCCACATCCATCGCGCATGGCGACGGCTCGGCTCCATGAGCGCGAACCCAACCGGAACGATCGCCGGCAGAACCGCGTGGGCGAACACGATGTACGCCTCCCGCGCGGTGTTCCCCACCGCGCTCGAGACCTCGCCTCGCAGCCCCAGCCAGACGAACCCTTCCACAACCTGATGAGCGCCCAGCAGGACCGGCAGCGAACCGATGATCACCTCCCGCGGGACGCGTACGCGACGGAGCGTCTGCACCCCGACCACGGCCACTACCGCGCCAGCCGTGAAATCCGCCTGTGGCGAGAAACACATCGCCCGCTTGAGCCTACTGCCGGCCTCGATCGGGAAACGCCTGCGCCGGGTTGGCGCTCCGGCCGGTCGGCGGCTGCCGCTGCCGTCGCACCCGCCCAGTAGTTTACGTTTACGGTCTGCCCCCGACGCGAGAGGAGCTGATATGGCACACGGCCAACTGGCGCACACCCGAGTGGGCGTGCTGGGCACGGGCGAGGTTGGGCGCCGACTGGCAGAAGGGTTCGGCAGCCGCGGGCACGAGGTGATGATCGGCTCGCGTGACCCGGACAAGGCCGAGTTGCGCGACTGGTTGTCGGGCCCGGGCGCCGGCATCGACGTCGGGACGTTCGCCGAGGCCGCCGCCCACGGCGAGCTGGTCGTGCTCGCGGTGCTGGGGAATGCGGCGGAGGAGGCTATCGTCGAGGCCGGTGCTGCGAACTTCGCAGGCAAGGTTGTGATCGACGCGATGAACCCGCTCGACTTCTCCGGGGGGTTCCCGCCGAAGCTGTCGATCTCGGGTGAGGACTCGCTTGGCGAGCGTGTCCAGCGCGCGCTGCCCGACGCCCGTGTCGTCAAGGCGTTCAACACGATCGGCAACGCGTATTTCGTCGATCCGAGCTTCGGCGAGGGCCGGCCGACGATGCTGATCGCCGGCAACGACGAGGACGCCAAGCGCACCGTCGGTGCGCTGCTCGCCGATTTCGGCTGGCCAGAGCCGGTTGACATCGGTGGGATCGAAGGCTCCCGCGAGCTCGAGGCGATCTGCATCGCGTGGGTCAAGATCGGCGGTCGCCGCGGCGCCTGGGACCACGGATTCAGCCTGCTCGTCGGTTAGCGAACGCTCGCCTGCTCGCCCGTAAAGCGAAGGTGCAGGGCCCGTGTCCGGCGCGGCTCACCAGCCGTTGCGGTGCACGACCTCGTCGAAGGACCGGCGCCTCAAGCGGGTACCGGGCCTGAGCGGCCTGTCGGCCGGATAGCCGAGATCGATCACGAACGCGACGAGCCGGTCCTGGGGAACGTGGAGCACCGACCTCGCCATATCCTGATCCCCGACGGCCGAATGACCGCTGCCGATCCCCAGATCGGCAGCGGCGATCATCATCTGCATCGTCGCCTGGCCGATGTCGAAGCGGTTGCGCTCGCGGACGCGGGGCTCCTCCTCGTCGGGGATCACCATCGCGATCGCGGCCGCCGCGGTCGCGATGTGCCCGCCACCCCGCCACACGCCGGAGAGGTCACGCAGCATCTGCCGGTCGGTCACGACCACGAAGTCCCACGGCTGGTTGTTCTGCGACGAGGGCGCGATCCGGCCGGCCTCGAGCACACGGTCGAGGTCCGAGTCGGGGATCGCTCGGTCGGTGAACCCGCGGACGTTGCGCCGAGCGGTGATGGCATCCCAGGTCTCCATCTACAGCCTCCTCATGGGTCGCCAGCGGTTGCATGCGGTCGGTACGGCTGCTCCAGCCTACGGATCTCCTCGTCCGAGCGTGCGGGCGACCGGGGTCACGTTCCTGGTCCCAGGCGTGTCAGACGGGTAAAAGAATCAAACGGACCGACTACTGCACAGGAGGACCGATCATGGAAGCCGCCACAATTGAAGCCCGGATGCAGAGCCCGGCGATGCTTATTCCCAAGGCGTTCAAGGCGATGCAGGACCTGTCCGCGTCCGCCCATGCCAGCGACGAGCTGCCGCAGCGGACGATCGACCTCGTGCACCTACGCGCGAGCCAGATCAACGGCTGCAGCTTCTGCGCCGAGATGCACTCCCGCGAGGCGCGCGAACGTGGTGAGACCGATGAGCGCCTGTTCACGGTCGCGGCCTGGCGCGAGGCGCCCTACTTCACCGAGCCCGAACGCGCCGCGCTCGCGCTGACCGAGGCCGCCACCCGGCTCAGCGACCGCCCCGACGCCGTGTCCGACGAGGTCTGGGATGAGGCGACGCGGCACTACGACGAGCGGGCGCTGGCTGCCCTGCTGATCCAGATCGCCACGATCAACGCCTGGAACCGGCTCAACGTTCCGATCCGGAACCCCGCCGGCTCCTACCGCACCTGACCGGCGCGCCGGTGCGCGCGGCGCACGAAGCCGCGCGCGCCACCGATTCCCATCGCGCGCCCGCGGGACGGGTGTCGATTTCGGCCGTTCGCGTTCGTGTAGGGGGTGAGAGGCCGGAATCACCCCGGCCTCCGAATCCCCAGGCGGCGGCTCTGGACGCCCCGTCGAGAGCGAAAGACAGGTGATCGTGATGACTACGCTGACGCGTGACGGTGTGATGGAGGCGCCGGGGCGGCACGTCGCCTCGAACCACCCCGCGACGCGGCTCGACCGGCCGATCTCGACCCTGCTGCATGGCGATGTTCCGTGCGTGGTGGCGGAGCTCAAGGAGAGCTCCCGCACGAACCTCGTGATCATGGGCAGCGGCGTCGTGCAAGCATCGCTTCGGCTGGTCGAGAGCGTCACGACGGGCACCGGCGTTGTGATCGCGACGTACGAGCGAGAGGAGCGAGCATGAAGCAGTACCTGCTGAGCATCTATCAGCCGGATGGTGACCCGCCGGCCACCGAGGTGCTCGAGAGGATCGCGGGCGAGGTGCAGGCCGTGCGGGAGGAAATGCGCGCCGCGGGCGCCTGGGTGTTCTCGGGCGGGCTGCACGCTGCGAGCACTGCGACGGTACTCAACCCGCGCAGTGAAGGGATGCCAATGATCGATGGGCCTTACGTGGAGGGCAAGGAGCACGTCGGCGGCCTGGTGATCATCAACGCGAACAGCCTGGACGAGGCGCTCGCCTGGGGACGGGAGGTCGCGCGGGCGACGACGCTGCCGGTCGAGGTGCGCCCGTTCCAGGGCGAGGCCGAGGGCTGACAGCGGCGTGCCGGCGGTCACCCGTTCGGAGATCGAGCGCGTCTTTCGCGAGGAGTACGGGCGGGCGGTCGCCGTGCTGGCCCGAGTATTCGGCGACATCGACATCGCCGAGGACGCCGTGCAGGAGGCGTTCGCCACGGCGGTCGCGCGCTGGCCTGACGGCGGTCGGCCACCGGCCCCAGCCGGCTGGATCATCACGACCGCCCGCAATCGCGCGATCGACCGGCTGCGCCGCGAGGCCTTGCGCGACGACCGCCACGCGCAGGCGGCGCTCCTGGACCAGGCGCGCCGCGAGCCGGTGCGGGACAGCCCGGTGCAGGACGACCGCCTGCGTCTGATCTTCACCTGCTGTCATCCGGCCCTGAGCGGGGCGGCCCAGGTGGCGCTAACGCTCAGGCTGCTGGGCGGCCTGCGCACCCCGGAGGTCGCGCGGGCGTTCATCGTGCCCGAGGCGACGATGGCGCAGCGACTCGTGCGCGCGAAAGGGAAGATCCGGGACGCGCGGATCCCGTACCTGGTCCCGAGCGACGCCGACTTGCCAGAGCGTCTCGCCGGGGTGCTGGCGGTCGTGTACCTGATCTTCAACGAGGGCTATGCCGCGAGCTCCGGCGAGCGCCTGATCCGCGAGGAGCTCGCGACCGAGGCGATCCGGCTCGGACGCCTGCTCGCCGAGCTGATGCCCGACGAGCCCGAGGTGCTCGGGTTGCTCGCGCTGATGCTGCTCCTGCACTCGCGAGGCGCCGCACGCACGACCGCCAGGGGCGAGCTCGTGCCGCTCCCTGAACAGAACCGCAGCCGATGGGACGGCGATCTGGTCGAGGAAGGACAGGCGCTCGTCAGACGCTGCCTGCGGCGAAACCAACCCGGTCCCTACCAGCTCCAAGCCGCGATCAACGCCGTCCACAGCGAAGCCGTCACCGCCGTCGACACCGACTGGGACCAGATCCTCGCCCTCTACGACCAGCTGTTGGCGTTCACCCCGACCGCGGTCGTGGCGCTCAACCGGGCCGTCGCGGTTGCGGAGGTCCGTGGGCCGCGGACGGCGCTCGAGTTGACCGATGCGCTACCCCTCGACGGCTACTACCTGTACCACGCGATCCGAGCGGACCTTCTACGACGCCTCGGTCAGCTGCGAGAGGCCGAAGCCGCCTACGGCGCCGCGATCGACCGGACCGACAACGCCACCGAGATCAGGTTTCTGAAGAGCCGCATCGCTGCGACGCGCGCTCGGTCCACGCCATACTCGCCGCGATGAGTTCCGACGTGCAGGCGCGCGATCCGGAGTTCGAGAAGCGCGTGCGGGCGAGCTTTGCGCAGCAAGGACTGATGTCGACGTTCGCCGCCCGGCTAGTCCGAGTCGAGCCGGGGCTCGTGGAGATCGTCGTGCCGTTCGCGGACGGGCTGACTCAGCAGGACGGGTTCTTGCACGCCGGCGTGGTGATCGCGGCGATGGACAGCGCCTGCGGCTACGCCGCCCTGACCCTGATGGAGCCGGATATCCGCGTCCTGACCGTTGAGCTCAAGGTCAATCTGCTCTCGGTCGCGAGCGGCGAGCGGCTGCAGGCGCGGGGACAGGTCATTCGGCCCGGTCGCACCCTCACGGTTTGCCGCGGGGACGCCTATACCGCAACGGGCGCGGACGAACGCCACGTGGCGACGATTCTCACGACGATGTTCGGGGTCGGCACCGCATAGCTGTCGTTGGAGCAGCGCGACCGCGCCTCCCGGTGACCAGTGCAGTCGGGCGGGCGGATCTCGGTTGTTGAACGACCATGACCACGGAGTCAGCAAGTCATGGTTGTTTGGTGAACCACGGCTCGGGTGTCCAGTAAGAGCACGAAACCAAAGGCCAAGCCGCAAGCGCAGAACACGATGAGGAATCCAGCCTCGCGGTGCCGGTCAGCGCACCTGCGCGTTCCATCCGTCGCGCAGGGCCGCCTGACAAAGCTCGAGCCAGGGGCCGGTCGCGCCGATGCCCGCGATCGTGCCGAACAGCTGCAGGAGGCCGCGCGCGGGCCAGAGGTCCTCGGGCGGGAGCGCGCCGGCGAGGAGCAGCTCGGTCACGGCATCGGTGCGTTCGGATAGGCGGTCGCGGACGGCGACGACGGCGTCTGAGTCCAGGCGCACGTGACCGGGGTGGGCGAGGTCTCCGAGCACGTGCGCGATCAGATCGAGGGCCGGCGTGACGTGGTCCACGGGGAGCCAGTGGAGCCCGTCGAGCGCGCGTGCCAGCGCCCGGGGGTCGCGCCGGGCGAAAGCGTCAAGTCCAGCGGCCGCGGTGGCGACCCGGTTCCGATCGACGGTCCGTGCGGCGCCGAAATCGAGCACCGCCAGACGCCCATCGGGAACGACGAGAACGTCGGCGGGGTCCGGATCGGCGTGGACGATGCCGAAGCGCGCCGCGCCCACCATGAACACGAGCAGGCGGGCGGCCGCGCGGTCACGGTCAGGCGCTCGGGTGAGCGGGACCCCGTCGACCCACTCGCTGACCGACACGCCCTCGCGCGCGAGGCGGGTGACGGGCGCCGGAACCATCAGGAGCGGGTGGTCGCCGAGAGCACGGTGGAACCGACGCTGCGTCATCGACTCCTGCTCGAGGTCGAGCTCGTCGAGCACCCGCTCGCGGAATTCGGCGATCAGGCCCTTGGCGTCGACGGCCGGGAAAGCGGCCGCCAGCGGCCCAAGCAGGCGCTCGACCAGCAGCAGGTCCTGGCGCACCGACGCCGCCAGGCCCGGTCGCAGCACCTTGACCGCGGCGGGACGGCCTTCGAGCACGCCACGGTGCACCTGCGAGGTCGCCGAGATCGCGACCGCCTGGGGATCGAGCTCGTCAAGCACCGCGGTCGGTCTCATATCCCAGGCGTGGCGCAGGACGCGCTCGACGCGCGCGGGCTCGATCGGCTCACGTGCAGCGCTTCGCGCCACCTCGAGCTCGGCGATGATCTCGTCTCCCCACGGCCGCGGGATCCAGACCGGCTCGAGCACGCGAGCCAGCACCGCCATCAGCACGCTGCCACTCGGGGCCGACCGGGCCAGGCGCAGGCCGACGCGGATCAGCGAGTCGACGCGACGGAGTGCGTCGTCGGTCATCCGTTCGGCGAGTCGTGGATGGTCGCCTCGATGAACCAGGTGCGCCGGCGCTCGCGAAGGTCGGCCACGGCTCGAGCATAGGCGACGCCAGTGGGCAACGGGCGCTGGGCCAGACTCGGAATCGTCACCCCGCCCAGCCTGCGGTTGGTAGGCTGCACCGACCCGAGACGACTGGCCGGCAGACACCGGAGGGTGCCGGTTTACGTGAAGCGCAGTGGTATGCGGCGAGGGTGGTCATGCCGGGCCTTGTGGGCCTCGGTCCGGTGCGCGTCGGTTGTCTGCGTGACGTTGCTCGCGGGCGTTTCGGGCGCGGCCGCGAGCAGCCCACGCCAGCGCATCCTCGCGGTCGCCGAGCATCAGATCGGCTACCACGATGCCGGCGACTACTGCACGAAGTTCGGGCCGTGCGAAACCTGGTGCTCGCTGTTCCTGACGTGGGTATGGGAGCGGGCGGGCGTGCCCGTTCCCCGCTTGGCCTTCACCGGCTACCTGTACGACTGGGCACGCGGCGCCACCTACGTCCTGGGTCCACGCGCGGCGCCGGAGCCGGGCGACGCGGTGCTGTTCGGTACGGGCCCGGCCAGCGTCAGCACGAGCCTGCATACCGGAATCGTCGAGGGGGTCTACCCGGGCTACCTGGTGACGATCGAAGGTGACTCGCTGCACGCGGTGCGTCGGTACGTGGTCCCATTGCGCAATCCGCAGCTCGTCGGCGAGCCCGGCCCGATCTACGGATACGCGTCGCCGCAGGGTCTGGGAGGCGGTCAGGCAATCGCGGCGCGCGCTGCGGCATCATCGAGGTTGCCGACGCTGTCGTCTGCGCTGATCGCGCGCCAGGATCCGGCGGCGCGAGCGTCCGTCCAGCACCGGCGTCTGCTGCGAGCGATCGCGGCGCTGCGCGCCTTCCAGCATATGCCGTTCCAGACTCCCCAGGTGCTGATCGACTGGACCGGCGTCAACACCGGACTGGTGCAGGTTCGCGTCAGCAGCACCATGCCGATGTCCTACGCGGTCGGCGCCTGGGAGGCGTTCCTGCATCGCTTCAATGACGCCGGACACGCGTATGCGGTGTCGTTCCAGGCGCCCCCCGATCCGCCGGTCTCAGGCTCGCCGCCGTCGATCTCCGGCAGCCCCTCGATCGGACAGACGCTGACCGAAACCCACGGGGTGTGGACGAACACTCCGACGGCCTACACCTATCAGTGGGAGGACTGCGACCCCACCGGTCAGTCGTGCTCGGAGGTCAGCGGAGCGTCCGGCCAGACCTATACGGTCACCACCGCGGACATAGGCCGGACGATCCGGGTGCGAGAGGTGGCAAGCAACCCGGGCGGCGTCGGCCAGTCGGCCACGTCGGCGGCGACGGCCGTGGTGACCGCGGCCGAGCCCCCGTCCGGCCAGGGCGCCGGCGGATGACGCTGCATCCACCTGCGGCGGCATGTCATCATTCCCCGCGATGGCGCGCGACATGGCCTCGCTGCGGGAGCGGCGGCGCGAGGCGAGAAGGCGGCGACGGCGGCGGACGGGCCTCTCACTGTTAGCGGTCGCGTTCGCGGCGGCCGCGCTGATCGTGTGGGTCAGGGCGTCGAGCTCACGGGCGACTCGTGCGGCAATCCCGAGGTCGGGTTCGATCAAGGTCGGTCCCGCGCCTCGCCTGGCGACCCAGCGCCACTCACTCCTGGCCGCCGAGATCGCGGCGGCGCGACGGCTCGCCTCCTACGGGCTGCCGCTGTACTGCGGCGGTTTGCAGGAGCGGATGGTCGCACTGACCTTCGACGACGGCCCGGGTGTGTACACGCACTACGCGATCAAGAAGCTCGAGGGGGCGCACGTGCACGCGACGTTCTTCCTCGTCGGCAAGGAGGTCATCGCCTGGCCGGGGCTCGCCCAGCGCGAGAAACCGGTCGCCGCATTCGGCGATCACACCCTGACGCACCCGTTCCTTCCGGCGCTCCCGTACCCGGAGGCGGTGCAGGAGATCGCGGGCGATCAGCGGCTGATCGAGCGGACGGTGGATGAGCCGGTGCTGGCGTTCCGGCCGCCGTACGAGGGTCACACGCGGGCAATCGACGCCGAGGTCAAGAGGCTCGGGATGGTCGAGGTGTTGTGGAACGTCGACAGCGCGGACTCGCTGGGCGCCAACTACCGCGGCATCGAGCACAACGTGATCGCGGGGCTGCACCCGGGCTCGATCGTCCTGATGCACGAGAACCGCGGTCAGACGATCCGTGCGCTGGACGTGATCTTCGCCGTCCTGCGCCGGCGCCATCTGGAAGCCGTGACCGTGCCGCAGTTGATCGCGGAGGACCCACCGTCGCTGGCCCAACTGCGCAAGGGGTACGACGGGTGTCCGGTCAAGCTCAGCCACAGCAACAGCGGCTGACGCGGCGCGTTAGCTGCTGGGGCGGCCGAGACGGACGGCTCGATACGCTCCGGACATGCCGGACGCACAGCCGGACACTGCGACCGAGCCGGGGCCCGAGCACCTGGCGGCGACGCCGTTTCTCGACATTGAGGAGCCGGTCGTGCGTGAGTTCGCCCGCAGCGCGGTGGCCGGCGCGTCGAGCGACCGTGATCGGGTCCGGGCGCTGTTCGCGTCGGTGCGCGATGAGATTCGCTATGACCCGTACACGGTCTCGAACGAGCCCGTCGACTATCGCGCCGGCAGGGTGATTGAGCGCGGGGTCGCGTGGTGCGTGCCCAAGGCCGTCGTGCTGACCGCGGCGGCGCGCTCGTTGGGCATCCCGGCGCGGCTCGGCTTCTCTGACGTCCGCAATCACCTCCAGTCGCCGCGGCTCGCGGAGCTCATGGAGACCGACCTGTTCGTGTTCCATGGCTACACCGAGATGCACCTCGGGGGAGCGTGGCGCAAGGCGACACCGGCATTCAACGCGACGCTGTGCGAGCGCTTCGGCGTCGCCCCGCTCGAGTTCGACGGCACCGAGGACGCGCTGCTCCACCCGTTCACCGGCGACGGGAGCCGCCACATGGAATATGTCCGCGATCGCGGCGTGTACGTCGATCTGCCGCTGGCGCGGATCCTCGCCGAGTTCGCCGCCGCCTACCCACGGCCGCTGCGGCGCCCTTCCGAGGTCGACGACCCGGCATTCGCCGAGTAGCGGCGGCGAACTCGACGATGCCTCGGTTGTTGAGCAACGCCGTGTGATCGACGCCGAGCCGCTCGAGGAATCCCTCGCGAGCTCGCCGCACGCCGTCCGGGCTCCCGTCGGTCGCGTGGTCGCTCATAGCGTCCGGATCGATCACGACCCGAATTTGGTCGCGATCTCAAACTGGTCGCGGCGGCCGGCGATGGCTCGCCCGACGAGCTACTCGCTGGTGTACGCCCCGCAGACCTCGGCGGTGTCGAGGAACGTGATCCCGAGGTCGAGCGCCCGGTGGATCGTCGCGACGTCCGACTCCTCATCACCGGCGCCCTAGGCCCACGTCATGCCAATCCACCGCAGGCCCTCCTCCGACACTTCCAGGCCCTGGCTTCCCAGTCGTCGTCCATCCATCGAGCATGTCCTCCTGCAAGGAGATTTCGATCGATCAACGGCGCCGCGGCGGCGCTCGCGCGCCCTGCCTCGGCCCATGTCCCCAGCAAACGACCAGAGGTATGTGTCAGCCCGCGCCCACGAGCTGCTTGAACCCGGGGTCCTCGCGAGCCGCATCGAAGTCGGGGTCGCGGGCGGCGAACGCGCGGAACGGATCCGATCGCTCGATCGCGAGCCGGAGATGTTCGATCGCATCGGACGTTCGTCCAGCGAGACTCTCGCAGCACGCCACGTTGTAGAGCAGCATCGGGTATTCGGGGTGAGCCGCGATCAGCTCCTGCCCCCGGTCGGCGGCCGCGGTGTAATCGCCGTCGTTGTAGAGCGGGACGATCGGCGCCCAGATCTCAAACCCGTCCGGCTCGTAGACCCTCCCCGGCTTGCCGCCGACGGCGATGATCGTCGTGCCGGGCTCCTCGGCGAACGCGGTGCGCTTGACGCCGGCTGGGACGAACACCAATGTGCCCGCGGGCGCCTCGACCTGGTCGGCGTCGAGCTCGAACCTCGCGCGGCCGCGCTGCACGAGGTAGAGCTCCTCCTCGCCCTCCTCGGCCTCGTCGTGCTCGTTGATGATCCGGTCACCTGCCTCACGACCCGTCCAGGCGTTGACGCCGAAGGACGTGATGCCGAAGTGGTACCGGATCGGCCGCGAGGGACAGCGGCCGTCGCTGATCTCGTCGATTTCGTCGAGGTGCGCCACCGCGTAGCTCATCGGGCCTCCTCCGTCGTCGTGTCGCGCAGCCAGGTCAACGGAGCCTGAGGCTAGCGGCTGGAGTCTGGTCGAAGAAACGTTCGGCAGAGACAACGTTCCCACGACCAAGCTTGCCGGGATCGCGCCGGGTGCCGGCGCCGCATGACTGCGTCGTGTCAGTTGAGACGGGCCTCGAGTGCTCGCAGCTCCGCGCGCAGAGTGGTCTCGAGGGCGGCTCGGCCGGGAGTGTCAGGCGCATCCTGGCGGCGTGAATCGCGGCGCTGAGGTTCGCGCGGCGTTCGTAGCTGCCGACGAGATTGTTCAGCATCCGCGATGACGCGACCGCCGGCGCGTAGGGTGGTCCCAGACCGCCGCGATCGTCGGCGTGAAGTTGACGACGCGTCCCTGAGGCGTCAGCCGGCGGCGCTGCTCAGGTCGAACACCTCATCGGTGGGTGGCGGCGCCGCAGGCTGCTGTGGACCGTAATCGGCGATGTCGATCGTGACGGTCTCCTGCAGGTTGGTACCGCCGGTCGGGAGCGAGAGGTCGAGCGTGGTCGTGACCCGCCGGACGAGGTGGTCGGCATCGATCCAGACGTCGACGGGGATCGCGCCCGTCGGCAGCGCGTGCTTGAGCGTCGTCAGGATCTGGTCCATCGCGGTCCGCTCCGCCGGCGGGACGGTGCCCGCGAGCCGGTCCACGCTCATCTGCGCCTGGTAGTGCGTCGTCTCGAAACCGTCGACGCGCTGGCGCCCGAGGTCCACGACGGCTTCGGACGCCGACCGCAACTCCTGGAGGGCCTGGGCCGGGTCGCTCGTCGTCGGGCCGTTCGCCAGCGAGGACAGCCCGGGGACGCCCGAGAGCTTCGACAGGTCGGCCTTGATCCATTGACGGCCGGGCGTCCCCAGCGACGCCGTCAGCGCCGACGGCAGCCTCATGTACGCCGTGGCCCCGTCGAGCACCATCTCGACCCGCATCGTCGAGCTGCCGAGCACCTGGGTCACCTGGGGCTCGTCCCCGAGGTTCATCGCCAACGAGAGCGCGCTCGCGTGGTCGCGGAGATCGATGACGCCCGTTCCGGTGGCGGTGATCGTAGAGTCGAGCGCTGAGGAGGTGAGGACCATCGACATGTGCATCCGGTAGCCGGGCGTGGCGGACGACAGCATCGCCGCATGCGCGATCGGGCCACCGAGCTGCGCCCCGCCCGAGCCGAGCAAAAGGAACGCGAGCACGGCGATCACGGCGAGCACACCGGCGCCGGCCGAGCCCGCGAGCAGCCTCGAGCGGCCGCGCGTCACCCGCGACGGCGATCGCGACGGCGCCGGCACGGACGGCTGCGGCTGCGGCTCGCCCTGCGGCGGCCCGGCGAATCCGGGAGGCGGCACCGATGTCCCCACGCCCGCCGAATCGGCACCGTGCAGGTCGAACGTGAGCAGGCGTCCGGCGAGCTGGACGGTGTCACGGGCCGGTCAGCCGCTCATGCCGCCGTCGATCGAGAAGGTGTGCGACGTGACCATCGCGCTCTGGTCGCTGGCCAGGTACAGCATCCCGTGCGCGATCTCCTCGATCGTCGTGTGTCGCCCGAGCGGGATCATCGCGTCGAACGCCCTGGCGGCCTCCTCGCGCGGGAGGCCCGTCGCCCGCATTTCGATGTCGTCCTGGAACGGGGTCGACGTCGGACCCGGATGGATCGTGTTCACCCGGATCCGCCGCGGCGCGAGCTCCTTGGCCGCCGTTCGCATCAACCCGACCTGGCCGTGCTTGGCGGCGATGTATCCCGACACCCCGGGCGCTCCGATCAGGCCGACGACGCTCGAGGTGATGATGATGCTCCCGCCGTCCCTGACGTGCGGGATCGTGTGCTTGAGGACGAGGAACGCTCCGAGGATGTGTACGGCCAGCGTGCGCGAGAACACGTCGGTCGGATATCCGACGATGTCGCTGACCGCGCCGCTGATTCCCGCGTTGCTGACCACCACGTCGAATCGCTCATAGCGGCTCACACCGTCTGCCACCGCGTCCCGAACCGCATCCTCGTCGGTGACGTCGGCGACGGACGAGAGCGCGCTGTCGGCCCCGAGCTCGTCGATCGCCGCCGCCAGCTTGGCCTCGTCGATGCCGACGAGGTGGACCTTCGCGCCCTCAGCCACGAACAGCCGCGCCGTCGCGAGTCCGATTCCGCTCTCGCCCCCGGTGATGAGGGCGACCTTGTCCTGCAACCGTGCCATGGCCAATATTCCTTTGCTCGATCCTCGGATCCCGCAGTCTGGCAACCTTTGCTCGATGACGGTGGCGGACGTGCCCACGGTGACGCGGCCCCCGGCGGCGAGCGTCGCGGCGGGCCGTCAGGCGCTCGCGGATCTGTTCGGCTCCGACCGCGTGGGCACCGGCGCCGATGTCCTCGCCCAGCACGGGCACGACGAGTCGTTTCACCCCGAGGCGCGGCCCGATGTGGTCGTGTGGCCGCGGAGCGTCGAGGAGGCGGCGGCGATCGTGCGCATTGCCCTCGAGCACCGCCTCCCGCTGGTCCCGTTCGGGGCCGGCACCTCGCTCGAGGGCCATGTCGCGGCGCTGGCCGGCGGCATCAGCGTCGACATGCGGGAGATGGACACGATCGGCAAGCCCTCGATCGAGGACCTCGACGTGACCGTTGGGGCCGGCGCGACCCGGCGCGCGCTCGATGCCCGTCTACGTCCCGACGGAGTGTTCTTCACGGTCGACCCGGGCGCCGACGCCACGATCGGCGGGATGGTCGCCACCGGCGCGTCCGGGACGATGACCGTGCGCTACGGGGCGATGCGCGAGAACGTGCTCTCGCTGACGATCGTGGACGGCCACGGCGAGGTGGTGCGCACGCGCTCGCGAGCCCGCAAGTCCTCGGCGGGGTATGACCTGACGCGGCTGATGATCGGCTCGGAGGGCACGCTCGGGCTGATCTGCGAGGCCACCCTCCGGCTCCACCCGATCCCGGCGGCGACAGCGGCGGCCGTGTGCAGGTTCCCGACGGTGCGCCACGCCGTGCAGTGCGTCACCCAGGTCACGCAGTTCGCGATACCGGTAGCGCGGATCGAGCTCGCCGACGAGCTGCAGATCGAGGCCATCAACCGCCACGACCAGATGTCGTTCACGGTGGCGCCGACGCTGTTTCTCGAGTTCCACGGCGCCTCGGAGGAGGAACGTCGCCGCGCAGGCGCGTGAGACCGGCGAGATCGCCGCCGAGCACGGCGGCAGCGGCTTCGCCTGGGCCTCGGACGAGCGCGAGCGCCGGCGCATCTGGCACGCGCGCCACCGCGCCTACGACGCGGCCCGCGCGCTCCGACCGGGCGCCGCGGGCATGACCACGGACGTGTGCGTGCCGATCTCCGCGTTGCCGGACTGCATCGCCGCCGCGCAGGCCGATATCAAGGCGCTCGGCATCACCGCCCCGATCGTCGGGCATGTCGGAGACGGCAACTTCCACACGGTCGTGCTCGTCGACCCGGACGACCCCGACGACATCGCGCGCGCCGATCAGTTCCACAGCCGGATGGTCGAGCGCTCGATCGCGCACGACGGCACGTGCACCGGCGAGCACGGCGTCGGCTACGGCAAGTCCCGGTTCCTGGTTGCCGAGCGCGGCGCCGCCGGGGTCGAGATGATGCGGGCGATCAAGCGCGCGCTCGATCCCGAGGGGATCTTCAATCCGGGCAAGGTGCTCCCGTGACCGACGATCTGCTGGCGGCGCTGGGGCGATACGACTCACCGACGCTGGCCAACGCGATCGAGACGTTCGACATGCAATCGCGCGACGTCGGCTTTGCCGACAACCGCATCAGGTGCATGTTCCCCGAGCTCGGGCGGATGGTCGGGTATGCCGCTACGGCCACGATCGTCGCGCGCGGCGCTCCCGCGCCCGACTGGGCCGGCGCCGGCAACTTCGCCCTCTATGACTACGTGCGCACGATCCCGGCGCCGCGGGTGGTGGTGGTCAAGGATCTCGACGACCCGCCCGCCCACGGGTCGCTGTGGGGCGAGGTCCACGCGACGATCTTCGGCGCGCTCGGCTGCGTCGGCTGTGTCACCGACGGGTCAGTGCGGGACTTCGACGAGGTGCGCGCGATCGGCTTTCACTTCTTCGCGTCGGGGCCGTCGGTCTCGCACGCGTACGTGCGCGTCGAGACGATCGGCGAACCGGTCGAGATCGGCGGCCTCGAGATTGCGTCCGGCGACCTCCTCCACGCCGACCAGCACGGCGTGTTGAAGATCCCGACGCAGATCGCCGCGGAGCTTCCCGCGGCCGCGGATCGGGTCATCGAGACCGAGCAGGCGCTGCTCCGCTGGGTCCGCTCCGACGAGTTCGATCCCGATCGGCTCGCCGAAATGCGTGCCCGCCACTGAGGTAAGGGTCGGCCCTGAGCCGGGATCCGTCGCGCCGCGCCACGGAGTGCACGCCGCCGGCGGGGATCCGCCCTGCTGTGCCACCGGGTCCGCCGCGCCGCCGGCCGGGATCCGCGCCACCACCCCGAGTATCTCGCCACTCGACCCCTCTCCCCGTCCGAATGGCGATTCGGTCGGCTCTGGCACGAACTTCTCGCCACTCGATCGGGGAGAGGCGCCGAGTGCTGCGTTACTCGGGGTCCTGGACCTCGCGCCACGCGGTCGGCCGTGCGCGGCTTCTGCCGCCCCCGGCTTCTACTGCCCCGGCGTCCGGCGTCCGGCGTCCGGCGTCGGGTGTGCCGGCGTCCGGCGTCGGGTGTGCCGGCGTCCGGCGTCCGGGTTCCGTGGTCCGGCGTCGGGTGCGCCGGCGTCCGGCGTTCCGAGCCAGAACGGCACGAACTGCGCCGGCACCGGATCCGAGCCCGTGCGCACCCGACCGGATCACGCGCGCCCCCACCAGCCCCACCAGCCCCACCAGCGCGGGCCGTCCGTGGACCGCGCCAGAGTCACAGCCCCCCCGATCGCGACGATCGCGACCGACAACGGTGGCGCCGTCCACGCGAGCTCGGCGCTGGCCCGCTCACGCGTCGGCTGGCGACTGCCGCAGAAACGCTCACGTCGCCCGTACCGGGGCCGTGCCGTCGGCTTCGAACCGAAACATCGTCAGGCCACATCCGCGTCGTCCCGCACGACCTCACCGCTGCGAACGAATCGCCCCCGGTCGGCCGGTGTCGCCTCGCCTACGAAAGAGGCCGATTAGCATTAACTAAGTGGCCGCCGACAAATCCCATTGAGCCGCGCCTACTGCTCGAGCTTGTCGGGCGTCACCCCGGCGTCGAGCATCGCCGCATACAGCAGCGACGCGGCCGAGGACAGGCTCGGGTCGCCGAGACCTCCGCGTTCGAGCAGCATCGCAAAGTACTCGCGGATGCAGGTGAGCACCGCCTGGGCCTCGTCCGGGCTGAACTCGGCCTTCACCACTATCGCCTTGGCCGGCACGGGTTTCCTCATACCGCCGGCTCCAGGAGCTCCGCGTGCTCGTCTTCGGGCGGCGTGCCGTAGGCATACACGAGGAGGTCGACATCCCCGTGGTTGGCGGACTGCAGCGCCGTGCCGGGCTCGACGTGGACGAGGCCTCCGGCGGGGATGTCGACCCGCTCGGGCGGGTCGCCCAGGTACATCGTGAGCGTGCCGGCCAGCACGACGAACGTCTCCTCCTGGTAGGGGTGGCGGTGGCGCCGGCCCCTGGCGCCCGGCTCGTAGCGCCACACGTTCGCGCGGGTGTGGGCGAACTGCGCTTGCTCGGAGAGCTCGGCCACGTGGCGCGCCGGCTCGCCCGGCTCGTGCGGGCGGGTGATCCACTCGAAGTCCGGCGGCGTAAGCGCGCGGAAGGCCACGGCTGCAGAGTAGTGCCACCGCGTTCGAGCCGCTGTTTACGGGCGCTCCCCGGTGCTCAAGTGGACACCGGTGGCGGTCGATAGTGGGGGCAGTCAATCTTCGCGCGGGCGCGGCCTGCGCTCCCCAACACCGCCGCTATGGAGGGCCCGCAGCAATGAGTGTCACCGATCAGCTGAACGATTCCCGCGTCGACGGGAACAACAACGAGCCCCGGCTCGTGCTCGACCTTGACCTGACCGAGGCGCAAGCGCTCCGCGCATGGCTGCTCGAGACCGAGCTGAACGGCGTATCCGCGCCCGACACCCCGGTCGTCAACTCCGCGCTGGCGAAGCTGGCCAAGGCGGTCGACACCGCGCAGGCCACGGTCAACATCCGCCGCGAGTTCCAGCAGGCCGGCGTCAACCTCGCGCATTGGTCCGACGAGCAGGTGCTCGAGCTCGGCCGCCGCATCGCCGAGGCCGTTCGCCCGATCCTGCACGGCTGAGGGTTCGCCCCCAGCCCGCCCGAAGCCGAGTAGGTCGACATGCAGAGCTCATCCGGTTCGCCGAGTCGGACCCCGATCGTCGCCGTGGTCATCGTCGGTGTCGCAGCGGTCGCTGCCGCCGCGGCGACCGGCGGGAGCTCGGTCGTGGTGGCGCTGCTGGTCGGCCTGCTGCTCGGCGTCGTGTCCACGCTGACCGTCGCCGGCGGCTCGGGTGAGACCCGCGCCGCCGCCGACCCGGCGCCCGAGACGCAGGTCGATCTCGTCACCGGCCTGCCGACGCACGACAAGCTAATCGCGGACCTGCAGGACGCTCTCGCCGCCGGCGAGGACCGCGTCCTCACGCTGTACCTGTTCGCGCTGGACGGCTTCAAGGAGTACAACGACGCGTACGGCGGCGCGTGTGGCGACGCGCTGCTCGAATGGCTGGCCCGCAAGCTCCGCGACGCCGTCGGCTCGTACGGCAGCGCGTACCGGATGCGCGTCGGGAGCTTCGCCCTGCTCGCCGTCGGGTCCGAGCGCTTCACGAATGCGCTGTGCGCCTCGGCGGCGAGCGCGCTCAGCGAGAACGGGGACGGCTTCCAGATCTACTGTGACGTGGGCCAGGCCGCGCTGCCCGCCGAGGCGCCGTCGCCGAGTGCTGCCCTCGAGCTCGCCGCTCGTCGCGCCGCCAAGCACGGCTCCGAGCGTCACGTGAAGTCCGGTCGCCGCGCGCCCGTCGACAGGTTCGAGGCGCTGCGCCTCGTTCGGTCACGTGCCGACATCGCCACGATGGCGACCGGGATCGCCCGCCGGCTCGGGGTCGCGGAGGCCGAAATCGAGACGATCGAGGCCGCGATGCACCTTTGCGACGTCGGCAACGTCGCGGTGCCGCGGGCCGTGCTCGGCTACCCGGGCAAGATCAACGGTCCCGAGTGGCAGTTCATCCTCCTGCACACGCTCGTGGGTGAGCGGCTCTTGGCCGGCCCGCTGGGGATGGAGCCCGTGGCCCTGCTCGTGCGCCACAGCCACGAGCGGTGGGACGGCGCCGGATACCCCGACGGCCTCGCCGGCGAGGCGATCCCGCTCGGGTCTCGCATCGTGTTCGTGTGCAGCGCGTTCCACGACATGACCTCGGACCGTCCCCACCACGCGGCGCTCGAGCCGGCGGACGCGCTCGCGCAGCTCGAGCGGGGCGCGGGCTCGCAGTTCGACCCCAAGGTCGTGGCGGCGTTCTGTGCGGAGTTCGCCGACGACTCCGAGCCCGATCTCGACGTGGTCGTCGAGGCTTAGTGGATGGTCGGCGGCGCCTGACGGCGGCGCCTTAGGGTCGGGCGCGCCCGCGCGCCGGACAATGCTCATTGGTCATCCTTAGGTCGTCGCGACCGTTGAGGTCGTGGCGGCCTCGACCGCCGCCGGGAGAGGGCCTCCAGTGCTTGCCCGT
>Ga0335080_10001331_pt1 | contig 23973 bp, 14 predicted proteins | sample Lox_Sample_34_FD_206720 | JGI IMG/M metagenome (GOLD analysis project Ga0335080, IMG submission 206720) | Soil microbial communities from Loxahatchee National Wildlife Refuge, Florida, United States - Lox_Sample_3.4 | ecosystem: Environmental > Terrestrial > Soil > Wetlands | place: USA...
GATGAGCAATTCTTCCCAACCCTTGGTGAGCATCGTCACTCCTGCATACAACGAAGAGACGTTCCTTCCGGAGTGCATCGAAAGCGTTCTCTCGCAGACCTATCAAAACTGGGAATACACGATTGTCAACAATTGCAGCAGCGACAAAACGTTGGAGATTGCTCAGAGATACGCCAAAAAAGATTCCCGAATTCGGGTTCATGACAACGAACGCTTTCTGGCAATGATTCCGAACCACAACGTGGCCATTCGCCAGATATCCCCGGAAAGCAAATACTGCAAGGTTGTCCTGGCAGATGACTGGATTTACCCCAGATGTCTCGAGGAAATGGTTAAGGTTGCTGAGGCGTACCCCTCGGTCGGCATCGTCAGCGCCTTTGAGAAATGCGGAGAGCAGATCAGGATAACGGGCTTGCCTGCTGGGCAACGGCTGGTTGTCGGCAAAGAGGCTTCGCGGCAGTTTCTATTGGACAAATTATTGCTCTTTGGCTCACAGAATTCGGTTATGTACCGCGCCGACCTGGTCCGAACCCGGGATCCTTTTTACTTAGAGACCGAGATGTATGCGGACTTCGAATCGTGCTTTGCCCTATTGAAAAAATCCGATCTTGGATTCGTCCACGAAATTCTGACTTTCTCTCGGCCACGCCCAGGATCGATTGGAGCGGTGTCCGCCGACACTGGAGCCCACTACGGAAGTATTCTGGGCATGTTATTCAAGTACGGTACGGACTGTTTGACCGAGGACGAGTTCAAGGACTCCCTGGACCGCAAGCTCTCTGAATACTACAGGTTTCTCGGCCGCCGGCTGTTACTTGAGCGTGACCCGGGTTTTTGGTCTTACCACGAGCGGGCGTTCGCGCGGCTCGGCATTCCATTCCGTCGTTCACGCCTGGCAATGGCGGCGGTCGGACAGTTGGCCGCGTCCGCGTTCAGTCCAAAATCCACTTGGACCAGCATCAAGCGGCTGTTCGCGCTGAAAAAGCTCAGAAACTTGCAGATGAGAAAAGTAGTTTCGAGCTTCGAAGAGGATCGAGCCAACGCGACTCAAGAACGTGTGCCGCCGTCATGAACGACACTAGAGTTCAGCCTCCCGGAGCGATGAGCGCCAGGGAATTAAACTCGGGCGCGCCGCCCTCTCCAGTTGCAGTTCACACTCCTTCGCAGCAAAAGGGAAAGGTCGTCAGTCTTTTCGGTGGCTTCGGCCTTGGGAATCTCGGGAACGAGATAACGCTGCAAGCAATCCTCTTTCATTTCCGCAAGCGCTTCCCGGACGTCACTCTCAATTGCATTTGCACCCATCCCGAAATCACCGCGGCCAATCATCAAATCGCGACGCTGCCCGTCACGCCCTCGTTGATTGGTGCATGGAGACCCAGGAACCGGTTGGCTCGCATATTGCGTTCCACGGTAATCGGGATTCCCAACGAACTCTACAGATGGCTCGGAGCGTTCAAAAGTTTGACGCGGACCAGCGCGTTGATCGTTCCCGGCACCGGCCTGCTAACCGATGCCTATGGGCTCACCGGTTGGGGACCTTACAATTCCTTCAAGTGGTCTTTAATGGCCAAGATGAGGGGCTGCAAACTCGTCTACGTGAGTGTTGGCGCGGGTCCGATTCACAGTTGGATCGGCAAATGGCTCGTAAGATCGGCACTAGCCTTGGCGGATTTCCGTTCCTACCGCGACAACGAAACCAAAGCGTTCCTGAATTCCATTGGTGCCGCACGCAAGACCGATCGGGTTTTCCCGGACCTTGCCTTTAGCATTGTTGATGAAATCAGACCCAAGCCCGAAATGCAAAATCGCCCGCGGCCGGTCATTGGCCTCGGCCTCATGCTCTATCACGGGAAGTTGAGCTCGGATGAGGCGCGGGAATCCACATACAAAGCGTATTTGGAACATTTTGTAGTGTTCGTGAAGTGGTTGTTGGCGCGGGGCTATGATGTTCGGCTACTTATTGGCGAAGGAAGCGACATTGCCGTGACAGCCGAGTTTAACAATCTGCTCAAATCGCGCCTCGACCCTCATGATGCGGAGCGCGTCATCGATGAACCTGCATCTTCCGTGGAGGAACTTCTCGCACAGCTCTCAGAAACAACTGCGGTTGTTGCCACCAGATTCCACAATATCCTTTTGGCATTGGCTCTGAATAAGCCCGCGATCTGCGTTTCATTCCATCAGAAATGTACTTCGCTCATGCAGGACATGGGTTTGGCGGAATACTGCCAGGAAATTAAGAAGTTGGATTCCGCAAAATTGATCGAGCAGTTTTGCCGGCTCGAACAAAACTCGGAGAGCTTGAAGCGGATGATCCGGGCAAAGGTCGAGGACTGCCGCCGGGCACTGGATGAACAATACGACCTTATTTTTAAGGACTTGTTGGCCGAGTAGGAAACCGTCATTTTGCCAAGGAGGCAATTGGCCCCGCTCCCCGAGCGATGCGGGATACTCAACCGAGAGGTTGGCATCGAAACTCAATATGAAACTTGTAGAAGCACTGGGTCTCCTAAGAAATGTGAAAAGCAGGAAGGGCGAAGCGTATCGCTGTTTTTTGGCGACGGGTGCGAATCCTCTTCACCTCACCACTTTTTTGACTGCCGAACTCGCTTTGGTTCTTCCCGATCAACGGATCGAACTCCAACAGGGACTCTATGGAGATTTCGTCGGCAACTTGAGCCGTCTCGCCGACGCCAACGCCGACAGTGCCATCGTCTTGATGGAATGGAGCGACCTCGATCCGCGGCTCGGCATTCGAACAGCATCCCCCTGGACCCCGTCCTCATGCGCCGACATTCTCTCCAATGTAAATGCCCGGGTCCTTGAAGTTCAGCAATCCGTCGAAAAAGCATCCCAGCGCATGCCTGTGGTGCTCTCCACGCCCACCTTGCCGATACCTCCAATTTCCTTCGTTCCCGGATGGCAGGCGAGTTCCTTCGAACTCGAACTGAAAATCGCAGTGCAATCGCTTGCCTCGGGAGTTTCTCAGTTGGCGCAGGTTCGGGTTCTGAATCCGCAGCGCGTCGATTTGGTCTCTCCTCTCCAGGACAGGTTGGACATCGAATCCGAACTCCTCACGGGGTTTCCCTATAAACTCCCGCATGCTTCGGCCCTCGCCAATCTTCTGGCCAACTTGGTACGGAAGCCGGTTCCGAAGAAGGGACTCATCACCGACTTGGATGACACGCTTTGGAGAGGCATCGTGGGCGAAGTCGGCATTGACGGCATTTCGTGGGACCTCGATCATCACAGCCAAATGCATGCGTTCTACCAGCGCCTGCTGGGCGCCCTTTCGACGGAGGGCGTCCTGATCGCAGTCGCCAGCAAAAACGAGCTCTCTATGGTTGAAAAAGCTTTCACCCGAAAAGATTTGGCCATCACCGTGAATTCGATCTTTCCCATGGAAGTCAGCTGGGGGCCCAAGTCGGAAGCGACAAGCCGCATCCTGAAAACTTGGAATATTGCCGCGGATTCGGTGGTATTTATCGACGATAGCCCGCTGGAATTGGCCGAAGTAAAGGCCTCTCACCCCGGCATGGAATGCATTCAGTTTCCGACGAAGGATGCCGCGGGCATCTACAGCCTCTCGCTTCGTTTGCGCGACCTGTTCGGAAAGAGCGCCATTCTGGAAGAAGATGCCATTCGCGCAGAGAGCATAAGGCGTTCCCACACGCGGATTTCAAACGAAGAAACCGCGAAAACCACCCCTGCAAATTTTCTGGAGCAAGCCCAGGCTGAAATCAGTTTCAATTTCAGCAAATTGCCCCTCGATCCGCGGGCCCTGGAGCTCGTCAATAAAACCAATCAGTTCAATCTGAATGGGAAAAGATACACGGAAGCTTCCTGGCAAAATTACCTGCAGGATTCTGGTAGCCTGCTGTTGGTGGTGTCGTATACGGATAAATACGGCCCCTTGGGAAAGATCGCTGTGGTCGCCGGCCGGCGTGACGCAAAGAAGTTGAAGGTTGACACTTGGGTCATGAGCTGCCGCGCATTCTCCCGCCGTATCGAATACAAGACCCTCGAAGAATTGTTTACCAAATTTGACGTCGATGAAATTGAACTGGATTTTGTGCCGACGGAACGAAATAGCCCGCTTCGGGAATTCCTCACCGTTATCTTTGGTGAAGCTCCGAGTCCCGGCTGCGTGATTTCCAGGAACGTCTTTGAATCCCGCTCGAAGCTGGCGCAAGTGCCTCAGGAGATCGCGAATGGATGAGTTGGAAAAGCGTCTGGCAGCATGTTTTTCGACGGTGATGCCTGAACTAACCGCTGAAGAGATTCGCCAGGCGAGCGCAACCACAGTCAAGAGTTGGGACTCCGTGGCTACAGTCACGCTGATCGCGGTTGTCGAGGAAGAATTCGGGATTTCCGTGGAGGTGGATGACCCGGCCCGATTCGATTCGTTCCAGCGCTTTCTCGAGTATCTCCGCGAAGTGGAAAAGAACGCCGGCTGAGCGCCAGCCAGGCGAAGTCATTTTCCTCACCCTCCCAACCTGACCCCTGCAGGATTTTGCGCTTGTTTGGCGGTCTGGGGCCTTGCCTCGCCCTCCGTCTAACCAGTCCGTACCTACCCCCGAATCCCCGACTAGGAAGCCTTCTCCCAGATTGTGGTAAGGTTTTTCCAACAGGACCCTTCCTCAGAGGGATTCCGAGGGCTGAACCCAGTGCTCTCGCGTCTCCGCCACTAGATAACTATTTTAAAATGAGTAAGTTATCTGTAGGGCGTGAATCCCGCCAAAGACGCCCCTCCGCCGATCTGGCATACTGATTGCTGCCTCTTCCTATGGAGAAAAGTGGATTTAATGGCGGTAGCCTACTCGCACGCCAAGCTGAGTGTTCCACCTGAGGCGAGTTTTTCCGCAGTTTCGACCAGAATCCGAACTCTGGCGACCCGCCGGGGATGATTCGTAATCTACCCTGAACCTGAAGAAGTCCCGAATTCAGCGCTCGAGGAGCAACGCAACAATGAGAGTACTTTTGACCGGTCACAAAGGCTATATCGGAGCCGTAGCGGCACCCATGTTCCGCGACGCCGGGCATGAAGTAGTTGGCCTGGACACGGATCTTTACGCCGGATGCGATTTTGGGAAACTCGCGGACGGTATTCCGGAAGTGCGCAAAGATCTCCGGAACCTGGCGCAGTCGGATCTCGAAGGGTTCGATGCGGTTGTTCACCTGGCCGCTTTATCGAACGATCCTCTCGGCAATTTCGATAAGAGTCTCACCTACGATATCAATCACAAAGCGTCGGTGAAGTTGGCCGAACTCGCCAAAAAGGCCGGTGTGAAGCGCTTTGTGTTTGCCTCCTCCTGCAGCACCTACGGCGCGGCCGGCGACGACCTGCTCGACGAAACGGCGTCGCTCAATCCGGTCACCGCTTACGGAGAGTCCAAGGTCTGGTTGGAACGCGATGTTTCTCAACTGGCAAGCGATCATTTCAGCCCGACGTTCATGCGCAACGCCACCGCATACGGTGCATCGCCCCGCCTGCGGCTGGATATCGTCCTCAACGAACTGGTCGCCTACGCGCATACCACCGGCCACATTCTCATTAAGAGTGATGGCACTCCCTGGCGTCCGATTGTGCACATTCGCGACATCATCGGCGCGATGATCAGCGTTCTGGGCGCGCCTCAGGAACTGGTTCACAACCAGACTTTCAACGTTGGCCGCAGCGACGAAAACTACCGCATCCGTGAACTCGCTCAAATCGTCGCCGAGACGGTGCCTGGTTGCCAAATCGAGTACGCCCCCGGCGGTGGCCCGGACAAGCGTTGCTACCGCGTGAGTTGCGAAAAGATCCGGCGCACGCTCCCGAACTTCCAGCCGGAGTGGACCGCGCGCAAGGGCGCGAAGGAACTCTACGACGCTTATCGCGCAATCGGACTTAACAAGGAAGATCTGAAGGGCGACCGATACCTGCGCATCAACCGGATTCAGCGCCTGTTGAACGCGGGTGAGTTGGACGATTCCTTCCACTGGACGGCGACCGCTTCGGTCTGACGTCCCGCGGGCCCCGCAGGTTCACACCTCACCGCCGGACATCATCGACAGGAGATCGAACCCCATCCGCTTTACGGCCACAACGCTTCCAGGTGCTTTTCTGATCGAACTGGAAAAACACGCGGACCACCGCGGTTTCTTTGCCCGCACGTTTTGCGAGCGTGAGTTCGAATCCCACGGGCTCCAGGCCCGCTATGTACAGTGCAGCATCTCTTTCAATTTGCGGAAGGGCACGCTGCGAGGTATGCATTTTCAGGCGGCGCCATTTCAGGAAGCGAAGCTCGTGCGCTGCAGCCAGGGATCCATTTACGACGTGATTATCGATCTTCGCCCGGATTCCCCCACGTTCAAACGGCACCTTGGAGTGGAACTCTCAGCGGCAAACGGAAAAACGCTCTATGTGCCGGAAGGCTTCGCCCACGGGTTCCAGACTCTGCAGGACAACAGCGAAGTTTTCTACCAGATCTCGCAGTTCTATGCGCCCGAACACTCGCGCGGTGTTCGCTGGAACGATCCCGCATTTGGGATTGTCTGGCCCGCGGCGGAGCGCACCATCCTCGAACGCGATCAATCGTACGCGGATTTCCAGGGGTAGAACGAATCGAATTTACGATATGAGCACCACTGCCCTCCCCATCCCCGATCCGCAGCAACTCGGGCAAAGCATTTACGACCTGATCGCCGAGCTCTACCCGATTTGCCGGAGTATTACGGGAGACGGGGTCCGCGATACGCTGCGGCGCCTGCAGCCGCGGATTCCCCTCACTCTTCACGAAGTTCCCACGGGAACTCCGGCTTTCGATTGGAACGTTCCCCGGGAGTGGAACATTCGCGACGCCTACGTGAAGAACTCGCGCGGCGAACGAGTCATTGATTTCCAGCAATGCAATCTTCACGTGTTGAATTACAGCGTGCCCGTCCAGAAGCGCATGTCCCTGGAGGAGTTGAAACCGCACCTGGCCACGCTTCCCGATCATCCAGACTGGATTCCTTACCGCACGAGCTACTACAAGGAAAATTGGGGATTCTGCCTGACTCACAACCAATTCCTGGAACTCGCGGAAGGCGAATACGACGTCGTTATCGACTCGTCCTTGCAAGATGGTTCTCTGACGTACGGCGAGCTACTTCTGCCCGGCGAAACGACCGACGAAATTCTGATTTCCTGCCACGTGTGCCATCCGTCGCTCGCCAATGACAACCTTTCGGGCGTGGCCGTGGCTACCTTCCTGGCCGCCCAATTGTCGAAAGTTCCGCGGCGATTTTCTTATCGCTTCCTCTTCATCCCGGGCACGATTGGCGCGATTGCCTGGCTAGCCCTGAACGAATCGAACGCTGGGAATATCAAACACGGTCTGGTTCTCGCGGGCGTTGGAGACGCAGGGCCGCTCTCCTACAAAAAAAGTCGTCGGGGAAACACGGAGATCGATCGGGTCTCCGTTCAGGTTTTGCGCCAGGTGGATCCCGCCTCGAAAACCTTTGATTTTTCGCCCTACGGTTACGACGAGCGTCAATTCTGTTCGCCTGGTTTTAATCTCCCTGTGGGCCGGCTGTCTCGCACGCCCCATGGGACTTTTCCGGAGTATCACACGTCCGCCGACAATCTAAGTTTTATCCGCCGCGAGTCGCTCAGCCAAACCTATTCGGCTTGCCGCGCCATTTTTTCGATTTTGGAGAGAAATCGCACATATATAAACACGAACCCGAAATGCGAGCCGCAACTCGGGAAACGCGGCCTCTATCGCGTCATCGGGGGCTCCCAGGACTCCGGCGCGCTGGAACTCGCCATGTTGTGGGTTCTGAATTTATCCGATGGCAATCATAGTCTGTTGGACATTGCCGAGCGCGCCCAACTCGGCTTCGATGCTATCCATCAAGCTGCGGTCGCTTTGAGAGAGCACGGCCTGCTCAAGGAAGTTTCGCAGCTTTCGACGACTCCACAAAAGGCGAGCGCCTAGACCCGCAAAATGACTTCGCTTCATGCTCAAACTGCCGTGGTGACCGGAGCCAGCAGCGGTATTGGCGCTGCCATCGCTTTGTGCCTTTCCGAAGAAGGAGCCAACCTTCACCTCATTGGCCGGAATGCGCGGGCTCTCGAAGGCATCGCGCAACAAGCCCGAAAGAATTCCCCTCGGGTTTCGGCCTATCTTGCGGACTTGAACGCAGACGCCGATCTGGCGAAGCTGCAGGCGGACCTGACGCGGGAATGCGACCGATTGGATATCCTGGTTCACTGCGCCGGAGTCATCGCCATGGGACCCGTTGCATCGGCGCCACTCGATGAATTCGACCGACAATACCGCACCAATGTCCGAGCGCCCTTCGCGCTCACCCAGGCGCTCCTTCCGAAGCTGCGCACCTCCCAAGGTTCTGTCATCTTCGTCAATTCCAGCGCCGGCATGAATACCCGGGCTGGCATCTCTCAGTATTCCGCGACCAAGCACGCTCTGAAGGCTCTCGCCGACAGCTTGCGCGCGGAAGTGAATCCTGACGGCATTCGGGTTTTGAGCGTATATCCGGGCCGCACCGCCAGTCCGCAACAAGCCGCAATCCACAAAGCGGAAGGAAAAACGTACGCTCCGGAGCTCCTCATGCAGCCGGCCGATGTCGCCCGGATGGTCATAGAGGCTCTAAAAGTGAACCGCACGGCCGAAGTCACCGATATCAGCATCCGCCCGATGCGAAAGACTTAGCGAGGAAAAATGGACACAACCATGGACACGAAAACTAACGCCGCAGTCGGAAGCAAATCTCCGAACACCACTTGCGAAACGGCCCCGGAGAAGGGCCTGCCACGCTGCCGCTTTTGCGACGCGCCGCTTCAGCAGACGGTGGTTGATCTCGGAATGTCGCCGTTGTGCGAGAGCTATGTCAGCGCCGCGCAGATCAACCAGATGGAACCGTTTTATCCGCTGCACGTCCGCGTCTGCGGCCGCTGTTTCCTCGTGCAACTCGAGGAATACGTTAGCCCGGAGAGCATCTTCTCCGAGTACGCCTACTTCTCGTCGTATTCAGACACCTGGCTCGCCCACGCCAAGGCCTACACCGAAAAGATGTCCCGGCGTTTCGATCTCGGCGCAAACAGTCTGGTCGTGGAAGTCGCCAGCAACGACGGCTACCTGTTGCAATATTTCGTGGCGCAGCAGATTCCCGTCCTGGGCATCGAACCGGCTGCCAACGTCGCGGCGGTGGCGACCAAGTTGGGTGTCTCCACTCTGGTGAAGTTCTTCGGCACAGCCACAGCCCGCGAACTCGTCGCGCAAGGCAAGCGGGCAGATTTGCTGCTGGGAAACAATGTGCTTGCGCAGGTGCCGGATCTGAACGACTTTGTCGCCGGCCTGAAAATTCTTCTCGCCCCAAGCGGCGTGATTACCATCGAATTTCCGCACCTGATGCGTCTGATGGAAGAAAATCAGTTCGATACCATCTACCACGAACACTTCTGTTATTTTTCGTTCCTGACGGCGGAAAAGATCTTCGCCGCTCACGGGTTGACGCTCTTTGACGTCGAGGAGTTGAGCACCCATGGCGGCTCCTTGCGGATCTACGCCCGCCACGCGGAGGATCAAAGCAAACCCGTTTCCGACAAGGTGCGGGAACTCCGGACGCGGGAAACGTCCGCCGGATTCGCGACACTCGAACGCTACCGCTCTTTCGCGGACCAGGTGAATGAGACCAAAAGAAAACTCCTGGAATTCCTGATAGGCGCCAAACGCGCCGGGAAACACGTGGCCGGCTACGGCGCTCCTGGCAAGGGCAACACCTTGCTGAACTTCTGCGGTATCCGGACGGATTTTCTCGACTACACCGTGGATCGCAGCCCGCATAAGCAGGGTAAATTCCTGCCCGGCACGCATGTTCCCATCTACGCGCCCGATCGCATCCGGGAAACTCGTCCCGATTATCTCTTGATCCTTCCCTGGAACCTCAAGGATGAAATCATGAAACAAAATGCGTTTATCCGCGATTGGGACGGCCAATTCGTTGTCCCCATCCCCGAAGTCAAGATTTATTCATGATTTAGCTGCGCGGACCTTCAATTTCTGAGCACGAGGCGCTTCGCATAGGGAGGCGGTTGTTATGAAAGTTGTTTTATTTTGCGGCGGACTTGGATTGCGGATTCGCGACGCCGAAGACGTTCCCAAGCCTATGGTGCACATCGGCCAGCGGCCCATCCTTTGGCACGTGATGAAATACTACGCTCATTTTGGGCACAAGGACTTCATTCTGTGCCTGGGGCACCGGGCTGAGACCGTCAAGAATTATTTCCTGAATTACAGCGAATGCGCGTCCAACGATTTTGTATTGACCGGTGGCGGCAAAAAGGTCGATCTGCTGAACAGCGATATTCACGATTGGCGAATCACATTCACCGACACCGGCATCAATTCCAATATTGGCCAACGCCTCAAGGCGGTGGAGAAATATCTGGAGGGCGAGGAAGAATTTCTCGCCAACTACAGCGACGGTCTCACGGACCTGGCGCTGCCTCAGCAGCTTCAGCACTTTCGCGAGCAGGACAAAGTTGCGAGCTTTCTCTGTGTTCGCCCCAACCTCAGCTACCACTTGGTGTCGCTGCAGCAGGGGAACGGCAGCCTGGTTTCCGAAATCCGCGCGATTAACGATGGGAACCTCCGGATCAATGGCGGCTATTTCATCTTCAAGAGGAAAATCTTCGATTACATGCGCGAAAAAGAAGAGCTGGTCATCGAGCCATTCCAAAGATTGGTCGCGGAAAAGCAATTGATCGGCTATCCCTATGACGGTTTCTGGGCCAGCATGGACACGTTCAAGGACAAGCAGCAACTGGAGAGCCTCTGTGCCGGAGGTTGTGCGCCCTGGGAAGTGTGGAAAGCCAATGGTAATGGTGGAAAGCACTAAGCCTCTCTGGAGAATAAATCACCGCAGATGTTTCCCCTGAAACTACCAAGAAAAGATTCCGGCCCGTTGAAACTTTTGTGTCTGGGCGCGCACTCCGATGATATTGAAATCGGGTGTGGTGGCACCATTTTGCGTTTGCTTGCCGGTGAACCGGATATTGAAATCGTCTGGGTCGTTTTGGGCGCAAGAAATGAACGCGAGCAGGAGGCCCGCAATAGTGCCGCCCTTTTTCTGGGCCAGGCCAAGCACCAGACAGTTATCGTCAAAGGCTTCCGCGACAGTTTTTTCCCCTACGAAGGGGCGGAAATCAAGACGTTCTTCGAACAGCTAAAGCCTATGTCTCCCGACCTGATTTTCACGCACTACCGCGGGGACGCGCATCAGGACCACCGCCTCGTCGAGGAACTCACCTGGAACACCTTCCGGAACCACCTGATTCTGGAGTACGAAATCCCCAAGTATGACGGCGACATGGGGCAACCCAATTTCTTTGTGCCGCTCGAGCAGGACATCTATGAGAAGAAAGTCCGCTTCCTCATGGAGGCGTTCGAAACCCAGCGATCCAAGCAGTGGTTTGGGAAGGACACCTTCCTTGGCCTCTTGCGCCTGCGCGGCATGGAGTGCGTCGCTCCAAGCGGCTATGCCGAGGCCTTTCATTGCCGCAAAGTGGTCCTGTAACGAAAAAGTGAGCAAGTTCAAAGGGGTTCGAATGATGCCGGCTGTGCAAAGACGGATGATGGCACTGGAAATCGCGCCAGAATGAAAGACCTCAAACAAAGAGCGTTGCGCGGTGGCTTCGCCAAGATGTGCGCACAGGTGGCCAATTACACGCTCCGGATCGGTTCCCTGATGGTGATGGCTCGATTGTTGAATCCCAGGGATTTCGGGCTCGTTGGCATGGTCACGGCATTCACTGGGGTGCTCAGTTTGTTCCGGGACTTTGGGCTTTCGGCTGCGACTGTTCAGAGAGTGGATGTCACCGAGCATCAGATGTCGACCTTGTTTTGGGTCAATATTCTGGTCGGTGCCCTGCTTTCTACGCTGGCCGCCGCGATTGCCCCATTTGCCGTGAGCTTTTATCACGAGCCACATCTGTTCTGGGTGACCATTGCGGTCGGTACGACCTTCTTGCTCAACGCGGCCGGCGTGCAACATTCCGCTTTGCTCCAGCGGCAAATGCGTTTCACAGCTCTCGCCACTATCGATGTGCTGGGTTGGCTGGGATACACCATGGTGGGAATCACCCTTGCGCTGAAAGGGTTCGGGTATTGGGCATTAGTGGGAGCGACCATTGCGGCCCCAATCGTAGTCACTCTTTGTATGTGGTTAACCACGCGGTGGATTCCGGGAAGGCCCCGCCGGGGGATCGGGCTGCACTCCATGATGCGTTTTGGTGGCGGACTCACACTCACCGGCCTAATCGTGTATGTCGCTTACAACTTTGAGAAAGTTCTCCTCGGGCGTTTTTGGGGAGCGGACGCCGTCGGTTTGTATGGACGCGCTTACCAGCTCAGCACCATGCCAACGGATAATCTCAACGCTGCGGTCGGTGAGGTAGCGTTTTCCGCGCTGTCGCGTGTGAGGAATGACCCGCCCCGTTTTAAGAGCTATTTTCTGAAGGCCTACTCACTGGTGCTGGCGTTGACAATTCCGATCACCATCGCCGTTGCCCTGTTTTCCCCCGAATTGATTGCGGTAGTCCTTGGACCGAAATGGAGTGAGGCCGCCCCCATTTTCCGATTGCTTTCTCCAACAATTCTTATTTTTGCCATGATCAACCCCATCGGCTGGATGATTTTCTCGCTCGGGATGATTGGTCGAAGCCTGAAGGTTGCGATGGTTCTCGCGCCCCTGGTGATTACGGGCTATATCCTCGGATTGCCTTACGGTCCGAAGGGCGTCGCGCTGGCTTACTCTACCGTGATGGTCCTTTGGGTTGTTCCCCACGTTGCCTGGGGTTTGCACGGCACGATAGTGTCCCTTCGTGATATCGCACTGGTGGTGAGCAAGCCTCTGGTTTCTGGCGTCGTCGCGGCGGCATTTGCGTTCTTGATTCGTCTGATTCTTCCCCAATTCATGACGCGTTTACCGCAATTGCTCTTCGAAAGCGTCATCCTGATGGCGGTTTATCTGGGCATGCTTCTGTTTGTGATGGGACAAAAGCATTTTTACTTGGATTTGTTGCGCGGGTTCCGGAAGCCCGCCCCAGTTGAAGAACCGGTTCTGGCTTCGACCTGAAACACAAATGAGAACTTCGGGCTACCGGGCAGTTTGCCTGCGCGCTCGGAATATTTGGTTGCTCGTCGTGTGAGAATCCATGTCTGAATCAATTCTGGACAAGATGTCGCGAGTGGGCGCTTTCCGAAGCTACGCCGGCAGGCCTTTTCTGCGTGTTAACGAATGGGGCTGGAACCGCCTCCCGTCTTCGCTAAAAGAGGTAAGCGCGCTGCGCCAATATGGCGCCTTCTTGCACTCCCTGGTCAAATTACGGTCGCCTCGGAGGCAGTATCATGGGACTTTCTTTTTTCGAAACCGCCCCGAACTGCGACTCATCCGGACCCTCGCGGAGAAACGGCCCCAAGGAGCATCGCTAAAAATTGCCGTCGTGGCTTGTAGTAATGGAGCCGAAGTCTATTCCATTGTGTGGGCCATCCGATCCGCGCGGCCAGACCTGAAACTCATGATTCACGCCATCGATATCTCCAAAGACGTTGTGGAGGTTGCCAAAGAGGGAGTTTACTCGATCGAAAGTCAGCAACTCGTCGGCTCGCCCATATTTGAGAGGCTCACCGAAGAAGAAACGCGGACGATGTTCGACCAGGCGGGCGGCCGGTTGAAAGTTCAATCCTGGTTGCGCGAAGGAATTGACTGGCGGGTGGGAGATGCCGGGGATCCACAGCTTGCAAATCTCCTCGGGCCTCAGGATCTCGTGGTGGCCAACAAGTTTCTCTGCCACATGAACCCTCCGGAAGCGGAAGAATGCCTGCGGAGGATCGCGCATCTGGTCGCGCCGGGCGGTTATCTCGTTGTTTCTGGAATTGACCTGGATGTCCGAAGCAAAGTCGCAATCGATCTCGGTTGGACCCCTGTGCCAGAGTTGATGGAAGAAATACACAATGGCGACCCCTCCGTGAGAAATGATTGGCCCTGGAAGTATTGGGGTCTCGAACCATTTGATCGCAGCCGTCCGGATTGGACCGTGCGCTATTCCTCCTTCTTTCAACTGGGCAAGTCCGGACAGTAACCACGGAAGATTTCCGTGGTTTGCACCCATTGCTTTTCCCGCGCGAATTTCCTCCGTCCTACCCGGCTTTAGAGATTCGACCTCCTTCATGAAGCTCCACCAATTAGATCCAATCCAAGATGCAAGGTGGGCCGATCTCGTGGAAACACACCCGCGCGCCTCGGTGTTTCACACGATTGGATGGTTGAAGGCTCTGCGGCAGACGTATGGATATCAGCCGGTGGTTTTCACGACCTCGCCTCCCGACAAGGAACTCGAGAATGGATTGCTGTTTTGCCGCGTCGAAAGTTGGCTCACGGGAAATCGCCTGGTGTCCTTGCCGTTTTCGGATCATTGTGAACCGCTCTGCGACTCGCTTCAGGACTTGGGCTTCTTGCTTCATCAATTGCAGTCGGCATTGCCAGGCGAACGGTGGAAGTACGTCGAGATTCGACCCGCCAGTGTCGATCTTGGACAAGCGGAAAACACCCTTGAATTTGCGCCTTCCGCCACCCATTCCCTCCACATTCTTGATTTGCGTCCGGATTTGGCGGGGCTCTTGGAACGATTCGATAAGGATTCCGTTCAGCGGCGCATTGCACGAGCAGACAGGGCGGGTCTGATTGAAAAATGCGGAAATTCCGACGACTTACTCAAGGAATTTTACAAGCTCTTCATCTCCACACGCAGGCGGCATAGTCTGCCCCCCATTCCATACTCCTGGTTTCGAAATCTCGTTCAGTGCCAAAAGGAGGCTCTGCAGATCCGCCTGGCCTATAAAGATGAAACTCCGGTTGCTGGAATTCTTACCTTGCGATTCCGGAGCACGGTCTACTACAAATATGGTGGTTCCGCTGCCTCGTTTAATCGACTGGGGGCTATGCCCTGGCTGCTCTGGAAAGCGATGGCGGATGCGAAATCGGGCGGCGCGCTTACCTTCGATTTGGGGCGGACCGAGGAAGGGAACGCGGGACTTCTCAATTTCAAGAATCATTGGGTTGCCGAGCCCAGGCAAATGCGGTATTGGAAGTTTCCGCCAGCGTCTTCTACAATCTCCGAAAATGGCTGGAAATTACGCTTGGCGAAGCGCATCTTTTCCCACATGCCCGAACGGTTGCTGACGGTTACCGGAAATTTGCTCTATCGTCATATCGGTTAGAAAGCTAGAATCGCACCCTGACCACGGGGTCCTGGGTTGGTAGACTCTCCGCGGCCGATTAATTCCCAAGTTCTCAAACAGGTGCTTCCGATCCTTTCAGACTACTATCGCATCCCGCCGGAGACCCTTGGGCGCATCTCCATTGCCCAGTCTTCGACGGAGGCCGGGTTCTTTCAGTTTGGCGCGGAAACCATTTGCTACGGGCAATGTGCAGCGGGTGTCTCCAGCAATATTGAAAAGTCAAAGAAATTTGATGCGTATGCGGGAGTCCAGCGAGGCGGAGCTGAACTTCATCTGCCGTTCGATCCCGGCGTGGTGATCGAGAACTTGCGCCGCGAGCGCTATGAACCCAGCCTCACGCCAGGTCTGGAAAAGTTCTTCTCTCAAGGTTGGGTCCTCAAATCCTACTACTCCCTGCGGCAGGAGATCCCCGTCGCACTTCGTCGCAAACTGCAGAGGCTATATCTCAGCGGGTGGAAAAACAGGCCATTTCCTGCCTGGCCTGTGGATTTTACCGTCGATACGCTCCACGAAAAATTGCTCCGACTATCGATGGCAGCCGCTGGATGCCAGCGTCTGCCCTTTATCTGGTTTTGGCCAAACGGCGCGTCGAATTGCCTGACTCTGACCCATGACGTCGAAACATCGGCGGGTCGTGACTTCTCTTCTCAGTTGATGGACCTCGATGACTCGTACGGATTCAAAGCGTCATTCCAGGTCGTTCCAGAATCCCGTTATCCGGTACCGGATTCGTACGTGCAGAGCATTGTCAGTCGTGGGTGTGAATTCAATATCCACGATCTAAATCACGACGGGCTTCTCTACGCAGAGCGCCAGGAGTTCCTCCGTCGAGCGAAAAAGATCAACGAATATTGCCGGCGGTATGGCGCAAAAGGTTTTCGCGCGGGCTCTATGTACCGCAACCTGGATTGGTACGACGCTTATGATTTTTCCTACGACATGTCCGCCCCCAATGTGGCTCATCTCGAACCGCAACGCGGAGGCTGCTGCACGGTCTTTCCATTTTTTGTGGGGGATGTTCTGGAAATCCCGCTGACCACCAGCGAAGACTACTCCATCTTCCACATCATGAGCGACGACTCAGTTTCGATTTGGAAGCAGCAAATCGGACTCCTTCGCCAGCGAAATGGTCTGATCAGCATTCTTTCTCATCCGGATTACTTGCTCAGTTCACGGCAGCAGCAATTGTATGAGTCGCTGCTACACCATTTGCGAGAGATGGTTTCTCGCGAAAAGATCTGGTCTGTGCTGCCGCGGGAAGTTGACCAATGGTGGCGCGCACGCAGCCAGATGAAGTTGCTTCAGAAAAACGGGGATTGGGTGATCGAAGGTCCCGACAAGGAACGGGCACGCATCGCCTATGCGGTCTTGGATGGAGATCGCCTGGTGTATGAATTGGACAGCCGAGTAGCCCCTGAATTTGCGCCACGGTAGTTCCATTCACTTCCGGGAAGGAGGATTCGAGACCTAACAAATCGTGTAATTGCCCCGCAGTCACATTTCCCTCCTTTCTTTACCCTCTCTTTACCCTCGTCACCAAGAACCCCCCGGCCTGCCTTTAGTGCCCACCCACCTGTTGCCCGATCAAAAACCCCATAAGCTATTGAAAGTTCAAGACTAGTCTGGATTCGCCCTAGGATTGGACCCGCTCGGCTAAGCCTAGCCGAGGTGAGCTCCGCCTGCGGGGGCCTGACAGTGTTCCGTAGTCCCCAAGACGCCTCTGTACCGAGGGCAACCCTCAAGGCCAGCCGCGGTTTTAGCCGGGCTAAATCATTTCCCTCCTGCGACGTGACTTTGCACTTCTTTTTCCAGTTCTCCCTGTGTGTAAACGCCCATTTATTTTGTAAGTGATTGAAATATATGGAATTATTGTTAGACCACCGGAGGCTTACCGCATTTTGGATAGGCAGACAGATTGCTTATTTTGGGTTCAGAGATGCCCAATATTGCACACTCATGGTGTGTGGCGGTCGCTCAAAGGATTTCTTCCAATCCCGGGAGCAAGCGGGTCCATTCTTCCAAACGAATGTCTGGAGTTTTCATGAAGAAGCACGTTTATCTGAGCCTGAATGCTACTCGCTTTTCGTATGCGAGTCTGCTCGTTGTGGGTGTTCTAGGGATCGCATTAGCCCTCCCGCCGGCGGCCCTCCCACAAACTCAAATCAGTGTGGCGATTAGCCCCGCGTCCTACGGGCTAACGGTTTCGCAATCCATTCTTTTGGCTGCCACCGTCGCGAATGATTCCTCCAATAAGGGTGTGACTTGGAGTGTTTCGGGCTCGGCTTGCTCGGGCAGTACGTGCGGAACGCTGGCCGGCGCGACTTCTACCACTGTGAACTACACCGCGCCAACCGTCGCGGGCGTTTATTTGGTCACTGCTACGAGCGTGGCGGACCCAACGAAAACCGCCACCGCGAGCATCGGCGTAACCGATCTGGCCGGGGTCTTCACGTACCGGAATGATGGGACCCGGACCTCGATCAACGGCCACGAATATTTGCTGAACACGTCCAATGTGAACACTTCTTCGTTCGGCAAGATTTTCTCTTGCCCCGTGGATGGCAGCGTTTATGCCCAGCCTTTGTGGGTCGCCAACGTTTCGATTGGCGGTGGCATTCACAACATCATCATCGTCGTAACCCAGCATGACAGTGTTTACGCGTTCGATGCCGATAACGGCAGCGGAACCACGTGTACGCAATATTGGAAAGCCTCCATGCTGACGTCGGCGTATGGTGCGGCTTCCGGAGCGACGACGGTCCCTCCCGCCGATACCGGGGAAACCGGGGATATCCCGACGGAAATCGGAATCACCTCGACTCCGGTCATCGATCCGGCTACCAAGCATTTGTTTGTGGTCTCCAAAACAAAAGAGGCCGGTCAGTACTACCAACGCCTTCATCGCTTGAATCTCGCGGACGGGACGGAATCCGCGAGCTCTCCGGTAGTCATCAGCGCGTCGGTCTCGGGAACTGGAAATGGATCGTCCGGGGGGAGGCTGCCCTATATTGCGCTTCGCCAAAACCAGAGGCCGGGTTTGGCGCTCGTTAATGGCATCGTCTATATCGCATCGGGGTCGCATGGCGATAATGCTCCCTGGCACGGATGGATCGTCGGTTACAACGCCTCCACTATGGCGTTCGCCAGCGCGTATTGCACCACGCCCAACAGCGATGGTGGCGGGATCTGGATGTCCGGAAGCGCGCCGGTTTTCGATAGCAGCAACAATCTTTTTGTGATCAGTAGCAATGGCACGTACGACGGGAACACGGAATTCTCGGACAGCTTTCTGAAGCTCAGCACTGCAAGTGGATTGACGGTTTCCGACTGGTTTACACCCGACAATCAACAATCCCTCGGCGCGAACAACATCGACCTGGGTCAGGGCGGTGCGGTCACCCTGCTGGACTCCGTTTCCGGACCCTACCCGCATCTGCTGATCGGTGGCGGCAAGGGGGGAATCCTCTACCTCGTCAACCGCGACCTCATGGGGCACTACCACACTGGCGATAATACTCAGACCGTCCAGAACTGGTCTTTGGGCAGCCAGATCGCCTCGTCGGGCACCTTTTGGCAGAACACCTTCTACATTGGTGCCGCGGGCTCTCCCCTCCAAGCATTTACCTTCAATACATCGAATGATACGTTTTTCACCAATCCCAGCTCCCAATCCAATGCCACCATCGCCTTTCCGGGCCTCACTCCTGCCGTTTCTGCCGCTGGCACTTCGAACGGCATCATCTGGGCGGTCGACTCCTCCAAGAGTGGAACGAACGGCGCGGCTACGGGTCCGGCCGTTTTGTACGCTTTTGACCCGAACAATCTTGGAAATGAACTCTGGGATAGCAGTCAGGCTACAGGCGCTCGCGACCAGGGCCCCAATGCGGTCAAATTTGTGGTGCCCACCGTCGCAAATGGCAAGGTGTACGTCGGCGGAGTCAATGCCGTCACCGTCTACGGCTTGCTCAGCCTTCCTCCGTCTGCCGCGCCTCCGACTTTCAATCCAGGGCCTGGAGGCTACGCTTCCGCTCAGAACGTCTCCCTCTCCGATTCCACATCGGGCGCCGCGATTTACTACACCTTGGATGGGAGCACTCCGACCACTTCTTCAACGAGATACACCACACCAATCAACGTTACGGGAAACACCGAGATCAAGGCAATCGCCGTTGTAGCCGGTCTGAACAACAGCGCAGTTGCCACAGGCGACTATACGATCGGGGGATTTGGAAACGGGACCATTACCTATATTCAGGGGAACTATGCCACCCCGCAATCTTCACCCACGTCCGTAAGTGTCACTTACCAGGGCCCCCAAACCGCAGGTGACCTCAACGTTGTAGTCGTTGGCTGGAACGATGCGACTGCCAACATCAGTTCGGTGGTTGACAGCAACGGGAACAACTATACCCTGGCCATCGGACCGACGCGGGTCGGCACCGCTCTTTCTCAAGCCATCTATTATTTCGCTAACATTCCGGCGTCGGCGGCGGGTGCCAACACCGTCAAAGTCACCTTTAGTACCGCGGCAGCATACCCTGACGTCCGAATTCTGGAATATTACGGCGCGGACCCAAATAATCCGGTGGACGTGACCATCGCCGGTACGGGCAGTAGCACCACCAGCTCCACGCCTGCTGTAACGACCACCAATGCGAACGACCTGCTGTTCGCCGCCAACACCGTCACCAGCATCACTTCGGGTCCTGGCGCGGGCTTTACCAGCCGTATGCTCACCGCTCCCGATGCTGACATCGCTGAAGATCGCGCTGTTGTAGCTACCGGAAGTTACAGTGCCAGCGCTGGACTCAATCCCACGGGACAGTGGGTCATGCAGATGGTGGCTTTCCGCGCCGCAAGCACCGGCGGCACGGACACGACGCCGCCCACACCCCCTTCGAATTTGATGGGTCCCGGCCCAATCGTTCAAGCCACCCAGGGCTACATCAATTCTACCGCCCAGACAGTACACACCACGGCCGCCTTCGATAGCACTGGCGGCGATTTGCTCGTCGTGTTTGCTTCTTCCCACGCCGGCGTCACGATGACTCCGTCGGATAGTTACAACAACACTTGGATTTCGGCCGCAGGCCCGACTAACACCAGCACCGGATTCGATCTACGTTCACAGATCTGGTACGCCAAAAATCCCACCGTCGGCCCGGGGCACACCTTCACACTTACGCTTTCGGCCGCACAGTCGCTCGTCATCTCGATCTTCGTTGTGCAAGGTTCGAATATTCCCGCGCCCATTGATGCTATCTCGACGATAGGTGATGACGCGGGCACTCAGTCGCTCAATGTCACGAGCCCAACCATTACCACGACGAGTGTCAATGATCTATTGATTGGCTTTGCGAAAAGCTCGGTTGCGGAAACTTTTACTTCGGGTACAGGCTTCACACCCCAGCCCGTGGCCTCTTCCAACTTCCTCGATTCCGAAAACGAGATCGCTGCGCCTCCAAGTGCTTACGCCGCCACATTTGGCCTCAGCACTTCCGCCACGTGGCAGTCCGCTGTGGTAGCGGTGGATCCGCCCTCGACGCCGGATGGCTCTCTGCCTCCCGGCAGCGATGGGCCTTCAAATTCGTCGTCAACGGAGATCGATCTCATTTGGACCGCTTCTACGGACAATGTCGGTGTGACTGGTTACCTGGTGGAACGCTGCCAGGGAGTTGGATGCTCAAACTTCGCACAGATTGCAACCACAATTGGAACGGCCTACAACGACACGGGGCTGACTCCATCCACGACCTATTACTATCGCGTGCGCGCGACCGATGCCGCTGGCAACTTGAGCGGTTATTCCAACATTGTCGCAGCGAACACCCAACCTCCCCAGGTGCCTGTGCCCACAGTGACCAGCGTGTCGCCTGGCGGCGGTCCGATCGCCGGCGGTACGCCGGTAACGATCACGGGGACGAACTTCGCTGCGGGAGCGACGGTGATGTTTGGGAGCAACTCAGCGACGAACGTGGTGGTGGTGAGCGCGACGCAGATCGCGGCCACGACGCCGGCCGGGAGTGCGGGAGCGGTGACGGTCACGGTAACCGTAAACGGGCAAGCCGGTAGTCTGACGAACGGGTACACCTACGATGTTCCGGCGACGGTGACGAGTGTGTCGCCGAACACGGGAACGACGGCGGGCGGTACCTCGGTGACGATCACGGGGACGAACTTTGCCACGGGCGCGACGGTGACGTTTGGGAGCAACGCGGCGACGAACGTGGTGGTGGTGAGTGGTACGCAGATCACGGCAACGACGCCGGCGGGCACGGCAGGAGCGGTGACGGTGACGGTGACGAACCCGGGCGTGGCGGGCGGAAGCCTGGCGAGCGGGTTCACGTATGTGGTGATCCCGACGGTGACGAGCGTGTCGCCGAATACGGGAACGACGGCGGGCGGGACGTCGGTGACGATTACGGGGACGAACTTTGCTGCGGGCGCGACGGTGACGATTGGGAGCAACGCGGCGACGAACGTAGTGGTGGTGAGTGGTACGCAGATTACGGCGACGACGCCGGCAGGGAGCATCGGGGCGGTGACGGTAACGGTGACAGTGAACGGACAAGCAGGAAGCCTGGCGAGCGGGTTCACCTATGTAGCGCCGCCGACGGTGACGAGCGTATCGCCGAACGTGGGAACGACAGCGGGTGGAACGTCGGTGACGATCACGGGGACGAACTTCGTGACGGGCGCGACGGTGACGTTTGGGAGTAATGCGGCGACGAACGTGACAATCGTGAGTAGCACGCAGATCACGGCGGCGACGCCGGCGGGAGCCGCGGGAGCGGTGACGGTCACGGTGACGAATCCTGGATCGCTGGTTGGAAGCTTGACGAACGGATACACGTACGTGGTGGTACCGACGGTAGCGAGCATCACGCCGAATAACGGGCCGATAGGGGGCGGGACGTCGGTAACGATCACAGGGACGAACTTCGCCGCGGGCGCGACGGTGACGATTGGGAGCAATGCGGCGACCAACGTGACAATCGTGAGCAGCACGCAGATCACGGCGACGACGCCGGCACACGCTGCGGGAGCGGCGACGGTGACGGTGACGGTGAACGGGCAGAGTGGAAGTCTGACGAATGGATTCACGTATCTGGGTGCGCCGACGGTGACGAGCCTATCGCCGAACAACGGGCCGACGGCGGGTGGGACGTCGGTGACGATCACGGGGACGAACTTTGCCGCGGGCGCGACGGTGACGTTTGGAGCTACGGCAGCGACGAACGTGGTGGTGGTGAGCGGGACGCAGATCACGGCGACGACTCCGGCAGGGAGCGTAGGAGCGGTGACGGTAACGGTGACGGTGAACGGACAGAGTGGGAGCCTGACGAACGGGTTCACCTACAATGCGGCGGTGGCGATCAGCTTCGGGCAGGTAGCGGCGGCGACGCCGCAATCGTCGACGGCGACGGTGACGATTGCCTATCCGGGTGCACAGACGGCGGGAGACCTGAACATCGTCGTGGTCGGCTGGAACGACACGACTTCTACTGTGAATGCCGTGACGGATAGCCAGGGAAATTCTTACGCGCTGGCGCTTGGCCCAACTCGTGGCACAGGAATTAGCCAATCGATCTATTACGCGGCGAACATCAAGGCGGGCAGCAACACGGTGACGGTGACGTTCAACCAGGCGGCGGCTTACCCGGACGTGCGCATTCTGGAATACCGTGGAGTAACGACGCTGGACGCAAAGGTGGGGGCGAGCGGGAGCACCGCGGCCCCGAGCAGCGGGTCGGCGACGACGACCAGCGCCAACGAGTTGATCTTTGGCGCGAACACGATCTACACAACGACCAAGGCGGCGGGCACGGGCTTCACGTCAAGAATCGTCACATCGCCGGACAGCGACCTGGCGGAGGACATGGTGGTGACGTCAACCGGCAGCTACAGCGCCACCGCGACGCTAAACTCTTCCGGCCCCTGGGTCATGCAGATGGTCACCTTCTCCTCGGTAACCGGTCCGGCGCCGACCGTAACGAGCGTGTCGCCAAGCACGGGAGCAACAGCAGGTGGGACACCCATCACAATCACAGGCACAAACTTTGTTGCGGGCGCCTCGGTGACGATTGGCGGGGCAGCGGCGACGAACGTAGTGGTGGTTAGCAGCACGCAGATTACGGCTACAACGCCAGTGGGCACCGCTGGGGCAGCTACGGTGACTGTGACCTCTAACGGGCAAGCCGGGAGTTTGGCCAACGGCTTCACCTATGTAGCTCCACCGACGGTAGCGAGTGTTTCGCCGAACCTTGGCTCTGCGGCCGGCGGAACACCGGTAACGATCACGGGGACGAACTTTGCGGCGGGAGCGACGGTGATGTTTGGAGCCGCGGCGGCGACGAACGTGGTGGTGGTGAGCGCGACGCAGATCACGGCGACAACGCCGGCTGGGAGTGCGGGAGCGGTGACGGTCACGGTAACCGTAAACGGGCAGGTAGGTAGTCTGACGAACGGGTACACCTACGATGTTCCGGCGACGGTGACGAGCGTGTCGCCGAATACGGGAACGACGGCGGGCGGTACCTCGGTGACGATCACGGGGACGAACTTTGCCGCGGGCGCGACGGTGGCGTTTGGGAGCAACGCGGCGACGAACGTGGTGGTGGTGAGTGGTACGCAGATCACGGCAACGACGCCGGCGGGCACGGCAGGAGCGGTGACGGTGACG